>Ga0307277_10000015_pt1 | contig 55859 bp, 55 predicted proteins | sample ER_DNA_116_FD_194473 | JGI IMG/M metagenome (GOLD analysis project Ga0307277, IMG submission 194473) | Bulk soil microbial communities from the East River watershed near Crested Butte, Colorado, United States - ER_DNA_116 | ecosystem: Environmental > Terrestrial > Soil > Floodplain | place...
TAAACCCCTGACTTCTTCGAACGTAGCGTCCATCAACTCGTGCATCCGACTCTCCGTCCACTTTGGATCGCTTGCGAGGCGCCGCTTGAACGTCTCGAAGAGCTCCTCGTAGATGGCAAGGGCCTCGGCGGCCATCCGCTCACGCTCTTCCATCGGATCTCCTTTCCGTCATCGGTCGCCTGCATTACGCAGTCTCCGTCATGGAAGGCGAACGCGGCAGGCGACCGTGCCCTAAGGAACGGGCCCTGCGGGGAGCCAGACGGTCCCGAAGTACCCGCCCGCCTACGGGACGACATGTCGTCGTAAAGGCGACCCGTGTGCGCGCGAAAGCGCCGCTGAAGCTGGAGGGCAAGCGCCGCCAGATCTCATCCACGCGCGCGACCATCACTGGCGACGGAGCAGACGGTCAAGCTCCTCCCCGACGCGTCGGGCTTCGAGCTCTGCAGCCGCCTCCGAGACGGTGAGCCGGGCCGGCGCTGGGACCGCGACGTGCCCGTGATCATGGTCAGCGCGCGCGGCGATCCCGTCGATCGCGTCCGCGGCTTCGCGCGCGGTTGCGACGACTACGTCGTGAAGCCCTCCAGCTAGGAGGATCGGGTCGGTGTCGGGGTCTCGAATGAGGGGGCAGCGGTGCGTGATTGAGCCGCTCGGGGACGGTGACCGTTCGCGCGTCACCATCGCTCTCAACCTGAAGGGTTACGGGATCGGCAAGCTGCTCTTGCCCCTCTTCGTCGCTCGACAAGCCCGAGCGGAAATGCCGCAGAACATGGAGAAGTTGAGGCAGAACCTCGAAAGCGGCACCTAAGCTTTCGCGCCATTAGGACGAAACGAGCCGTGAGCTCTAACCTGCCCGCGTGTTCTTCTGGGCAGTCGTGTGCGACGAGAGTGAGCGCGTGATCGAGTTCTTCTCGACGCGCCGGCAGGCGGAGAGGATGCTCGCTGAGGCCTTTCGGGACGAGGCCCGACTGGCTTGAGATCCTGCGGCTCGACAAGATCGAGTTCAGAACGGGAACAGCGAACTAGCCCGCCGCCCTTCCGCAAGCGTTCCAACTCCGGCCCAACCCCTCAAGTTCTCGTGAATCCTCTAGAAAGGCACTTGCGGCTGCTTGGGCAGTAAGCGATGCCCATCGACGACCGCAGAGGACACGTCCACAAGCTTGCGGTTCGACGATCGTGAGTGATCACGGAGCATCCCGAAGGCAGTCGGCTCGTCGATCGAGTGGCGCTCCATCAGGATTCCTTTCGCCCGCTCGGTGACCGCCCGGCGCCCGAATGCGCCTTCGAGATCGTGGTATTCGGTGAAGCGGCGCAGCACGATGTCGATCGAGCTCTGCCAGTCCTTCGCGTCGGCGTCCGTGATGTAGGCGAAGACGCCACGCTTGGACGCCTCCTTGACGAACTCCGGATCGGGCGCGTGAATGAGAACGATGACCGGGCAGGCGGACTCGTGCACGATCTTCTCGACCAGGTGGAGAGCGTGCTCGGAACTCGACCCGAGACCCACGAGCGCGACGTCCGGCCGTTCCCTGGCTGTCACTGCTCCGACGTCCTCGACGTCGATCTCGCGCGCGATCACCTCGTGCCCCAGCGCGGCGACGATCGGCGCAACGAGAGCCAAGCGATCCTTGCGCTCGTTCGCGATCAGTACGCGCAGATGCTCGGTTTCGCGGTGGCTCAATTCGCGTCCCCTTCGCGGGCCAGTCTAGCGAATCTGAAGCACGACCTCTGAGGCCCTGCCGACGCCCGACGGGACCGCGCTCACAGTCCGTTCGAAGACGTCCACCGTTCAGACCCCAGCCCGCCGCCTTCCGCAAGCCTTCCGGCTCCGCTCAACCCTCTAGTTCTCGTAAATGCTGAGGATGACTTCCCGCTCATCGGACTCGTCGCCCGTTTGCAACCACTGCTGATCCGAAACGTGTTCGTGCCTGTGCGTTGACGGGTCTTCGAGCATCTGATTAAGGGTATCCAGCATTTCTTTCGCCTCGCGAAGAGTCAGCGCAAGGAAAACGAGGCTCAGCGAAGTGCCGTTGGCGTCTGCGATCCTCACGTTCTCACCCTAGCCCGCCGCCTCGCTCCCCTCTGCTCGCCTCCCCGATCCGCTCGCCCAGGGGCGAGTCGAGGTCGTCCTACGTCTCCCTATCGAGGAACGGCAGGAACCGCAGCCTTCATTGCCGCACCTGATTCGGACAGACGAGGCTCCCACTTTGTGCCAGGCGCTTGGGAAAGTAGTCGCAGCACGGAAGCGACGTGTTCATCGGAGTCGATGTAGGGGGCGGAATCGCCTACAGCCGTACGGAGACGTGCAAGGAGGGATTCGTCCACCGCCCGCACAGGCCTGTCCACAATGCCTCCATGTCTTGACCCCCAAGCAACGATACCGCCCATTTGGTGACCCGCGATCCTTCGAAATCCAGAAAGTGCGCAAAGTGCGCGGCGCGTCTCAAGCTTCGACTCCCCGGCGTAGGAGAAACGCGCACCTGTAAGCTGGCTCGGGGTCGCCCGCGACATGCGAATCCAGGTCAGCGACCCCTCCAGCACCCCCCAACTGATCCTGTTTCTTCGGAGCAGCGGCATTACGGCGTTCCGTGAGAAGAAGGAGGGCGCGCTGAACGTGGCCGGAGTAGTCAGCACTGACGCCGTCCAAGCAGTGCTGACGACCTGGAACGACTCTAAGGAAGGCGCGACAGCGAAGATCGTCGGCTAGAGGGTTATTTCAACAAAACCCCCCAGTAGCCCGCCGCCGCCCTTCCGCAAGCGCTCCGGGCCAGCTGGGTCAGTGAACTCTTCGGGGAGGGAAATCCCTGACGGCAAGGGAGTCAGGCGAAGCGCTGGTCACGACTGCACCCGTACCCCCCAGAGACGGGGGTTTTTCCTGACGGCGGGTGTGGCGGCGCGATCGGAATAGAAAGAACGGACTGACTCCAAACGCGCTACTGTCTCTGGAGCACGTCGCGGGCGGTTCTTCTCTCGCGCCCACCCCTTTTCGACGGAAGCCGGGAACCGGCGAGTTCGTCAGAGGCGCTTCTTCGGCGGAGCGATCCATATCTGCCCTACGAAGGAGGCTTCTCATGGCAACCGGGGGCGACGGTATTGAGGCTGTCAACGCGGCTGGCATTCAGACGATCAAGGCGGGAAGAAATCACTCACTGTTGCGCAACAACGAGCGCATCTTCGTGACGACTGAGCCGTTGCGGATCATGGCGTTTCACTGCGAGTGCGGGAGCAGCGCCTGTACGGAAACCATCCGTCCCAGCCTGGCCGACTACAAGCGTGTTCGCAGTTCGCCCGCGAGTTTCATGATCGCCGTTGGCCACGACCTCCCCGAGTTTGAGAACGTCATTGAGGTGTGTGACCGCTACGAGGTCGTACAGCAAAAGGGGGCGGGCCGGATATGAGCGCCGACTCGTTCCTTCTGCTCGGCTCGGGACCGTGAGGCCGTGGGAACCACGCTAAGGGCCTCGAGGGTTCGTCCTGGTTCCCCCCGACTAGGAGGGTTTGGCGAAACGAGCGCAGCGTCGTAGGGTGAGTGCCCGGGGCGACTTTTCGTCTCCCCTTTCCGAACGGCGAGCGCCTGACCCCTGCGCTGGCCGTTTCCTTTTGTCCGCCGCGGGCATTGGAAGGACCTCTCACCCATGAGACTTGCTGAGGGAGAGGACAGGTGGGCCGGTCCCGGGGGGCAGCCGGCCCGTTTTTCCTTTGCGGGTTACCTCATGCTGGTATGTGGGCATGGGAGACAAGTGGGGATAACCGCACAAGGCGTCGTTGCGGCCATGCGGTACGAATCTCCAACGCTGCCCTTCTGGGCGAGCTGACCAACTTCCTTGAATCGGCTGAATGCCGCGTTCGAAAAGTCGGTATGGCGACGGTCGATGTCTCAGTGCCTCGCGCTCCAAGCGACGCTCAGGCGCTGAGAGAGATCGTCGTGTACTTGAAGACGTGGCAGGCCATGCATCCGGGAACCCACACTCGCATCGTGGGGGAAGGTAGCGACGCCTCGCCCAGGCCTCGTTCGGCTCGCCCGCGAGCTCGACGCTGAACTCGCGACGTGGCACGCGGACGTCGCCCATGCGCGGGCTCAGTTGGTCACGCGGCGCTAGGCGCAGTTGCCCCCTCGGTTGCCACCTGGCCGTCCATGCCGCCTGAACGGGCAACAAAAAGCCCCGCCTAAGCAGGGCTTTTCTTGTGGCTGCGGGGCAAGGATTCGAACCTTGACTACCTGATCCAGAGTCAGGCGTCCTACCATTAGACGACCCCGCAAGGGCCCGGCCATTGTAGCGGCGGCCGCGGGTCGGCTCAGAGCTCGAGCCGGTAGAGAGGCATCAGGCTCTTCTCGGCCTCGGTGTCGATCCTCGCGATCACCTCGACGTAGGGCTCGAGGCCCGAGCCCCGGAGTTTCGCCTTCAGGAGCTCGTCCACCTGGTAGACGCCGGAGGAGTTGTTCATCGTCACCTCGATCAACACGGGAGTGTGCTCGCCGTCCTTGATCGCGACGGCTTCGATCGCCGCCGCCGAGAGCGAGTGGATCGAGACCCGGCCGTGCTCGAACGGGATTCGCGACCTGCCCTTGGCCATGTCGAGTGCGTCGGCCACCCGCACGATCCCGGCTTCGAGCGTGAGAGGTTGCCCGTCTTCCCGATGGCTCGTGATCGCGCCAAGCACCTCGACGCTGATCACGGTGAGGTCGGGTTCCTCGTAAATGCCGTGGAGGAGCTCCCGAAGCTTGGGCTCGGCTAGGAAGAGGCTCCAATCCTCATGCCCTTCCCGATGGATCGCCATGCCGACGCAATGCAGGAGGGCCCCGAGAACAACGACGTTCTCGGCATCGTCCCGGCTCATGCCGTAGTCGCGCACGACGGCCGGCTCGACGCCGTGCTTGGTGAGCTGGCGCAGGAGCTTGAGGGCGATGTTGGCGACGATCTGGATGTGAACCCACGAGTGGTCGTTGATCTCGAGGCGCTTGACCGCGTTGACGTTCGAGACGTGCCACCAGGCCTTCAACTGTGAGTCCTCGTTCACGCGCTCGAGCAAGGCAGCGAGCTTGCGGTTGGCCCGCGGCGGAACGCGGATCCGCATCTGAGCGACGGCCTGGGCGGGGGTGAGCCGGGTTTCTTCCTCGGCCTGCTCGGAGACCGGCTCGTCGATCCGCTCCTGTGTCTCCTTGTCCAGCTCGGCCATGTCCTAGGCGGCTGCGGCGGGCGCCGGCTCGGGCCCGGCTTCTTTCAGGCCGACGAGCTCGAAGTACGTGAGCGTCCACGCGAGCGCGGCGAACGGAGAGGTCAGCGTGGAGCTGATGAGATTGCTCACGGGCCCCTGGATGTCCTCGTCGAGCGGAGAGAGTGCGACGCCGATCACGATCGCGACCCCGATCAGGATCAGCAAGGTGAGGAGGATCACGCCCAGGACGCTCCAGCCGTGGCCGCGGACGAGCTCGCCGCTGCGGTCGAGCGACGCGAAGAGGCCGCGATTCTCGAGCACGATCACCGGGACGAGCAGGATCCAGCGGACGAGCAGGAAGAAAAGCCCTGCCAGGAGAAGGAGCCCGGGCAGGATGAACAGGAGGAACCCGATGAAGATGACGAACGCGCAGGCGATGAGGGCGATCGTGATCACGACCGCGGCAATGCTGAGCGTGTTCATCCGGGGACGAACGCGGCCGATCGTTTCCCGAATGGAGAGATCCGCGCGTCCGTCCCGCACGTCGTCGATCGCGACGACGAGAGCTCCCTGGAGCCAGAAGACCCCCGCGACCGAGACGAACGCAGCGATCAAGGCTCCGAGATCGCCCAGCAGGACGATCAGAGCCAGGGTGAAGAGCGCGATCAGCGCGAAGACGATGAAGGCGATCGAGATCAGATGGCCGAAGTGGGCCCTGTACAGCTCCCACGACCGACCGATGACGGCGCCCGCCGACACGTAGCGGACAGACTAGATCAAGCCGCCGTAGCCGCCCAATCCCCGTACAGCGAGAGGTAGCGGCCTGCGCGCGCCACGAGCTCCTCGTGTGTCCCCTGTTCCACGATTCGCCCGTGCTCGAGGACGACGATCAGGTCTGCGTTGCGAATGGTCGAGAGGCGGTGGGCGATGATGAACGCCGTCCGTCCCGAGAGCAGCCGCTCGAGCGCGAGCTCGATTCGGCGCTCCGTCCCGATGTCCACGCTCGAGGTGGCTTCGTCGAGGATCAGGATGCGTGGGTCTGCGAGCAAGGCCCGCGCGAAAGCGACGAGCTGGCGCTGGCCGAGCGAAAGCCGGCTTCCGCGCTCTGCGACCTCGGTGTCGTACCCGTCCTCGAGGTCGACGATGAAATCGTGCGCCCCGACGGCTTCGGCGGCGGCCACGATCTCCTCCTCGGTCGCCGCGGGACGACCGAATGCGATGTTCTCCCTCACCGGTCCGGCGAAGAGAAAGCCCTCCTGGGGCACGATGCCGAGCTGCCGGCGCAGGCTCTGCTGCGTCACGTCGCGCAGAGCGTGGCCGTCAACGGTGATGCGGCCTTGGCGCGGGTCGTAGAAGCGCGCCAGGAGCTTGGCGATCGTGGACTTGCCGGCTCCCGTGTGTCCGACCAGCGCCACGGTCGTTCCGGGCGCCACCGCCAGGTCGATCCCGTGCAGGACTTCCGGGCCGCGCCCGTATGCGAAGCGAACGTTTTCGAACGCCACTCGCCCCTCGATGGGCGGGAGGTCGACCGCGCCCGGCCGGTCCTCTATCTCGGGCGTTTCGTCCATCACGTCCATGATCTTGTCCAGCGCGGCAGTGGCCGACAGGAACGTGTTGTAGAGCTGCGAGAGCTGCTGCACGGGATCGAAGAAGTTCCCCAGGTAGAGCATGAAGGCGAGTAGCGTTCCGATCTCGATCGCGCCGGAGAAAAATCTGTGCGCGCCGTACGCGAGGACGACCGCGGTCGCCGCCGTCGAAAGGAAGTCGACGAAGGGGAAGTAGAGCCCGTTGGTCACGACCGTGACGTGGTTCGCATCGCGATAGTGCGCGTTCACCCCCCTGAAGTGGCGCTCGTTCGCGGACTGGCGCGTGAAGGCCTGGACCACCCGCATGCCCGCGATGTCCTCCGCCAGGGTCGCCGTGACGAGCCCCAGGCGTTCGCGCACGGCTCGGTAGGCGCGCGACGAGATCGCCCGGAAGATCGCCGTCGCGACGGCCATGAGCGGGAAGACGGCCAAGGTCGCGAGCGCGAGCTTCCAGTCGAGGAAGAAGAGGATGACGGCTGTCCCCACGAGGATCAGCGTGTTCTGGAAGAGGCTGGTGACTCCGTCGGTGACGAGCTGGTCGAGCGCCTCGACGTCGTTCGTCAGGCGGCTGATGATCACGCCCGCTCGATTGCGCTCGTAGAAACCGAGCGAGAGGCGCTGAAGGTGGCGGAAGAGGGTGTTGCGGAGGTCGGCGAGGATCCGTTCGCCCGTCCAACCCGTGAAGTAGGTCTGCGCCGAGCTCGCTCCCCAGTTGAGGAGGCCGGCGACGAGGAACACGATCACCACGATCACGATCGCGCGGTAGTCCTGCTTGCGAATACCGTCGTCGAGGGCGAGCTTGGCCAGGTACGGAGGAGCCAGCCCGGTGAGGGTCGCGGCGAGGAGGCTGGCGACGGCGAGGGTGGTGCGAAGCTTGTAGCGACTGGCGAGGCGGGCGAGCGTGGAGATTCGCCGGGCCGTCCGGCGCCACGACCAGTCGGACACCTCGGCACCTCGCTGCATCGTGAGGTGGCTGCCGGGCTGCCAGACCCTCATGGGCGACCCCGTTGAATTACGCGCGCGGGGATGGGAAACCCACCTCCCCAACCCGACGGCGTGAGCCTAACTCGCGAATCCGCACCCGTGGCGCGCGCTCTGCGCCGAGACAGAGCCATCATCCGGTCGCCTCCAGCCGCGCGATGAACTCCTGCTCGATCAGCCCGTGCTCGTAGATCTCCCGGTAGACCGGGCTGGTCTCCGCCAGCTCGCCCTGCGTGCCGCGGGCCGCGATCCGCCCATGGTCGAGCACGACGACCTCGTCCGCGAGCGAGATCGTCGAGAGCCGGTGGGCGATGATCAGCGTCGTCCGACCCTCCATGGCCTCGCGCAGGCCCACCCGGATCTTCGCCTCCGTCGTCGCGTCGACGGAGGCGGTCGCGTCGTCCAGGATCAAGATCCTCGGATTCGTGGCGATGGCCCGGGCGATCGCGATCCGCTGCCTTTGGCCGCCCGAGAGCGTGATCCCGCGCTCGCCGATCACCGTGTCGTAGCCATCGGGGAGCTCCGCGATGAACTCGTGCGCCTGCGCCTGGTGCGCCACCTCCTCGATCTCCTCGTCGCTGGCGTCGGGCGCGCCGAAGGCGATGTTCTCGCGCACGGTCGTGGAAAAGAGGAATGGATCCTGCGAGATCACGGCGATCGCGCGCCGAAGCGAGTTCAGCCTGACGTCCCGCACGTCTGCCCCGTCCACGAGGACCCGACCCGCGGTCACGTCGTAGAAGCGCGGCACGAGTGTCGTCAGAGTGGTCTTTCCCGAACCGGTGTGACCGATGAGGGCCACGTTGCGCCCGGGAGCGATCTCCAGATCGATGTCGTGGAGCACCGGCCGCGCGGCGTCGTAGCCGAACGTCACGGTCTCGAACGCGACGTGGCCTTCGCCCTGAGGAAGGTCGATCGCTCCTGGCCGGTCCGCGATCTCCTCGGGCTCGTCGAGCACCTGGAAGATGCGTTCTCCCGAGGCGGTCGCGCGTTGCGACTGCCCGATCCACATCCCGAGCATCCGCAGTGGCAGGATCAGCATCGAGACATAGAGGTTGAACGCGAAGAATTCGCCCACGGTCAGCTGGTCGTGCACGACCATCCAGCCGCCGACGAGGAGGATGGCGGCCTGGGCGAGGAGGGGGATGAACGCGAGCAGCGGGACGTAGAGCGACCGCTGTCGGTTCGCGTCGATCGTCCGGCTGAAGACCGCCTCTGAGCGCCGCCCGAACTTCTGCGACTCCTGCTCCTCCTGGGCGAAGGCCTTGACCACGTGCACGCCGACGATGTTCTCCTCGGCCACCGTCGCCACGTCCGCCATCTTCTGCTGAACGTCGCGCAGGACCGGGTGGGACACGCGGCTGTAGCGATAGGCGAGCGTGATGAGGACGGGCGCGATCGCGAGGGCGACGAGGGCAAGCCGCCATTCGGTCAAGAACATGATCGTCGTCGCGCCGACGATGGTGAACAGGTTCTGCGCGAAGAAGATGAGCCCGTAGCCGAGGAAAAATCGGACTCCCTGCAGGTCGACGGTCGCGCGCGACATGAGCTGGCCCGTCTGATGCCGGTCGTAGAAGCCGAAGGAGAGCCGCAGCAGATGCGCATAGAGCGCGTTGCGCATGTCGAACTCGACCCCGAGCGCCTGCCTCCCGGAGATGAAGCGACGCCCGACGAGCAGGAGCGCCTTCGCGGCTCCCAGGGCCACCGCGATTCCGACGAGGATCCAGACCATGCGCTGGTCGTGCGCCTGGATTCCGTCGTCGATCACGCTCTGCGTCACGCGGACCAACGCGAGCGCCGCAGCCTGCGACGCGGCGGCGAGAACGATCGAGAGCGCGAGCGACCAGCGATAGGGGCGAAGGAAGCCGAGCAGCCGGCCGAAGATCCGCAGATGAGGGTGTTTTGTCGTTGCCTGCAGCACTTCCTTCGAGTCTAGCTGCGGCTTCCCGGGCCCCTTCTATGCTGATTCGGTGAGCCTGCCGCTCGAGTCGGTGCCGAACCTGTCCGAAGGTCGCGACGCCTCGACACTGGCCGCCCTCAGGGAGACGATGTCGAGCCCGGCCCGGCTGCTCGACGTGCATTCCGACCCCGATCACCATCGCTCGGTCTACACGCTCGTTGGCTCGGCCGACCAGCTCGCCGACACCCTCACGGCTGGGATTGGCCGTGCCGTCGAGCTCATAGACCTCAACCTGCACCAGGGAGCTCATCCCCGCGTGGGCGCCGCGGACGTCGTTCCCCTCGTCCCCCTCCGGCCCGAGCACGAGCCGACGGCACGGGAGACCGCTCTACGGTTGGCCGACCGGCTCGGCGAGCTCGAGCTGCCCGTCTTCTTCTACGGCCGCTTGACGGAGGACCGCCGCGAGCCGGCGTTCTTTCGCCGCGGTGGGACGGAAGAGCTCCAGCGTCGGGTCGACTCCGGCGAGCTCGAACCGGATCGGGGTCCGAAGCGGCTTCACCCGACCGCGGGCGCGGTTCTCGTCGGAGTGCGCCGTCCGCTGATCGCCTTCAACGTCAATCTGCGTGCGGAGGGCGTCGAGGTCGCACGGGAGATCGCCCGTCTCGTGCGCGAGCGAGACGGCGGTTTCCCGGGGGTACGCGCCCTCGGGCTCGACCTGCCGTCTGCGGGTCTCGTGCAGGTGAGCATGAACGTGACGGATTGGGAGGCAGCCGCCCTGCACGAGATCGTGGAGCGGATCGACGCCGAAGCTCGAGCCCGCGGGGCGGAGGTCATGGGCAGCGAGCTGGTCGGCCTGATGCCGGCAGGCGCCGCGGTCGAGGCTGCCGGCGCAGTGCTCAAGATCGACGGTTTCGATTCGAGCCGCGTGCTCGAGTTGCGTCTGCTCGACGACTGAGAGCCGTCGCGGCTGCGAGCCCGCCGAGTCCAACGACCGGCGCAGCGAGCGCTGCGGCCAGGAAGACCGGACGCGGGTCGATGATCGCGAAGAGCGGCGCGACGAAGAGGAGCCCGGTGGCATGGGCGCCTCGATGGACGAGTGAGATCAAGCCCATCACCCGACCCAGGGTTGCGTCCGGAACCTGCTCCTGCGCAGCCGAGTTGACCAAGACGATCGCGGATCCCTGACCCACTCCTGCGCAGACGGCGCCCACACAAGCCACGGCGACGGAGCCCGCGAGCGCCATGAGCAGGTAGGCAGGGAAGTAGAGACACCAGGCGAGGAGGCTCGCGCGCGCCTTCCGCCGCAGCGGGTGGCGAGTCAGGAAGAGCCCGGCCGAGACCGAGCCGAGTGCGTACCCGACCATCACCATCGCAAAGCTGCTCGCGCCCCCGCCGAGCTCGTTTCGGACCAGGTCGGGCACGCCGACCATCCAGGTGCCCGATTCGATCGTGATCGCGACGCCGACCGCCGCAACTGCAACCGCGAGCACGGGCAGCAGACGGAGCGCGGCGAAGCCCGCGCGCACCTGCGTCCAGGTCGTTCCTTCCAGTCGCGTGACGGCCTCGCGCACGTGGAGCCGGGCGAGCAGGAGCGCGGAGATGAAGTAGGAGAGCGCGTTGATCGCGAAGAACGCACTCAGCGGCATGAACGTGAGCAACACGGCTGCCAGCGCCCAACCGCCGATACCGACCGCGTCGCCGGTGGCGCGCACGAGCCCGTTGGCCTGCTGGACGCTCTCCCGTCCAACGAGCGCGGGCAGAAGGGCGCCGTAGGCGGGATCGAAGTAACTCGTCGCGGCCGTGAGAACGAACGCCGCGCCGACGAGGGCCCAGAGAGGCAGGTGGCCGAGGAGCCCGGCCAAAGCTACGGGAACGAGAACGGCCCCGCGCACGAGATCGGCGGCGATCATCGTGCGGCGGCGCTCGAGCCTGTCCGCGAGCAGGCCGCCGTGGAAGCCGAAGATCAGCGCAGGCACGCTGTCCGCGAGCCGAACGGCGAGCACTCCCAGCGGTCCGGCGGCTTCGAGTGCGAACCACATCAAGGCGATGTACTGGAACGCGTCTCCGAGCTCGCTCGAGATGATCGCGGAGTACGCGATCCGAAAGTCCCGCTGGCGCAGGAGAGCGAGGGCACCGTGCGGAGCGGGCACGTCCTCCTTGGCTAGAGCGTGTCCGGGCACGCGATCTCCCTCCTCCTCGCCGAGGGGTTTGGGCGCGAAACTTGACCCGGACACACCTAGACTTGCGCCGAGATGGCGGTGACCGCGGCGGTGGCGCTGAACGGTGAAGAGCTCACGATCGACGACGTCTGGGCGGTGGCGGTCGAAGGGACGCCCGCGGAGCTCTCCGCGGAGGGGCGCGACAAGATGCAGGCCGCCCGTGCGCTCGTCGAGCGCGCCGCGAGCGAGGAGCACACCTACGGCATCAACACCGGCTTCGGCCGCTTCGTCGAGAAGACGATTCCGCGAGAGCTGACCGAGGAGCTGCAGCTTCGCCTGATCCGAAGCCACGCGTGCGGTGTCGGGGACCCTTATCCGGACGAGGTCGTTCGCGGTGCGATGCTGCTCCGCGCCAACACGCTCGCCAAGGGCTACTCGGGCGCCCGAGTGGAGACGGTGGAGCTCCTGCTCGAATGCCTCAACCGCGGGGTTCTCCCCCTGGTGCCCAGTCGAGGATCCGTGGGCGCGTCGGGCGATCTCGCCCCGCTGGCCCATCTCGCGCTGCCTCTTGTCGGAGAAGGCCGGGCGACGTTCGAAGGCGAGACCGTTTCCGGTGCCGAGGCCCTCTCGCGCGCCGGTCTCGAGCCGGTGCGGCTCCAGGCGAAGGAAGGCCTTTCCCTCGTCAACGGCACCCAGTTCATGGCGGCTGTCGGAGCCCTCGCGCTCGTGCGCGCGCGGCGCCTCGTCAAGACGGCGGACATTGCCTGCGCGATCTCACTCGAAGCCCTCCAGGGCTCGCGCGTCAGCTTCCTGCCCGAGATCCAGGCGCTGCGACCGCTCGAGGGCCAGTCCCGCGCGGCCGCGAACGTGCTCCGTCTCGTCGAGGGCTCGGCGATCATCGAGGCCCACCGCTGGTGCGACAAGGTGCAGGACGCCTACTCCCTGCGGTGCGCGCCCCAGGTGCACGGGGCCAGCCGTGACCTTCTCCGCTACGCGGAAGAGACGCTGGCGGTCGAGCTCAACTCCGCGACCGACAATCCGCTCGTCCTCGTCGAGCAGGAGGAGCTCGTCTCCAACGGAAACTTCCACGGGCAGCCCGTTGCCTTTGCACTCGATTCCCTCGCGATCGCGCTCGCCGAGCTCGCCTCGATCTCCGAGCGGCGCCTCGAGAGGCTCGTTAACCCGTCTCTCTCGGGCCTGCCCGCCTTCCTGACCCCGGACGGCGGGCTCAACTCGGGGTTCATGATCCCGCAGTACGTGTCTGCTGCGCTCGTCAGCGAGAACAAGGTCCTCTGCCACCCGGCGAGCGTCGATTCCATCCCCACGAGCGCCGGACAGGAGGATCATGTGCCGATGGGGAACGCCTCCGCCCTCAAAGCCTTGGTCGTGCTCGGCAACGTCGAGCGAGCGCTCGCCATCGAGCTGCTCGCCGGGGCCCAGGCGATCGAGTTTCTCGCGCCCCTGGAAGGCGGAGCAGGGGTCCGCGCCGCGCGGTCGTTCGTCCGGACTCTTTCGCCTTCGGTGGAGGAGGATCGGCCGCTCGCCGAGGACATCGAGCGGGTTGCCGACGCGATTCGCTCGGGAGAGCTCGTCGAAGCCGTCGAGCGCGAGGCCGGTGAGCTGTCGTGAGCGTCCAGTCCCTCGAGACCACCGTCGAAGAGCTCTGCGGCGACCTCTCGCGCATCCGCGCGCCTCGCGGGCAATCCCTGCACGCGCGCTCCTGGCAGACCGAAGCCCCTCTGCGCATGCTGCTCAACAACCTCGATCCCGAGGTGGCGGAAAAGCCCGAGGAGCTGATCGTCTACGGCGGCTCCGGGAAGGCGGCGCGCAATCACGAGGCCCTCAAGGCTCTCGTCCGCTCCCTGCTCGTCCTCGGTGAAGACGAGACGCTGCTCGTGCAGAGCGGGAAGCCGGTAGGCGTCTTTCGCACTCATCCCGCTGCGCCGAGAGTCCTGATCGCGAATGCGCTCCTCGTCCCCAAGTGGGCGACGTGGGAGGAGTTCCGGCGGCTCGAGGCCCTCGGCCTGACGATGTTCGGCCAGATGACGGCCGGCAGCTGGATCTACATCGGCACCCAGGGGATCCTGCAGGGGACGTACCAGACCTTCGCGGCCGCGGGGGAGACGCACTTCGGGACGCCCGACCTCAAGGGGAGGACGATTCTCACCGCCGGCCTCGGCGGCATGGGCGGCGCTCAGCCGCTCGCGGCGACGCTGGCCGGGGCCGCCACGCTGTGCATCGAGGTGGACGCCTCTCGCATCCGCCGGCGGTTGGAGACGCGTTATCTCGACGAGTCGACCGATTCACTCGACGACGCTGTTGCACGCGTGCGCGAGGCGGCCGGGGAAGGACGCCCTCTCTCGGTCGGCCTGCTAGGCAACGCTGCCGAGGTCGTGCCGGAGCTCGCTCGTCGCGGGGAGCACTTCGACTTCGTTACCGACCAGACCGCGGCGCACGACCCCTTGAACGGCTACATCCCGACGGGGCTCTCCGTCGACGAGGCGGCCGAGCTGCGCGAGAGCGACCCCGACGACTACCTGCGCCGAGCGGGCCAGTCGATTGCTCAGCACGTCGAAGGCCTCCTCGAGTACGTCCGCCGCGGGAGCTATGTTTTCGATTATGGCAACAACCTCAGAGGGGAGGCGCTAGAGGCCGGCGTCGAGGATGCATTCACATATCCGGGCTTCGTCCCGGCCTATATTCGACCGCTCTTTTGTCGCGGCATCGGACCGTTTCGTTGGGCAGTTCTCTCTGGAGATCCGGAAGACATCGCAGCGATCGACGGGGCCTTGCGCGAGCTCTTCCCGGACGACAGGTTCCTCCAACAGTGGCTTGCTCTGGCTCCCGAACGCGTGGCGTTCCAGGGGCTACCGGCTCGTATCTGCTGGCTCGGCTACGGGGATCGTGCGAAAGCCGGTCTGGCTATCAACGACCTCGTTCGCTCCGGGCGCGTGTCGGCGCCGGTCGTCATCGGGCGCGACCATCTCGACTCGGGCTCCGTGGCCTCTCCCTACAGGGAGACGGAAGCCATGCAGGACGGCTCCGACGCGATCGCCGACTGGCCGATCCTCAACGCGCTCCTCAACACGGCAGCCGGCGCCACCTGGGTGAGTGTGCACCACGGAGGCGGTGTCGGGATCGGCAACTCGATTCACGCGGGGATGGTCGTCGTCGCCGACGGGACCGACGACGGCGCCGAGCGACTCGAGCGGGTGCTGACCACGGATCCCGGAACGGGTGTGCTCAGGCATCTCGACGCCGGGTATGACGAGGCGCGTGAAGCCGCTCGCGAGCACGGCCTCGAGGCGCCGGGTCAGCCCGCCGGCGAGCAGTAGTCCCCGCGCCCTCCCTCTAGGGTGTCGCAAGCGTGACGAGGCTCCTCATTCGCGACCTGGCTCAGGTCGTCTCGCCGGCGGGCACCCGCGCGCCGCTGCGCGGTCCAGCTGAGATGAGCGCCCTCGACGTGGTCGAGGACGGCTACATCCTCTGCGAGCAGGGACGAATAGCCGCGGTGGGCCCCATGGCCGAGCTCGGCAGCGTGGGCGGCGAAGTCGAGGAGCTGGATGGAAGCGGGCGCGCCGCGGTCCCCGGGCTCGTCGACTGCCACACGCACGCGTGCTTCGCCGGCGACCGGGCCGATGAGTTCTCGCTCAGAGCGGCCGGGGCGACCTACGAGGAGCTGCACGCGGCCGGCGGCGGGATCATCTCGACCGTGCGGGCGACGCGCGCGGCCGGCGAGGAGGGGCTCGCCGAGGCGCTCGATCTCCACCGTTCGTGGATGCTCGCGGCGGGCACGACGACCTTCGAGGCGAAGTCCGGATACGGGCTCGACCGCGAGACCGAGCTGATGCAGCTCCGCGTCGTCCGCGCAGCGGGGGGTGTCCCTACCTGGCTCGGGGCCCACGCCGTCCCGCCGGAGTTCGACGACGCCGACTCGTACCTCGACTTCGCGCTCGCCGAGGTGCTTCCCGAGGCCGCGCAACTTGCGGAAGCCGCCGACGTCTTTCTCGAGCGGGGCGCCCTCGACGTCGCTCAGGCCCGCCGCTACCTGGAAGCCTGCGCGACGGCCGGCCTCGAGCTCCGCTTGCACGCGGATCAGTTCACGGAGGCTGGCGGCATCCCGCTTGCGGTCGAGCTCGGAGCGCGCTCGGTCGACCACCTCGAGGCGACGAGATCGGAGGGCGTCGAGGCGCTCGCCGCGAGCGAGGTCGCCGCGGTCCTGCTGCCGGTGGCTGCGCTCTTCCTCGACCGCCCTATGCCGCCGGGCCGGGAGCTCCTCGAGGCCGGCGCCGTCATCGCCCTGGCCACCGATTTCAATCCCGGGAGCGCGTTCTGCCACAGCCTGCCCGTGGCCATGACACTCGCCTGCACGCAGCTTGGCGTCGCTCCCGAGGTCGCCCTGACGGCGAGCACCGTCAACGCGGCGCACGTCCTCGGTCGCGCCGATCGCATCGGGCGGATCGCGCCCGGCTACGTCGCGGACGTCGTCCTGCTCGAAACTGCCGACTGGCGCCATCTCGCCTACCACTTCGCCGGGGACCTCATCGCGGCCGTCGTCAAGGACGGCGCGGTCGCGTGGCGGCGGCTGGCTGCGTGAGAGCGGCATAATCGGCTCATGCCGAGCCGCAAGGTCCGCCGCCGCCGCGAAAAGCTGAAGCGGCACGAGTACGAATACGTGATCGAAACCGACGAGGGCGAGGAGGTCCTCGTCGAGCGGCCGACCGCAGAGCCGAAAAAGGACGGGGCCAAGGCGAACGCCGCCGCCCCTCGCGCTCGTGGTGGCCGGGAGATTCCCAAGCCGACCCTCGCACGCGTCCTGCGACGCACCGCCATCTTCGCGCCGCTCATCCTCGTGGTCGTCTTCCTCACGAGCAGCAAGGACGCGAGCACGGCCGCGAAGATCTACACGGCGGGGATGCTGCTCGCCTTCTTCATCCCCTTCAGCTATCTCGTCGACGTGATCATGTACCGCACGCTCACGCGCAGACAGCAGCGCGCCCAGGCGAAGCGGGGCTAGTAGTAGTCGCTAGGCGACGCTGCGCCGAGTCCCGCGGTAGTGGCCCTCGCCGGGCCAAGGCGCGAGCAGAAGAAGGATCTTGGCGCCTGCGTCGCTGCGCACCGAGTGGCGCTCGTCGGGCTCGAAGTGGGCGAGTGTCCCGGTCGAGGCCTCGATCTCCTCGCTTCCCGCTCGAATGCGAGTCTCCCCGTCGACGACGAGCAGCCAGGCATGCTCCTTGACCTGGTGGTCGCCGAGCTCCTGCCCAGGCTGGAGGCCGATCAAGACCGCGCGGGCCTCGTTCTCGCTCATCAGGACGACCGGCGAGCGGCTCCCCGAGGGCGTCTCGATCCCGGGCAGATGCCAGCTTTCCACGGCGGAGCAGTCTAGCGACGCGTCGCTAGACTCACCCGCGCGATGACCCTGGACGTGACCCAGCTCGAGGTGGGGCCCTACGCGGAGAACTGCTACGTCGTTCGGCTGTCCGACAACGACGAGGCGGTCGTGATCGACCCCGGTTGGCCGGGCGCTCTGGAGCCCATCCAGGAAGCGCTCGGCGGGGCGCGGTGCGTCGCGATTTTGATCACGCACGGCGACATCGACCATGTCGGCGGGGTCGCTGAGCTCGCGCGGGCAACCGGCGCGCCCGTCCACATGGCCGCCGAGGAGCGTGAGCGCCTGGAGCGCATCAACGACTTCGTCCCCGAGGCTTTGGGCGCGGCCGCGTTCGAGGCATACGCCCCTGATGTGCTTCTGCGGGGAGACGAACAGCTGGAGCTCGCAGGCATCCGCTTCGAGACTTTGCGCGTGCCGGGGCACACGGAGGCGCACCTGGCCTTCGCTGCGGACGGGTCGCTCTTCGCGGGCGATGTGCTCTTTGCCGGCGGAGTGGGGAGGACGGATCGACCCAACGGGGACTGGAAAACCTTGCTCGCGTCGATCCGGGAGCTCGCCGATTGCTTTCCGCCCGACACCGTTGTCTATCCCGGGCACGGCGCACCCACCACGCTTGGGCACGAGCTCCAGTCCAACCCGTTCCTCGCCGAGCTTCGCGCCGGCCCCGCGTGAAGTTCGAGGCTCCGCCCGGGACGCACGACGTCCTGGCGAAGAACTGGCCGCACTGGCAGCGGATCCTCCGCGAGGTCGAGCGGCTCTGCCTCGCCTACGGCTACCGGCCCGTCGCGACCCCTGTGTTCGAGGACACCGAGCTCTTTCGGCGCACCTCCGGCGGAGGGTCGGACGTCGTGCAGAAGGAGATGTACACCTTCGTCGATCGCGGCGATCGTTCGCTCACGCTTCGGCCTGAAGGCACGGCCCCGATCGCCCGCGCCTATCTCCAGCACGGCCTGCACCGCGAGCCTCAGCCGCAGAAGCTCTTCACGGTCGTCCCCATGTACCGGTACTCCCGCCCCCAGCGGGGGCGCTACCGGGAGCACTGGCACCTGTCGGTCGAGGCGATCGGCTCTCCGGACCCTGCCATCGACGCCGAGCTGATTCAGCTCTACGACACGCTTCTGCAGGCCCTCCGCGTCACGGAATACCACCTCGCGGTCAACTCGATCGGAGATCGAAGCTGCCGGCCTCGCTACGTCGAGGAACTCGTGAAATGGCTCGATGCGAACGACGCGAAGCTCGACGAGGAGGCCCGCGAGAAGAGACAGACGACCCCGCTCAGGGTCTTTGACGTCAAGGACGAGGCGGTCCGGGAGGCTCTCGCCGCCGCGCCGAGCATCGACGAGTTCCTCTGCGACGAATGCCGAGAGCATTTCGACGCCGTGCGGGCCCACCTCGACGCATACGGGGTCTCGTACGAGGTCGACAAGCGGCTCGTTCGGGGGCTCGACTACTACACGCGAACGACCTGGGAGTTCATCGGCCCCGAGGAAGGAGCGCAGAGCACGATCTCGGGAGGTGGCCGCTACGACTATCTCGTCGAAGAGATCGGCGGCCCGCCCACGCCGGGAGTCGGCTTCGGCGCGGGAGTCGAGCGGCTTCACCTCGCACTCGGCGAGGCGCCCGAGGAGCCGGAGGCGATCGACGTCTTCTTCGCCCTCGACGCAGTCGATCGGAGCTCCGAGGTGCTCGGGGCGCTGGCGCGTCTTCGCCGCGAGGGGGCGAGTGCAGATACCGACTATGCAGGCCGTTCCCTCAAGGGACAGTTGACCCAGGCACAGCGGCTCGGGGCGCGGACCGTGGTGATCGCCCACGAGGGTGGCTTCACCGTGCGCAAGAGCGGCGAGCCAGATGCCGAGATCGCCACGCTCGAGGGGTTCGAGCCCTGACCTGGCGCGACCTCATGTGCGGCGAGGTCCGGCCGGAGGACGTGGGGCGGCGTCTGACGCTCTCCGGTTGGGCGGACTCGAGGCGCGACCACGGCGGGCTGGTCTTCATCGACCTCCGCGACAAGACGGGGATCTGCCAGCTCGTGGTCAATCCGGAGCGGGCCCCGGAGGCATCGAAGACGGCTCACGACATTCGCAACGAGTTCGTGTTGCGTGCGGAGGGGGAGGTGGTGAAGCGCGCGCCCGACGCGGTCAATCCGAACATCCCCACCGGCGCGGTCGAGCTCCAGGTCGACGAGCTCGAGGTGCTGTCCCGCTCGACGCCGCTCCCCTTCCAGCTCAACGAGGAGGGAGTGGACGAGACGCTCCGCCTCCGCTACCGCTGGCTCGACCTGCGCCGGCCGAAGATGCAGCGCAACATCGCCCTCCGGGCCGGGATGGTCTCGAGCATCAGGCGCACGATGGAGGAGGCGGGCTTCCTCGAGATCGAGACGCCGATCCTCTTCAAGCCGACACCGGAGGGCGCGCGTGACTTCGTCGTGCCGAGCCGACTCCAGCCCAGTCGCTTCTTCGCTCTGCCCCAGTCACCGCAGATCCTCAAGCAGCTGCTCGTCATCGCGGGCTTCGACCGCTACTTCCAGATCGCCCGCTGTTTTCGAGACGAGGACCTGCGCGCCGACCGGGTGCAGGAGATCACGCAGCTCGACGTCGAGATGGCCTTTCCCGACCGGGAGTTCATCCTCGAGCTGATGGAGCGGATGATCCAGTCGGTCTGGCGCGACACGATCGGCGTGGAGCTCGAGACGCCCTTTCCGCGGCTGACCTGGGAGGAGGCCGACCGACGCTTCGGCTCCGACAAGCCCGACCTGCGCTTCGGCCTCGAGCTCGAGGATGCCACCGAGGTCACACGTGGGTCCGAATTCGGAGTCTTCGCCAACGCTGCCTGCGTGCGCTTCCTGCGCGTGCCGCAGGAGTACTCGCGCGCCCAGCTCGAGCGGTTGGAGGAGGTGGCGAAGGAGTGGGGGGCCAAGGGGCTCGCCTACCTCGTCTACGACGAGACAGGTGAAGTGCGCTCGCCGATTGCGAAGTTCCTCTCCGAGGAGGAGCTGGCCGTCTTTCGCTCCGAACCGGGCTCGACCGTGCTCTTCGGCGCGGACGACCCGGTCGCCGTTTCTCGTGTGCTTGGTCAGCTGCGCCTCCACATCGGGCGCGAGCTCGGCCTCATCGACGAGGGGGCGTGGAACTGGTTGTGGGTCACCGAGTTCCCGATGTTCGAGTGGAAGGAGGAGGACGAGCGCTGGGCCGCGGTACACCATCCCTTTACTCGCCCGACGCCCGAGTGGGAGGAGCGCTTCGACCAGGATCCCGCCAATGCGCGCGCGTACGCCTATGACCTGATCGGCAACGGCAACGAGCTTGGAGGAGGGTCGTTCCGGATGCACGAGGCCAAGCTGCAGGCACGCGTTTTCGACGTCCTGCAGCTCTCCGAGGCGGAGCAGCGAAGCCGCTTCGGCTTCTTCCTCGACGCGCTCGCGATGGGCGCGCCTCCGCACGGCGGGATCGCCTTCGGAATCGACCGGATGATGATGGTGCTCGCGCGGGAGCAGAACCTGCGCGACGTGATCGCATTCCCGAAGAACCAGGCCGGACTCGACCCGATGAGCGGTGCGCCTTCGGAGCTCGAGGAGGAACAGCTGCGCGAGCTCGGAATTCAGCTGCGGCGCAGATCCGATTAAGGCAAGCTGCTTTTCCGGCCGATGAAGCCGTCATACTTTCGGCGACACCCGTACAGCACGGGGGAGTGGAGGCGTAGAGCACATGTCGACTCAAGATCCGCGGCGAGCGCAGGGAGGCGCGGCGCTCACGCCGCTCCCGCGCCTGGAGGACATCCCGCGCGCCGGCGACGGCCTCGATCGGGCCAAGGTCGAGGAGGCCTTCGAGGCTTTCCGTCGCCACGCGACAGCGCTGCAGGCACAGCTTCGCGTACTGCAAGTGGCGCCGCGAAGCGCGATCGCCGAGCCCTCCGGGCATGCGGTCCGAATGGACGCCCTGCACCTCATCCGCTCCGCAGCCGAGTTCGCCGACACCATCGAGCGCGACGCGCAGGAGGCCGCGGCCAAGCAGGTCGGCAAGGCTGAGCAGGAGATCCGCGAGTCGCAGATGGAGCTCCAGCAGCGCGAGGCCGAGATCGCGCGCATCCGCCAGGAGACCGAGCGGCAGCGCGGAGAGATCCTCAATTCCGCGCGCACCGAGGCCCGCGAGATCCTCACCACCGCGAACCGGGATTCGACCCAGGAGCTGCGCGATTCGGAAACGAAGGGCACACGGCTGCTCGAGCAGGCGCGCCATCAGGCGACCGAGCTCACGAACGCCGCGAGAGCAGAGGTCGAGCAGACCCTCGAATGGGCGCGCGCCCAGTCGGACGTTATCGTGCAGCGCTCCCGCATGGGCGCCGAGCAGCTCCTCTCGGCCGCAGGTCACGGCGACGCGGCCATCCACGAAGCGATCGAGGCGATCGTGGCGGCCGCCCAGGCCTCCGTGCCGCCGCCGCCCTCTGCCGGCAGGGAGACACCGGTTGCCTCTCCGACGGCAGCCCCCGAACCCGAGCCCGAGCCCGAGCCGGAACCAACCGCGGGGGCGGAAGCCGACACGGAAGACGAAAATTCGGCCGAGACTTCTGAGGCCGCTCCGGAGGAAGAGCGGGAAGAGAACCCGTAGTCTGGTACGCACCAACGCGTGCCGGACCCGCTGTCACTCCTCCGCTTCGTCGCGCTTGTCGTCTTCATCGGCCTGGTCGCCGTCGGCCTCTGGCTGCTCGACGTCGCGTGGTGGGTCGTTCCCCCTGTCATGGCGGGAGCTCTGCTGATCGCCTGGACGATCGAATGGGTCGCCTGGCGCGGCTCCACCACCTCGAGCGTTGCGCGGGAGACCGCCGTTCCGGTCGCCGCTGCGGTTCCTCATCCCACGCAGCAGCCGGCGCCGGTCGAGTCGCTCGCCCCCCGGCCACCCGTCGAGGCCGAGGCGCCACCAGTCCCTCCCGCTCGCCAACCGCCCATGCCCGAGCCTGAGCCTCCCGCGGAGCCGGAGCCTCCGCCTACGCCCCCTGCGCCGGAGCCCGAGCCGACTCCGCCACCTGCGCCGGAGCCGCCCGTTCCCGAACAGCCCGCGCCCGAGCCGCCCGCACCGCCGCCTCCGCCTGCCGCAACGACCCCGCCGCCTCAGGAGGGGGCGCCTTATGAGCGCCGGCGCTCGCGCCGCCTGCGGCTCCGGTCGGTCCCGGCTCCGCAGCCCGAGCCGGAGCCCGTGCCCGAAACCGTCGCCCCGGCCGAGACGCCGAGTGTGGTCGAGTTCCGGCCGCGTAGCGTGGAACCGAGGGAGTGGAATCTCTGGGACCTGGAGCGCCTCGCGCGGGCGGAAGCCTCAGAGCATCCCGAGCGCCGAGACGAGTGGGCGTACCTCTTCCTCCACCTCCGCCAGTTCGCGACGGCCGACGGGTCGCTTCCGACGGAGTTCGACGGCCTCGTGCGTGAATCGTTCGGCGGACTGCTCGAACGGCCCCGCGGGGTGTGAGCCCCGGACTGATTCAGCGGCTGGCCGGCCTGGCCGCCGCTGCGCTCCTCGCTACGCTCGGGGTGCTCGTGCTCGGCCAGCGCGGAGGGGAGCCGCGGACTCTCCGGTCGACCCAACCTGTCGTGCGCTGGCAAACGGCGCTCGTCGGGGTTCTCTCGCCGCGCGCTTACGCGAGCAAGACCTCCTGTGGCTCCAGGCTCGACTCCGGCACCGTGGGAATCGCCCATCCTGTGCTTCCGTGCGGAGTCGACCTCGTCGTTTCCTCCGGGGATCGCCAGGTCCGAACCGAAGTCGTCCAGCACGGGCCGGTGGGGGGCGGCCGCGACTTCGCCCTCACCCGGGCTCTCGCGGAGCAGCTCGGCATCCACGGCCGCGAGACCCTCCGCTGGCGCTTCGCCGAATAGCGCCCCAGCCTCCGCTAGAGTGAAATTGCGTGCTCGACCCCGTGCGTGGCTCCGGGCGCAATGTAGAACCAACATGCGCTGAGAGGGAGCTCGAGTCCGACCGTCGCTTCGGCGCCGGTTGGCAGGGCACCCACCTGGTTCGCCAGGTTCCTCACGTTCGGAGCTTCATCGGCGGGGTGGGGTACGCCCCTTCCATGAGACAGCTGATCGGGAATTCCGTACGAGGCGCCGACGTCGCCTGGGTTCGCCTCGAGCTCGAACGCGGAGAGATTCGTGCAGCTGACGGAGAGGGGAGTGGCGTCGATGAGCTCTGCGCCGAGGTCGTCGGCCTGACGACGCTCGAAGCCGCCGCCGTCCCCGGAGAGCCCCTCGCGGCGGACGCTCTTCACGATGCGCTCGGGCCGGCCTTGACAGCGCCTGCTGCGCCCGACCGCGTGGCGGTCGCCATGAGCGGCGGTGTGGACAGCGCCGTCGCGCTTCTCCACGCACGCGAGGCCGGCTACGAGCCGGTGGGCGTGACGCTTCGCCTCTGGACCGACCCCGCGGGACCGCGTTCCGACCGAGCGTGCTGCTCACCGGAGTCCGTCCTGGCTGCTCGAGCCGCTTGTCACGAGCTCGGTCTTGCTCACGCGACACTCGATCTGAGAGAAGGCTTCCGCCAGGCGGTCGTCGCGCCTTTCGTCGCGGGCTACGGACGAGGGGAGACGCCGAACCCGTGCATCCGCTGCAACGGCGCCTTCCGTTTCGCCGCGCTTCTCTCCTTCGCGCGTCGAATCGGCGCGCAGCGCCTCGTCACCGGCCATTACGCGCAGCTGCGCGAGCACCGAGGCCGACTGCTGCTCGCCCGGGGAACCGACCCGGACAAGGATCAGTCGTACATGCTCGCGCGTCTCGATCCGCGAGCTCTTGCGACGCTGTGGTTTCCGCTCGGCGGCCAGACGAAGGCAGAGACGAGAGCACAGGCCGGGGCGGCAGGTCTCGCTGCCGCCGGGCGCGCGGAGAGCCAGGAGGCATGCTTCCTTGCCGGCGGGGACTACCGGGATTTTCTCGCTCGCCACGGCCTCGCCTCGGTTCCGGGCCCCGTGGTCGATGAGGCGGGCCGTGAGCTCGGACGGCACGAGGGCTTCTGGCGCTTCACCCCCGGCCAGCGTCGCGGGCTCGGCGTGGCCACAGGTGAGCCGCTCTACGCGCTCCGGTCCGAGCCGAGCTCGAATTCGGTCGTCGTCGGTTCCCGGGACGCTCTGGCCCGGGACGAGATCCGCGTACGCAGCGGTCGGCTCTTCGTTCCGGTCGAGCGGGCAGAAGCCAAGCTCCGGTACCGCTCGCCCGCTGTCTCGGCCAGCGTGACGGCCGAGTCCCGCGGTTTTCGCATCCGACTGGACTCCCCGGCCTACGGCGTCGCAGCGGGGCAGGCGGCCGTGCTCTACGAGGACGACGTCGTCGTGGGCGCGGGCCTCATTTCCTCCTCTCGCTGACGTAGGATCGCGCCGTGCCCGTTGCCGCATTCGAGACGATCGACGTCCTCTGGATCGCGCTCAGCGGTTTTCTCGTCGTCGTCGCGATCGCGCTTGCCTTCGTGCTCGTTCGCCTGGCCGCAACCATCCGCAGCACTTCTTCGTTGGTCCAGGGACTGGAGAAAGAGGTGCTCCCCCTGATCAACAAGGCCGGTGGGACGGTCGACCGGATCAACGCCCAGCTGGACAAGCTCGATCTCGTCACCGACAGCGCCGTCGACGCCGCGGACAGCCTGGACACGGCTGTGCGCGCCGTGACGATCGCCATCACCCGGCCCGTGACCAAGATCTCCGGCCTCGCGGCCGGTCTGGCCCACGGCTTCGCCTCCCTGCGCACGCGGCGTAACGTCCGCGGCGCCTACGAGAGCGGGCGCGCAGCAGCCGGCCGCCGCGAACAGGAGATCGAAGAAGAGCTCCACCGCGGCGGCGAGTCAGCGTGACCAACACGATCCGGCTCAAGATTCCCCATCAGCCTCCCTACCACGGGGTCGCTTTGCTCGTGGTCGGGGGCCTCGCGGCTCGGCTCGACCTCTCCTACGAGAAGCTCGAAGATCTCCAGCTCGCACTCGAGAACGTGCTCGAGAACGGTGAGTACGTGAGCGAGGCCCAGGTGACCGTCGAGCTCGACGTACTGGACGACTCGCTCTCGCTGGTCGTCGGGCCGCTCGACGGGGCTGCCGTCAGGACAGCTCTCGAGGATGACCGCGACGACCGGATCTCGCTCGGCAGGCTGCTGGACACGCTCGTCGAGGGGGTCACGATCGAGAGCAGGGACGACGGCGACTGGCTTCGCCTCGACAAGCGCGTGAGCGCCTTGCGCACTCAGGAGAGCAGCAATGCCTGAGGAAAAGAACGATCAAGAGCTCCTGCGCCGCTATCACGAGCAGAACGATCTCGAGGCTCGCGAGAAACTGATCGAGCAGTACCTTCCGCTCGTGCGCTCGCTCGCTCGGCGGTACTCGTACCGGGGCGAGCAGCTCGAGGATCTCGTCCAGGTCGGCTGCATCGGCCTGATCAAGGCGATCGACCGCTTCGACATCGACCGGGGCGTCGAGCTGACGACCTACGCCACTCCGAACATCATCGGCGAGATCAAGCGGCACTTCCGCGACAAGGGTTGGTCCGTTCGCGTCCCGCGGGGTCTTCAGGAGCTGAACGTGCGCCTCTCGCATCTCGTCGAGGATCTCACCGTGCAGCTCGAGCGCTCGCCGACGATCGCCGAGCTTGCGAAGGCGGCCGGCGTCGAGGAGGAAGAGGTGCTGGAGGCCCTCGAGAGCGGGCAGGCGTACGCCACGCTTTCGCTCTCGACCGGAGGCGGAGGGTCGGACGACGGGTCGGATCTCGACCCGCTCGAGTCCCTCGGCGAGATGGAGCACGAGTACGAGGTCAGTGAGGACCGGGCGGTGCTCGCTCCGGGCCTGCGGGCCCTCGACGACCGCGAGCGGCGCATTCTGCATCTCCGTTTCTTCGAGGGCCTGACGCAGTCGCAGATCGCTCAGCAGGTCGGGATCTCGCAGATGCACGTCTCCCGCCTCATCCGCCGGGCGCTCGAAAAGATCCGGGAAGAGATCGCCGTCGAGGAATCGGCGAACCCGCGCGCCTAGCTAGGAGGGTTTGACGAAACATCGGCTGAGCCGCCGGAGGCGCGCGGCTCGTCCCGAGGCTGTGTCCTCGGTCGCCCCCGTATTTAGAGTCAATACGAGGGCTCCCTGCGTTCGTGCCTCGGAACGACCCTCTCGTCCCGGCGGCGAGCGACGTTCCGCCAAGCCCTCCTCGTCAGACCCCACCGTAGAATCACTCGCATGCGCGCCTCGGCGGAGCTGCGCGAGGGCTTTCTCGCTTTCTTCGAGTCGAAGGGGCACAAGCGGTTGGCTTCGTGGCCGCTCGTCCCGAGGCCGGAGGACCATTCGACCCTGCTCACGTCGGCTGGAATGCAGCCGCAGATGCCGTATTTCCTCGGCCGGGAGGCGCCGCCTGCGCCGTTGACGGCGACCGTCCAGAAGTGCTTCCGCACGCCGGACATCGACGAGGTCGGGCTCGACGGGCACCACCTGACGTTCTTCGAGATGCTGGGCAACTTCTCGTTCGGCCAGTACTTCAAGGAAGGCGCGATCGAGTACGCCCGCGAGTTCATCCAGGAGCACCTCGAGATCCCCTGGGACCGGGTCTGGGCCACGGTGCACGCGGGCGACCCGCAGCTCGGGCTCGGTGAGGACGAGGTCGCCGTCGGGCTCTGGGAGGGAGTCGGGATGTCCCGCGAGCGGATCGTTCCGCTGCCGAGCTCAGAGAACTTCTGGTCGGTCGGCGGCCCGGGCCCCTGCGGCCCGGACTCCGAGATTTACTTCGACTGGGGGGAGGAGTACGGCTGCGGCGAGCCCGGTTGTGCGCCCGCGTGTCCTCGTTGCGACCGCTTCCTCGAGTTCTGGAACCTCGTCTTCATGGAGTACGAGCTCCATCCCGACGGAACGCTCACTCCGCTGCCCAAGCAGAACGTGGACACGGGCATGGGCCTCGAACGGCTCGCCGCGATCATGCAAGGAGTCCGCTCCGTCTACGAGACGGACGGCTACCAGGCGATCATGACTTGGATCGAGCGTGAGAGCGGCATCGCCTGGGGCGCGGACGAGACCGCCACGAAGGCGCACCGGGTGCTCGCCGACCATGGACGCGGGATGACGTTCCTGGTCGGAGACGGCGTCGTCCCCTCGAACGAGGGGCGCGGCTACGTCCTGCGCCGGATCATCAGGAGAGCCGTACAGCAGGCGCGCAAGATCGGCCTCGAGGATCTGTGGCGGCTCTCGGACGTGGTCGTCGAGCAGACGTCCGCGTGGTATCCCGAGCTCGCGGAGAACGGCCGCCACATCCAGGAGGTCCTGCGCGCGGAGGAAGAGCGCTTCTCGGAGACCCTGAGCCGCGGGCTGAAGCTCTTCGAGGAGACAGCTGCCAAGGGCGACATCTCGGGCGAGGACGCCTTCACGTTGACGGCCACCTACGGTTTCCCCATCGAGTTGACGCGGGAGCTGGCGCGCGAGCGCGGCCTGCCAGTCGACGAGGACGGTTTCGCGAAGCTGATGGAGGAGCACCGCGAGATCTCCCGGGCCGGCGGCGAGAAGAGCGAGCTGCAGCGGGCTGCCGACTTCGCCCGCGAAGCGAGCTTTTCGACGGACTTCGTCGGCTGGGAGAAGACGGAGGTCCTGACGCAGATCGGAGCTGTCGAGGAGCTCGGCGACGGCTCGTTCCTCGCGAAGCTGCGCGAGTCCCCCTTCTACGCCGAGGGCGGGGGGCAGGTGAGCGACCAGGGGTGGATCGAGAAGGACGATCTCGAGGCGGAGCTCGTTGCCGCTTTCCGCTTCGGGGAGGACCAGGCGCTCCAGTTCCGGGGAGAGGGATTTGCGGCGGGCGACAGGGTGAAAGCGGTCGTCCCGTGGAAGGTGCGCTTTCCGACGATGGCCAACCACACGGCGACCCACCTGCTCCACAAAGCTTTGCAGGAAGTGCTCGGCGACCACGTGCGTCAGGCGGGGTCCGCAGTCAGGCCCGACAAGCTGCGCTTCGACTTCACTCACCCGCAGGGGCTGGCGTCGGAGGAGCGGGAGCGCGTCGAGGAGATCGTCAACGAGCGGATCTTCGAGAACCTCCCCGTCCACGCCTTCCTGACCCCGATCGAGGAGGCGCGGAACCTGGGCGCGATGATGCTCTTCGGCGAGAAGTACGGGGACATCGTGCGCCTGGTGGAGATTCCCGGCTTCTCGCGCGAGCTCTGCGGCGGCACTCACGTGCGCACGACGGCCGAGATCGGACCGTTCGTGATCCTGTCGGAGAGCTCGGTGGGCGCCGGGGTCAGGCGCATCGAGGCCGTCACCTCGGGCGAGGCCTTCGCGTGGGTGCGCGCAAGAGCCGAGGAGGCCGAGGAGCTGGCGCAGGAGCTCGAGCGGCTTCGCAAGGAGCCGAAGAAGGCGCGTTCGGCCGAGCCGGACGTCGTCGAGGAAAGGCGGAACAAGGCCGGCGAGGTCGAGGTGATCGTGATGGAGCTCGGCGCGACGAGCCCCGAGGACATGCTCGCCTTCTCCGACCGCCTGATGCAGCAGAACGCGCCGGCCGCGGTCGTGCTCGGGTCGCGCGACGACGGGCGCGTCCACCTTCTCGTCAACCTCGACCGCTCCCTCGAGCAGCGCGGCCTCGACGCCGTGAAGGTCGTGCGCGAAGCGGCGGCCCTCGTTGGCGGCGGCGGCGGCGGACGCCCGACGATGGCCCAGGCGGGCGGTCGCGAGCCGGAGAAGCTTCCCGACGCGCTCGCCCAGGCAGAGCGGGCCCTCCTGCAGGCTCTCCACGACTAGACTCCGCCGCCGGTGAAGGTGCTCGCCCTGGACTACGGCTCGGCGCGGACCGGCGTCGCCGTCTCCGACCCCACCGGGACTGTCGCGCGCCCTCTCGGAGTTGTCGAGGCTGCAGCGAGCGAGCAGGGAATCGCCCGGCTCGTCGAGCTCGCGCACGAGGAGCAGGTCGAGCGCGTCGTCGTCGGCCTCCCGGTGACGCTGCGCGGAGAGCGCGGGGCTCAAGCCGAAGAAACCGATCGCTTCGTATCCCTTCTGCGAGAAGCCCTCGACTTGCCGATCGAGAGCTTCGACGAGCGCTTCACCACCAAGCTGGCGCGTCAAACTCAGCGGGCGCGAGCGAAGCGACCCCCCGCAGAGGATGCCGTCGCGGCCGCGCATTTGCTCACGAGCTACTTGACGTGGAAGAGCGTCCGCCCCGCGTAACCCGGCACCGCTCGGGAGCATCGCCCGCGGCGCGCGCGCTCGCCGTGGTCGGCGGGCTCATCCTCGGCGTTGGCGTTCTCGCCGCCCTGGCCTTCGCGCTCGTCGGTCGCGGCAACGACAAGGCGGCGACGACCGAATCCGCCACGACCACCGGGCCGCCGCCAAAGCCCGTGCTCAGGATCGTTTTCCCGGAGGGGTTCACGATCGACGAGATGACTCAGCGGATCAAAGCCGTGAACAAGATCGCCGAGACGAAGCGCAACATCACTCCGAAGCTGAATCCCAAGCAGTACTTGCGCATCGCCCATTCGACATCTCGGCCTCCGCAGGGCTTCGAGTACAAGAAGCGCGTCTCGAGCCTCGAGGGCTTCCTGTTCCCGGCTACCTACGAGTTCACCGAGGACACGACCAGCCGGGAGCTGATCGCCGAGCAGGAGGACGCTTTCATGCGCGCGTGGAGCCAGCTCGACCTGCGCTATTCGCAGTCGAAGAACCTCACGAGCTACGACGTCCTCATCATCGCCTCGATGATCGAGAAGGAGGTCCAGGTTCCGAAGGAGCGGCCCCTCGTCGCCGCCGTCATCTACAACCGGCTGCATCTGGGCATGAAGCTCCAGATCGACGCCACGCTCCGCTACGGGCTCCACATCCCGCCCACGGAGCCCATCCACCAGAGCGAGATCGAATCGGACACGCCGTACAACACGCGTAAGTTTCTCGGCCTGACCCCGACGCCGATAGCCAATCCCGGCCTGGCTTCCCTGCAGGCGGCTGCGCACCCGGCGAAGGTCGACTACCTCTATTACGTCCGCAAGCCGGACTGCAAGAGCCATTTCTTCACGGCGAGCCTCGAGGCGTTCAACAACTACCCTCGCGGCGGCCTGAACTGCGGTTGAGCGTGACGGGGGAGACCAGGCTCGTCGGGCTGATCGGCGATCCGGTCTCGCATTCGCTCTCGCCGCGCATGCAGAACGCCGCCTTCGCGGCGCGGGGCCTGGACTGGACGTACGTCCCCCTGCGAGTGGACGCGGCGCGCCTGGAGGACGCGGTCACCGGGCTCGTCGCGCTCGACTTCGTGGGCGCCAACGTCACCATCCCGCACAAGACCGCGGTCGTGTCGTACTGCGACGAGCTCGACGAGGTCGCCGAGCGCGCGGGATCCGTGAACACGCTCGTCGTTCGGAAAGGCCGGGTGCACGCCTCGAGCACCGACGGTCCCGCGGTCGTCGGGCTCGTCGAGGCGGGCGAGGCTTCCGTGCTCGTCCTCGGCGCGGGAGGGGGCGCCCAGGCAGTGGCCACGTCGCTCCTGGATGCGGGGGCGGTCGCGCTCACCGTCGCCGCCCGGGACGAGGAACGCGCGCACGCCCTCGCGGCGAGGTTGAAGACGCTCTTCAGCGACCGGGAGATCCGCACCGCGGAGGCCTGGCCGCCCGAGAGCTCCGCGACGATGCTCGTCAACGCGACGCCGATCCGGGACGAGGCGCCCGTCGCTCTCGACGGAGTCCAACAGGTCGTGGATCTCGCCTACAACGCGGACGGCAGTCCGACCGCGTTCGTCGTCGCCGCTCGACAGGCGGGCTGCGAGTGGATCGTTGAAGGCGCGGAGGTCCTGCTGGCCCAGGGAGCTGCGTCGTTCGAGCGGTGGACCGGGATCGAGGCTCCGCTCGATGTCATGCGCGCAGCCTTAGGCTTCCCTGCGTGAGCCTCGAGCTGACGACGGCCGGCGAGTCCCATGGGCCCGCTCTGATCGCGGTCGTCGAGGGCCTGCCCGCCGGCCTCGTGCTCGACCGTACCGCCATCGATGGGGATCTCGCCCGCCGCCAGCAGGGCTACGGCCGTAGCCCGCGGCAGAAAATCGAGACCGACCAGGTCGAGGTCCTTGCCGGGCTGCGCCACGGACGGACACTCGGGACGCCTCTCGCTCTGGTCGTCCGCAACCGCGACCACGAGAACTGGCAGTGGGGCATGAGCCCCTGGCCTCCGGAGGGAGAGCCGACCGGCAAGGGAAAGGAGGCGGTCACCCTTCCCCGTCCGGGGCATGCGGATCTCGCGGGTGTCATGAAGTACGGGCTCGCGGATGCGCGGGATGCGCTCGAGCGCGCCAGCGCGCGTCACACCGCCGCAATCGTGGCGGCGGGCGCGGTCGCGAAGGTTCTCCTGCGCGAGATCGGCGTGGAGGTGAGCGGGAACGTCGTCGGGGACGACCTCGAGGAGCGAATCGACGCGGCCAGAGCGGAGCGCGACACGGTGGGCGGCGTGGTGGAGGTGAGGGCGCGAGGAGTCCCGCCCGGCCTTGGCTCCTATGCGACAAAGGCCCAACGCCTCGACGCACGGCTCGCGGCGGCGATCATGGGAACACAGGCCGTCAAAGGCGTCGAGATCGGCGCAGGCTTTGCGCTCGCGAGCCTCCGGGGCTCGGAAGCTCACGACGAGATCCTCCGCGATGAGCGCGGCTATCACCGGGAGACGAACCGCGCCGGCGGCATCGAGGCCGGCGTTTCGAACGGGGAAGAGATCGTGGTGCGAGCGGCGATGAAGCCGCTGCCGACGCTCATGCGTCCCCTGAAGTCGGCCGACCTCGAGACCGGAGAAGCCGCCGAAGCGCTCGTGGAGCGCTCGGACGTCGCGGCCGTCGAGGCGCTGGCCGTCGTCGCGGAGGCCTGCGTGGCCTTCGAGCTCGCCGCCGCCGCGCGGGAGAAGTTCGGAGGCGATGCGCTCGAGGAGTTCGTCGCCGCTCATCGCGCCTATGTCGAGCGCATCCCGTGGTCTCCGAGGTAGGCGCCCTCGGAAAGCACCTCGCGCTCGTCGGCTTCATGGGCGCGGGGAAGACGACGATCGGCCGACAGGTCGCGGAGCGGATCGGCCGGCCGTTCATCGACACAGACGAGGAGATCGAGCGGCGCCACGGTCCGATTCCCGAGCTCTTCGAGCGCGGTGAGCCGGAGTTCAGGCGTCTCGAGGAGCAGGTCGTGGCCGAGGCTTTGGCAGGCCCGAAGGCGGTGATCGCGCTCGGCGGCGGCGCGATCCTCGCGGACGCAACTCGGGAGCGCCTGCGCGCCCAGGCATACACGGTCTGGCTCGAAGTCGACGACGACACCGCTTGGGAGCGGGTCCGCGGCTCCGACCGGCCGCTCGCTCAGAGAGAAGGCGACTTTCGGCAGCTGTTCGAGTCCAGATTGCCGCTCTACATCGAGGTCATGGATGCGCCGGCGAGCGACGTCGAGGGCGTCATTCTCCTCGCCCTCCACATCTTCGTGGGCGGAAACGTCGTCTACGGGGACTCGTACGTCGTCATCGGGGACGAGCATGTCCTCGAGCTGCACCCGTTCGAGCCCGGCGGTCGGATCATCCCACTGCCGCGGGGCGAGGAAGCGAAGACGTTCGCCGTCCTGGAGAGACTCTGGCGCGATCTCGAGCTCGAACGCGAAGGCACGGTGATCGCTATCGGCGGTGGGTCGACCACCGATGTCGTCGGGTTCGCCGCGGCGACCTACAAGCGCGGCGTCGGGTGGGCGGCGATTCCGACGACGCTCACCGGGATGGTCGACGCCGCGATCGGCGGCAAGACCGGAATCAACACCGGCGAGGGCAAGAACCTCATCGGGGCGTTCCACTTTCCGCGCCTCGTGTTCATCGACTCCGACTATCTCGCGACCCTGCCCGAGGAGGAGCGCCGCGCCGGCATGGCCGAGGTGGTGAAGACGGGGCTCCTCGCCGGCCGGGAGGTCTGGTCGTTGCCAGAGCAGGAGATGATCCGCGCCACTGCCGCCTTCAAGGCCGGCGTTGTCCTCTCGGACCCCTACGAGCGTGAGGGCCGCCGCACGATCCTCAACCTCGGGCACACGTTCGCGCACGCGCTGGAGGCCGGATCGGGCTACCGCGTGCGCCACGGCGACGCGGTCGCGCTCGGTTTGCTTGCGGCGCTGCGCTTGTCCGGCCAGCCGACCGACGTGGTCGAGGAGGTGCTCACCCCGGCACCTGTGGAGGCGGATCCCCATGCCGCCTGGGCGGCGCTGAAGCGCGACAAGAAGGGCGAGGGCGTCTTCGTCCTCCTCGAAGCGCCGGGCAAGCCAGTCGTCACGACCGTCCCGGACGAGGATGCCCGCGCGGCCTTGGAAGCGTTGATAGCGAAGTAGACTCGCCGCCGTGCAGGTCGTCGTCCTCAACGGCGCCAATCTCAACGCGATCGGCGACCGCGATCCCGCGCGCTATGGAGGCATCGGCTACTCGGAGCTCGAGACGCGGATCTACGGCTGGGGCCGCGAGCTCGGCTGCTCGGTGCGCTGTCTCCAGACGAACAGCGAAGGCCAGTTCATCGACTGGTGCCACGAGGCTCGCCGCTATGCCGAGGGCGTGATCGTCAATCCCGGCGCGTGGACGCATTACAGCTATGCGATCCGCGACGCGATCGAGCTCTTCGCCGTTCCCGTGGTGGAGGTCCATCTTTCGGACATCGAGCGGCGCGAGGAGTGGCGGCGGGTCTCCGTCATCGCGGACGTCGTCACGGAACGCGTCATCGGCAAGGGGCCGGACGGATACCGGGAGGCGCTGGAATTCCTGATGGACGAGAAGAAGGACGAGTCGTGAACGGGCGAATCGAGCGGCTTCGAGAGAAGCTCGAGCAGCTGGAAGCGGTCTCGTTTCTCGTCTCCAACCCGGTCAACGTCCGCTATCTGACCGGCTTCGAAAGCTCGAACGCGTTTGCTCTCGTCGATCGGCAGCAAGTTCGCCTCTTCACCGACGGTCGCTACATCGAGGCCGCGCGCGCTGTCGACGGGCTGGAGGCCGTGCTCGTCGAGCGGGATTTCGCGCCCGGGCTCGCGGCCGCGCTCCCCGCAGCGGCCAAGCCTCCCGTGGCCTTCGAGTCCGACCATCTCACGGTCGCCCGCTACTCGACTCTTGCGGAGACCGCGCTCGAGCTCCAGCCGACGGCGGGCACCGTCCTCGAGCTCCGAGCGGTCAAGGAGTCGGAGGAGCTGGACGAGATCAGGCGCGCGGCCCGGATCGCGGACAAGGTCTACGAAAAGCTCCGTGGTCAGAGGATCAGCGGTCGCACCGAGCAGGACGTCGCCTGGTGGTTCGAGCGGGCGCTCCACCAGGAGGGGGCGGACGGCGTCGCCTTCGACGTGACCGTGGCGAGCGGGCCGAACGCCGCCGAACCTCACCATCACACGGGCGATCGCAGGATCCAGGCGGGTGACACGGTCGTGGTCGACGCCGGCGCGAGAGTGGGCGGCTATTGCTCCGATTGCACGCGAACGTTTGCGGTCGGCTCGCTGACCGACGAGCTCCATCGCGCGTACGCAACGTGCCGGTCCGCCCAGGAGGCCGCGCTCGCCGAGGTGAAGCTCGGAGCCGACACGCGTGCGCTCGACACAATCGCCCGGCGCGAGATCGAGCAGCAAGGTTTCGACGTCCTCCACGGGCTGGGCCACGGGGTCGGCCTGGAGGTCCACGAGCTTCCCGTCCTGCGGCCGACGGCCGACGGCTCCCTCCAGGCGGGCAACGTCGTCACGGTGGAGCCGGGCGTTTATCTGCCCGGAGCGGGAGGCGTTCGCATCGAGGACCTCGTGATCGTGACGGAGCGCGGCACGGAGCTGCTGACGCCGTTCACGAAGGAGCTGCTGACGCTCGACTAAAATCGCTGCGCTTTGGCCGAGACGGTCTCCACCAACCAGTTCCGCAACGGCATGCACGTCGAGATCGACGGGCAGGTCTGGCGCATCGTCGAGTTCCAGCACGTCAAGCCCGGCAAGGGCGGTGCGTTCGTTCGCACACGCCTCAAGAACCTCGACTCGGGCGCGGTCGTCGATCGCACCTTCCGAGCCGGGGAGAAAATGCCACGTGTACACACGGAGACGAAGAGCGTCCAGTACCTCTACGACGCCGGCGACGAGGTCGTCTTCATGGACACGGGCAACTACGAACAGATCTCCTTGCCGCACGGAGAGCTCGAGGAGCAGCTGCCGTTCATGCAGCCCTCTAGCTCGGTGATGCTGTTGATGGTCGACGGTCGGCCGGCGGGAGTCGACCTGCCGGCATCGGTCGAGCTCGCTGTTGTCGATACCGAGCCCGGGGTCAAGGGGGACACAGTCTCGAACGTCACAAAGCCCGCGACGCTCGAGACGGGCGCGGTGGTTCAGGTGCCGCTCTTCGTCAACGTCGGCGACCGCATCAAGGTCGACACGCGCGAGCGCCGCTACATCTCGCGGGCCTAGAGAGCTCATGCCCGAGCTGGTCGACACCACGATTCGGCTTCTTTCCCAGGAGCCGCTGGCGACGCGCATGCAGGGATCGCGCGTGCTCGAGCTGGCGGGAATCCTGGACAAGGCCGGATTCGCGCATCTGGAGGTCTCGGGTGGCGGCTGTTTCGAATGGGCGGTGCGCCGCGGCGTCGAGAGCCCGTGGGAGCGAATTCGCGCGATCAAGGCGCGCTGCTCGACACCGCTCGGGATGGCTCTTCGCGGCCGTTTCCTCGTTGGCTCACGTCCACTCTCCCGCGACCTTGTCAGGCGCTTCGTCGAGAGTGCGGCCGCGAGTGGCATCGACGTCTTTCGCCTCCACGATCCGCTCAACGACCTCGGCAACCTAAGCGAGGCCGCCCAGGCGATCCGAGCGGCCGGCAAGGAGCTCTCCGTAGGCCTGGTGCACAGCCCGGGCCTGACGGGCGAGACGGAGGTGCTGCTCGAGCGGGCCCACCAGCTGAGCGACCTCGGCGCGTCTCGCGTCCTCGTCCATGATCCTGCCGGCTCGCTCCAGCCGGCCCAGGCCCGCGAGCTCGTCGAGCGGATCGGCGAGGCGAGCGGACTGCCCGTCGGCTTTCACGGGCAGGGCTCGGGTGGGGCCGCCCTGGCAGCGGGGCTCGAAGCTGCCCGCGCCGGCGCGGCCCTGATCGCCTGCACCCTCTATCCGGTCGCGCTCTCCCTGCACCGCGTCTCCGCAGAGGCTCTGGCGCAGGCGCTGGCCGGTCTCGAGCTCGATCCGGGCGTCGATGTGAGCACGCTCTGGAAAGGCTCCGAGCTGGTCGACGAAGCGCTGGAGGACGCGCCCGTTCCTCCTCTCTCGCCGCGAGTCGCGGTGCGGTCGGCAGAGCATCGGCTGCCCGCGGGGCTCGTAGCCGAGCTGGACAGCCAGCTCCGCGCGCGCGGCGTCGCGGATCGCCTCGACGACGTGCTCGAGGAGCTGAATCAGATCCGCGCCGAGGCGGGCTGGCCCCCTCTCGCTTCCCCGATCGGCCAGATTCTCGGCTCACAGGCCTTGCTCCACGTTCTCTCCGCACAGCGCTGGCACATCGTCGTGGACGAGCTTCGCGACCTGATCGAGGGCCGCTACGGCTCGCCTCCGAGCCAGATCGACCCGGTCGTCAGACGGGCGGTGCAGCTTCTCGACGACGGGACACCGCGGGTCGAGGAGGCGCCTCAGGAGATCGACGATCTCCGCGAGGAGGCGGAGGGGATTGCCTCGAGCGAAGAGGAATTGCTGCTCCTGGCGCTCTTCGCCGACGAGGCCGAGCCGCTCCTACGTTCGATCAGGAGTCGGGGCGCCGAGCCCGAGTCTCTGACCGGTGCGGGCGTCGACCGGCGGGAGGCCGAGCGAATCCGGGAGATCATCCGGATCGTCCAGGAGACGGGGATCGGTGAGGTGACGATCGAGGAAGGCGAGACCCGGGTGACGGTCCGTCGCAGCGGCGAAGGGGGCGCCGCGGCTCCGTCGGTCGGGCTTCCCACGGGGGCCGGCTCGGAAGAGGCGCCTCCGCCCGTGCCGCCGCGGGACGACTTCATCCGCATCGAGTCGCCGATGGTGGGCACGTTCTACCGTGCGCCGGAGCCCGGTGCAGAGCCCTTCGTCGAGGAAGGCGATCCCGTCGCTCCGGGGCAGACGCTCTGCATCCTCGAGGCGATGAAGCTGATGAACGAGGTCAAGGCGGAGGTCGAGGCGATCGTGCGACGAATCTGCGTCAACAATGCTGAGGCCGTCCAGTACGGCGATCTCCTGTTCGAGCTGGAGCCGTTGAACGGGCGCCCGCTCGACGCCCTCTAACGTGGCCCGAACGGACGGGTCGTGCCCGGGGCCGCCGCGGTCCTCCCTCCGCCGCGAGCCTACTGCGCAACCACGCACGCGCGTGTCGCGGAACGGAGAACGAGTGAGCCGATGTTCGAACGCGTCCTGATCGCGAACCGCGGCGAGGTCGCGGTTCGCATCATCCGCGCGTGCCGCGAGGTAGGTGTCGAGACCGTTGCGGTCTACTCGACCGCCGACCGCGACGCGCTCCACGTCCGCCTCGCCGACCAGTCCGTTCATATCGGGCCCCCGCCGCCCGCGGACAGCTATCTGAAGATTCCCTCCGTCATCGCTGCGGCCACGACGACGCGCTGCGACGCAGTTCATCCAGGCTGGGGCTTCCTCGCCGAGAACGCGGCCTTCGCCGCGGCCTGCGAGGACAACGACCTCGTCTTCATCGGCCCACGTCCAGAGACGATCGAGACCATGGGCGACAAGGTCGCCGCCAAGGCTGCGGTCGCCGAGGCCGGCCTGCCGCTCGTCCCCGGGTCGAACGGGGCAGCCGCGCTGGACGATGCGAAGCGCCTCGCCGAGGAGGTCGGGTTCCCCGTACTGCTCAAGGCGGCAGCGGGGGGAGGCGGACGCGGCATGCGTCTCGTCACGTCTGCCGCAGAGCTGGAGGGCGCCTACCGCACGGCCGCGTCGGAGGCGCAGGCGGCTTTCTCCGACGGCTCGCTGTATGTCGAGAAGGCCGTCGTCGGAGCACGTCACGTCGAGATTCAGGTGCTGGGCAACGGCGAGGGCGGTGTGCTCACGCTCGGCGAGCGGGACTGCTCCATCCAGCGCCGGCACCAGAAGCTGATCGAGGAGGCCCCCTCGCCGGCCGTCTCCGCGAGCCTCCGCGCGGAGATGCAGGACGCCGCGCGCAGGGCTTGCGAGGCGCTCCACTACCTCGGGGCAGGCACGCTCGAGTTCCTGCTGGACGACGATGGGCGCTTCTACTTCATCGAGATGAACACGAGGCTCCAGGTCGAGCATCCAGTCACCGAGCTCGTCACGGGGATCGACCTCGCCCGGGCGCAGCTTGCCGTCGCGGCGGGGGAGGGCCTACCCGCCCAGGGCGAGGCGACGCTCCGCGGTCACGCGATCGAATTCAGGATCAACGCGGAGGACCCCGCGCGCGACTTCCTGCCGGCCCCGGGCACAATCACCCGCTTCACGCCTCCCCTCGGGCCCGGCGTTCGCGTCGACACCCACATCTTCGACGGCTACACGGTGCCCCCGTTCTACGACTCGCTCGTGGCCAAGGTCATCGTCTGGGCCGAGGACCGGCCCGCCGCAATCGCCCGTGCACGTGGGGCGCTGTCAGAATTCGAGCTCGAGGGAATTCCCACGACGCAGGCACTGGCCATGGAGATCATCGAGACCGAAAGCTTCGCGAGCGGCGCCTACACGACCGCGTTTCTGGCCGACTCCTCGCTCGCTGCGCTCGGTGGGCCGGCGTGAGCCGCAAGACCGACCGCCGCGACGCCCTCTTCGTCCTTTATCAATGGGACGTGACCGGGCAGCCGCTGGCCTCGCTCCATGAGGGCGAGCTCGACCCGTATGCCCGCGAGGTGGTCGAGGGCGTGGCCGAGGAGGCGGCGGAGCTCGACGTGCGCATCGACGCGGCTTCGAGTGACTGGAGCGTCGAGCGGCTCGGGGCGCTCGAGCGAAACGTCCTCCGGATCGCCCTCTGGGAGCTCGACCGCGGCGACGTGCCCCTGGAGGCGGCGCTCGACGAGGCCGTCTCGCTGGCGAAGCGCTATTCCTCCGAGGATGCAGGCCGGCTCGTGAACGGGATTCTTGGCCGAGTCGTGCGGGAGGCGGCCCGGTGAGCGAGTCTTCCCCGGAGCCGGTCGCTCGCCTCGAGGAGCTGATGCAACGGCTCGAGTCGGTGCGTGCGCGTCTCGAGGTGACAGACGATCCTGAGCAGGCCGTCGACGTCCTGCGGGAGCTCGCCGAGGTGGCTAAGGAGGTGCAGGCCGAAATCGAGCGCGCTCGCCGCGAGGAGAGCTCGTGAACTCGATCGGCGACCTGCGCGACCTCGTCGACGACGAGCTCGCTCGCCTTCCGTTCGCGTCGGAGCTCGGGCGCCTCGAAGAAGCGCTGCGCTACTCACTGCTGGGGGGCGGCAAGAGGATCCGGCCGGTCCTCTGCCTGGCCACGGGCGAGGCTCTGGGACGGGAGCCACGCGAGCTCTTGCCGGCTGCCTGTTCGCTCGAGCTCGTCCATACCTTCAGCCTCGTGCACGACGACCTGCCGGCGCTCGACGACGACGACCTGCGGCGAGGCCAACCGAGCGCCCACGTCCGTTTCGGGGAGGACGTCGCCATCCTGGCGGGCGACGCGCTGCTGACGGAGGCGTTTCGACTCGTTCTCAGCTACCCGGCGCCTGACGCCGCACGCGAGCTCGCGCTCGCCACGCTCGGAATGATCGGCGGCCAGTATGTCGACGTGACGACGGACGGCGACCTCGACGGAGGCGCGCTGGCCGAGCTCCACGACCTGAAAACAGGACGGTTGCTACAAGCGTGTGTCAACTGTGCGACGGCGGTCGTGCAGGTTCCGGCGGCTGAGCGCGAGCCCTGGGCGGCGTTCGGCAAGGAGCTCGGCCTCCTCTTCCAGATCGTGGACGACATTCTCGACGCAACCGGGACTGCCGAGGAGCTCGGCAAGACGCCCGGGAAAGACGAAGCCGCAGGGAAGGTGACGTACGTCTCGCTCTACGGCCTCGACCGGGCGAGGGAGCTCGCCGACGAGGCGCGGTCGCGCGTGAACCGGCGTCTGGAGGTGCTTCCCGCGAACACGTCGGTTCTCGCCGAGCTCGTTTCAGCCATCAGGGAAAGGCGCGGCTGACCCGGTACGCTCTAGTCCATGCGCCTTCCACCGCGTCCGCCATGCCCTGGATGCGGCTGCAAAGCATCGGATGCCGGCGTCCTCGGTTGGCCGCGTATTTCAGATCGATACGCGGCCTCCCTGCGTCCTTGTCATCCTCGCTTTTCGCCGGACGAGGGCGGGCCACGCGGCTGAAACGCGCATGGCTATGAAGAAGCGGCTGGACGTGCTGCTCGTCGAGCGCGGCCTGGCCGAGACCCGCTCGCAGGCGCAGGCGCTCGTGCTCGCGGGACGAGTTCCGGGGCACACGAAGGCGGGCGAGCAGGTGGACGACGGCGCGGACCTCCAGGTCGACCCTGGCACGCGTTTCGTCTCGCGCGGCGGGGACAAGCTCGCGCATGCGCTCGAGACCCTGGAAGTCGAGGTGATCGGCGAGGACTGCCTGGACGTAGGGGCCTCGACGGGTGGTTTCACGGATTGTCTTCTGCAGGCCGGAGCCGCTCGAGTGATCGCGCTCGATGTCGGCTACGGGCAGCTGCACCCGCGGCTGCGCTCGGATCCCCGAGTGACGGTGGTCGAGCGGACGAACGTGCGAGGCCTCGAGTGCAGCGAGCTTCCGTACCGGCCGACGTTCGTGACCGCCGACGTCTCCTTCATCTCGCTTGCAAAAGCGCTTCCGCCGGCGCTCGCCTGCGCCGCGCCTGGATGGCGCGCGCTCGCACTGGTCAAGCCCCAGTTCGAGGCAGGGCGCGCCGACGTGGGGAAGGGCGGGGTCGTGCGAGACCCGGAAGTGCGGCGCCGTGTGCTCGACGAAGTCTCCGCGCTGGTGCCAGAGTGGGGCGGGCGGCTCGAGGCGGTCACCGACTCCGGCCTCCCGGGAGCGAAAGGAAATCGTGAGTTCTTCGTCTACTTCGCCGCAGCCGGCTAGCGTCCCTCGGCCCGTGAGCCGAATCGCCGTGTTCACGCACGGGCAGCCCGACAGGGTCAGTGATGCGCTCGCGCGGGCCGAGGGGTGCGCTCGCGCCGCGGGTGTCGAGATCGTGCCACCGGCGAGCGGCGAAGCCGACCTGGTGATCGCCCTCGGCGGCGACGGGACGATGCTGCGGGCCCTGCGCGCAACACTCGGCACGGATACGCCCGTCTTCGGCATCAACTACGGCCGGGTCGGCTTCCTGACGAGTGCGGACGGCAGCCGCCTCGAGGAGATCCTTCCACGGGCTCTCGCGGGCGAGTACCGGGTGGTCGAGCTCTGCACCCTGACGGCGCGGGTGGCGGACGGCTCGCACGCGGCCGTGAACGACGTCGTCGTGACGAGCTCGCATCCGGGACGGATGGTCGAGCTGGCGTGGGAAATCGGGGGCGAGCAGCTCGACGCGCAACCCTGTGACGGGATGATCTGCTGCACGCCGTCGGGCTCGACCGCGTACAACCTCTCCAACGGCGGGCCCGTGATGATGTGGGGCCTCGAGGCGATGGCGATCACTTTCGTCGCCCCGCACTCGCTGCATGCCCGGCCCGTCGTGGTCCCTCGCGGTCTCGATCTCACTGTCACGAACCGGACGGTGGAGGCGTCCGTCACCGTCCTCGTCGACGGAACCACCGTGGGCGAGCTCGGCTCCTCGGAATCGCTCAGCGTCGGCATCGAGGAGCAGACCTCGCAGCTGGCCGTTCTGCCCGAGGTGACCTTCTTCAGCCGCTACCACGAGGTCTTTCCCTAAGCCGCCGTGCTGCGTCGCCTCCGCATCGAGAACTTCGTCCTCATCCAGGAGGCAGATCTGGCCTTCGGCGCCGGCCTGAACGCGATCACGGGGGAGACCGGAGCGGGAAAGACGATCCTCGCCCAGGCGATCGGCCTCCTGCTCGGCGCGCCTGGCGATTCCGGGTACCTCGGCCCCGACGGCGAAGAGGCGTACGTCGAGGCCGAATTCGATCTCCCCTCAGGCTTGCTCGAAGAAGAAGGGGTCGAAACGATCGCCGATCTTCGTCCCGAGGGCGAAGAGGGGCTCGTCGCGGCGCGCAGGGTCTTCGCGGACGGGCGCACCCGCGCCTACGCCTGGGGCCGCGCCGTACCACGGGAAGACCTGGCCGCGCTCGTCGAGCGCCTGCTGGCCATGTCCGGTCAGTTCGAGCAGCGCCGCCTCGCGCGCCCTTCTTTCCAGCTGCAGGTCCTCGACGCCTTCGTCGGCGACGCGCAGCTCCGGCGGCGGGAAGACCACGCGCGCGCGTGGCGAGAGCTCCTCGCCGCGCGGCGCAGGCTCGACGAGCTCTCGCAAGCCGAGGCCGGCCGGGCGGAGCGTCTCGTCGAGCTGCGTGAGCTGGTCGAGCGAACACAGGGTTTCGAGGCGGATGGGGAGGAGCGCCTGCGCGGAGAGCGGGAGCGCCTACTGCACGTGACGGATCTCGCCGACGCGGCGGGGGGCGCGGGCGAGGCGCTGGCCCCGGAGCTCTCGGAGGAAGCGGGCGCCGGCGAGCTCGTCGCCCGCGCGGCAGCGCAGCTTGCGCCCGTCTCCCCTCTTGCTCCGGAGCTGGCGGAGGCCTACGCCGAGCTCGGCGAGGCCGAGGTCCGGATCCGTGAGGTCGCGGCGTCGCTGCGGGGCTTCCTCGCCTCGCTCGAAGCAGAGCCCGGACGGCTGGAGCAGGTGGAAGGCGAGCTCGAGCGGATGACGGACGCGCGGCGGCGCTTCCAGGCACCGAGTTATGAGGTGCTGCTTGTGCGAGCGGCCGAAGCCCGCGCCGAGCTCGAAGCCGTGGAGGCGGGAAAAGATCCGCTCGAGAGCGCGCGCGACTCCTTGGCGAGCGCAGAGGCGCGAGCAGAAGAGCTCGCAGGCTCGCTCTCCGGGGCCCGGGGTGCTGCGGGGCCAGCCTTCTCGGAAGCGGTCGCCGGGGAGCTACAGGGGCTGGGGATGGGGGATGGCGACTTTCGGGTCGACCTCTCCGAGCGCGACCACGGTCCGACGGGCCGGGACGAGGTCGCCTTCCTGATCCGGCCCAACGCGGGCCTTCCATTCGCGCCCGCGGCGGAGACGGCCTCGGGCGGGGAGCTCTCGCGGATAGCGCTCGCGCTCCGGGCTGCCGCCCATGTAGGGGCCGGCGAGCCCACGATCGTCTTCGACGAGATCGATGCGGGCATCGGGGGACGCACCGCCCATGCGGTCGCCGACGCGCTCGCGCGCCTCGCAGAACGGGCCCAGATCCTCACGATCACTCACCTGCCTCAGATCGCGAGCGCGGCCGGGACGCATTTTCGCGTCGAGAAGGTACCGGGCGACCCCACGCACACGCGGATCGAACGGCTTTCCGACCCGGATCGCCGCGAAGAGGTGGAACGCATGCTCGGCGGGGCGGAGTTCCTGGAGAAGGTGGCCCAGCAGTGAGCTTCATCGAGTTCACGGGCACGGCCCGGCTCGACCGGCGGACGAAGCGACTCGTCAAGCGCCTGGGCCCGGACGACATCGCCATCATCGACCACGCAGACATCGACCGAGCCTCGGCCGAGGAGCTCCTCGAGAGCCGCGTCCGTGTCGTCTTCAACGTCGCGCCCTCGGTGACCGGCCGCTTTCCCAACGTCGGGCCGCTCGCGCTCGTCCGCGGGGGAGTCCGGCTGATCGACTGTCCTGGGGTCGAGCTCTTCGAAGACGTCAAGGAGGGCGAGTCCCTCGTCGTTCGCGGCGCGGGCCTTTTCCGCAACGGGACACGGCTCGCCGCCGGCCACCTGCACACCGAGGACGAGCTCGAGCGTGTCCTGGCCGACCAGCGCGCCCGCGTGACGGACGCCCTCGAGAACTTCGCCGAGAACACGCTCCACCACGTTCGGGAGGAGAGCAAGCTCCTCTCGGAGGGCGTGCAGATGCCACAGCTCCGCACGAGCTTCCGCGACCGCCACGCACTCGTGGTCGCTCGCGCGCCGGAGGCAAAGCGCGACCTGCGAACCGTGCGCTCCTACATCCGTGAGTTCAAGCCGATTCTGATCGGAGTCGACGGGGGCGCGGACCGGCTCATGGAGGCGGGCTTCACACCCGACCTCGTCGTCGGAGACATGGATTCCGTTTCCGACAAGGCGCTGACCTCCGGTGCGGAGATCGTCGTCCACGCGTATGCGGGTGGACGCGCGCCCGGGCGCGAGCGCGTCGACCGGCTCGGCCTGCAGTCCGCTGTCCTGCCCGTCCCGGGGATGAGCGAAGACGTGGCCATCCTGCTCGCGCACGAAAAGGGCGCCGAGTTGATCGTCGCCGTCGGCACCCGCTTCAACCTGACCGAGTTCCTCGAGCGCGACCGGGCCGGGATGTCCTCGACGTTCCTGACCAGGCTCAAGGTCGGCGACATTCTCGTCGACGCCCGGGGCGTGTCGCGCCTCTTCAGGCCGCGCATGGGCGTCGGCCCCCTGCTCGCCTTCACCGGGGCGGGGATAGCGGCGATCGTCGCCGCGGTCGCGGTCTCGTCCGACCTTCAGCATTTCCTCTCGCTCCTCGCCGAGCGCATCCAGTCCGTCCTCGGGCTCTAGGAACGTGGTCGTCGAGGCATCGCGCGTGGTGCGGGCGCCGCGCGCGGAGGTGTGGGCTCTCGTCGCGGAGCCGTTCCATCTGCCCGACTGGTGGCCCTCCTACACGGGCGTCGAGCCGGATCGGCGGGGTCTCGCGGAAGGCGCGCGCTGGACCGTGCTGCGGGGCCGGCGACCGGGCCTGCTGCGCAAGCCGGGAGGAAAGGGGCTCATCCTCCTCGAGCACGTCGCCGTGGCCACCGAGCTTTCCTGGCTCGACCTCGCCCAGAACGTCCACGCCGGAGTCCGGCTCGACGACGAGGGCCGCGATACGCGTGCGACGGCCTTCGTGAACGGTCCGTTCTGGCGTCTATACGCTGAGGGAGCCAGGGGCTTGCCGCGACTTGCCGTCTCTCGGCTCTACGACCTCTGCCAGACTGCTGCAGGGCTCTAGACCACCCCAAACCGCCCGCAAATGTTCGACTTCCGCTACCACCTCGTCTCGCTCGCCGCTGTCTTCATCGCCCTCGCCGTGGGCATCCTCCTGGGTGCCGCCATCTCGGGGAAGCTCGGCGATGCCGAGGACGCGCTGATGAAGGACCGGCTTGCGTCGGTCAACGATCAGCTCGCGCAGGAGCAGGCCAGGTCGGACCTCGTCGAGCAGCGAAGCGATGCGGCGCAGGAGCTCCTCAGCGGTGCGTACCCATCGCTGATGGACGGGAAGCTCGACGGCAAGGGCTACACGGTCCTCTTCCTCGGCCCGGTGGACGGCGGCGTGAGATCGGCCGTGGAAAGGACGCTCTCCGACGCGGGCGCGGGCAGCCCCGTGCGGCTCGTCGCTCTGGACACGCCCATTGATCCCAACGAGCTCGACGCAAAACTGAACGGTGACGACCAGCTCGCGCGCTACGCCGAAAGCGGAGGGGACTTCGGTGACCTCGGCGAGGCCCTCGGCCGCGACCTGGTTCAGGGCGACGGCACGCCACTCTGGACATCGCTCTCGAGCAGCTTGATCGAAGAGCGCTCGGGCACGACCTCCAGCCCCGTCGACGGGGCCATCGTCGTGCAGACCTGGCAGCCGCCAGAAACCGAAGGCGACGCCGACGAGAAGAGCAAGACCGACGCCACCCAGTCGCTCTTCGAAGGGCTCGTGCGCGGCCTGGAGGGCTCCGGAGTCCCGGTCGTGGGCGTGCAAACCACGAGCGCGGAGGATGACCTGGCGCTCTTCCGCCAGGAGGGCGTGTCGAGCGTGGACGACGTCGACGCACTGGCCGGACGGCTCGCGCTGGCGCTTCTCCTTGCCGGTGGCCAGCCAGGTCAATACGGCGTCAAGGATTCGGCGACGGACGGAGTGGCACCGCCCATCGAGTCGGTTCCGACGACCACGAGTGGCTGAGAGCTCCGGCGCGGAGCCGCCGACCATCCTCGTCGCTGCGCGCGACGAGGCCGACCGCATCGGGGAGACGATCGGCAGCCTGCGAGGGGATTTTCCCGCGGCGGAGATCGTGGTCGTCGACGGGGCCTCCCGGGACGCCACCGCGGAGCTCGCCGAGGAGGCGGGAGCCGTGGTCATCCGGCTCGGTCGGGCGGGCAAGGGCGAGGCTCTCTCGGCCGGCGAGCGCGCCGCTTCTCCCGGTCCGCTTCTGCTCTGCGACGCCGACCTGCGTGGGTCCCTCGTGCCTCTGACCGAGGGCCGAGCCGACCTGGTGGTCGGAGCTTTCAGCCGCAAGACCGGCGGCGGCTTCGGGATCGCCAAGCGGATCGCCCATGAGTTGATCGCCCTCCGCACCGGCTTCGCGGCCCGCGAGCCTCTCTCCGGCCAGCGCCACCTGAGCGCGCGCGCACGTGCGGCGTGCTTTCCCGTCGCCCCAGGGTTCGGCTGCGAGGTGCGGATGACGATCGACGCGCTCCGGGCAGGGCTGAGCGTGGAGGAGGTCGAGGTCGATCTGGGCCATAGGGCCACGCGGCGCGACCTCGCAGGCTTTCTCCATCGCGGCCGCCAGTTGCTCGACATCCTCCTCGCCACCGGCCCTCTCGCTGTCAACCACCGTGGTACGCGAATCCCGCTGGTCGGCTGGGTCGTCGGCCTGAGGAGGAGCCCGGCGGTCAGCGCCGTCGCCGCGCTCGGCCTCGCGGACGATCTCTGGAGCGGGGAGGAGCGGGGCATTCGGGCCCATCTGGCCGCGCGGCGGACAACGGGCATCCTGAAACTGGTCGGCATTCCGGCCGTCGGGCTTGCAGCCACGCGCTCCCTCTCCGGGGGACTGCTCGTTGCCGGCTGCGCGAACCTGATGAATCAGTTGGACACGAAACCGGGCAGAGCGATGAAGGCGTACACGGTCGCCGCGCTCGCGCTGCGGGCGCCGCTCGGAATCGCTGTCCTGCTCGGCCCTTACGATCTGCGCGAACGCGTGATGCTTGGTGACGCCGGATCCAACGCGCTGGGGGCCCTGCTAGGCTTGAAGTCCGTGGACGTGATCCGCGGACGGGGTCGCTGGGTGGCTGCTCTTGCGGTCGCCGGTCTCAACATCGTCGGAGAGCGCCGTTCGCTGGGCGAGTTGATCGAGCGGACGCCCGTTCTTCGTGAGCTCGACGCCTGGGGGAGGCCGTGAGAGATCGCCCGACCAAGTACGTCTTCGTCACCGGGGGCGTCGTCTCGTCTCTGGGGAAGGGCATCACCGCAGCGTCGCTCGGCCGTCTCCTGAAGGCGCGCGGACTGCGCGTCCAGGTGCAGAAGTTCGACCCCTACATCAACGTCGACCCGGGCACGATGAGCCCGTTCCAGCACGGCGAGGTCTTCGTGACCGAAGACGGCGCCGAGACCGATCTCGACATCGGCCACTACGAGCGCTTCGTCGACGAGAACCTCTCCCGGAACGCCAATCACACGTCCGGCTCGATCTGGTACGGCGTCATCCGCAAGGAGCGGAAGGGCGAATACCTCGGCTCGACCGTGCAGGTGATCCCGCACATCACGAACGAGATCAAGGACAGGATCCGCCGCGTGGCCGAGGCGATCGACACGGACGTCGTCATCTCCGAGATCGGCGGCACAGTCGGCGACATCGAGTCCCTGCCGTTCCTCGAGGCCATCCGCCAGTTCCGGCGCGAGGTCGGGCTCGAGAACGTTCTCTATCTCCACGTCACCTTCGTGCCATTCATCGAGACGGCCGGCGAGCTGAAGACGAAACCGACCCAGCACTCGGTCAACGAGCTGCGCCGCATCGGTATCCATCCGGACATCGTCGTCTGCCGCTCGCACGAGCCGCTTTCCGCCGACATCCGCGACAAGATCGCTCTCTTCGCCGACGTCGACCGGGAAGCGGTCGTCGCCAACGAGGACGTGAGCGACGTCTATCTCGTCCCGCAGGCGTTGCAAGCCGAGGGCCTCGACCGCCTCGTGTGCCGGCGGCTCGGGCTTCCCGAGACCGAGCCCGATCTCGGCGAGTGGGACCAGCTCGCGCGGCGAATCGGAGAGCGCCAGGGCGAGGTCGAGATCGCGCTCGTGGGCAAGTACGTGAAGCTCCAGGACGCGTACCTCTCGGTCCACGAGGCGCTCAAGCACGCGGGGATCCACCACGGAACCGGCGTGCGCGTGCGTTGGGTGGACGCGGAAGGGATGAGCCTCGAGGAGGCCGCTGCGGATCTGGGCCGCTCCCACGGGATCCTCGTTCCGGGAGGCTTCGGCTCCCGGGGCTGGGAAGGGAAGATCACGGCCTGCCGCATCGCGCGCGAGAACGGCATCCCCTACCTCGGCATCTGCCTCGGGATGCACGTGGCCATCTCGGAGTTCGCCCGCAACGTCGCCGGGCTCGAGGGTGCGAACTCGACCGAGATGGATCCGGAGACGCCCTATCCGGTGATCGATCTTCTCCCCGAGCAGAAGGAGATCGAGGATCTCGGCGGGACGATGCGTCTGGGCGCGGACGCGGTCGACCTGACCGAAGGCACGGAGACGTTCGCCGCGTACGGCGAGCCCGTCGTCCACGAGCGCCACAGGCATCGCTACGAGGTCAACAACCTCTTCCGGCCGGGGCTGGTCGAGGCGGGCCTGGTCGTTTCGGGCACCTTCCAGGAGGGACGGCTCGTGGAGACGATCGAACTGCCCGACCATCCCTGGTTCGTCGCCAGCCAGTTCCATCCGGAGTTCAAGTCGCGACCCACGCGCCCCGCGCCCCTCTTCCGCGAGTTCGTGGGTGCCGCCCTCGAGCGGGCGCGTACGCGGACCGGCATCGCCGAGACCGCGGTCCGCTAGAACCTACAATCGCGCCCATGGCAGCGACGTGGGCTCCCGAGGTGCTCGACCTCTTCCTCGAGCTGGCGGCGATTCCGAGCCCTTCCGGGGAGGAGACGGCAGTGGCCGAGCGCGTCGCCGCCTATCTCCGCGATCTCGGCCTCGACGTCGAGCCCGACGAGGCGGGAAACCTCCTTTCGCGCCTGGAAGCGACGGGAGATGGCGATGGAGCGCCGCTCTTCCTCTGCGCGCACATGGACACCGTGCCTCCGACCACCGGGATCGAGCCCGTCGTGCACGACGACGGCTTCGTCCGCAACGACGCCGGCACGATTCTGGGCGCGGACAACAAAGCGGCGGTCGCCGTCATGCTCGAGGCGGCCCGCCTCCTGCTGGCCGAGCGCCGCCCGCACGCGGGTCTCGAGCTGCTGTTCACCGTTCGCGAGGAGACCGGGCTCCTGGGCGCGTTCGCGTTCGACCACACTCGCCTGCAGGCAAAGCGAGGCTTCGTCTACGACTCGTCCGGGCCCATCGGGAACGTCGTGCGTTCGTCTCCGTGGGGCCGGACGATCGACGTCGTCTTCAAGGGTCGGGCCGCGCACGCAGGCCTCGCGCCCGAGGAAGGACGCTCTGCGATCGTCGCCGCAGCGCGGGCGATCTCGGATCTCCGGCTCGGGCGCGTCGACGACGAGACGACTGCCAACGTGGGCCGGATCGCGGGCGGCACGGCTCGTAACGTCATCCCCGAGCGCTGCGAGCTCGCGGTCGAAGCGCGCTCGCGAGACCAGGCGAAGCTCGCCGACCTCGTGCAGGAGATGGTGGATTGTTTCTCGTTCGCGGCGAGCGTCTCCGAGTGCGAGGTGGAAACGCGGATCAGCGAGACGTACCCGGGCTACCGCTTCAAGCCGGACGAGCCGCTTTTCCAGCTCGCGTGCGACGCGATGGAGCGGGCCGGCATCGCCCCTCAGGCCGTCGACACGGGCGGCGGCGCCGACGCCAACGTCTTCAACGCTCGCGGCCTCACGTGCATCAACCTGGCCAACGGGATGACCGACGTGCACACGCCGGACGAGCGCATCGCGGTGGGGGATCTCGAGCGCATGGTCGGCGTCACGCTCGAGCTCGTCGAGCTCGCACGCAGTGCTTAGCCTCCGCCGCGGTACCGTCACGGCGGTGTCCGAACGGCTCGAGGGGCTCGTGCGCCTCGAGGTCGACGGACGACCCTGTGTGGCCTATCCCCGGCTGACGGGACCCGTCGCGCTCGGCGACGACGTCGTGGTCAACGTCCAGGCGGTGGAGCTCGGGCTCGGGTCGGGAGGCTTCGACGTCCTCCACGCCAACCTCACGCGAGGCCTCGATCTTCGCCCCGATCCGGGCGCGCACGTTATGAAGCTCCCCTACACGTCCCTCCAGCACGCGGTCTTGCATGCGGAGGAGCGCGGCGTCGAGCAGGAGAACCTCGACGGGCTCCCAGTGATTTGCTGCTCGCTCCACAGCCAGCTCGCGCCGGTCTGCGCTGGGATTGGCGATGGCTGCAAAGTGGCTTACCTCCAGCTTCCCGGTGGCGCCCTGGCCGTGTCCTTCTCCGACACCGTCCGCGCCCTGCGCAGGCGTGGCCTGCTGGACTGCTCCGTCGCAGTCGGTGCGTGCTTCGACGGAGACGTCGCGTGCGTCTCCACCGCGGGTGCGCTCGCCTGGGCTGCGGAGGAGGGGTTCGACGCGGCGGTCTGCGGGATTGGCCCGGGGATCGTCGGGACGGCGAGTGCGTTCGGGCACGGCGGTCTCGCAGCCGCCGAGGCCATCTGGACTGCCCGGATTCTCGGCGGGAGGCCGATCCTGGCCGTGCGCTACTCGGAAGGCGACCCACGGGACCGCCACCGAGGGCTCTCGCATCACACACGCGCGGTGATCTCGCTCGCCGGCGAGCCCGAGATCGGCTGGCCCTCGGACCTCGACACCCCCGAGGGTCTCGGCGAGGTCTCGCGCGTCGACGTCTCAGGCTGGCAGGAGGCCTGCGCGGGCCTTCCGCTTTCGCACATGGGTCGCGGGCCGGTCGAGGATCCATCGTTCTTTGCAGCGGCTTTTGCCACCGGACGGCTCGCGCGGAGCCTGCTCCCCTAGGTATCTTTGCCCCCCGTGCAGATCGGAGTCGTCAAGGAGATCAAGCCGGACGAGAACCGCGTGGCCTTGACGCCCGCGGGCGCGGTCGAGCTGCGCCGCCGTGGCCACGACGTGCTCGTCGAGCAGAGCGCCGGGGAAGGCAGTGCGCTCCCAGACTCTCTCTACGAGGCCGTCGGCGCGCAGATCGGCTTCGTGGACGAGGTGTGGTCGACCTCGGATCTCGTGCTCAAGGTGAAGGAGCCGCTCGAGTCCGAGTTCGAAAGGCTGCGAGACGGGCTCGTCCTCTTCACGTATCTCCATCTCGCCGCGGAGGAAGACCTGACCCGCGCGTTGCTCGAGAGCGGTGCGATCTGTATCGCCTACGAGACAGTGGAGACGGACGACCGCCAGCTGCCCCTCCTCGCACCGATGAGCGAGGTCGCGGGGCGCCTGGCCACGCAGATGGGCGCCTGGGCGCTCGAGAAGGCGCAGGGCGGGAGGGGCATCCTCCTCGGCGGCGTGCCGGGAGTTCCCCCGGCGAAGGTGGTCGTGCTCGGCGGCGGGATCGTCGGCTACAACGCGGCGCTGATCGCGGTCGGGATGCAGGCGGACGTCTGGGTGCTGGACAAGTCAGTCGAGCGCATGCGCGACCTCGAGATGATGCTCGACGGGCGCATTACCCTCGCGATGTCGAGCCAGCTCGCGATCGAAGATGCCGTTGCCAACGCGGACCTCATCATCGGCGCAGTTCTGATTCCGGGTGCGCGGGCTCCGAAGCTGATCACCAGGGACATGCTCTCCGGTCTCAAGCCCGGCGCCGTGCTCGTAGACGTCTCGATCGACCAGGGCGGCTGTTTCGAGACTTCCCATCCGACGACGCACTCGGACCCGGTCTTCGAGGTGGACGGGATCGTCCACTACTGCGTCTCCAACATGCCCGGGGCGGTTCCTGTGACCTCCACCTATGCGCTGACGAACGTGACATTGCCCTACGTGGAGCTGATCGCCGACCACGGCGTTCGCGAGGCGATCGCCCGCAGCCGGCCGCTCGCGCGTGGGGTCAACGTCTTCGAGGGGAAGCTGACGTACGAAGCCGTCGCCGAGGCGCACGGCCTCGAGTACGCGCCTCTCGCCGAGGTGCTCCCGCTCGAGGCGGTTTAGGAGGCTAGGACGACTCGGTCGGCGTCTGCTCGGGCTTCGGGCCTGAACGTCCACCGGGCGAGAGCTTGATGACGGCCCACGTCACGCCCGCCGCGAGCGCGATCACGGCGAGGATCCATACAACCATCCCGATGAGGCCGAGGACTGTTTCCATCTCGGCACTAGAATAGCCCGGTGCCGCGTGCGTGCGTGATCGTGCTGGACGCGGTTGGCGCGGGCGAGCTGCCTGACGCGGCGGACTACGGGGACGAGGGCTCGAACACGCTCGGCAACGTGGCCCGCGCCGTTGGGGGGCTCGACCTCCCCAACCTCGAGCAGTTCGGCCTCGGGAACATCGAGCAGCTCGAAGGCTGCCCGCCGCAACCGCATGCCCCGGCCGTCGCCGGACGGCTCCTCGAACGGTCGAAGGGGAAGGACACGACCACAGGCCACTGGGAGCTGATGGGCATCGTCACTCCGGAACCGATGCCGACGTACCCGCACGGCTTCCCATTCGAGATCATCGAGGAGTTCGCCCACCGGACCGGTCGCGGCGTTCTGGGAAACAAGGCCGCTTCGGGGACGGAGATCATCGACGAGTTGGGGGAGGAGCACCAGGAGACGGGCAAGTGGATCGTCTACACCTCCGCGGACTCCGTCTTCCAGGTGGCCGCTCACGAGGAGACGATTCCGCTGGAGGAGCTCTATGCCGCCTGCGCGATCGCCCGCGAGGTCCTCACCGGCAAGAACGCCGTCGGCCGAGTCATTGCGCGCCCCTTCGTCGGCGAGCCGGGCAACTACACGCGCACGCCGAACCGCCACGACTGGTCACTGAGACCGAAGCAGCCCAATTACCTGACTCTCGTTCGGGAGGCCGGCTCGGAAGTGCACGGCGTCGGGAAGATCCACGACATCTTCGCCGGAGTCGACATCGACCACTCCCATCCCACGAAGTCGAACATCGACGGGATCAAGCAGACGGAGGCGCTCCTGCGCGAGATGGAGGCAGGGCTCGTCTTCGTCAACCTCGTGGAGACGGACATGCTCTGGGGGCACCGGAACGACCCAGTCAACTTTCACCGTTGCCTCCAGGACTTCGACCGGCGCCTGCCCGACCTACTCGACGCACTGCGACCCGACGACCTCCTCATCCTCACGTCCGACCACGGATGCGACCCGACGACTCCGTCCACGGACCATTCCCGCGAGCACGCGCTGCTGCTCGCCTACGTCGAGGGAAAAAACGCGGCCGGCGCCGTGCACGAGGAAGGCGAGTTCGCCGACGTGGGCGCGACCGTGAACGCCTGGCTGGGCGGGAAGTCGCCGTCGCGCGGCATCCCCGGGTCGCCGATGCTCGGACGGTGAGCGCCGCGGCACGCGGAACGATCCGGCCCGCCGAGCTCATCCAGCGCAAGCGCGACGGGGCGGAGCTGGCGCCGGACGAGATCGCCGAGCTCGTGCTCGCGTATTCCCGGGACGAGATTCCCGACTACCAGATGGCCGCGTTCTGCATGGCGGTCTACTTCAAGGGCCTCTCGGCTGCCGAAACGCACGCTCTGACGGACGCAATGGTGGAGAGCGGCGAGACGGTCGATCTCTCCTCGCTCGGGCGCAAGGTCGTCGACAAGCACTCGACCGGCGGCGTGGGCGACAAGACATCGATCGCGCTGGGACCGGTCGTGGCCGCCTGCGGCGTCCCTTTCGCCAAGATGAGCGGCCGTGGCCTCGGCCACACGGGCGGGACGCTCGACAAGCTGGAGGCGATTCCCGGCTTCGACGTCGAGCTGGACATGGACGCTTTTCTCGGGCAGGTCTCGGAAGTCGGCATGGCGATCATCGGTCAGACCGCCGAGCTCGTCCCCGCGGACAAGCGGCTCTACGCGCTACGGGATGTGACCGCAACCGTCGACATCATCCCGCTGATCGCCTCGAGCATCATGTCCAAGAAGATCGCGGGCGGTGCCGACGCGATCGTCCTCGACGTCAAGGTCGGTGACGGCGCGTTCATGAAGGATCTCGAATCCGCCCGCGAGCTGGCCGAGGCGATGCGGGAGCTCGGTGTGCGCGCGGGCCGCGAGGTGGTGTGCGAGCTGACGGACATGGACCAGCCGCTCGGGCGCGCGGTGGGGAACGCGCTCGAGATCCGCGAAGCGGTCGACACGCTGCGCGGCGACGGCCCCGAAGACCTCGTCGAGCTCGTGCTCGGAGCAAGCGGACACCTGTTGGCGCTCTCCGATCTCGGCGTGGACCAGGCCGAAGGGCGGCGGCGCGCCGAGGAGACGCTCGCCGGCGGAACCGCGCTCGAGGCTTACGAGCGCTGGGTCCGTGCCCAGGGTGGAGATCCCGCGATCGAAGCACTCCCCACGGCGCCGGTCGTCCGGGCGGTGCCGGCACCGGAGGACGGTTTCGTGCGGGCGATCGCCGCCACCGCCGTGGGCGAGGCTGCTCTCCGCCTCGGGGCAGGCCGCATCCGCAAGGAGGACGGCATCGACCACGCCGTCGGCATCGTCTGTCTCGTCAAGCGGGGAGACGAGGTCGCAGCGGGCGACAAGCTCGCTGAGGTCCACGCCCGCTCCGACGACACGGCCGACCGCGCGGTCGCCGAGGTCATGGCCGCCTACGAGCTGGGTGCCGAACCACCTCCGCACCGGCCGATCGTCCTCGACGTCATCGCCTGACGGGAGGCGAAGGCATGCCCGAGCTCCCCGAGGTCGAGACCATTCGCACCCGTCTGGAGCCGGGCCTGGTCGGCCGGACGTTCGAGCGCGTGCTGATCACGGATCCCAGGCTGACGCGACCGGAGCCACCCGAGGTCGTCGCTGCGAAGCTCGAAGGCGAGCGAGTCCAGGCGGTCGGACGGCGCGGCAAGTATTTGATCGTCGAGTTCGAGAGCGGGCGCCACCTCCTCATTCACCTGCGTATGACTGGGAACGTCCTGCACCCGGCTCGGAGCGCCTCGGACGTCGATCCCCATCGACGGGCTGTTGTCAGATTAGACGACGGATCGGACGTCGCCTATCGCGACGTTCGCCGGTTCGGCACCTGGGAGCTGCTGGAGCCCGGCGAGCTCGACGACTACTTCGCTGCGAGGCGCCTCGGCGGAGAGCCGCTCGACCGCGCCTTCACGACCAAAGCTCTGAGTCGTGCGCTCGCCGACCGACGAGCTCCGGTGAAGGCCGCGCTGCTCGACCAGCGCGCGGCCGCCGGGGTCGGGAACATCTACGCGGACGAGGCGCTCTGGCGCGCGCAAATCCATCCATTGCGACCGGCAGGGAGCCTCTCACCCGAGGAGGTCGCGGCTCTCCGCAAGAGTGTGCGGGAGGCCCTCCGCACGGGTATCGCCCGTCAGGGCGCCTCTCTCCGCGACTACCGGCGACCGGACGGGGGTCGGGGCGGCATGCAGGATCGCTTCCGCGTCTACGGGCGGGACGGCGAGCCCTGCCTGCGCTGCGGCACGCCGATCGAGAAGATCCGCGCCGGCGGCCGAGGCACGTGGTTCTGCCCCCACTGTCAACCGCTCGAGCCCGGTTAGGATCGACCCGTGGAGCCCTGGGGAGCCGATCTCCGCGGACGACTCGACGAGCACACGTTCGAGAGCGAGCTCCTGCAGGGCAACGCGCTTGGAGATCCGTACCAGAGGCCGCTCTGGGTGTACCTCCCTCCCGGGTACGACGACGACGAAGCCAGGCGCTACCCGACCATCTACCTCATCCAGGGTCTCACCGGC
>Ga0307277_10000016_pt1 | contig 55126 bp, 45 predicted proteins | sample ER_DNA_116_FD_194473 | JGI IMG/M metagenome (GOLD analysis project Ga0307277, IMG submission 194473) | Bulk soil microbial communities from the East River watershed near Crested Butte, Colorado, United States - ER_DNA_116 | ecosystem: Environmental > Terrestrial > Soil > Floodplain | place...
CGAGAGGTGCTTGGTGAGGATGTGCACGTCCGAGCCGGACTTGTAGTAGCCGTCCACCCATCCGCTCGGGAGACTCGTTCCGCCCGGAACCCGGGTGATCGTCCGCCAGTCGCCGCTCTCGAATGTCGCCGGGACGATCGTGCCCGAGCCGCCCGGGATCGTCAGGTCGAGGGCCTTGCCGAAGGTGTGCACGGCCGTGCCCGCGAGCGCCCAATGCGCAGTGACGTCGTAGATGTCACCGGACGTTTGGAACCCGTTGCCGACCGAGGCGGCGGGCCGCGGGTCGATCCTCACGACGAGCCAGTCGCCCGCGGGGGCGCCGCTCCAAGCGCCCGCTGGAACGTTGATCTCGCCTTCGCCGTTGGCCGCAGTGAGCGCGATCGGGCTCGACGGGAACGAGTTCATCTCGATCCACGGGTAGTCGGTCGCCGCCAGGCTCCAGACCGTGAAGTGGACGAGGATGGGGCGCGTGTTGCCCGCGGTGTCCTCGAGCTCGCCGCTGAAAGTGTGTGGGCCGTCCGAGAAGACGGCGGTGTACGTCGCTGTCGCGCCGGCGAGCGCCGGAGCCGGGGCCGCCGCGCCGTCGATCTGGGCACCCGTGATCCCGCCCAGGTCCTCGTCCGCGACGATCGTGAGCGACGCGGCGGCCGCCACGAGCTCGCCGTCGGCAGGAACGAAGGAGACCAGCGACGGCGCGCTGTTGTCGACAGTGACCGTGCGAACCGACGAGTCGGCGACGTTGCCTGCATTGTCGGTCGCGCGGGCGCGCAGGTCGTAGGAGCCGTCAGCAAGGGCCGTCGTGTTCCAGCTCGTGCCGATCGTCGTCCAGCTTCCGGCGCCGGCAGGCGAGCGCTGAACGATCAGGCTCGCGACTCCGGAGCCGCTGCCGTCGTTCGCGGACGGGTTGAGCGTCACCGTGCCGCGCACGGGCGAGCTCGGGTCGGCGAGCGCGACGTTCGGCGCGGTGGCGTCGATCGTCCACGAGGCGGTGTCGGGCGTGGGGTCGGTGTTTCCCGCTCCGTCGGTGGCGCGCACGTCGAACGTGTGAGCGCCGTCCGAGAGGGCGGTGTAGGCGGCCGGGCTCGTGCAGCCCCCGAACGTGGCGCCGTCGAGCGAGCACTCGAAGGTGCTGCCCGCTTCGTCCGAGGTGAAGGCGAAGCTCGCATCCGGGCTCGCGGAGAGAGCCGCCGGGCCGGACGTGATCGTCGTCTCGGGCGGATCGACGTCGAGGGTGTCGTTGACCGCCGTCCAGTCGAACTCGACGCTCATGGTCGAGCCCTGGAACGCGTTCTCGGCTCCGGGGCCGGCGTCCGGGAAGGAGACGCGAAACTCGTAGACACGTGAGTCGCCCGCGGCGAGATTTCCCAGCCCGAGGGGAGTGAGCGCGTCGATCTTGCCGTTGTAAACGGTGACCGGCGACCCGGCGCTCGTCACGTCACGGATCCTGAGGCCGAGCTCTCCCGAGAGCTCGCCGCCGCCGCCGCCCGGGGTGTCGAGGAGGTTCGAGGTGGCGAGCGAGAAGTCGCCGTCGAGCGTCCCAGTGTTCCCGAGGGTGACCGTGTCCGTGACGAACTCTCCCGGCCGCATGCCACCGAGGGAGAGGATGGCGGCGCCCTCCTTGTCGTTGGAGAGCGTCAGCGAGCCGCCCGGTCCCGAGGCGAGCTGGAGCTCTGCGCGAGAAGGCTTCTGGCCGCCCGAGAGGACGGCCAGGCAAATCGCGACGACGACCACCGCAAGGACTTCGAGTCGGAGGAAGAGGCGTCGCATCCTTAGAACTCCGCGTCGCTTCCGCCGGTCTCCGTCTTCGTCACCGGAGTGACGAGCGTGTTGCCGACAAGATCGGTCAGGCCTGCCGCGACGGGCCAGCTCGAGTTCCCCGCGGAGCCGGCGTTGAGGAACTGCGGCTTGTCGGGCGTGCCCAAGGTAAGCGTCACCGTGGCGCCGCTCTGGGCGATGGTCGAGTTCGAGAAGACGACCGTCTTGCCGGCGTTGACGTAGCCCGCGCCGCCGAGGGTGACGAAGCCGTTGACGAGTGTGGCGCCGGTGATCGTCAGGTGGTTGCCGCTGTCCATCGTCACGGTGACCGTCTGGGTGCCGGTGCCGTTCCAGCCGCCGACGATGGTGCCGGGGGCGATCTGCTCGCTGAACGTGAAGACCAGCGTGTCGCCCTGCTGCGGAAGCCCGGCGGTCGTGCCGGTGACGCCCGTCTGGATGTCGGTCGCCGTCGGGGCGGTGTTGTCGACGACCCGGTTCGACACCGTCGAGGCGTTGGTGACGTTGCCGGCGTTGTCAGTGGTGACGGCGCGGAGGTCATAGCCGCCGTCGCCGACGCCGGTCGTGTTCCACGAGCAGGAGTAGGGGCTCGACGCGTCCGTGCAGATGTCAGTCCATGTCGAGGTCCCGGTCGGGGCGTACTGGACCTTCACGTTGAGAACTCCGGAGCCGCCGTCCGTGCCGGTCGCATTGAGGGTCAGGGTCGCGCGGAGCGGCGAGCCCGGGTCGGTCAGGCCGGCGGTCGGAGCCGTGTTGTCCACGCGGCGGCTCGTGACCGTGGAGGAGGTCGTCTGGTTGCCCGCGTTGTCAGTGGTGATGGCGCGGAAGTCGTAGAGGCCGTCGGAGACCCCGGTGGAATCGAAGGTGCACCCGTACGGCGAGGAGGCGTCGGTGCAGACGTCGGTCCAGGGCCCCACCCCTGCGGCATAGCGCTGGATCTTCACGTTCGCGACGCCCGAGCCCCCGTCGGTCCCCGCCGCCGTGAGGGAGACCGTGGTGCCGGCCAGGTAGGCGCCCGGATCGTTCATGGTCGCCGTCGGGGCGGTGTTGTCGACGCGCCGGTTGGTGACGACCGCTGAATTGGTGGTCTTGGCCACGTTGTCCGTCGCCACGGCGCGGAGGTCGTAGAGGCCGTCGCCGCCCCAGGTCGCCGTGTTGACGCCGGTGCACTGGTACGGGGAAGAGTTGTCGGTGCAGATGTCCGTCCAGGTGCTCATGCCGGCCGGGGAGCGCTGGATCTTGACGCTGGCGACACCTGAGCCGGCGCCGTCGCCGGCGGTCGCGTCGAGCGTGATCGAGCCCTTCAGGTACGCGCCTGGATCCGTCATCGTCACGGTCGGCGCCGTGTTGTCGACGATCGCGCCCGAGTAGACCGTCGAGTTGGCCGTGTTGCCTGCGTTGTCTGTGGCAAGCGAGCGAAAGTCGTACTGACCGTCCGCGAGCGCGCTCGTGTCGTAGGAGCACGAGTAGGGCGAAGTCGTGTCGGAGCACATGTCGCTCCAGGTGTTGAGCCCGACCGGCGAGGACTGGAACTTGAGCGACGCGACGCCCGAGCCGCCATCGGTCGCGGTGCCGTCGAAGCTCTTCGTCCCGGTGATGGGGGAGCCGGGGTTCGTCATGGTCGCCGTCGGAGCGGTGTTGTCCACCCGGCGGTTCGTGACGGTCGAAGAATTGGTGGAGTTGCCCGCGTTGTCGGTCGTGACGGAGCGAAGGTCGTAGAGGCCGTCCGAGACGCCCGTGGTGTCCCAGGAGCAGGAGTAGGGCGAGCTCGAGTCGGTGCAGATGTCCGTCCAGTTTCCGGCGCTCGCGGGAGAGCGCTGGACCTTCACGTTCGCGACCCCGGAGCCGCCGTCGGTGCCGGTGGCGCTGACCGTGACGCTCGCCTTCAAAGGTGTGCCGGGATCCGTGATGCCCGCGGTGGGGGCGGTGTTGTCGACGCGACGGTTGGTCACCGCGGTCGAGTTGGCCGAGCCGCCCGCGTTGTTCTGGACGACCGCCCGGAAGTCATAGAGCCCGTCCGTGACGGTCGTGCTGTCCCAGGAGCAGGAGTAGGGGGACGTCGAGTCGGTGCAGGCCGTCGTCCAGGTGCCCGCGCCCGTGGGAGACTTCTCGATCGTCACGAGGCTGATGGAGGAGCCGTCCCCTCCGTCCGAGGCCGTGGCCTGGAGCGTGACGGTCGCGTGGAGGTTGGCTCCGGGATCCGTCATCGTCGCGCTGAGGTTGAAGGCGTTCGACGCGGTGAAGCTGTTCCCCGGATTGGCTCCGACCGCGGTGAACGCGGCCCCGGAGAACGTGATCCCGGTCACGACGAGAGCCGCGACTGCCAGGATTGCTACGAGGGCACGAAGCCTCACGAGCGAGCCTCCGATGCCGTTTCCTTGCGCACGTCTCGGCCGAAGCCGACGATGACTGCGAAGGCGATCAGGAGGGCCGGCAAGCCGATCAGCACCATCCGGGCCTGGCGGATCGCCAGGACGGACAGCACATAGCCGACGTCGGGAACGTGGAAAGCGACGCGAGCCTGGGTGGCTCCGTCGAGGGCGAACGTCCAGGGATCGGCTGCCGCGTTCGCGTCGCCCTTCGTGCGAAGGACGCGCCGGCCGAATTGATCAGAGCCGATCCAGACGATCCTGTGCGTGATGCGACCGCTCGGGCCGGAGCCCGGGGGCGGCGTGTAGGTGATCGCGTCGCCGACCTCGAGGTCGGCGACGGGGACGACCTTGTCGAAGACGACTGAGCCACGGTCGTACGTGCCCGTCATCGAGCCGCTCGTGATCACGTACCGCTGGTAGCCGAGGAGGCCCGGCAGGAGCATGAGCCCTGCGAGGGCCAGGCAGGCCGCGCACAGGGCGGTTGCCAGAGCCGTGCCGAGCCGCTTCCGCGGGCTCTTCGGCTCCCAGCGGTAGTGATAGTCGTACGCCGTCTTCGTCGTCATGAACGTCTCCTCGTGAGGCTTGTGGACGTTGAGCATCGGATCGCCGGTGGTACGGGGCCGCAGAATTACGGCCCCGACGCCTAGCTCAGGAGTCCGCTTCGCCTAGGAGGCGTCCCAGTCGAACTCGACGCTCGAGCTGTCGCCCTGGTAGTTGTTGTTCGCGCCCGAGTTGAAGGTCACCGCGAACTGGTAGCGGTGCTTCTCACTCGCTGCGAACGTGCCCAGAGCAGTCGAGCCCATCGCTGCGATCGTTCCCGTGTACTTGACGGGATCGCCCGCATCGCAGGTCGGCGTGCCGCTCGAGAAGTCGCCGCAGTCCTTGACGACGAGGTCGAGCTTGGCCGACATCGGATAGGTTCCGTCGGAGTCGCTGATGTTCGAGCGCGAGAGCGTGAAGGCGCCGGAGAGCGACCCGTTGTTCTGGACGTCTACCGTTCCGGTCGCGGAGTCGCCGGGCTTCATTCCACTCGCTGTGAGGACCGCGGAGGCCTCTTTCGAGTTGAGGATCGAGAGCGTCCCGGCCGCGAACGTGTTGCTCGGGTTCGCAGACGTGGCCGTGAAGCTCGCGCTCGATCCAACCGCCACCGCGACGGCTGCGATGAGCGCAGTAAGGGCGCCCAGCGCACGCATCGGGTGACGCGCTGCGAAGTCGAACGTTTTCATCACACTTCCTTTCTCTGCCGCAGGTTGCCGTTTGCATCCCTGCCGTTTGACGATCTCGATATCGACGGGCCCGGGGAGCCTGGGGCCGGGAAACGGTAAGAAAACGGTCAGCGACCCCTCAGAAACCCCCTTTCGAGGGACGTTTGAAGCGCGCGTAGAATCTTGGAAGCCATGGCCACCACGGAGGACCGCCGAGGGGCGGACGCGACGCAGGACTGGCGCCGGAAGCTCTTCGGCTCCAAACCGGAGCGCGACGCGCTCTTCACGACGATCTCAGGGCTCGAGAACGAGCCCCTCTACACGCCCGACAACGTCGAGATCGACTACGAGCGCGACCTCGGCTATCCGGGGGTCTTTCCGTACACCCGCGGGGTCTATCCGTCCATGTACAGGGGCCGTCTGTGGACAATGCGTCAGTTCGCCGGCTTCGGCACCGCGGAGGAGACGAACGCGCGCTTCCGCTATCTCCTGGAGCACGGCCAGACCGGCCTGTCGACGGCCTTCGACATGCCCACGCTGATGGGCTACGACTCCGACCACCCCAAGTCTCTCGGGGAGGTCGGCCGCGAGGGCGTCGCCGTGGACTCCCTCGAGGACATGGAGCAGCTCTTCGCGGGGATTCCGCTGGGCGAGGTCTCCACCTCGATGACCATCAACGCGCCGGCCGCCATGCTGCTCGCCTTCTACATCTGCGTCGCCGAGGAGCAGGGCGTCGCACGCGACCAGCTCCGAGGGACGATCCAGACCGACATCCTCAAGGAGTACATCGCGCAGAAGGAGTGGATCTTCCCGCCGGAGCCCTCCATGCGGCTCTGCGTGGACATGATCGAGTTCTGTGCGCGCGAGGTGCCGCTCTGGCATCCCGTCTCCATCTCCGGCTACCACATTCGGGAGGCGGGCTCGACCGCGGCACAGGAGCTCGCCTTCACGCTGGCGGACGGGTTCGCCTACGTCGAGGCGGGCCTCGAGCGCGGACTGGACGTGGACGACTTCGCTCCGCGGCTCTCGTTCTTCTTCAACGCGCACATCGACTTCTTCGAAGAGATCGCCAAGTACCGCGCCGCCCGGCGCATCTGGGCGAAGGAGCTCCGTGAGCGGTACGGCGCTCGCAATCCGCGCTCCTGGCTCATGCGTTTCCATACGCAGACGGCAGGTGTCTCGCTGACGGCTCAGCAGCCGGAGGTGAACATCGTCCGTACGGCGCTCGAGGCGCTCGCGGCGGTGCTCGGCGGCACGCAGTCGCTCCATACGAATTCCTTCGACGAGGCGCTCGCCCTCCCGACCGAGAACGCGGTCAAGCTCGCGCTCCGGACGCAGCAGGTGATCGCGCACGAGACGGGCGTGGCGAACACGATCGACCCGCTCGGCGGCTCCTATTACGTGGAGGAGCTCACCAACCGCCTCGAAGCCGAGGCCTACGAGTACTTCGACCGGATCCGCGAGCTCGGCGGCGTCGTGGCAGCGATCAAGGAGAACTTCTTCCAGCGCGAGATCGCGGAGGCGTCGTTCCGCTATCAGAGCGAGGTCGAGTCCGGGAAGCGCATCGTCGTCGGCGTGAACCGCTACGAGGATCCCGAGGAGAAGGACATCGAGATCCTCTCCATCGACCAGGCGCTCGAGCGCAAGCAGGTCGAACGGGTGAAGGCCCTACGCGCCCGACGCGACTCGGCCGCTGTGGAGGCGGCTCTCGCCCGGCTGAAGCAGGACGCCGGGTCGGAGAAGACGAACCTCATGCCGGCGATTACCGACGCCTCCAGGGTCTACGTGACGATGGGCGAGATGTGCGATTCGCTCCGGGACGTGTGGGGCATCTGGAGAGAGACACCGGTCTTTTGACACGGGGGGTGGACGAGGGGCTTGACCCGGAGCGGTTAAGTCTTTACAAAAACCTAGACAACTTCGGGTAGCGCACCACCCGTCCTCACGCTTAGGGTGGCGCCGGCGGTCCGGTTGGCCGCAACTGGATTGCATAGGCGGCGCTTGCGGCTGCTACCCCGGCGTCGTCGGAGGCGGACATGGCGGGTTCCCGGTCGTCGGTGGGGAGTCCGCCATCGCCTCATCGGAGGGATTTGCACGCCACAGGGCGTCGATAGGGCTGGAGTTCGCCCTGCGGCAACCACCGATGGTCGGGTGGTGGCGGCCTGGCAGAAGGTTCAGTTGTGCGGCCGCCCCGTGAGGGGCGAGAATAGGCGAAATGGCGACGACGAAGCCGGTGGGCGCGCACCACTCCGAGGTCGGAACCAGCTCGACCATCCCGCTGTCCGATCTCCTCGTGGACGAGGAGCTGCTCGAGGCGGTGCGGTCGACGGTCGCGTCGGGCTGGTGGAGCATGGGCCCGCGCGTCGCCGAGCTCGAGCGCGAGCTCGCGGGCTTTTTGGGGACGAAACACGCACTTGCGGTGGCGAATGGAACGGCCGCGCTCCACCTCTCGCTCCTCGCGTGCGGCTGCGGCCCAGGCGACGAGGTCGTCCTTCCCTCGCTCAATTTCGTGGCGGCGGCGAACACCATTCGACATGTCGGGGCGACGCCCGTCTTCTGTGACATCAAAGGCGAGCACGACCTGAACCTCGATCCCGAGGACGTCGAAAAAACGCTCGGACCTCGAACCAAGGCGCTCGTAGTCCTCCACTACGGGGGCTATCCGTGCGACATGGAGGCCGTGCTCAAGATGGCCCGACGGCGCGGGCTCGTGGTCATCGAGGATGCCGCCCACGCGCCCGGCGCCCGTTTGGACGGGCGGATGTGTGGCACCCTCGGCGACGTCGGCTGCTTCAGCTTTTTTTCGAACAAGAACCTGCCGGTCGGGGAAGGCGGAGCCGTCGTCACCGACGACGACGAGATCGCGGAGCGGATTCGCCTGCTTCGCTCGCACGGAATGACGACCCTGACCTGGGATCGTCATCGTGGGCACGCCCACACCTACGACGTCGTCGCGCAAGGCTTCAACTACCGGTTGGACGAGCTGCGCGCCGCGATCGCGCTCGTACAGCTCCGCCGGCTAGACGATCTCAACGCCGACCGCGCGGCCCTCGCTGCCCGTTACCGTGCGCTGCTCGCAGACGTGAACGGCGCCATCGTGCCGTTCGAACCAACCGCGCACTCCTCGCACCACCTCGCCGTCGTCGTCCTTCCACCGACAGTCGACCGCGACCACGTCCGCGAGGAGATGAGGACGAGAGGCGTGCAAACGAGCGTCCACTACCCGCCGATTCATTCCTTCTCGCTCTACCGTGCCGGCGCCGATCGTTCGCTCCCGAGGACAGAGGACGTGGCGTCGAGGCTCGTCACGCTCCCCCTCTTCCCGCACATGACCGACGACGAGGTCGACCGGGTCGTCGAGGCGCTCGTCGAAGCCTGCGAGCAGCTGATCTAGGGTCGACGGCCGCAACTCGGACGGGTTCCCCCTCTTCTTACCGGCTCGGAGCGTCCGCGGGGCGATAACCCTACCCAAATGGCCGGTATAACGGGCGGTCGCACCGCCTTAGAATTTCATCTCACACTTCCTGGGACGCCCTTGCGGCCGGGGGAATACGGGAGAATCCATGATCGAGAGGGATCGAATCGGCGTGCGCGCCGACGCGCTCGGAAAACGGTTATTCGACGTCAGCGCGTCAGCGTTGCTCCTCATCGTTGTCGCGCCCTTCTTCGTCGCGCTCGCGATTGCAGTGAAGCTCGAAAGCCGTGGCCCCGTCTTCTTCGGCTCTCGGCGCGTCGGCAGGGGCGGGCGCGACTTTCGCGTCCTCAAGTTCCGCAAGATGCGCGACGGCGCGACGGGGCCTCCTCTCACCGCCACCGACGATGAGCGCTTCACGCGGATCGGGAGGTTTCTCGCGAGGACGAAGCTCGACGAGCTCCCCCAGCTCATCAACGTCTTCAAAGGCGACATGAGCCTTGTCGGGCCCCGTCCCGAAGACCCGGAGTTCGTCGAGCTCTGTCGAGTGGACTTCGCCACCATCTTGACCGTTCGTCCGGGGATCACGGGACTGTCGCAACTCGCGTTCGCGAAGGAGAGCGAGTTGCTCGATCCCGCCCGGCGGATCGAGGACTACGTCGGGCGATTCCTGCCGCAGAAGATCGCCCTCGACCGCGCGTACGTCGCGCGGCGCACGCTCGCCCTCGACCTGAAGATCCTGGCCTGGACGGCCGCGGCGGTGATCGTTCGCCAGGACGTCGCCGTCAATCGCAAGACAGCCGCTCTGACGGCGCGCAGGCGGCCGGCGCGAGGAGAGCTGGGGACAGCCCCAGTTGCGCAGTGATGCTTCGAGCCCTTTCTGAACTCTCGCGATCGAAAGCGTGCAGGCGCCACGCCTAGACGAATGGAGATGAGAACGCAGTCATGGAATTGAACGAGCTCTTCCGCCGCGTAGTCGGACAGCACTGGAAACTCATTGGTCTTTACGTCCTTGCGGGAGTCTGCGCCGTCCTCGCGCTCCAGGCCGATAAGCAGCCCCTCTACAGCGGGTCGGCGCGGATCGTCCTCGACGCGCCGGATCCTGAGTCGCGCGCCGAGGCGGTCGCCATCGCTGATACTGCCAAGGCGATCGCGACAAGCCCCGCCCAGGTCGAAGCCGCGATGAACCACGCGGGCATCACGGGGCGGGATCCCACGGCAACTGCGGAGCACCACGTCGGCGTGAGCGGGCTCGGGAGTTCGGGCGTCGTCGAGCTTTCGGTGAGTGACCGCGATCCGAAGATGGCCATCGCGTTGACGAACGCGCTCGCCGCACAAGTGATCCGGGCGCGGCTTACGAACAGCGAGGGAAAGGTGAAGCAGGCGCTCAGCGAGCTCGACCTGCAGATCAGCGACCTCGATCAGCGTATCGCCATGCTAGAGGCGAACATCAGGTCGCTCGACGAACGCCTGGCGGGCCCCCTGTCGCCGCAGGGCGCCGGAAAGCTGGGGGTCGAGCGGGATCAGGCCACGAGGACTCGGGCGTCCCTGCTGCAGCAGCAGGCGGCGGTAGAGACGCAGCGCACGAACGTCCTGTCGGGCGACTCGCTCCGTCCGAATCCGACGATCATCAGCCGAGCGTCGCCTCCTGCAAAGGCGAATCCGTCTGGATTGCTTCCAGCCCTCGTCCTCGGTGCCTTCCTGGGTCTGATCCTGGGCATCGGATTCGCCGGGCTGGTGGAGGCATTCCGGCCGACGCTCGTTGGCCCCGATGTCCTGGCTCGCGAGTTCCAGGCCCCACTTCTCGGGGTGCTCCCGGACGAGCCGGGCGCGGATGGCTCACTTGACGAAGCAGACCATGTCGCAGGCCGGCTGCGCCTCGCCGCGGATAGCGCGGACCTGCGTCGAGTCGCACTCGTCGCGGCCGAGGAAGACATGGACATTCGGCCGTTCGCCGAGCGCCTTCAGGCAGCAACGCGCTCCTTCAACGGGCATCCAGGCCCGTCCACCTCGGGTGACCAGGCTGTTACGACGACTCCCCGGCTTGGAAGGCAGGGCGACCATCTGCGTGGGCTTCAGGTACAGCCCTTCGTTCCCGGCGCCGGACCGATCACGAACGGCAGTCGCGCCGGTCTCGTCGTCGTCCTCCCGACCACGGTCAAGAAGGCGGATCTCGCCGCGACTCACCACCTGCTCGCGACAGCGAGACTCCCGCTTCTCGGCATCATCACATACGAGGCCGACAAGAAGTCGCGCATGTGGGTCGCGTACGAGCGCGGGCGTCATTTGCGAAAGGTCGGGCACCACTCAGGAGACTTGGCTTGACCGAGTCGATGATCGCCGACGTCCCGGCGATCGAGACCCGTACGCTCTCCACCAGCTCTCGGCGACCTCTGCGCGTTGCCCAGATCGTTACCGGCCTCAGTGCCGGTGCAGGGGGCATCACTCTGCGTGGAGCGCTCGGACTCGATCCGAATTGCTACGCGACGACGATCTTCGCTGCCGAGGGCGGCTCGCTCATCCGTCGTGCGAACGAGGCGGGGATCGAGGTGGTGACGCTTCGCCACATGGCCATCGGGCGCGGTCTCTACCCCTGGGTCGACGCACCCGGCTACCGCGAGCTCGTCGAGCAATTGGAAGCCGGCCGTTTCGACCTCGTACACACGCACAGCGCGAAGGCCGGGGCGCTCGGCAGGCTGGCTGCCCGCCGCGTGGGCGTGCCAACGATCGTTCATTCGTTTCACGGCTTTCCTTTTCACACGTTCCAGTCGGCCGTCGTTCGGAGAACCCTGCTCGCGATCGAGCGGCGACTCGCTCGTTTCACCGACTATTTCTTCACCGACGGAACCTTCGTCGCGGCCGAGGCGGTGCGGCTGCGCATCGCCCCTCCCGAGCGCATCCGTGCCATCGCAAGTCCGATCGACGATGGGATCCCAAGGGCTACCCCGGAGGCCCGGAAAGCGGCCCGCTCCCTGCTCGGCCTCAGTGCCGAGGCCAGCGTCATCGGGACGGCTGCGCGCCTCGAAGCTCAGAAGGCCCCGCAGGATTTGGTGAAGGCGGTCGCCGAACTGCGCCGCACCGACGTGCATCTCGCCTGGCTGGGCGGTGGCTCGCTCGGACCCGAGATCGAGCGTCTTGCAACCCGACTTGGTCTCGGCGACCGGGTGCACCTGCTCGGCGACAGGCCGGACGTGCCGAGCCTCCTGCCGGCGTTCGACGTCTTTGCTCTTTCGAGCCTTTACGAGGGGCTTCCGTGCGCGGTGGTCGAGGCGATGAAGTGCGGCGTGCCCGTAGTCGCCACCGCGGTCAACTCCGTGCCCGAGGTCGTTGTCCCCGGAAAGACAGGGCTCCTTGCCCGCGCCGGTGACCCGAAGTCGCTCGGGCGGGCCCTCGCCTACCTGCTCGACCACACCGAGGAAGGGGCACGAATGGCGGAGGCGGCCCGTGCCCACGTCGGCGACCGCTTTCGCGCCGAAGTGCTTGGCGACGATCTCGCGGAAGGCTATGAGATCGCAGTCCGCGATTCCCTCGCGCGGCATGCGTCTCCCGAAAGGAGTGGACGCTGATGCCCTGGTCGCTCGACACGGTCGGGGAGCGTGTCGTCGTCGAGAGCTCCCTCGCCTGGGTGGCGGAACTCCTCGCCGAGGCCGCGGGCGGCGAGCTGGAGTCGCACTCCGACACCGAGGGCGCGGTTCGCGTGAACGTCGAGGCAGAACGGTCGCCCTTCCCGACGGAGGGGTGGAATGTCCTCGCTCGTGATGCGCGTGACAAGGGTGGCTCGGTCGTGATTCGGAATGTCTGCACGACCGGGTTCGACTTGCACGCGACTTGCACTGAGCTCGGCGTCGACTTCACCTACCGCTGGAGACCCGCGGCCCGCGAGCGCGCAACGGGCGCGCTGCTCCGCTCCCGGTTCCATCTGCTCGCGCGAGCAGCGCTCATCCAGTATCCGGCGCTCTGGTGGGCCGGGGTCGAGGGGCGCGCACCGCTGCACGCGTCTGCGTGCACCGTCGAGGGGTCGACGCCGTTGGTCACCGCTCCGAGTGGCGTGGGGCGCTCGACATTCGTGCTTCAAGTACTCGCGGAGGGCGGAACGGCGACGGGAGACAATCTCTCGGCCGGCGACGGAACGACGGTCTTCGGTCTTGCAGAGCCGATTCGGGTCGAAGGAGGAAGCGGCCGCCGTATGCCTCACGGCAGGCAAGAGGTGCCGATGCGTCAGCGAGCGCCGTCCCTCGAGCCGGACTCTGTAATCGTCCTCACGCGCGGTGGGGCGACTGCTCCGTCGCTCTCGGCGTTGAGCCCCGTGGCTGCTGCGCGCTCAGTGGTCACGAGCACCTATGCGGCCGGAGAGCTCCGACGCTTCTGGGCCTTCGCGGCGACGCTCGCCGCCGGCACGGGCGTCGGGCCGCCGCATCCGCCTGTGATGGACGTCGCCTCCGCCTTCGCCGCGAGGCTTCCGTGCTATGCGCTTGAGATCGGCGCCCGCCCCGCCCCGACGCTCGCAGAGCTTTTGCGTGAACAGGAGGCGAAGGCATGGGCGTAGAGGCGCTCACGCTCGAGCGGCCCGCGACTCGGGACGTCGATGTTTTCGACAGCGTCGGCGCGCCCGTCGATCCCATTGCGTTGGAGCGTCTCGTCGAAGGGACCGCCGAAGCCGATCTGGCCGCACCCCCGGTGGCACTTCCCGACTTCCATCTGAAGGGCGACAAGGAGATGCCCTCGAGCACCGCCGTCGCGACCCGCGAGACTATCCGCCCGACGCTGACGAGCGCCTCGCTCAATTGCGGCATGGCGCTGATTGCGCTCGACATCGAGCGGCCGACCACCGAGGCCGTAACGGACTTCTTCACGCGGGTGCGAGAGCGCTACCCCTACCCACCGACCTATCGGCGTGACCTCAGCCCGCAGGAGGTCGTGGGCGCTGCCGCCGCAGGCGCGGAATTCGCCGTCCAGCGGTATGGGGTCGACCCGGGCGAGATCGCGGCGGTCGAGGAGAGGGGAAGGCTCGACGTCGAGGCGTTCGGAGGCATCGAGAGAGTGCGGCGCGAGCTTCCGTGGTCGGTCAAGCAGCTCTCCAGGATTCGGTTCGGCACCATCGGCAAGAGCAATCACTTCATCGAGCTCCAGCAGGTCGAGGAGATCCTCGATCCAGAGGCGGCAGACCTGCTCGGCCTCGAGCTCGGACAGGTGACGCTCCAGTATCACGGAGGCGGTGGCTCTCTTCCGGGCGAGCTCGGCCTTCTCTTCGGCCGGCGAAAGCGCTATCCGCGTCCGGTCCGAGTGCAGATGGCGGTTCAGAAGCCGCTCTATCACCTCGCCACCGCGCGCTCCGTGGAGGAGTTGAGGCGTAGGCGGGCTCTCTATTTCTCCGATGGTTGCCCGCCCGTCGAACGAGGAACCGCCGAAGGCGAGCGTCTCATGCTCGCAAACGTCATGGCGATGAACTACGGGTTCGCGTTCCGGATGTCCACGTATGCGGCTCTCCGGGAGCTTCTGCGCGGCTCCTTTGGCGGGAGCGGCAGCCTGGTGGTCGATTCGGCGCACAACACGATCTATGAGGAAGAGGTGGGCGGCGAGTCCGCGATCGTGCACCGCCACAACGCGTGCCGGATCTACCCTGCCTCGTCCGAGCCCGATCATCCCGTCTATGGGCGCATCGGGCGTCCTCTTCTCCTGCCGGGGACGAGCCGCACCTCGTCATACATCTTTGTCCCGGGAGCGCGGGCCTCACTCAGCCTTCACTCGACCTGCCACGGAGCGGGGGACACCATCGACCGCTTCGCCGGAGGGAGGCTCTTGACCGCCGACGAGCGCGGCCGTGTCACCCTGCGGTACGACTACAGAGGCGCCGGCCCAATGGAGGTGCCACAACTCGACGACCGAGGAGTGGACGACGTCGTCGATGTTCTCGCCAACGAGGGGATCGCAAGGCCGGTGGTGCGCTTGCGTCCATTCGCGGTGCTGAATTGAGGAGCCCATCGTGACCTACCCGGCGAGATGGCAGGACAACGTGCGCATGATCGCGCCGCCCGATGCAGTCCGCGTGGAGGTTCGATGGCGGCCCAGAGACAGACGAGCTCTTCGCTCGGAGCTCTGGGGATTGCCGGCAGGGACGCCTGTAGTGCTTTTCTCTCTTGGGCCCGGCGGCCGGCGGCGCTGCAGAGCACTCGCCCAGGACGCAGGCATCCAGGTGGAACGCGAGTACGTCGCATTCCCGTCTGCACGGGCACCTGCCTACCTCGTCGAGGATGCTGCACCAGCCTGGCGCTATTTCGTGCGTGCCGTACTCGCGACGCCACCGCGCGTCCGGTTCCCGCGTCTCGTCGATGCCGCGGTGCGAGTCGCCCGCGGTGTTTCGCGGTGGCCTGCCGTTCGCGGACTCTCGCCTGGACGTGTCGTCGTGGGGAGGCGTGCATGACGGCGGCCGCCCTTGTCACGGCCGCTCCCTCGCGGGCCAGCGAGCAGGTCGGCGCCGAGCGGCCTCTCTGGGAGTACGTGCGTGCGAGCGGAATGCGGGCCATCGTCATGGGAGCGTCGAAAGATCCGAACGCGAAGGTGACCCTGGTGCTCGTCTGCGCCGAGACCGGTCGCGCGACCCTCGTGATCAAGGCGCCGACGAGTGAGCCGGCGGCCCGCGCCGTCGAGGCGGAAAAGCGAGCACTTCGTGGCCTCGAGATCGCGTCCGCCGGCGAGGTCGCGCACACCATCCCCGCGGTGGTCGAGATGCTTGCGCATGAGGCCGGACCCGCACTCGTGATGACCGCCGTTACGGGCGTGCCGATGACGACTGCCTATCTCGAGCCTCGACACACGCGCTCCCCCGAGCGTGTGGCCCACGACTTCGACGCTGTCGACCGCTGGCTCACCGCTTTCCAGGACGGCACGGCCGAGGAGTGGGGCCCGCTGGAGATGCTGGCCGGGGTTGAGAACCGCCTGCGGCAGCGGTTCGGGGACGAAGCCGACCTCGACGCCGATCTTCGCCGGCTCGCGGAGATCGGGGAGAGACTCGCCACGAATCAGGTTCCACGGACCGCCGTTCACGGCGATCTCTGGCTCGGGAACATCCTGGTCGCGGGCGGTCGTGTTTCAGGCGTCGTCGACTGGGAGTCCGGGGCGGTCGCCGGCGCGCCTACACGCGACCTCGTTCGCTTCGCCCACATGTACGCGCTCTACCTCGATCTCCGGACCCGGCCGGGAAGGCGCGTCCGCGGGCACCGGGGATTGCGCGCCAGCGGTTGGGGGGCCGGCGTCGAGTATGCAATCGACGGCGAGGGCTGGTTCCCGGACATCTACCGCGGATTCCTCGCGAGTGGCCTGGCGCGCCTCGGCGCTGCCCCTGACATGTGGCGCGAAGCCGCGCTCGCCGGGATCGCCGAGGTTGCCGCGCTCACCGACGAGCCCGTCTTCGCGCGACGGCATCTGCACCTGTTCCGCCGCCTCGCACGTCGCGAAAGCGAACGAAAGGAGCGGCGTTGACCATTCCCCGCTGTGTGAGATCGATCGGGGGGGGCCGCGCGCTCACAACCCTTCTGGTCGGCCTGCTCCTCGGTGTGATCATGCTCTCCCCGGCGCCCAGCCGCGCCGCCGGGGAGGTCGTCGACGAGGTCCACTACACCTTCTCCGGGCCGACGTCTGTCGCCTTCGACTGGCGCGGCGCCGCCAGCGACATTCGGTACGGCGCGACGTCGAGCTACGGAAACACGGCGACCGCGCACGCTCCGGATCCCTTGCCGTTCTCGTCCGCAGGGCCTTTCCAGGAAGTGGAGCTGACCGGGCTCACGGCGGGGTCCAACTACCACTACTCCATCGGCGGCGGGCCGGACCATACGTTCAAGACCGCGCCGACCGGGAGCCTCCGCTTCGACGTCATCGCCGATGTCGGGAGCTCGAGGGACTACTCCAACGTCCTGCCGACACAGAACCAGGTCGCCGCCGACAACCCGGATTTTGTCCTCGTGCCCGGGGACCTCACGTATGCGGAGCCGTTGGGCCAGGCTGCGGTCGACCAGCACTTCAACGACGTCATGGCCTGGAGCATGCAGGCCGCATACATGGTCGCCTGGGGCAACCACGAGTGGCAAAACTCGGCGATGGACGATCTGCGCAACTACAAGGGCCGGTTCGACCTGCCAAACCCACAGACGTCGCCCGGAGCGCCTGCGGCCGGATGCTGCGGCGAGGACTGGAGCTGGTTCGACGCGGGCGGGGTGCGGTTCATCTCCTACCCGGAGCCCTACTCCGGCAGCACGTGGCTCAATTGGCAGACGAATGCCGACCCGATCTTTTCGGCCGCCCAGGCTGACCCGTCGATCAAGTTCATCGTCACGTTCGGGCACCGGCCGGCATACTCGACGGGCTTCCATCCCGGCAGCGGGACGCTCGCGAGCATCCTCGACACCTTCGGCGACCGGTACTCGAAGTACGTGCTCAACCTGAACGGGCACTCGCACGACTACGAGCGCTTCCAGCCCATCCACGGCGTAACACACATCACAGCGGCGGGCGGCGGCTCCTCGCTCGAGTCCCCCTGGAGTTCAACCGACTCCCGGACTGCGTTCAGGGCAATGCATCTCGAGCATCTACGTGTCGACGTGTCATCGACGGGGATGCGCATCGACGCGATCTGCGGGCCGCCGACCTCGACGGACGACGTCGCCTGCGTGCAAGGGTCGGTGATGGACTCGTACACGATCGGCACGAATCCGCCTCCACCGCCGCCTCCTCCTCCGACTCTCTACGTCGCCAAAGGAAACGCGAACTGCTCGGACGCGGGGAGCGGAACCGCGGCGCAACCCTTCTGCACCATCAGGCCGGCAGCCTCCCGAGTCGTTGCCGGCCAAACGGTTCTCGTCGGCTCCGGCACGTACAACGAGACGGTGACCGTGTCGAGCTCGGGCACGGTGGCAGCGCCGATCAACTTCGTCGCGGCACCGGGAGCGACGGCAACTGTGACCGGGTCAGGTAGCTCCACCGCCAACGGCTTCACCATCAACGGACGTAGCTACGTCACGGTGCAAGGCTTCAACATCACGGGAACGGGCGGTGACGGAATCGTCGTCAAGAACTCGTCGAACGTCACGATCCGAGGCAATCACGTGAGCTCGGGCGGGCAGCCCGCGCAAGGAAAGACGGCGAAGGGGATCCGCCTCGACGGCGCCACCGACTCCGTCGTTGCGACCAACACTGTCGACCACAACACCGATTACGGCATCTACCTGGTCGGCAGCACGCGGGATCAGGTCGTCGGCAACCGGGTCTTCGCCAACGCGCGCGTATTCGAGCGGGCAGCCTCGGGGATCCGTCTCCACAGCTCGCCCAGCAACGTCATTTCGTCGAACGTCTCGCACGACAACGAGGACTCCGGCATCGAGAGCGTCAACACTTCGAACAACAACCTGATCGTGTCGAACGTGACCTACCGGAATGGCGACCACGGCATCGACAACTTGTCCAGTACCGGCCAGCGCGTCATCGGCAACAGCGTCTACGGGAACGTGACAGCCGGCATCAACGTCGAAGGGAGCTCAACCGGGGCCACGATCGCCAACAACATCAGCGTCGACAACGGCATCGCCAGCCCACGCACCCGTAGCAACATCCGGGTTGACTCCGCTTCGACTTCCGGCACGACGATGGACTATGACCTGGTCAACCTGAGCTCTCCGGACGTACTTCTGATCTGGAACTCGGTCAACTACACGTCGCTGGCGGCGTTCAAATCCGCCACGGGGAAGGAGACACACGGCATCCAAGCCGATCCGCGGTGGGCGGCTCCAGCTGATGGCGACTTCCACCTCACCGGCGGCTCACCGGGGATTGATTCGGCCAACTCCGGTGCGAGCGGCCAGCCGAGTGCCGATGCGGACGGAAATCCCCGCCTCGATGACCCGGTGACCCCAAATACGGGCGCAGGGCCGCGCGTATATGACGATCGGGGAGCCTACGAGTTCGACGGGGAAGAGCTCGACCACATCGTCGTCAGTCCCTCGAGCGCGACGATCACGGCGGGAGGCACGCAGGTCTATACCGCGCAGGGATTCGACGGATCCGGTAATTCCTTCGACGTCACTGCGTCGACGAGTTTCTCCATCTCTCCGGACGGATCGTGCAGCGGCAACGTGTGCACCGCGACCACTGTCGGGCCGCATACCGTCACGGGCAACGACGCCGGGACGACTGACAGCGCCTCGCTGAGCGTGACCGCCGCCGCCCTCGACCACCTAGCCCTCTCGCCGGCGACCGCGACGATCGCGGCCGGCGGCTCGCAGTCCTACACGGCCGAGGGGCGTGACCAGTACGAGAACTCACTCGGTGACGTGACCGCCACGACCACCTTCTCGATCGCGCCCAACGGCTCGTGTACGGGCGCGACGTGCACTGCGTCGGCGGCCGGGGCGCACACGGTCACGGGGACGAAGAGCGGCAAGAGCGGGACCGCTTCCCTGCAGGCTACCGCCGGCAGCCTCGATCACATTGTCATCAGCCCCCTGTCGGCGACGATCACCGCGGGCGGCTCGCAGACCTACAGCGCCGAAGGCTTCGACGCGTCGGGCAACTCCGTCGGCGACGTGACCGCGAGCACGATCTTCTCGATCGCCCCGAACGGCTCCTGCACGGGCGCGGCCTGCACCGCGAACGTGGCCGGAGCGCACACGGTGACGGGCAACGACGGCGGCAAGACGAGCACCAGCTCGCTGAGCGTGACCGCCGCCGCCCTCGACCACCTCGTGCTCGCGCCCGCTTCGGCGACGATCGCGGCGGGCGACTCGCAGACCTACACGGCCGAGGGGCGTGACCAGTACGAGAACTCGCTCGGCGACGTGACCGCGACGACGACCTTCTCGATCGCGCCGAACGGATCCTGCACCGGCGCCACGTGCACAGCTTCGGCGGCCGGGGCGCACACGGTGACGGGGACGAAGACCGGCAAGAGCGGCACCGCTTCCCTCCAGGTGACCGCCGGGGCCGAACTCGACCACATCGTCCTCAGCCCGGCTTCGGCAACGATCACCGCGGGCGGCTCGCAGATCTACACGGCCGAAGGCTTCGACGCCTCCAACAACTCGCTCGGCGACGTGACCGCGACGACGACCTTCTCGATCGCGCCGAACGGCTCCTGCGCGGGCGCGAGCTGCACCGCGACCGTGGCGGGGGTGCACACGGTCACGGGCACGAAGAGCGGCAAGACGGGCACGGCCTCGCTGAGCGTGACCGCCGCCGCCCTCGACCACCTAGCCCTCTCGCCGGCGACGGCGACGATCGCGGCCGGCGGCTCCCAGGCGTACACGGCCGAGGGGCGTGACCAGTACGAGAACTCACTCGGCGACGTGACGGCGGCGACGACCTTCTCGATCGCCCCGAACGGCTCCTGCACGGGCGCCACCTGCACGGCCACCGTGGCCGGGGCGCACACGGTAACGGGGACTAAGAGCGGCAAGAGCGGCACCGCTTCGCTGCAGGTGACCGCCGGGGCCGAACTCGACCACATCGTCGTCAGCCCGGCTTCGGCGACGATCACCGCGGGCGGCTCACAGACGTACAGCGCCGAAGGCTTCGATGCGTCGGGCAACTCACTCGGCGACGTGACCGCGAGCACGACCTTCTCGATCGCGCCGAACGGATCCTGCACGGGCGCCGCCTGTACCGCGACCGCGGCCGGAGCGCACACGGTGACCGGCAACGACGGCGGCAAGACGAGCACCAGCTCGCTGAGCGTGACCGCCGCGGCCCTCGACCACCTCGTGCTTTCGCCGGCGACGGCGACGATCGCGGCGGGCGGCTCGCAGGCCTACACGGCCGAGGGACGCGATGCCTTCGACAACTCGCTCGGCGACGTGACCTCGACGACGACCTTCTCGATCGCTCCCAACGGCTCCTGCACGGGCGCCACGTGCACAGCTTCGGCGGCCGGGGCGCACACGGTGACGGGGACGAAGAGCGGCAAGAGCGGCACCGCTTCCCTGCAGGTGACCGCCGGGGCCGAGCTCGACCACATCGTCATTAGTCCGTCGAGCGCGACTATCACGGCCGGCGGCTCGCAGACCTACACGGCCGAAGGCTTCGACGCGTCGGGTAACTCGCTCGGCGACGTCACCGGCGCGACGACCTTCTCGATCGCGCCGAACGGATCCTGCACGGGCGCGACCTGCACCGCGACCGGGGCCGGAGCGCACACGGTGACGGGCAACGACGGCGGCAAGACGAGCACCAGCTCGCTGAGCGTGAGCGCGGGCGGTCTCGACCATCTCGTCCTCGCGCCGGCCTCGGCGACGATCGCCGCGGGCGGCTCGCGGTCCTACACGGCCGAAGGACGCGACGCCTTCGAGAACTCGCTCGGCGACGTGACCGCGACGACGACCTTCTCGATCGCCCCGAACGGCTCCTGCACGGGCGCGAGTTGCACTGCGACCGTGGCCGGGGCGCACACGGTCACGGGCACGAAGAGCGCCAAGACGGGCACGGCCTCGCTCAGCGTGAGCGCGGCGCCCCTCGACCATCTCGTCCTCACGCCGGCCTCGGCGACGATCGCCTCCGGCGGCTCGCAGGCCTACACGGCCGAGGGACGCGACGCCTTCGACAACTCGCTCGGCGACGTGACGTCGACGACGACCTTCTCGATCGCGCCGAACGGCTCCTGCGCGGGCGCGAGCTGCACCGCGACCGTGGCGGGGGTGCACACGGTCACGGGCACGAAGAGCGGCAAGACGGGCACGGCCTCCCTGAACGTGAGCTTCGTGAGCAATCCGGGCTTCGAGACCAACCTGAACGGCTGGAACACGTCTGGCTCGGGAACCGGAGTCACGCTCACGAGGGTCGCGGGCGGACATACCGGCGGCTGGTCTGCGCGGATCACGAACGGCGGGACGACGAACGGCACCTGTCTCCTCAACGACTCGCCCAACTGGGTGGCCACCACGGCGCCGGGCTTGTACACGGGCAGCCTGTGGGTACGCGCTGATGCGGGCGGCAAGTCGCTCAAGCTCAGGTTCCGCGAATATGTCGGCTCGACGCTTGTCGGAACGACCACGTCGCAGGTGACGCTCACGACTTCCTGGCAGCAGGTGAGCGTCACCTACCAGGTCAGTTCGTCCGGCTCGACCCTCGACTTCAATGCCTACCTGGCAAGCGCGGACGCCCCGCCGGGCGCCTGCTTCGATGCGGACGATGTTGCGATCACGGTCGGCTAAGAGGCGCGCCCGCAAACGTGCCTTCGTTCTGGCGGTGCTGTCGCTTGCCGTCTTGACGTCGGGAAGCTCGTTCGGAGCGACCGTCTCGACTCTCTACGTCGACGGCTCGAGCGCGACCTGCTCGGACTCGGGCCCAGGGACGGCGGCCCAGCCCTTCTGCACCATCCGGGCCGGCGCGGCCGTCGTGACCGGCGGGCAGACCGTGCAGGTGGCGTCCGGTACCTACCGGGAAAACGTCTCGGTTTCCCGGTCGGGAACCGCGAGCGCCCCGATCGTGTTCACGGCCGCTCCGGGGGCGACGGTGACGCTGACCGGCCTGGCGAACGGGTTCAGCGTGAGCGGACAGAGCTGGGTGACCGTGAACGGCTTCGCCGTGACCGGGACGACGAGCTACGGGATCTACGTCGTCAATTCGGCGCACATCACCATCTCCCGGAACCACGTCACGTACTCCGGACAGCCCGTGAGCGGCAAGACGAGTCCCGGCATCAGGCTCTCGAACACGACCGACTCGCTGGTGGACGGGAACACTGCCGACCACAACAGCTACGCCGGGATCGAGCTCATGAACGGCTCGACGCGCAACGTCGTCAGCGGGAACGAGACGTTCGCGAACGCGCGTCAGTACGAGCGGGCGGCGCCCGGGATCCGCCTCTACGCCGCTCCTGGGAACACTGTCGCGCGCAACGTCAGCCACAACAACGAGGACTCGGGCGTCGAGGCATATCCAGGATCGAACAACACCCTCATCTACGACAACGTCACGTACGGAAACGGCGACCACGGCATCGACAACCTGACCAGCACGGGCGAGAGAATCGTGGCGAACACCGTCTACAAGAACGTCACGGCGGGCATCAACGTCGAGGGCGGCTCGACCGGGGCGACGCTCGCGAACAACATCAGCGTCGACAACGGGATCAAGAGCCCGCGCACCCACTCGGACATCAGGATCGAGCACGGGTCGACTGCGGGAACGACGCTCGACTACGACCTCGTCTTCCTGACAACGGCCGACACGATGATGATCTGGGACTCGACGAGCTACAGCTCCCTCGCCGCGTTCCAGGCCGCGAGCGGACAGGAGGCTCACGGCATTCAGGCCGATCCGCGCTGGGTGGCGCCGGGCGGCGGGGACTTTCGCCTGCGCGCCGGCTCGCCCGCGATCGACTCCGCCAACTCCGGGACGAGCGGACAGCCGGGGAGCGACTTCCTGGGCAACAGCCGAGTGGACGATCCCGCGACACCGAACACCGGGGTCGGGCCGCGCGCCTACGACGACCGCGGAGCGTACGAATTCCAGCCGGTAGGCGTATCCAACTCGCCGCCCAGCGCGTCGCTCACAGTCACACCGCCGACCGGAACCGTGCCGCTGGCCATCACCGCCGACGCCACCGGCTCGAGCGACCCGGACGCCAACATCGCCACGTACACCTTCGACTTCGGAGACGGCTCGGCGCCCGTCGGCCCGCAGGCCGGCGCGACGGCCACGCACACGTTCGCAAGCGCGGGCACCTTCACGGTGACCGTTATCGTCACCGACACGGGTGGGCTCTCGTCCACCGCGACAGGGCAGGTGACGGTCTCGCCTGCGCTCGACGCTCCGCCGGATCCCGTCCTGGTGGTCACGCCGACGTCGGGAGTCGCGCCCCTGCAGATCACTGCCGACGGCTCGGGCTCGACCGACACGGATGAGACCCCGATCGCGAGCTATCGCTTCGACTTCGGAGACGGCTCGCCGCCCATCGGCCCGCAGGGGGAAGGGACTGCCGCTCACACATACGCGAGCGCGGGCGCATTCACGGTGACCATGACAGTCACCGACACGGGTGGGCTCTCGTCGAGCGCGACGACGCAGGTGACGGTTTCGGCGACGAACACGGCTCCGACGGCGGCGCTGACCGTCGCTCCCCCCTCGGGCAGCTCTCCGCTCGACGTCGTGGCCGATGCCTCGGAGTCCACCGACTCGGAGGGCAACATCGCGAGCTACACATTCGACTTCGGTGACGGCACCGGGCCCGTCGGGCCGCAGGCGGGGGCGACTGCCGCTCACACGTACCCGAGCGCCGGCACCTTCACCGTGACCGTGACCGTCACCGATGCGGGTGGGCTCTCGTCCACGGCCACAGCGCAGGTGAATGCAACGCTGGCAAATCTTGTCGGCAACCCGGGCTTCGAGACGGATCTCACCGGCTGGAACACGTCGGGATCGGGCTCGGGGATCGCTCTCACGCGCGCTCCCGGTGGGCATTCCGGAGGCTGGGCGGCCAAGCTCACCAACACCGGGGCGACGAACGCCACCTGCACACTGAATGACTCTCCGGACTGGGCCAGGCCGACGGTGGCGGGTACGTACAGGGCCACGATCTGGGTACGCGGCGACGCGGCTGGAAAGACGCTGAAACTCAGGTTCCGCGAATACAACGGCGCGGCCCTCGTCGGCAGCCAGACGACGCTCGCAACGCTCGGCAGCTCCTGGCAACAGGTTGCCGTCGCCTACACGATTCAGTCCCCCGGCTCCTCCCTCGACTTCAACGCATACCTGGCGAGTGCGGATGCTCCTCCTGGCACGTGCTTCTACGTGGACGATGTCGCGATCACGCTGAGCTGATGGTCGAAGCCGCCGCATCTCGCACGCAGGCGCCCGCCCGCGGCGGGGCGCTGACCGGAGCCCGCCTCGCCACCGGGACGACGGCGCTCGCGGTTGCCTTGCTGCCGGTGCTCGTGCCGCACGGTCCCGCGAATCTCGCGCCAGTCGACGTCTTCGTCATCGCAGCCGTCTGGCTCGGTCTCGTATGGGCCGGAAGCGGCCACTCGTGGCGATTCCCCTATGCGGTGCCAACGGCCCTGTTTGTCGTGGGCGGATGCCTCGGCGCTCTGGCCGGGCCCGTACCGGGCGAGGGGATCCAGGCCGTTCTGCAAGACCTGTTCCTCCTTGTCTGGTGTTGGACGATCGCCAACGTCGGCGCATCCCCCGAGCGTTTGAAAACGATCGTCACGACGTGGGTCTACGCGTCGATCGCCTGGGCCACTCTCCTCTTCGTCGCGCTCGCCGTCGGGTACACGCCCTTGACCGGCCAGACGGAGACCGAGGGAAGCCGTACCTCGCTCACACTCGGCGATCCGAGCTACGCAGCCAACTATTTTTTCGTCAGCATCATGCTCATCTGGGCCACTGGACGGCCGCGAAACAGGCTCATGCGCCTTCTCGCATACGGCATCCTCGTGGCGGCTCTCGTCTCCACCGGCTCGAACAGCGGTCTCGTCTCGCTGATCGCGGGAACGATCATCGCCGCTGTCGCTGGCGTCTACCGAACGCGCGGGCTCGTCGCGGCGATGACCGTGTGCACTTTCGTCGGGCTGGCAGGCGCGATCGCCGTCTTGCAGACGAACGTCGGCGCGATTCGCGACGCAGCTCACGGCAGTCGTTATGCCGTCATCAGGGACGGCATTGGACGAAGCGACGTGAGCGAGGAATACAGGACAGCTTTGCTGGAGGAGAGCGTTCCCTTGTACCTCGCGGGCGGGCCCCTGGGCCAAGGTCCCGTCTCGACGAAGACCCGCCTGGAAAACGACCTGGCTCCGGTCGTGAAGGAGGCGCACGACGACTACTTGGCGGCGCTTCTGGAGCGGGGGGTGATCGGGCTCGCCGGCTTGCTCTTGCTCCTCGGCACCGTGGCTTTCCGAAGTCTCGGCTTGTCGGTCTCGCATCTTCGCCCGGGGTTCGGAGCCATCGTCGCGAGGCCCAACGCCCTCCTCGGCGCCGTCCTCGGCACGTTCGTCGCCTCGACCGTGTACGAGCTTCTTCACCTGCGCCATCTCTGGGCGCTCTTCGGGATCGTCGCGGCGCTCTACATCTGGGGCCGTGAATGAGGGGCAGGCTGCGAGGCATCAAGCGGCGCTACGGCGTGCTCCTCGGGAACGTGGGGGCTCGCCTCGCCTCGCTCGTCTCCCTCTTCGTCGCCACCCTCCTCGTCGCCCGCCAAGGCGGGCCGACCGTGGTCGGAGCGTACGCCCTCCTGCGTGTGCTGCCGAGTCTGCTCGCCATGGTCGTCTCTGCGGGCCTGCCCGGTGCGATCACGTACTTCCTCGCCGGCAAGCATCGCAGCGATCCTCGCCTGCCCTCGACCATCGTCGCGATGGCCGCAGTCGGCGGCGCACTCGGAGCCGGCCTCTGGCTCGCGGCGACACCCTGGCTCGGACCGCTGCTGTTTGCCGACGTGCCGAAGAGCCTTGTCCTGCTCGCCGCCGGCTGCGTGATCACGCGCCTCCTCGTCGTCACCGCGAAGTCGTGTTCACAGGGGGCGGATGACCTTCCGGGCTCGAACCGCGTCATCTTCTTCGAGGAGTTCATGTTCCTGCCAGCCTACGGAGTGCTCGCGCTGGCAGGCGCACGGGACTACCTCATCATCGTGGTCGGGCTGCAGCTCGCAGATCTCGGGACGTCGAGCTTCGGTTGGTCCCGCCTGGCGAGGCGGGGTTTCTTCCGCGCCGCCGGCCGGCCGTCGGCGGCCCTGGCCCGGCAGCTGGCCGGGTACGGGATGCGGGCCCAGGTCGGCGGCATCATCACCCAGCTGAACCTTCGCCTCGACTTCGTCATTCTCAGCGTGATCGCCGGCCCGGCTGTCCTCGGGATCTACGCGATCGCTTCCAAGTTCGCGGAGCTCGTGAAGATTCTGGGGATGGCGCTCAGCTACGTCCTCTACCCGCGGTTCACGAAGGACGGACCACGAGATGCGATACGAAGGGCGCGGCGTTTGCTCCCGAAAGCTGGCCTCCTCACCGTCGCCGTCGTTGCGCCGCTCTGGCTGCTCGCCGGCCTGCTCATCCCGACGTTCTATGGTTCCGACTTCGAGCCTGCCGTCCTGCCGGCACGCATCATCCTCCTCGGCCTCGTCCTCGAGGGAGTCGGTGGCGTGATCACCGGCTTCCTCTACGGAGTGGGCCGCCCCGGGCTCAATTCGTGGGCAATGGCGGTGGGGCTCGTCGGTACGGTGGCGCTCGACCTCCTTCTGATTCCGTCGTTCGAGGCGACCGGTGCCGCAGTGGCCTCGGCCGTTGCGTATCTCGCTGCGTCTCTCGCCCTCGTGTGGTTCTTCCGCAGGGCCGAGCACGACCTCGGCGAGGCCCAGGGTCGCGAAAACGGGAAGGGGTTCCTGCGACGATATTTTCGGTCCGGTTCGCTCCGGCCTCGTGACGAACGGCCGGTCGCCGAGCGCCCGTCGTGACCGATCCAGGCCCGAACGGCGCCGCTAACGGATCGTCCAGGTCGCTTTGGCCGGACTCGAATCCGTCCGGGCGAAGACGGACGCGCGGACGCGGAACGTGTGCGCGCCACGGGACAGAGACGTGTACCCGCGAGGGGAGCGACATTTTCTCCAGGCGCCGCCGTCCAGGCTGCAATGGAATCGCGATCCCGGAATCGACGAATTGAACCTGAAGGTCGCCCGCCGTGACGTCGTGGTGGATGACGGCCCGTCCACGATACGAGTGTTCGGCGCCACGCCTTCGTTGTAGAGGCGCAATACGCGAAGCAGTCCGGGCCGGCTGCGCAGGACGCTGCCGCTCCAGTCCCAGGCGAAGGTCATGTAGCCCCGTTGCTGAGAATGCGCCCAGAGGGTGAGAAGGCGGCCTTGTTCGGCGGGCGTCGGCCAGCGCCAGCTGTCGCCGTCGAACGCCTGGGTGACGCCCCAATAGGGCAAGGCTGCGGCATTCGCGCGGTCGATGGTCTTCTTGACCCACGAGAAGTCGCATCGCTCGCCCCGGTAGCAGGGGTAGGGGTCGAGCCCGATGTAATCGGCTGTCCCTTTCCAGTCGGGAAGCTGGTCGAGCGCGTCCTGCGACTCTTGGCCGCTGAAGCCGTTCGAGTCGAGGACGATCACGGTTCGTTTCGAGGTGGCGATCGAGTGGATGAGCTTGCTTCGCTCCCGATGGTCGGCCGGAGCGTTCGGGCAATCGTATGGGTTGGGCTCATCCGAGATGAAAAAGCCGTAAACCTTCTGGTCGCCGACGGCTTTCTGGACCTCCGAGCGCACCTCAGCATCGCTCTGCTCCCAGGTGCAACTGTCGTTGTCGTAGTCGCCGACCCAGACGAGGCCCTTTGCGTGACCGGGGAGCGCGTCGGCTGAGCTGACCGAGCCGACGTCGAGGAGGTTCCACCCGTTCCGCACGGCGCGCCGGGGCTCGGTCGAGAAGTAGAGGTAGCGTCGCCGAGGAGCATGGGCCGCCGCCGTCGTCCGAGCTGCCGCGGGTCGGCGGGCGGTCAGCGTCCGTGCGCGCGAGCAGGTCGTCGAGCCCGAGTCTGTGAAGCGCCCGCCCACGGCAATGAACTTCCACCTGTACGAGGTCGGACGGAGCCTGAGCTTGAGCACGCCGAAGGCACCGTCGTAGCGCACCTGGCTGTTCCTGATGGGTGTCCCGCTCGGGTAGAGACTGGCGCCGCCCGTGCCGACCACGAACTCCCTGATGCCGTTTCGTCGTGCCCGGCCACCGGGTCTCTGGCGCTTGAACCGTTCGTAGTTGTGGACGTGGCCGTTCAGGATGACGTCGGCCCGGGCCGCGTAGAGATCCCGCCAGAACGGGACGAACGAGTCATTGGAGCTGTGCACCGTCCCGGAGGTGAATCGCGGCTCATGCCAATACGCGAGAATGCAGCGGCTCGGGTTGGCGGCCAGGTCGCTCTTCAGCCACGTCTCTTGGGTGGAACCTGCCGAGTGATCGAGCTCGCCGTTGAGCGCGATCAGATGCCACTTCGCGAGGTTGAAGGAGTAGTAGGGGGCGGGGGCGCGTGCGCCGAAGTAATCGAAGTATCCCGACGCGTTCTCGGTGTGGTAGTCGTGGTTGCCCGGAACGGGTCTGGTCCTACCTTTGAAGCGGCCCCAGTTCGGCGCGTAATACGTCTGGTACTCGTCGAGCGTTCCGTCCTCGTAGGCGTTGTCGCCGAGCGCAAGCACGCGCTTGGGGTCCAATCGTCCGATGAGTCGGGCGGTGGGACGGCAGTCCGTCGGCGATCCGCAGATATCGCCGGCCGCGACGACGAGCGGGGCTGCGCGTGCGGTCTCCACCGAGATCGCGCCTGCGAATGCGACGAGCCCGCAGGCGAGAGCACCGACGACTCGGCGACGGCGCGGAGTCACTACCCGCTGCTCCTCGTCGGCTGGGTCGCTGCCGTTACGCCGGCGAGGGACCGACCGATGCTTCGAGCGCGATACCGATCGGGGCCGCAGAATCACACCGCACGGTGGGGAGGGAACGCCACCGCGCCCGAGTATAGGGCGCTCGGGCCCAGCCGAAGGGCTTTCTTTACCGGATCCGAACGCAGCGGCTAAACGCTGCCGGCCTCAGCGGCCGTTCTCGAGCGCCAGCTGCGCCTGGAGTGCAGGCCGGTTGGCGAGCCAGAGCGACGGCCTGTCGTCCGGGTACCGCCAGGCGAACACGAGGTAGCCTTCCATGTTGGTCGCGCGCCAGTGGGCGAACTGCTGGTGGAGCTCATCGGGGGTCGGCACCTTGTACCAGTTGTCGCCGTAGGCCTGGACGACGCCCCAGTAGCGGATCCCGAGCCTGTCGGCCTCGGCGGCCTGCTGGTCGATCTTCGCGTAGTCGCACCCATGCGCGATGCTGCAGGGATAGTGGTCGAGCCCGATGATGTCCACGGTCTTGGCGAAGAGCCGCAACTGGTCGACTCTGTACGTCACGAGGAACGTGGGCGGACCGGGGTCGAGGGACTTGACCAGGTCCGAGCGCGCCTTCATCTGGGCGGGTGCGCTGGGGCAGCGGGCGGCGTCCGGCTCGTCGTCGATGAAGTACGCGCCGACGGCGGGGTTTCCGGCGATGGCAGCGACGTGTGAGCGTACCCAGGCGTCGCTCCGGTTGAACGTGCAGCTGTCGTTCGAATACCCGTCGAGCCAGACAAAGCCTTTGAGCCCGGCTCGCGCCAGCTCAGCGATCTCGTCTCGGTATGGCCCGCTGTCGATGAGGTTGAACCCGAGCGTCTGCTCATCGTCGAAGCCTGTCGGTGAGAGATCCCGGTCGTAGATCCCTCGCACGGCGTAGGGCCGTTCGCTGTGCGTGCCCGTGGCCGTCTGATCGGCCTGCGCAGACCGGGCAGAGGAACACGAGAGCGCGGCGGCCACCGAAGCGGCGAGCGCTACCGTCGCGAAGGCGCCTCTACAGATGGCCCCAACGTCGGGTCCAGATACACATCTCCAGTTCATCTGCGCGACTGCACTTCGACAGACGGACCCCACCTGGCGAGACCGAAATTCTACCTGCTTGCCGGCCGGGTGAGGTTCGGCGGAGGCCCCCTCACCAAAGGCTGTGGCCGGCGGCCTTGAGGCGGGCGACGTCTGCCTTGTCAGGCCACGAGTAGTACGAGCCCTCGGACAGGTCGAGGGGTCTGCGCCTCACCCGCCCCTTCTCGACGAGCCGCAGCACGTCGAGCAAGAGCTCGGCGGCGACCACCTTGGAGCGGCGCAAGAACGCATCGAGCGACTCGCCCGAGCGGATTGGAAACACGGCTTGGCCGCAAAGCTCTCCGGCGTCGATCTCGTTGTTGACGTAGAAGATCGAGACGCCGGCTTGCTGCTCGCCGTTGGCGAGCATCCAGAAGCTCGGCATGACGCCGCGGTAGGACGGCAGGATCGCCCCGTGAACGTTCAGGCAACCGAGTCGGGGCAGCGCTATGAGTGGCGGTTGAAAAATCTGGGGACAGCTGACTGAGACGATGAGGTCGACCCCTTCGGACGCAAGGCGGTCGATGAACGCCGGATCGTTTACATCGCCAACGGCCTCGCACGGAACACCGTGCCGGCGGCAGGTCCTCGCAATCGATCGACGCTCGACCTTCGCGCCGATCGTGCGGAGCGCGAGCCGAGCGGTTGCCCAGGAGCCGAACGTCTGCTGGTATCGCCGCGCCGCCGACAGCGTCGTCTGCCCTTTGTAGAGGGGCGGTACGACGAAGACGGACGAGTTCTCCGCATGGAGCAGGAGCACGCGGTCGAACAGCGTGGGCAGGTAGAGGGGATCGTCCGTCGTCAGGAAGGCGATTCGCACGGGACCCCCCAGGCACGCAGGACGTCGCTGAAGCGACCGAAGGAGAATGCGCCCAACAGGGCTTGGATGCGAGCAGGAAACCAGCGTCGGCCGAGACCCTGCGACAAGAGAAGCCTACGGGGTACACCCTTGTAGTCGGCAAGTTCGGCCGCGTTGAACTCGTAGGGATGGCAGTAGATGATCGCGGGGCGCCCAGCCGCTTCGATTCCGCGCAGGCTGCGCTCGATGACCTGCCGCGGCAGCACCCGGAAGTAACCTCCGCCGGCGACCGGCAGCCGGAAACGGCCCCGCGACCAAATCGCCACCGGGACTTCGAGAATGCGTCCACCGTCTGGCAAAAGGATCCTGTGCGGAGCGAGGGGCCACTTGTCGATGCCGTAGTTCGGACGCTGCATCGGGAAGATCGACGAATCCAGCTCGAAGCCCACCTCGTGGAGGGTCTCGAGCGCCCAGACGTTGCTCGCGACAATGGAGAAATCCTGGGCCCGGAAGGCAGTCACCGGCGTTCCGGCCGCGTCCTCGACCGTTTGCTTCGCCCGCTCGAGCTCGTCTCGCAGGGCCCGCCGGCTCATCGCGAAGAGCGGTTTGTGGCTGTAGCCGTGCGACTGAACCTCATGTCCTAGTGAGACCAACGTCGCGACGAGCTTTGGGAAGGCCTCGGCGACCCGGCCCTGGACGAAGAAGCTTCCTTTGACGCCCGAGTCGTCCAGGAGTCCGAGGATCCGATCGACATTCGCAAGGACGCGCTCGCTGATCTTCGCGTCGTAGTCGATGCAAGATTGGTACCAATCCTCGACGTCGACGGTGAAGGCGTGGCGGGGCAGTCCGGGATCGCTCGGATATGAGAGCGCAAGCGCCTCGGTGCGGATCGGGCTCAGTCCGGCGACGCCCGAGACCGCCCTGGTGGCCATGCATCTGCCGCCGGCGAAGGACCCGGGTCTAGTTCCGGTAGGCAGGAGCGTATGGGTCATCAAGGAGACCGCTGCGAAGGAGGCCGAGCACCTCGTCGATTCCGTCGGCAACGGAGCGGTGTGTTTCGAACCCGACTCGCCCACGGAACTTTTCGAAGCTCACGCGGTAGTCGCGTGGATCCTCGTCGCGGTGCACGAACTCCACTCGGCCGTCCGGGAACCGCTTCCGGAGCAGCTCGACGAGATCGAGCTTCCGATAGTTCTCCTCCGTGTTGCCCACGTTGAAGACCTCGCCTGCGACGGCGTCCCGCGGGGCGTCTAGCACCTCGGCTATGGCTCGCGCGGCGTCCCTCACGTGAATGTACGGGCGCCAGAATTGCTCGCCGAAGATCACGAGGTGGTTCTTGAGAGCAAGATCGCGGGTGAACTCGTTGACCGTCAGGTCGAAGCGCATCCGGGGCGAGGTGCCGTAGACCGTCGCGAAGCGCAAGCACGTCGCGCACGGCAGCCCGTTCTCGAGGACCGAGCGCTCCGCAGCCACCTTCGTCTCCGCGTACAGAGAGACGGGCGCAAGATCGACGTCCTCGTCGGCCAGCTTCCCGTTCTCCATTTTCCCGTAGTTGCTACAGGTTGACGCGAACACGAAGCGTTCGGCGCCCTCGGCCCGAGCATCTTGGAGGAGCACCTTCGTCGCCTCGAGATTCACCTGCTGTGCGATGTCCGGCTGGCGTGCGCACGCAGGATCGCCAACGATAGCTGCGAGATGCACGACCGAATCCACGCCGATGAGAGCGTCGCGGCGCGAGCCCGCGTCCCGGACGTCCGCATTGATGAACTCGAAGCGGCTGTCGCCCCACGACTGCAGCAGAGCCGGAACGCTGCCATGCAGGAGCGCGTCCAGCGCACGCACGCGGTACCCGCGCTCGAGCAGCTCGTCGACGACGACCGAGCCGACGTAGCCCGCGCCGCCGGTCACCAGCACGAGTCGTTCCGACTTCATTTGCATGGTCGCCTCCTGTTGAGGTCGTGCCCATGAGCAACACGATTCGCCCTCAGGCCGGCGCGGCCGAGTCGGCGGACCTCGTGGTGGTCGGCGGTGGCATCCTTGGGCTCGCCGTCGCGCGGGAGGCGCTCCTCCGTCGCTCCGAGCTGCGCGTCGTCGTGCTCGAGAAGGAGCCGACCATCGCCTCTCACCAGACAGGACGCAACAGCGGGGTGGTGCACGCCGGGATCTACTACGCGCCCGGCTCGCTGAAGGCGCGCCTGTGCGTGCAAGGGAGCCGTGACCTCGTCGCCTATTGCGAGGACCGCGGGATCCCGTATGACCGCTGTGGAAAGCTCATCCTCGCCACCTGCGAGGACGAGCTGCCGCGACTTTCGGAGCTCGAGCGACGCGCCGCCGCCAACGGCGTCCCGGACGTCGAGATGGTCGACGAGAAAGCCATCGCCGAGCTGGAGCCGAATGCCTCGGGGCTGCTCGGGCTCTATTCTCCGAACACCGGCGCGGTCGACTTCCGCCGCGTGGCAGAGGCGTTCGCTGAGGACGTCGCGACCATGCGAGGATCGTTGCGCAGCGGCACGAAGGTCGTCGGCATGCGAGCGACGAGCCGCGGCGTCGACGTCAAGACGACTGCGGGAGCCCTGAGCGCCGGCGCGGTGATCACTTGTGGCGGGCTCCACGCCGATCGTCTGGCCCGGATGACAGGCGCGTCGACGACACCGAGGATCGTGCCCTTCCGCGGTACGTATTACTCTCTCGGGCCGCGCGCGAGCCGGCTCCTTCGCGGGCATGTCTACCCGGTGCCCGACCCTGCTTTCCCGTTCCTCGGTGTACACGTGACCAAGCGGGTGGGCGGCGAGTACTGGGCCGGTCCGAACGCGATACTCGCGCTCGCTCGGGAAGGCTATCGAGGCCGGAACGTCAGGCTGCAGGATGCCTGGGAGACGTTCGCCTATTCGGGGTTCCGAGCCCTCGCGCGCGCGCACTGGCGCGTCGGGCTCGCCGAGATTCGAGGAGAACTCTCGAGGAGCGCCTTCGCACGCGATCTGCAGCGGCTCGTCCCTGGGATGCGCCCCGCCGACCTCGTCGGACGCCATTCCGGCGTACGGGCGCAGGCGGTCTCCGAAGACGGACGTCTGCTCGACGACTTCTGGTTCGACCGCGCCGAGAACGTCGTTCATGTTCGCAACGCGCCTTCCCCCGGCGCGACGTCGAGCCTGGCGATCGCGAGAGAGATCCTCTCCGCGGTCGGAGAGGAGCTCTCGCTCTAGCCCCTGGTTTTCACGCGTATTCGCCGGGCGGCGCAGGCCGGCGCTGCTACGCATGCGACCCCAGCGGTTCCGCGACCTCGGCTGGGGCGCCGTTCCTGCTCGTATGCCACGTCTCGACTGCCAGCTCGTAGTCGTCCTTGCGCCCGATGTCGAACCACATTCCGTCATACGTGTAGGCGCCGACGCGTTCTCCCTGTTCGAGGAGCGCCTGCACGAGGTTCGGGATGTCGAAGTAGGAGTTCTCGGGGATGTACTCGAGCGCCTTCGGCTCGAGCACGTATACGCCCATGCTGACGAGCGACGCGATTTCCGGTTTCTCCTCGTACGCCTGCACCGGACCAACGTCGACGCCGTCTTCTTCGAGGTAGAGCACGCCGTAGTCGATCTTCACCGTTCGCCTGTGCGTGGCGATCGTGAGCACGTTGCCCGCCTCCTGATGGTGACGCACGAGCCCGCGGTAGTCGAGCGTCGTCAGGACGTCGCCGTTCATGGCGAGGAACGTCTCGTCGAGATCCGGAACAAGGCGCAGCGGACCCGCGGTGCCGAGGGGCTCCAGCTCTTGGACGTAGCGGATCCTGACGTCCCGCTCGGCCCCGTGGTCGAAGACGGCGCGGATGAGGTGCGACAGGTAGCCAACGGAGAACGCGATGTCCCGGAAGCCGTGCGTGGCGAGCTGGCCGACGACGATCTCGAGGATCGAGCGGTCTCCGATCGGCATGAGCGGCTTGGGGAGAATCGACGTGTACGGAGCGAGGCGCGTCCCGCGGCCGCCGGCGAGGATGACCGCCTTGCTCGTCTCGCGACTCGGCCGGTGCCCGTTCTCCCGAATCGGCCGGTGCCCGTTCTCCCGACCCGGCCAGCCGCCGTTGCCGTTCGCCGTCATCGTCGCTCCGAGCGCTTCCCGGACGAGCGCGCTCGAGACGCGGGTAGAGCGCTAAAGGATTGTCGCCGCATGTCCTTCCTCTCCCCTTGGTCCTCTCCCTTGGCCGCGTGAGCCGTCTCTGCGCGAGAGGCTCCCCGCGCACCGCGCAGTCCTCCCCAAAATCTGTGAATACCTTGTGAAGATATGAAAGAAATGCGGTGATTTGCAGACCAGACCGAGAAACCACTCCTCGGGACGGACCCTGGCCATTCGGCGGGGTTCCCCGCGGTCGAGCCGGGCCGTTGGCGCGTCGCACGCGGCCCGCCAGGCCCCGGTTCCGGCGAGCGCTCGCAGCTGCCGAAATCCGGTCGAACGGGGAGTGGGAGCGGGACGAGAGAGCTTCTAGGCTTCGAGGCATGACTCCAATCAAGACTTCCGTTGTTTCGGGCGGAGCCGGTTTCCTCGGCTCCCACCTCTGCGACTACCTGCTCGAGCGGGGCCACCGGGTGATCTGCGTCGACAACCTCGACACCGGCTCGCTGCAGAACATCGAGCACGTGCGCAACGGCGAGGACTTCCTCTTCGTGAACCACGACTTGACCGACCCCTTCCTCATCGACGAGCCGGTCGACTACGTCTTCCACCTCGCCTCGCCGGCGAGCCCGATCGACTACTTGCGCTTGCCGCTGCACACGCTCAAGGTGGGCTCCTACGGGACGCACCACATGCTCGGGCTCGCCAAGTACAAGCGCGCGCGTTTCCTGCTCGCCTCGACGAGCGAGGTCTACGGTGACCCGCAAGTGCACCCACAGCCGGAGACCTACTGGGGGCACGTGAACCCGATCGGCCCCCGCGGCGTCTACGACGAGGCAAAGCGCTACGCCGAGGCGCTCGTCATGGCCTACCACCGCCAGCAGGGTGTCGATACCGCGATCGCGCGCATCTTCAACACGTACGGCCCCCGCATGCGGCCCCACGATGGGCGCGCCATCCCGACGTTCCTGCGCCAGGCGCTCGAGAACAAGCCACTGACCGTTTTCGGAGACGGCTCGCAGACGCGCTCCTTCTGCTACGTCGCCGACGAGATCCGCGGCCTCTACCTCCTGGCGACGAGCGGGGAGCATCTGCCCGTCAACATCGGCAACCCGCGCGAGCTGACGCTGCTCGGGCTCGCCGAGACGGTCATCCGCGTTACGGGCTCGAAGTCGGACATCGTCTTCGAGGCCCTGCCCGTCGACGACCCGCAGATACGCCAGCCCGACATCACCCGCGCGCGCCAGGTGCTCGACTGGGAGCCTGAGATCGAGCTCGAGGAGGGGCTCGCCAGGACGCTTGCAGCCTCAGGATTCGCTCACGGCTCCGTCACGGCCGTGCCGGCGGACGCCAGCGTGTAGGGAGGGCTACCGCCTTCTTCAGGCGGGCGTGGCGCGGCCGTTAGGTACCGGCGGGCGCCGAAAGCAGCCCGTGCACCTGGGCCCAATGACTCGCCTCGGTGCGGTTCGAGACATCGAGCTTCCGATAGATGTTCGAGAGGTGGAACTTGATCGTTTGCTCGGTCACCCACAACATTCGGGCTAGCTCGGAGTTCGAATGACCCTCGGCGAGGAGCTGGAGGATTTCGCGCTCACGCCTCGTCAGCACCGGGAGCTGCTCGTCATCGATCGCGGAGCCGTTGCTCCAGCCCGGAATGTTCGCGAAGAAGACCGAGTGGAGGAAGGCCTGGCGGATCGCCGAGAGGAGATCGTCAGGATGCGTCGTCTTGAGGACATAGGCGGCTGCACCGGCCCCGAACGCTGCTTCCATCAACCTCGGCTCGTCGGTGCTCGCGAGCGCGATCGAGCGTGATTCGGGAAAGCGCGCCCGGACGTGACGAATGAGCTCCAGACCGTCGACTTCGCCGGCGGGCATCTCGATCTCGGTAACGAGGAGGTCCAGGTGGATGTCGTCCAGGCTCGCCAAGGCGGACGCCACGCTCGTGAACTTGCCGACGACGTCGATCCCGATACCCGTCACCAGTGGGTCGAGCGCCTCCAGGAGCAGCATCTGGCGGTCGACGAGGACGGCCGACCGTTTGCCCAGTTGATCCATTCTGAAAATCGAAAGGGCCGCCTTTCGATGAGTCCCGAGTCCCGATAGTCCCGATCACGACAGGTTCTACAACATCCGAGTTGCCAGGTAAATGGTGATTCCCTGGTCAAAGGTGGGGAAAAGGGCTAGGTTTTGGGCCGTTTCATCCTGTTGGTGCCGAAAGCAGCCGCGCATGCCCTGTGGATAGGCCGGTGGACGGCTTGTTGAAAACCACGCTCTCTCTTCCCGGGTCAGGCGGGGCGGCAACGTCCGCGCGCATGCCCTCAGATCTCGACGATCAGCCCGTCGTGCGCCACCGGGGCGCCGTCGGGCGATGGGAGCTCGACCGGGCGGTGCGTGAGGAGGATGGGCCCGTCCGCCGCCGCGAGCGCTTCCTGCGCGGTCAGGTGCCCTCGGATCTCGCCGTCGGTCGTTCCGTCGGCCAGGGTCGCCTCGCAGACAAAGAGGTCGGCGCCGCGCGCGAGCTCCGCGAGCTCGGCGGTCGGCGCTGAGTCTCCCGAGTAGGCGAGGACGCGACCTTGTTCTCGGTCACGCACCCGGAACCCGAAAGCGAGCATCGTGTAGTGGGGAAGTCGGATGGCGTCAACGCTGAACCCGGCAGTCTCGAAAGGCGTGCCCTCCACGTACTCACGCGGCTGAAAGGCTCGTTCCCACATCTGCGGCACGCCCCAGAAGCCCGCGAACGTCTCGAGCCCCTCCAGGCCCCCGGGAGGAAGCCACAGCTCGGGGCGCTTTCCACCGGCCTCGGGGCTGTAGGCGTTGAGCCAGGCCCAGGGGATCAGGTCGCCACAGTGGTCGAGGTGCCAGTGGGTGATGGCGATCGCATCGGGGACGGTCTTCGTCTCCCGCAGGCGGCCGAGGACTCCAGGGCCGCAGTCCAGCAGCAGCTGCCCGGGCCCCTCCACGAGGTAACCGGACTGTGCGCTGCCCGGGTTCGGCCAGGCCGGGGACGAGCCGATGACGGTCAAGCGCACCTCCATATACTTGCCGACGTGGCCCGAAAGATCCGAGTGGTCATTGCGAAAGCCGGGCTCGATGGCCACGACCGGGGGGCGAAGATCATCGCCAGAGTCTTGCGCGACGCGGGGATGGAGGTCATCTACACGGGTCTCCACCAGACGCCAGAGCAGATCGTCGAGACCGCGATCCAGGAGGATGCGGACGCCGTCGGTATCTCGATCCTCTCCGGCGCGCACATGACCCTGATCCCCCGGGTCCTCGAGGGCCTGAAGGAGAACGGCGTCGAAGACGTCCTCGTTCTCGTCGGCGGCACGATCCCCAAGCCCGATGTCGAGGAGCTGAAAGGTCAGGGAGTCGCCGAGGTCTTCACGCCGGGCGCCCCGGTGTCCGAGATCGTCGACTTCCTCAAGTCGAAGCTCCCCGTCGAAGCGTGAGCATCGACGTCGAGCGCGACGGCGGCATCGCGACAGTCACCGTCAATCGTCCGGACGCGCTCAACGCGATCGACTTCGAGCACGCGGAGACCCTGCGCGCCCGGCTCGCGGAGCTCGCGGCCGACGAGGCGGTCCGCGTGGTCGTCCTCACCGGGGCCGGCGAGAAGTCCTTCATCGCCGGGGCCGACATCAAGTACATGCAGGGGATCGGCGTCCTCGAAGCGAGGCGTTGGGGTGAGCTCGGCCACGCCTGCGGTCAGCTGCTCGAGACGATGCCCAAGCCGACGATCGCGGCCATCAACGGCTACGCGCTCGGCGGGGGGCTCGAGCTCGCGCTCGCTTGCGACCTGCGTCTCGCATCCTCGACGGCGAAGCTCGGCCAGCCCGAGATCGACCTCGGAATCCTCCCCGGTTGGGGCGGGAGCATCCGGCTCGCTCGCACGACCACTCTCGGCTTTGCCAAGGCGATGATCTTCACCGGCCGGCAGATCGATGCAGCCCATGCCCTCGAGCACGGCCTCGTCAACGTCGTCTGGGAGCCCGACGAGCTGATGCCGCAAACGCGTGAGCTCGCCGAAGGGCTCGTCGCCAAGAGCGCAGTCGCCCTCGCCTACGCGAAGGAAGCGACGAACCACGCGCTCCAGGGGCCGCATCGGGCGAATCTGGAGACGGAGGCGCGCCTCTTCGCGATGGCGTTCGCCTCCGAAGACCAGAAAGAGGGCATGGCTGCCTTCGTCGAGAAGCGCGAGCCGCGCTTCAGCGGACGCTGAACCCGGCCGATGAATGGTAGGTGCACGCTCTTCGAGTCGTGGTCTTCTTCGTTGCAATGGGGATTCTGCTCGCCGGCGCCGGCTGGCAGGAGTGGCGCGTGCACCGCGCGATCCAGGGCGGCCCCGCGGCGAACGCGCTCGTGACCGGCAAGGGCAGCTGCCCCGGCTGGCAGTCCTGCACCCTCGGCGAGCACATTCTCGCCGTGACTTTCCGCCTTTCGGACGGCTCGCCCCAGAGGGCGAGCGTGACCGTGTCACGCAACGACTCGCACCCGGTCGGCTCCCGCCTGCGGGTGCGCTACGACGGACGCAACCCGAGCCGGGCCGAGTACGTCCACCACGGCTCGCCGGCGCTCGGCGCGTTCGTTCTCGGGGTCTTCTTCGTGGTCGGCTCCATCGTCGGCGGTGCGTTCTTCCGCCGCGTCCCGCTGGTAGCCTGAGTCAGCGCGGGAGCGTCTGGAACGGACGCTGAGAGGCGGCCACGAGGCCGCGACCGGAGAACCTGATCTGGGTCATGCCAGCGGAGGGATAGGGATGCAGGACACGCTGACGATCGCCGGGCGGAGCTTCGGCTCGCGCCTCATTCTCGGCACCGGTAAGTACGAGACCTTCGAGACGATGCGCGACGCCGTCGTCGCCGCGGGGGCAGAGATGGTCACCGTCGCAGTCAGGCGGATCGACTTCGACGAGCCCGGGGAGGACATCACCGCGTTCCTGCCCGAGGATGTCCTGTTGCTGCCGAACACGTCTGGCTGCGAGACGGCCGACGAGGCCGTGCGCATGGCTCGGCTGGCGCGGGCTGGTGGGCTCCCCGACTGGATCAAGCTCGAGGTGATCCCCGACCCGCGCTATCTCCTCCCTGATCCAGTGGAGACCCTGCGGGCGGCCGAGGCGCTCGTCGCGGACGGCTTCACGGTCCTGCCCTACATGCAACCCGACCCCGTGCTCGCGAAGCGTCTCGAAGAGGCGGGCTGCGCCACGGTCATGCCGCTGGCTGCGCCGATCGGCACCGGCCGCGGCCTCAAGCTCCGCGACGCGATTCGGATCATGATCGAGCAGGCAGAGGTGCCGGTTGTCGTGGATGCCGGCCTGGGGGCACCTTCTCACGCCGCCGAGGCGATGGAGCTCGGCGCCGACGCGGTTCTCGTCAACACGGCGGTCGCCCGGGCGGACGATCCGGTCGCCATGGCCGGTGCCTTCCGCCTGGCGGTCGAAGCGGGCCGTGCGGCGCACCGGGCGGGGATCATGGCTGAACAGGACGCAGCTGTTCCGTCCAGTCCCGTGGGAGGATCGCTCTGACAAGAGTCGTCGTCAACGGACGCGAACACGCGGTCGAGCCGGGCGAGACCGTCGCCGATCTCCTCGACAGGCTCGGGCTCGGCGGGGGGTACGCCCTCGTAGAGCGCAACGGCGAGCCCGTGGAGCGCACTCGGTACGGGGAGGTGGCGCTTGAGGATTTCGACAGGCTCGTCGTCGCCCGTCCCGTCGCCGGCGGCTAGGCAGCTCTACCTCGTCACGCGCGTGCGCCCGGACCTCGAGGAGTTCCTCGAGGCGGCCGTGCGAGGCGGCGTCGATCTCGTGCAGGTGCGGGAGCGGGCCCTCGGCGACCGGGAGCTCCTGACGGCCCTCGAGCGTGCCCGTGGGGTGACCGCCAGGCTGCACGTCCCACTCGTGGTCAACGACCGGCCCGACCTGGCTGTCCTCTCGGGCGCCGACTTCGTCCACGTCGGCCAGGAAGACCTGCCCGTCGCCGAGGCGCGGCGTTTCGGCGTCGGGGTCGGGCTGTCGACTCACGCTCCCCGGGAGATCGACGCCGCGGACGCCGACTACCTCGGGGTGGGCCCGGTCTTCGCAACGCCGACGAAGGAAGGCATACCGGCCGTGGGGCTCGAGCTCGTTCGCTACGCAGCGGAGCGGGCGCGCTCGCCCTGGTTCGCGATCGGGGGCATCGACGCGTCGAACATCGGCGATGTCGTCGGAGCCGGGGCCCGGCGAGTAGCCGTCGTTCGTGCGATCGGGGACGCGGAAGACCCCGAGCGCGCCGCCGCCGAGCTCCGGGCGGCCCTGCCCTAGCGGAGCGTGAGGTGCTCGAGCGAGAGGACGCCCGCGACGGCGCGCTGCGTCGTCCACGAAGGCGTGAACTGCGCCGTGCCGATCCAGACGACCATGCCGGCGCGGAGCGCGGAGAGCGTGAGGGCAGAGCGGCCAGTCGACGTCGCGCGCTCGAACATCGCGGTGGGAGCGACGCGGAGGACGACTCGGCGGCTGCGCGCGTACGCGGCCTTCCAGGTCGAGACCCGGATCCGCTTCGTTCGGACCGTCAAGGTATCCGTCCCGGTATTGACGACGGTCGTCTTGCGGAAAGCGAGCGAGATCGGGTCGGCGGCCGCCGACCTCGGGTAGAGAAGCCGCTTCGCCTTGTTGAGGTACGTGTACGGGTCGATCGCGGTTCCGCTCGGCCGGTGGATCTCGAAGTGGAGGTGCGGCTGGATGCCGTTCGCGTCGCCCGAGTCGCCGACGAACCCGACCAGCTGACCGCGCCGTACGTGCTGTCCGTTCCTGAGCCCCGGCGCATACGCCTTGCTGCAGCCGGCGTCATTGTCGTTCGTCGACCCGCGGTCGTTGTTCAGGTGGATGTACCAGTACTCCATCCCGCTTGCGCCGTGGAGAACGAGCATGCAGCTCGGGACGGCCTGGTTCGGATGCGCCCACTTCTCCACCGTCCCTCGCTCGAACGCGACGGCAGGCTGATGGCGGATCGACATGATGTCGTTCCCCTCGTGCGGCCCCTGCGGGCGGGGATCGCCGAAGTCGTCGACGTAGTGGACGTTCCCGACGACGGGGAAGGCAGTCAGGGCGGGCACGGTAGCGGCGTGCGCCGTCCCCGCGAAGACCCCTGCCAAAAGGAGGACCAAAAATCCTCGGGCTGTCGTCCGGTGGCTCTTCAACATGCTCCGGTTCGCGCTCGAAGCGCGGAACCTTAACAGAGCCTTCGGCAGGGCGATCTCGAAGCTTGAGTGGATAGGATCGCGCGCGTGAAAATCGCGGTCTGCGTCAAGGAAGTGCCCGATGCGTCGGCGCCCAAGCGGATCGATCCGCAGACGTTCAGGCTCGACCGCAACGTTCCCGGGGCGTTGAACGAGTTCGACACCCACGCGCTCGAGGAAGGCCTGCGCCTCAACGAGGGCGGCGGAGACGGCGAGGTCGTCGCCATCCTCATGGGCCCCCCAAAGGCGGCCGACTCCTTGCGCAAGGCGCTGGCGATCGGCGCCGACCGGGCCGTCCACGTCGCGGACGACGCGCTGGCCGGCTCCGATCTCGTGGCGACGACGAAGGCGCTCGCCAAGGCCATCGAGCGCGAGAGCCCGGATCTCGTCCTCTTCGGCCAGCAGTCTGCCGACGCCGACGGCGCCGTTCTGTGGGCCTCGGTCGCCGATCGCTTGCGGCTTCCCGTCATCTCACAAGCGGCGAGCCTCGAGCTCGCCGACGGGAAGGCGAAGGTCAAGCGCCAGACGGAATACGGCTACGACGTGATCGAGGCGCCGCTGCCCTGCGTCGTGGCTGTGTCGGATGCGATCAACGAGCCTCGCTATCCGTCGCTGAAGGGGATCATGGGCGCGAAGAAGAAGCCGCAGGACTCGGTCGCCCTCTCCGACCTCGGCCTTGGCCCGGACGATGTGGGAGAGGCCGGGTCACGCACCGAGGTGTACGCGGTCGGGGAGCCGCCCGCGAGGGGCGAGAGCCGCCGGATCGAGGACAACGGCGACGCAGCCGAGGCGATCCTCGAGTACCTGACCGAGAAGAAGCTGGTCTAGATGTCCACGCTCGTGTACGTGGAGGATCACGAGGGCGAGCCCGTGAAGGGCTCGCTGGGAGTCCTCTCGAAAGCGGCCACGCTCGGCGACGACGTGGCTGCCGTGCTCTGCGGGTCAGGGGTCGAAAAGCTCGGCGAGCAGGTGGGGAAGCACGGAGCCAAGCGCGTGCTGGTCGCTGACGATCCCGCCCTCGAGGCGCCGCTCCCACAGCCGCGGGTCGACGTGCTGACCAAGCTGATCGAGGCGGAAGGTTTCGACACGGTGCTCTTCGGAGCCTCCGTGCTCACCGCGGACATCGCCGCGGCGCTGGCCTCACGCCTGGACGCGGGGCTCAACTGGGACCTGGTCGATCTCGAGGAGCAGGACGGCAAGCTCGTCGGCAAGCGCCCGGCCCTGCAGGACTCGGTCCTCCTCGACGTCGGCTGGAAGAGCGAGCCGCGTCTTGCGCTCATCCGTTCCGGGACCTTCGAGCCGGCGGAAAGCGGCGGGTCCGCCGAGGTGAGCAAGGTCGAGGTCGCGATCGAGGACTGGTCGCAACAGGCGAAGATGCTGGAGCAGGCTCATGAGGAGAGCGAGGGCCCGTCGATCGAGGACGCCGACGTGATCGTCGCGGGCGGCCGCGGTCTCGGCAAGCCGGAGAACTTCTCCCTCGTCGAGGCCCTCGCCAAGGAGCTCGGCGGCGCCGTCGCGGCGACCCGAGCCGTCGTGGACGCGGGCTGGTACCCGTACGCGAGCCAGGTCGGCCAGACCGGGAAGACCGTCGCGCCGAAGCTCTACATAGCCTGCGGGATCTCGGGGGCGATCCAGCACAAGGTGGGCATGCAGAGCTCGGGCACCATCGTCGCCATCAACAAGGATCCCAACGCGCCGATCTTCGAATACTCGGACCTCGGCGTGGTCGGAGACGTGCACGACATCGTCCCCAAACTGACGGAGCTCGTGAAGAACAGAAAGAGCGGATGAGCGCTCGGCCCGCGGATTTTCCGCCGCCTTTCGACGCGGAGGAGTTCATCGCTGAGGCCGCAGATCCCGCCGACGAGCGGGTCGACGTGGGCGCGCTCGTGGTTGGCGCGGGGCCGGCGGGGCTCTCGGCCGCCATCCGGCTCGCGCAGCTGATGCAGGAGCGGCCCGAGCTCGGTGAGCGCCTGGGCGATGTGCCCATCGCGGTCGTGGAGAAAGGAAAGGCGCCCGGGGCGCATCTCCTCTCGGGCGCAGTCGTCAACCCGCGCGCGTTCCGCCAGCTCTTCCTCGGGATGCACTCGGAGGACATGCCGTTTCGCTCGCGTGTTGAACGCGAAGGCCTCTACTTCCTGACCTCGAATCGGGCGCTCCGGCTTCCGGCGCCGCCGACGATGTGGAACCACGGCAACTACGTGGCCTCGCTCGCGGAGATCGGGCGCTGGCTCGCCGAGCGGGCCGAGGAGCTCGGCGTCACGATCGTCCCCGAGACGACGGCGCGCAAGCTGCTCGTCACGGGTGGTCGCGTCGTCGGGATCCGAACCGGCGACCGGGGGCGGGGCCGCGGCGGGGAGGAGCTGCCCAACTTCGAGCCGGGCTCCGACATGAGGACGCGCGTGACGATTCTCGCCGAGGGGACGCAGGGGCATCTGACCGGGGTTGCCATGTCACGCTTCGGCCTCGTCTCGAAGCCCCAGGTGTGGGCCCTCGGGGTCAAGGAGCTGTGGGAGGTGCCCCGGCCGCTGAACAGGGTCATCCACACCATGGGCTGGCCCCTCCGGGGCGGGCGCAGGTACCGCGAGTTCGGCGGCAGCTTCATCTATCCGCTGGACGAAGCGCACGTCGCCCTCGGCATGGTCGTCGGGCTCGACTACACGGACGCCACTCTCTCGGTCCACGACCTGCTCCAGGAGCTCAAGGGCCATCCTTTCGTCCGCCGGATCCTCGAGGGCGGAAAGCGTGTGGCCTGGGGCGCGAAGACGATTCCGGAGGGCGGCTTCCTCGCCTTGCCGGACCGGTTCCACTTTCCGGGCGGCATGATCGTCGGCGACGGCGCGGGGCTCGTCAACGTTCCCGCCCTGAAGGGGATCCACTATGCGATGCGTTCCGGGATGCTCGCTGCCGAGACGGCCTTCGACGCCCTTCGCCCCGGGCGCACCCCGTGGGAGCCCGGCGCCCTCGAGCCATACGACGCCGCCCTGCGCGAGAGCTATGTCTGGAAGGACCTCCAGCGCGTCCGCAACATGCGGCCTGCCTTCAAGTACGGCTTCGTGCGGGGGTCGCTCCTCGCCGGCGCGGCCCTGAACTCGCTCGGGAAGTTCCCGCCCGGCGACCTCTCCCTGGAGAGCGACGCAGACGTCCCTGTGTTCATGGGGAACCGCGACCGCGCCTATCCGCAGCCGGACGGGAAGCTCTCCTTCGACAAGCTCTCGAGCGTGTACCTGTCCGGAAACAAGACGCGGGACGATGCGCCGAGTCACATCCGCGTCGACGACAAGGTGCGCCGTGAGGTGGCGGAGACGTGGGCGCACATGTGCCCCGCGCAGGTCTACGAGGTCACCGGCGATGCCAGCCCGGCGGGGAATGTCGTCGACGTCGAGGTGACCGCGTCGAACTGCATCCAGTGCGGTGCCATCTCGGCGAAGGGCGGCCGTCTGACGCCGCCCGAAGGCGGGGACGGCCCCGAATACAGCCTGATGTGACGAGCCTCCTGCGAACGCCGCTCCTCCGCTCGACGACTCTCGGCGCGGCATTCGGCGGCACCGCCCTCCTCAAGGCGGAGCTACTCCAGAAGACCGGCTCCTTCAAGCCACGCGGCATCCTGGCGAAGCTCGCGTCGCTCTCCACGGAGGAGAAGCAGAAAGGGGTCATCACCGTCTCGGCGGGCAATGCGGCCGGCGCGGTCGCCTACGGTTGTGCGCTGGAGAGAATCGACTGCCTCGTCGTCATGTGGCAGGGGACGAGCGACCTGAAAGCCGCGGCCGCTCGCGGCTACGGCGCCACGGTCGATCGCGAGGCGTCCGATCCCGGGCAGGCGTTCGCACGGCTCGAGGAGCTTCGCGACGCGACGGGCCGGACGTTCGTCCATCCCTTCGACGATCCGATCGTGATCGAAGGGCACTCGAGCCTCGGCCGCGAGATCCTCGAGGACGCACCCGAGACCGAGGTGATCGTGGCCCAGGCCGGTGGCGGCGGCCTCGTCTCGGGGCTCGCCGTGGGTGCGCCCGGAGCCCGCGTTGTCGCTGTCGAGCCCGAGGGGTCGCAGGCTCTCCACGAGGGCCTCGCTGCAGGCCACCCGGTCGAAGTCCAGCCGGAGTCGATCGCGGACGCGCTCAACGCACCGGTCGCCGGTGCGCACACGCTGCGCGTCTGCGTCGAGCGCGGCGTCGAGTCGGTCCTGATCACCGAGGACGATGTGCGGGCGGGATTCCGGTTCCTCTACGAGCGCGCCAAGCTCGCCGCCGAGCCCGGCGCGGCCGCCGGGACCGGCGCGCTGCTCGCCGGAAAGGTTCCCGACGTCGAGGGCAGGACGGTGGTCGTCGTTGTCTCAGGAGGCAACGTGGCACCCGAAATAGCGGCTGCTATTCTCAAAGAAGAATGAAGCCGGACATCCATCCCGAATACGTTCTCGCGACCGTGCGCTGCTCGTGCGGCGCCGAGTTCCAGACCCGCTCCACGAAGCCTGAGCTCCATGTCGAGATCTGCTCCGAGTGCCACCCGTTCTACACGGGCAAGCAGAAGCTCCTCGACACCGGCGGGCGCGTCGAGCGCTTCCAGCGGCGCCTCGAGAAGGCCGGCCGCGGCAGCGCCGGCTAGAGCCTCATGAGTCAGCCGATCGGGGGCCAGGCGGTCCTGGAGGGTGTCATGATGCGCGGCCCTTCCGCCTGGTCGGTCGCGGTTCGCAAGCCGGACGGCGTCATCGCCGAGGTCAACAAGCCGATCGCCTCGGTGCTCCTCCGCCACCGCTGGCTGAGGATCCCGGTCGTGCGCGGCGTCGTCGCGCTGGGCGAGTCGCTCGCCATCGGGTTTCGTGCGCTCGCAATCTCGGCCAATTACGCGGCGCAGGAGGAGGGAGACGAGAGCGAGGTCCAGACCGAGCTCTCCCGCGGGCAGCTGCTGTTCGCGTTCGGGATCGCGATCGGCTTCGCGCTCCTGCTCTTCAAAGTCTCACCCGCGCTGATCACCAACTGGCTGCCCATCGACTCGACCGGGACGTTCGTCGTCGTGGAAGGCCTCATCCGCGTGGGGATCTTCATCGCGTACCTGCTCCTGATCTCGCTGCTCCCCGATCTGAAGCGCGTGTTCCAGTACCACGCCGCCGAGCACAAGGCCATCAATGCGTACGAAAGCGGCGAGGAGCTCGTGCCGGAGCGGGTCGCGACGCACAGCCTCCTGCACGTGCGCTGCGGGACCGCGTTCCTGCTCTACGTGATGGTCGTCGCCATCTTCGTCTTCGCCTTCTTCGGACGACCGGCCTGGTACTGGCTGATCGCCTCGCGGATCCTCCTGCTCCCCGTGATCGCCGGCATCGCCTACGAGATCATTCGTTTCGCGGGCAAGCACTCCCAGAACCCTGTGCTGAGGCTCGTGCTCGCTCCGGGCCTCTGGCTCCAGCGCCTGACGACGCGCGAGCCGACGCTCGACCAGATCGAGGTCTCGATCCGCGCGCTGCGCGAGGTGCTCCGCCTCGAGGGACGGATCACTCCTGAGGAGCGCAAGGTAGAAGTAATGGCCTAGCTCGGTGCTCCCTCGGGGTAGCGAGGGAGACCGTCGTCCGGCAATTCGTCCCAGGGTGCTCGCGAGTCCACGTAGGTGTGGAACTGGGGCCGAATGCCCGGGTCGCTGTCGAGAGCTCCGATGCGGATCGAGATCTCGTGGCCTTCCGGCCACCACGCGCCGAACAGGCTCGAGCCGCACACCGAGCAGAACGCTTTGACGGCGGCCTCGTCGGCCGGACGGTAGACGCGGATCAGCTCCTCGCCGCTCAGCAGCCGGAAGCCCTCGCGGGGAACACGCACCATTGTCAGCCCGAAGGTGCCCGAATGTCTACGGCAGCGCGAGCAGTGGCAATGGCTCGAGCGGACGAAGGGCTCTGTCACTTCGAAGCGGACGCCACCACAGAGGCAGCCTCCGGTCACGGGCGAATCCATGGGGCCAGTGTAGGCGCGCGGGCTATCCTGACCAGGCCATGTCCGAGGCCGTCGAGAGGCTGATCGAGGAGCTGAACCGCTCCTACGGGGAGGCGCAGGAGCGCATGTCCGATCCTGCCATTTTCTCCGACCGGCAGGCGGCGGCCGAGGCGGGAAGGCGGCTGAAGGAGCTCGAAGTCGCCCACAAGCTCGCCGAGGAATGGACGGGTACGCATGAGGACCTCGCCGCGGCCCGCGACGACGCCGAGCTGCGTGATCTCGTCCCCGAGCTGGAGGAGCGCCTCGCCCAGCTCGAGGAGGAGCTGAAGCTCGCACTCGTCGAGAGCGATCCCAACGATGCGAAGGACGTCATCGTCGAGATCCGCAAGGGTGCGGGCGGAGACGAGGGCGCCATCTGGGCAGGCGACCTCTTCCGCATGCTCACGCGCTATGCGGAGCGCCGTGGCTTCAAGTGGGAGGTGCTCGGCTCGAATCCCAGCGAGGCCGGCGGCTTCAACGAGGTCACCTTTTCGATCCGCGGCGACGGTGCCTACTCCGTCTTCAAATGGGAGGGTGGAACGCACCGCGTCCAGCGCGTGCCTGCCACCGAGTCCCAGGGGCGCATCCATACGTCGACCGCCACCGTCGCGGTCATGCCCGAAGCGGAAGAGGTGGAGGTGGAGATCGACCAGAACGACCTGAAGGTGGACGTCTACCGCTCGACAGGCCCCGGCGGGCAGAGCGTCAACACGACGGACTCGGCCGTGAGGATCACGCATCTGCCGACCGGGCTCGTGGTGGCCATGCAGGACGAGAAGTCCCAGCTCCAGAACAAGCAGAAGGCGATGCGGGTGCTGCGCGCGCGGCTGCTCGAGCTCGAGCGGCAGCGCCAGGAGCAGGAGCTTTCGGAGACGCGCCGCTCCCAGATCGGTCGCGGGGAGCGGGCGGAGAAGATCCGCACCTACAACTACCCGGACAACCGGGTCAGCGACCACCGCGTCAACCTGACCATCAAACGGCTCGACCGGATCGTGGAGGGCGATCTCGACGAGTTCACGGAGGCTCTGGCGGCCGAGGAGCGCCGCCGCGGCCTCGATGCGGCTGCCGTCGCGTGACGGCCCTCGACGCAGTCCGCCGGGTCACCGCCGAGCTCGAGGAGAGCGGCGTGCCTTCGCCGCGTGTGGACGCCGAGTTCCTCGTCGCCGAGGCCCTCGGCCTACGCCGCAGCGAGCTCTACACGGACCCCGAGGTCTCCGAGGACGCCTTGACGCGCCTGGATCCTCTTGTCGGCCGCAGGCGCAACCGGGAGCCGCTCGCCTACATCCTCGGCGAGTGGGGCTTTCGTCGGCTCAACCTCAAGGTCGACCCCCGCGCGCTGATCCCGCGACCCGAGACCGAGGGCGTCGTCGAGCGCTGTCTCCTGCACCTACGCGGCATTCCGGAGCCGCGGATCCTGGACGTCGGTGTCGGTTCCGGCGCGATCGCGCTCTCGATCGCGGACGAGCATCCGGGCGCACAGGTCGTCGGCATCGACTACTGCTCCAGCGCGCTCTCCCTCGCCGAGGAGAACCGCGCGCGCACGGCCGTCGACGGCCGCGTGCGGCTCCAGAAGAGCGACCTTCTGGACGAAGTCAGCGGCCAGTTCGATCTGGTCGTCTCCAACCCGCCATACGTCTCACCCGAGGAGTACGAGACTCTCCAGCCGGAGATCCGCCTCCACGAGCCTCGCAAGGCGGTCATCGGAGTGGAAGTCGGAGCCGAGATCGCTCGGGAGGCGCGGAACGTCCTCCTGCCAGGCGGCTGGCTCGTCCTCGAATGCGGCGACGGCCAGGCCGCGCATCTCGCGGCCGAGCTCGAAACGTTCGGCTACGCGGACGTCGTCCAGACGCCCGACCTCGCCGGGCGGGATCGCGTCGTCGAGGGACGATGGGGGTAGGAGAAGCCGTCGAGGCCGTCCGCGACGGCCTGCCGGTCATCCTTCCGACGGATACCGTCTACGGGCTCTGCGCGTCGTGCTACCGCGAGGCTCCGGTGGAGCGGCTCAGGCGCTTGAAGGGCACACCGGCCGAGCAGCCGATCGCGCTGCTTGCAGCAGATCTCGAAGTCGTCCTCGACGCCGTGCCGGAGCTACGCGGGCGCGCGGCCGTGCTCGCCCGGGCCCTCTTCCCTGCAGCGCTGACGTTGATCCTGCCCAACCCCGCGCGGCGCTTCCGCTGGCTCACCGGGCTGGACCCGACGAAGATCGGCATCCGCGTCCCGGACCTGCCGGCGGCCTCCCGCGACGTTCTCGACCGCGTGGGCGCGGTCGCCGCGACCAGTGCCAACGTCCACGGTGGCCGCGATCCCGCGACCCCGAGCGAGATCCCCGACGAGATCTGGAAAGGCGCCGGAGTCCTCCTGGACGCCGGCGAGCTGCCCGGAACGCCCTCGACGGTCCTCGACCTGACGAATGCTCAGCCGCGCGTGCTGCGGGAGGGCGCCGTGTCGGCAGACGAGGCGCTCGCGACGATCGCACGGGTCGCGAGCGAGTAGACCGCGAACGTCGTCACCACGATCGCGACCCACTGCGCGACCGGATGGGCGTCGAGCGGCAGCGCGAGCACGATGGCGACGCCGAGGGAGGGCAGGACGAGCGCGGTCGTCGCGAACGCCCCGATCCTGCCGAGCCCGAAGCTGCGGCGGAGATCGGCGTATTCGCGCCCCAACGGAACGAGGACGATCGCAGCCAACAACGCCAGCACTCCCACTCCCACGAGCTCCACGATCCCACAACGCCAGAGGAGTCTCAACCGATATGGGTGGGGGATCCTTCAGGTCGGCAGGCTAGTATCGGCCCGATCATGAACATGAGTCAGACCGGCAAGCCCAAAGCGCTCGTCACCGGCGGCGCTGGCTTCATCGGCTCGCATCTCTGCGAAGCGCTGCTCGCCTCCGGCTGGGAGGTCTTCGCGCTCGACGACCTCTCCACCTCGACGGGAGCCAACGTCGCCCACCTCCAGGAGCGGTGGGACTTCCATCTGGTGGTGGACTCCGTCCTTCAGCCCGCCGTCGTCAACGAGCTCGTGCACAAATGCGACGTCGTCTTCCACATGGCGGCCGCCGTCGGGGTCCGGCTCATCGTCGAGCAGCCGGTGCACACGCTCGTCACGAACGTGCGCGGCACCGAGCTCGTGCTCGAGTACTGCAACCGCTTCGACAAGCGCGTGTTGATCGCCTCGACGAGCGAGGTCTACGGCGACCACCGCCAGGAGGTGCCGCTCGCGGAGGATTCCCGGCGGATCTACGGGCCGACGACCGTGCGCCGCTGGGCCTACGCCGACGCCAAGGCGATGGACGAGCTCCTGACGCTCGCCTATCACCAGGAGATGGGGCTGGACGGCGTCATCGTCCGGCTCTTCAACACCGTCGGCCCGCGCCAGAGCGGCCAGTACGGGATGGTCATTCCTCGCTTCGTCGAGCGCGCCCTCGCGGGGGAGCCGCTCGAGGTGCACGGCGACGGGAAACAGACGCGCTGCTTCTGTCACGTGTCCGACGCCGTCCGCGCCCTGACCGGCCTGATGGACGAGCCGAGCGCATCGGGCGAGATCTTCAACGTCGGCTCGACGAGGCAGATCCGGATTCTCGACCTCGCCCAGCGCGTAGTCGAGATGACCGGCTCGAGCTCCGAGCTCACCTACATCCCCTACGACAAGGTCTACGGTCAGGGGATCGAGGACATGGAGCACCGCATCCCGTCGATCGACAAGGTGCGCGGGGCGATCGGCTGGGACCCGAACCTCGACCTCGACGTCATCCTCGCCGACGTCATCAAGTACATCCAGACGAACGGCCCCAGGCCTCTGCCCGAGGCAGAGGCGATCGAGACCTGATCACCCAGTAGAGTTCGCGCGATGGCCGTGGCGCAGGTCAGCAGCCTGGAGGAGCTTCGCCAGGCGGCCCTTGCGGATGTCGATCCCGAGACCGCCGAGCTGATCGGGCAGGAGCTCGAGCGGCAGCGCGGCCAGATCGAGCTGATCGCGTCGGAGAACTTCACCTGGCCGAGCATCCTCGAGGCGGTGGGGAGCGTGCCCACGAACAAGTACGCCGAGGGCTACCCGGGCCGGCGCTACTACGGGGGCTGTGAGGTCGTCGACGAGATCGAGCAGCTCGCCATCGACCGTGCCAAGGAGCTCTTCGGCGCCGAGCACGCGAACGTCCAGCCCCACGCCGGCGCCCAAACCAACATGGGCGTGTACTTCAGCTGCCTCGACCCCGGAGACACGATCCTCGCCATGCGGCTCGACCACGGTGGGCATCTCACTCATGGGCTCAAGGTCAACTTCTCGGGGAAGCTCTACGAGATCGTCGGCTACGGCGTCGAGCGCGACTCCTTCCTGATCGACTTCGACGAGGTCCTGCGACTCGCGAAGGAGAGCCGCCCCAAGCTGATCGTCTGCGGCGGCTCGGCGTACCCACGGCGGATCGAGGCAGAGCGCTTCCGGGAGATCGCCGACGAAGTGGGCGCGCTGCTCCTCTGCGACATGGCGCACTTCGCGGGGCTCGTGGCCGCGGGGCTGCACCCGAATCCCACACCGCACTGCGACTTCGTCACCTCGACGACACACAAGACGCTGGCCGGGCCGCGCGCCGGCTTCATCCTCTGCAAGGAGGAGCACGCGCAGAAGCTCGACAAGGCCGTCTTCCCAGGAATGCAGGGCGGTCCTCTGCTGCACGTGATCGCCGCCAAGGCCACCTGCTTCAAGATCGCCGCGTCGGAGCCTTTCCGTCTCTACCAGACGCAGGTGCGGGCGAACGCTGACAGCCTCGCCGGCGCGCTCGTGGAGGGCGGCCTCGACCTCCTGACGGGTGGAACGGACACCCATCTCATGCAGATCGACCTGCGCAAGAGCGATTGGACCGGCAAGTCTGCGGAGGAGCGCCTGCACGAGGTCAAGATCACGGCCAACCGCAACACCGTTCCGTTCGACGAGCGCCCGCCGATGGAGGCCTCCGGCGTTCGGCTCGGCACCCCGGCTGTGACCATGCGCGGCTTCGACGAGGACGACCTGCGTGAGGTCGGCGCGATCATCGCCGGAGCCCTCGACGACGGCGCCGACATCCGGGAGCTGGCTTCGAGGAGCGACGCGCTCTGCGATCGCAGGCCGCTCTACCCGGGATTCCGCGGGTATACGTCGTACACGACAACATGAGCGTCGCCACCGAGAAAGTCGTCGTCGTCGACCACCCGCTGGTCCAGCACAAGCTCGGGCTCCTGCGCGATCAGACGACCCCGACCCAGGTCTTCCGCCAGCTCGTCGACGAGGTCACGCTCCTTCTCACCTACGAGGCCACGAAGGACATGGCCACCGAGGAGGTGCAGATCGAGACCCCGCTCGAGCGCACGACCGTGCAGCGCATCTCGGGGAAGAAGGTGGCCGTCTGCCCCATCCTGCGGGCGGGAGTCGGGATGCTCGACGGCGTGCTCTCCCTCATCTCCGGCGCCCGCGTCGGCTTCATCGGCCTCTACCGCAACGAGGAGACGCTCGAGCCCGTCGAGTACTACGTCAAGCTTCCCCAGGACATCGCCGAGCGTGACGTCATCCTGCTCGACCCGATGCTCGCAACCGGGAACTCGACCGCCGCAGCCGTCGCGTCAGTGAAGCAGGCCGGCGCGGAATCCATCCGGTTGATCGCCATCATCGCGGCGCCCGAGGGCATCGAGCGGCTGCAGGCGGAGCACCCCGACGTGACGATCGTCGTCGCGGCGATGGACCGTGAGCTGAACGAGAAGGGCTACATCGTCCCGGGCCTCGGTGACGCGGGCGATCGGCTCTTCGGAACGAAGTAAGCCTGCCGATGCTGGATACCTTCCTCGATCACATGGACGTGCTCTGGGGCTTCCTCGTCGCCTTCGCGATCGTGGTCGTGATCACGCCCGGCGTCGGTCGGCTGGCGCGCGTCCTCGGCGTGGTGGACGAGCCGGGGGAGCAGCGCCGGATGCATCTGCGCGCGGTGCCCCGCCTGGGTGGGCTGGGGCTCTTCCTCGGCATCTTCGTGGCCTCCCTCGCCTTCGTCGACCTGAGCGGTCCGTACCGCGGCATCCTCCTCGGCGCGGCGCTCGCCACGACCATCGGGCTCGTGGACGATTTCCGCGGCATGCCCTGGTGGCTCAAGCTGGGCGGCCAGTTCGCATGCGCGGCGATCCCCGTGCTCGCCGGCGTGACCATCGACCACTACACGCTCCCCTTCTTCGGGGTTCACGACGTGCCCGACTGGCTCGGCGTCGCAGTGACGCTCGTCTGGATCGTGGCGATCATGAACATGGTCAACCTGCTCGACGGCATGGACGGCCTGGCGGCCGGGATCTGTGCGATCGCGGGCTCGACCTTCGCCATCCTCGCCCTCTCCCTGGGCCGGCCCGAGGCGGCCGTCCTCTCGGCGATCGTCGCCGGCGCGTGCGTCGGCTTCCTCCGGCACAACTTCTACCCGGCGCGGATCTTCATGGGCGACTCGGGCTCGCAGCTGCTCGGTTTCACCCTCGCCGCGGTCGCGATCCAGGGCACGCTGAAGACCGCCGCCACGGTCGCCCTCTTCTTCCCGCTGCTCGCGCTCGCGATCCCGATCGTTGACACGTCCTTCGTCGTCGCCAAGCGCCTCAAGTACGGCCGCCCCCTGCACGAGCCGACCCCGTGGCACCTGTACCACCGCTTCCGCAACATCGGCTTCTCGCAGAAGCGCGCGGCACTCTACTTCTACGTGTGGGGTGTGATTCTCGCGGGAGCGGCGCTCGCGACCCGCTTCGTGCCCTTCCGCGAGCACGGAACCTGGCATCTCTGGCCGACGGTGGCCGTGGCCGCCATCGGCCTGCTCGCGGTCGCTGCCTCCTTCTACATGATCTACGTGCTCGAGATCCTGAAGCTCCGGCGTGTGCGCGCCTGGGCCGAGC
>Ga0307277_10000017_pt1 | contig 53823 bp, 50 predicted proteins | sample ER_DNA_116_FD_194473 | JGI IMG/M metagenome (GOLD analysis project Ga0307277, IMG submission 194473) | Bulk soil microbial communities from the East River watershed near Crested Butte, Colorado, United States - ER_DNA_116 | ecosystem: Environmental > Terrestrial > Soil > Floodplain | place...
TCGAGCCGGCGGTCGAGCATCATCCGACGCAGCTCGATGACACTCCGCAGAAGGTCCTCGTTCCGGAGGACTCCCTCGAGGACGCCCAGCACGCCATCGAGGCGATGACGGATCCGGACGAGCTGATCGGCGGCAGGTAGCCGCTCGCTGGACTCCGTCCGCAACCGCAGCTAGTCTCCGGCCCGCACACCTTTAACCCGGTCCCGTGAGGCCGGAAAGGAGTCGCTGGTGGCTGCGCAAATCGAAGCGGGCAAGGTCCTCCTGGATTCAGAGGCGTTGAACAGGACGATCGCCCGCATCGCCCACGAGATCGTCGAAGGAAACCGCGACCTCGAGCGCACGGCTCTCGTCGGCATTCACACCCGCGGTGTTCCGCTCGCACAGCGAATTCGGAGCCACATCGCCGATTTCGGCGGCACCGAGATCGCACTCGGCACGGTCGACATCACCTTCCATCGCGACGACGTGTTCGTGCGTGATTCTGAAAGCGGACGCGTGCCGCGGCACCCGCAACCGGTCGTGCGCGCGACGAAGCTCGACTTCTCGCTCGAGGGAATGACGTGCGTCCTCGTCGACGACGTCCTCTCGACGGGGCGCACCATTCGCGCAGCCATCGAGACCCTCTTCGAGTACGGCCGGCCCCTGCGCGTGCAGCTCGCCTGCCTCATCGACCGCGGTCACCGCGAGCTCCCGATTCGTCCCGACTACGTGGGCAAGAACCTGCCCACCTCACACCACGAGCGCATCCAGGTGCAGCTCGTCGAGGTCGACGAAGTCGACCGCGTCCTCCTCGTCAACGAGCCCGAGAAAGGAAGGCACGATGGCTGAAGTCCGTCCATTGCTGCGCGACGAGCTGCTCCCGCCGCGACGCCTGGAGCGGCGGCATCTGATCTCGATCGCAGATCTCACGAGCGACGACGTCGAGCGGCTGCTGTCGCTCGCGCGCGCCTTCGCGTCATCTCTCGAGCGGGAGGTGAAGAAGCTTCCGACGCTCAAGGGCCGCACCGTGGTCAATCTCTTCTACGAGTCCTCGACGCGCACGTCCTCGAGCTTCGAGCTCGCCGCGAAGCGGCTCTCCGCCGACGTGATGTCCATCAAGGCTTCGGGCTCCGCCGTGGACAAGGGTGAATCCCTCAAGGACACGGCCATCACGATCGGCGCGTACGACCCCGACGTCGTCGTGATCCGACATCCGCACATCGGCGCCCCCCATGTGGTCGCCCGCTGGACGAAAGCCCACGTCGTCAACGCGGGCGACGGGACGCACCAGCATCCCACTCAGGCGCTCCTCGACCTCTACACGATCGACGAGGAGCTGGGCGGCATCTCCGGCCTGCACGTCGCGATCGTCGGAGACGTCCTCCATTCGCGGGTCGCGCGCTCGAACATCCAGGCTCTCACGCTCATGGGCGCACGCGTGACCGTGGTCGGGCCGCCCCCGCTCATCCCGCGCGGAATCGAGTCGCTCGGCTGCGAGGTCTCTTACTCGATCGACACGATCCGGGACGCGGACGTCGTCTACGTCCTGCGCATGCAGCGGGAGCGCATGCTCGAAGGCGCGAACTACGTCCCCAGCCTGCGCGAGTACACCGCGCGCTGGGGCGTGACGCCCGAGCGTCTCCGCCCCGGGCAGAAGGTGATGCACCCAGGCCCCATGAACCGAGGCGTCGAGATCGACCCCGCCGTGGCCGACGCGGCCGACGCGCTCATCGAGCAGCAGGTGCGCAGCGGACTGGTCGTCCGCATGGCGGTCCTGTACGACCTGCTCACGCACGGGCCGGTCGAGGTCAAGGTCGCCGAGATCGAAGAGGTGGCGTAGCCGTGTTGTTCGGAGGAAACGGCCGCAAGGACGACCTCGTCCTGGAAGGCCTCCGGGTGCTCGATCCCACCCAGGGGATCGACGAGGTCCTGACGATCAGGGTGGAGAAGGGCGTCATCACGGCGCTCGAGCCCTCTGCGGTTGAAGCCAACGGGAAGCTCGTGGCCCCCGCCTTCATCGATCCGCACGTCCATCTGCGAACCCCAGGGCGCGAGGACGAAGAGGACATCGCGTCGGGGACGCGGGCCGCGGCGGCCGGCGGGTACTGCGCCATCCTCGGGATGCCGAACACGGATCCCGTCGTCGACTCGGCGGCGGTGCTTGGCGCCCTGGTCGAGCGAGCGGAAGTCGAAGCCGAGATTCCGGTCGGCTTCCTCGCCTCGATCACGAAGCGGCAGGAGGGCGCCGAGCTCACCGAGATGATCGAGCTGGCCGAGCGCGGCGCGGCTGGCTTCACCGACGACGGCCGCCCGGTCGAATCGCCCGGGCTCCTGCGGCGCGCGCTGCAGTACCGCGAGGTGGTGGGTCGCCCGATCGCGCTCCATTGCGAGGAGCCTGCGCTCTCCCGGGCCGGCCAGATGCACGAAGGGACGGTCTCGGCCGAGCTCGGCTTCCACGGGTATCCCTCCGTCGCCGAGAGCGTGATGGTGGGGAGGGATCTCGCGCTCGCCGCCCACGAGCGGCAGCCGGTCCACCTGCTCCACCTCTCGGCGCGCGAGTCGGTCGAGGAGCTGCGGCGCGCCCGTGCGGCAGGCGTCGCGGCCAGCGGCGAGGCGACCCCGCATCACCTCTGCCTGACCGACGATGCCGTGCGCAACCTGGACTCGAACCTGAAGATGAATCCGCCCCTCCGCGCCGAGGAAGACCGCCAGGCGCTGATCGAGGGAATCCGGGACGGGACGATCGAGGCGATCGCCACCGACCACGCGCCGCACGCTGCCTACGAGAAGGAGGTTCCGTTCGAGGAGGCGCCTTTCGGGGTGACCGGGCTGGAGACCGCGTTCGCCGTCCTCAACACCCGCCTGATCGACCCCGGCGTGCTCCCGCTCGCCACGGTGCTCGAGCGGATGAGCGCCGGGGCGGCACGGATCTACGGGCTCGAGCCACCGCGCATCGCAGTCGGGGCTCCCGCGAACCTCGTCGTGCTCGATCTGGAGACGACGTGGTCGGTGGCCGAGGACGAGTTCCGCTCGCGCTCGGCCAACTCGTGGCTCCTGGGCGCGACGCTGAAGGGGAAGGTCGTCAAGACGGTCGCCAACGGCAAGCTCGTCTACGGCGCCTGATGGCGAAGGACTTCCTGCTCCTCGAGGACGGGACGGTCTTCTCGGGCCGTTCGGTGGGCGCCCCGGGTATCGCCTTCGGCGAGGCGGTCTTCACGACGTCGATGAGCGGTTACCAGGAGGTCGCCACCGACCCGAGCTACGCCGAGCAGGTGGTGTGCTTCACGGCCCCCATGGTCGGGAACTACGGGGTCGCCGACGAGCGCTCGGAGTCGTCGCGAGCCCATGCACGCGCTGTTCTCATGCGCCAGGTCGGCGGTGCGGAGTGGCCCCGCTGGCTCTCGGAGCGCGGTCTCGTGGCTCTCGACGAGATCGACACGCGCAGTGTCGTCCTCCATCTCCGCGAGCGGGGAGCGATGCGGGCCGCAGTCGTCTCTGGCGAAGCCTCGGAGACCGAGGTGCTGAACGCGGTTCGGGCCGAGGCCGAGATGACGGGTAAGGCGCTCGTGGCGAGCGTCTCGACACACAAGATCCACCGCCTCGGCCGCTCCGGCGTGCACATCGCCGTCGTCGACTTCGGTCTCAAGCAGTCGATTCTCAATCGCCTGGTGACGTCTGGAGCCAGAGCGACGGTTTTCCCGCACGACGTCGACGCGGACACCGTCCTCGACGCTCGCCCGGACGGGATCCTGCTCTCCAACGGGCCGGGTGACCCCTCAGCGCTGCGGGAGCAGGTCGCCGTCGTCCGCGAGCTGCTCGGCCGGGCGCCGATCCTCGGCATCTGCCTCGGCCATCAGCTGCTCGGCCTGGCCTCGGGACTCGAGACCTTCAAGCTGCCGTTCGGCCATCGAGGCGCGAACCATCCGGTGCTCGAGGTGAGGACGAATCGCGTGCTCGTGACGAGTCAGAACCACGGCTTCGCGGTCCGTGGCGACGGGCCGGAGGTCACACACGTCTCCCTCTACGACGGGACGGTCGAGGGCCTGGCCCTGGCCGACGGGAGCGCCCGCTCGTTGCAGTTTCACCCCGAGGCAGGGCCGGGCCCGCACGACGCCTGGCCGTTGCTCGGGGAGTGGGTCGAGGAGCTGAGGCTTGCCGAAGCGGCCTGATCTCCGCTCCATCTGCCTGATCGGCTCCGGCCCGATCGTGATCGGGCAAGCCTGCGAGTTCGACTACGCAGGGAGCCAGGCTCTCAAGATCCTCCGGGCCGAAGGCTTCCGGACCATTGTCGTCAACTCGAACCCGGCGACGATCATGACCGACCCCGGCTTCGCCGATCGCACCTACCTGGAGCCGCTCGACCTCGACGGAGTCGCCGGCGTCCTCGCCCGTGAGCGCCCCGACGCGCTCCTGCCCACGCTCGGCGGCCAGACGGCGCTCAACCTCGCGAGCGAGCTCGCGGCCGCAGGGATCCTCGATGAGCTCGGCGTCGAGCTGATCGGCGCAAGCTACGAGGCCATCCGCCGCGCCGAGGATCGCGAGCTCTTCCGGGAAACGATGAAGTCGGTGGGCCTCCGAGTGCCCGAGTCCACGATCGTCACCTCGGGGGACGAAGCTCCCGACGACCTCCATTTCCCCGCGATCCTCCGTCCAGCGTTCACGTTGGGAGGGCATGGCGGGGGAATTGCCAGGTCTTCCTCCGAGCTCGAGCGCATGCTCGAGCTCGGACTACGAGAGAGCCCCGTGGGACAGGTGCTCGTCGAGGAATCCCTGCTCGGGTGGGACGAGTTCGAGCTCGAGGTCATGCGGGACGCGGCGGACAACGTCGTGATCGTCTGCTCGATCGAGAACCTCGACCCGATGGGCGTCCATACCGGCGACTCGATCACCGTGGCGCCCCAGATGACTCTTCCCGATGAGGCCTACCAGGAGCTCCGTGACGCGGCCGCCCGCGTGATCCGGGCCGTGGGCGTCGATACCGGCGGCTCCAACATCCAGTTCGCACGCGAGCGCGACACGGGCGAGCTGCGCGTGATCGAGATGAACCCGCGCGTGTCCCGATCCTCTGCGCTCGCGAGCAAGGCCACCGGCTATCCGATCGCGAAGGTCGCGGCGAGGCTCGCGGTCGGCTACACGCTGGACGAGATCCCGAACGACCTCACCGGAACCACTCCGGCCAGCTTCGAACCGACGCTCGACTACGTCGTGGTCAAGTTTCCGCGCTTCGCCTTCGAGAAGTTCCCGGGCGCGGACGAGACGCTCGGCACCCAGATGAAGTCGGTGGGGGAGGCCATGGGGATCGGCCGGACCTTCACCGAGGCCTACCTCAAGGCAGCGCGCTCCCGTGAGCTCGACACGGACGCCGCACCCACACTTCCGGCGGGAGCTCACCCCTGGTTCCACGCGCAGCTCGAACGAGCCGAGGCCTCGCTGCTCCCCACCGGCGCGATCGACGATCTCGTTGCCGACGACTGGATCTCGCTGAAGCGAAGCGGCTGGTCGGACGCGGACATCGCCTCCGCGCTCGACACGAGTGAGGAGGAGGCCCGGACGAAGCGGCGGACGTGGGGGGTCCGACCTTCCTACCGGCGGGTCGATTCGTGCGCGGCGGAAGTCGCGGCGCGCTCCAACTACCTCTACTCGACCTGGGGTGAGGCGGACGAGTTGCCACCCGAGCCGGGCCGCTCAGTGGTCATCCTCGGCTCGGGCCCGAACCGGATCGGCCAGGGAATCGAATTCGACTACTGCTGCGTCCACGCATCCCGGGCCTTCAGGGCGCTCGGCTTCGAGACGGTGATGGTGAACTGCAACCCGGAGACGGTCTCGACCGATTACGACACCTCGGACCGCCTCTACTTCGAGCCGCTGCGGGCCGAGGAGGTGCTCGAGATCTGCGCGCGCGAGCGTCCGGCCGGCGTCGTGATCCAGTTCGGCGGCCAGACCCCGCTCAAGCTCGCGCGGGCACTCGAGGCCGAGGGCCATCGCATCCTCGGCACGCCGTTCGAGGCGGTCGACCTCGCCGAGGACCGCGAGCGCTTCGCCGCCCTCTGCGACGAGCTCGGTATCGCGGTTCCTCCCTGGGGAATGGCTCCGACGGCCGAGGATGCCGTCCGGATCGCGGAGGAGATCGGCTATCCGGTGCTCGTCCGGCCCTCGTACGTCCTCGGCGGGCGCAACATGCGGGTCTGCTACTCGGACGTGGAGGTCATGCTCTCCGCCTTCGATCGCGGATGCATCGTCGACCGCTTCCTCGAAGGTGCGATCGAGCTCGACGTCGATGCCCTCTGCGACGGTGAGGAAACGTTTGTCGCCGCAGTCATGCAACACGTGGAGGAGGCCGGCGTGCACTCGGGCGATTCGTCCTGCGTGCTTCCGCCCGTTTCGCTCGACCCGGCGACCCTGGTGGAGGTCGACGAGACGGTCCAGCGGCTTGCACCGGTGCTCGGAGTGATCGGGCTCGTGAACGTCCAGCTCGCCCTGCAGGAGGGAAGTCTCTACGTCCTGGAGGCAAACCCGAGGGCATCCCGGACCGTGCCCTTCGCGAGCAAGGCGATCGGCGTCAACCTCGTCGAAGCCGCCTGCCGGCTGGCAGCCGGCGAGAAGCTCGCCGACATGGATCTCGCCGCCACTCGGAACGGGCACGTGTCGGTGAAGGCCGCCGTGTTTCCGTTCGCGCGCTTCCCGGGAGCGGATCCCGTGCTGGGTCCCGAGATGCGCTCCACGGGCGAGGTGATGGCCAGCGCGGCCGACTTCCCCTCCGCGTTCGCGAAGGCCGAGCGCGCCGCTGGCAGGCGCCTGCCCGAAAGTGGCACGGCCTTCCTCTCCGTCTGCGATGCGGACAAGTCCTCGGCCGTCGAGGTGGGGCGGAGTCTCGCCGCTCTCGGCTTCGAGCTCTGCGCGACATCGGGCACGGCGAGGGCGCTCGCCTCTGCAGGCCTCCCCGTCACGCACGTGCGCAAGGTCGGGGAGGAGGGCTCCGGTCCGACAATCGTCGACCTCGTTCGACGCGGCCGCTGCGATCTCGTCGTGAACACGCCGGCTGGACGAGGGGCACGCTCGGACGGCTACGTCATCCGCGAGGCGGCGCTCGTTGCCCGCGTCCCCTGTGTCACGACTCTCGCGGGAGCGTTCGCCGCGGTGGACGCGATCGCGCGGGCCCGCAGTGAAGACGCGCTCTCCCTCCAGGAGCGGATCAGTGCGTAGGGAGACGCTTGCCGTCGCCGGGGTCGACCGGATCGGCCCGTACAGCCTCGTCCGCCTGCGGCGTGGAAGCTTGGAATCGGGCGTGCCCGGCCAGTTCTTCATGCTCTCCCCGCCGGGCCGCTTGCTGCCCCGACCCATGAGCCTCTGCCTCGCCACCCGCAAGGAGCTCGGGTTCCTGATCGACCCGATCGGGCCGGGCACTCGCGCGCTGGCGGAGGTCGTCAGGAACCAGCGAGTCGCTGTCCTCGGGCCCCTGGGCAACGGGTACCTGCTGGAGGTGGAGCGTCCGCTGCTCGTCGGCGGTGGCATCGGAGTTGCCCCGCTCCCGTATCTCTCGGAGCGGTTGGGGAGGCCGCCGGCGGTGCTGGGCTTCCGCACGGAAGAGCATGCCGAGGCGGCTGCGCTCGTCCCCAACGCCGAGATCGTCCTCGAGCCTCGGCTCGTCACCGAGCTGCTCCGCCCCGGGCACGACGTCCTCGCCTGCGGGCCCACACCGATGCTCGAGGCCGTGCGGCGGCTGGCCCCGACCTCCCAGCTTGCGTGGGAAGCGCCGATGGCCTGCGGCTACGGGGCCTGTTACGGCTGCGCCGTCGAGATCGAGGGGGTGCTCAAGCGTCTGTGCGTCGAAGGCCCGGTGCTGACCGCGGAGGCAGCGTGATCCTCAACGCCTCAGGCTGCCTCGACGCGATCGCCGCTCCCGAGGTCGCGGCGGAGCTGGACGCGTTCGTGACCAAGACGGTCACCCCGCTCCCCCGGGGCGGAAACGACCCCGTCCGGATCGCAGAAACCGACGTGGGCATGCTGAACTCGATCGGGCTCGCCAACCCGGGCATTGACGCGTTCATCGCAGACGTCCTGCCCGAGCTGCTGGATCTGGAGGTTCCGATCTGGGTCTCGGTCGGAGGCTTTTCGGCGCAGGAGTACGCGGATCTCTGCCGGCGTCTCGATTCCCAGCAGGAAGTGACGGCCATCGAGCTCAACGTCTCCTGCCCCAACGTGGCCGAGCCGGCCGACTCGGTCGCCGAGATCGTGGCAGCGGCTCGCGCCGCGACGGCCAAGAGGCTCTACGCGAAGCTCTCTCCGTCGAATGGCGACATCGCAGCGGTCGCTCAGGCGGCAGCTGCCGCCGGGGCCGATGGGCTCTCGCTCGTCAACACGATCCGCGGTCTCGCTCTCGATCCCCGGACGCTGGCGCCGACCCTCTCCACGGCGGCGGGCGGCCTCTCGGGACCGGCGCTCAGGCCGATCGCGCTGGCCGCCGTCTTCGCCTGCTACCGCACGACCGAGCTCCCGATCATCGGGATGGGGGGAGTCGAGACCGGCCGTCACGCGCTCGAGCTCATCGCCGCCGGCGCGACCTCGGTCGCGCTCGGGACGGTCCTCTTCGCGGACCCCGAAGCGCCGGCCCGAATTCGCGCCGAGCTCGAGGCCGAAGCGCTCGCTCTCGGCTTCGGGACGCCGCTCGATGCTCGCGGCGCTGCGCACGTCGAAGAGGGCCGCCGGAAGCTTCGCCGAGTTGCCTGAGCAGGCAACGATCTCCGTCTTCCCTGCAAAACGCAGGGAAATTGCGTGGATCTTTCAGACTTGAAGCCGGAGAGGGCGCTGTTAGAATGGCGCGCCATGCACGGCACGAAAACTCAGGTCCAGGCCCCGATGCGCTCCCTGGACCAGAGAATGGACGCGTTGCGGAGGGCAAACGAGATTCGCGTCCGCCGCGCTCAGCTGAAGAAAGACCTCAAGAACGGACGGGCGCGGATCGAGGACATCCTGCGTAACCCGCCGGGCTACGTCGAGACCGCCAAGGTGTTCGACATGTTGATGGCGGTGCCGAAGTTCGGCCGCGTGAAGGCCGCCCGCTTCCTCAACCAGTGCCGGATCAGCCAGTCGAAGACGGTTGGCGGGCTGTCCGACCGTCAGCGCGCCGAGCTGGTCGGGCTCCTCCGCCGCTGAGCGACGGGCCGAAGCTCTTCGTGGTCACTGGCCCGTCCGGGGCCGGGAAGGGCACGCTCATCAAGGGCCTGCTCATGCGCCGCGAAGACCTCGAGCTCGCCGTCTCGGCGACGACTCGCCCTCGCCGGCCGGGAGAGGTGGAGGGGAAGGACTACTACTTCCTCTCCGAGGACGAGTTCCTCGCCGGGGTCGAGCGAGGCGACTTTCTCGAGCACGTTGTCTACGTCTCGGGTCGCTACGGAACGCTGCGCTCGGAGATCGAGCGCATCTTCGCCGCAGGTCGAAGCTGCGTGCTCGAGTTGGAGACCGTCGGCGCCAAGGCGGTGCAGGAGAGCTGGCCGGGCGCCGTGACGATCTTCATCGAGGCGCCCTCCTTCGAGGAGCTCGAGCGTAGGCTGCGCGAACGGGCGACCGAGGCGAGCGGGGTGATCGAGGAGAGGCTCGAGGTCGCCCGACGTCAAATCGAGGAGGCTTCGGACTTCGCCTACGTCGTCGTGAACGACGACATCGAACGCGCCGTGGAGGCGCTCGACGGGATCGTCACGAAGGAGCTTTCCTCTGTCGGTAGACTGAGTGCCACATGATGTATCCACGAATCGACGATCTCCTCGGAAACGTGCGGCAGTCGCGCTACGCGCTCGTCATCGCTGCGGCAAAGCGGGCCCGGCAGATCAACAACTACCACCACCAGCTCGGCGAAGGCACGTTCGATGACTTTCCGCCGCCTCTCGTCGAGTCGCGCTCGAAGAACTACCTGACGATGGCTCTCGAAGAGATCGCCGAGGGCAAGATCACCGTCTCGTACAAGTAGCGCGCTAACCGCGGAGGAGCCGGATGGCTCGGGTTCTCGTCGGAGTCACGGGCGGCATCGCGGCCTACAAGGCCTGCGAGCTCGTGCGCCTGCTCGTGAAAGCGGGTCACGAGGTGACCCCGCTCCTGACGCCGGACGCCGAGCGGTTCGTGACCGCGCACACCTTCGAGGCGCTGGCGCGCCGGGAGGCGCCGCGCGATCTCTATCCGCACCTCGTCGGCGCTGATCTGCTCGTCATCGCCCCGCTCTCGGCGAACACGCTCGCGAAGCTCGCCAACGGGCTCGCTGACAATGTCCTCACGGAGGCCGCACTCGCGTTTCGCGGCCCTGTCGTCGTGGCCCCCGCCATGAACGTGCGCATGTGGGAGCACCCGGCGACGCAGGAAAACGTCGCCCGACTCGAGGCCAGAGGCGTCGAGATGATCGGCCCGGAGGCCGGCGAGCTGGCAGAGGGAGAGCATGGGCCCGGGCGGATGACGGAGCCGGAGATCCTCGTCGCCCGCTGTCAGGAGCTTCTCGGCCAGACGGCCAACCTGGCCGGTAGGCGCGTCGTGATCTCTGCAGGCGGGACACGAGAACCGATCGACCTGGTCCGGTTCATCGGGAATCGCTCGTCGGGGCGGATGGGAGTCGCGCTCGCCGCCGAGGCGAAGCGACGGGGGGCCGATGTGACGCTCGTCTATGCGAATGGGTCGGTCCCGCCCCCACCCGGTGTCGAGGTCGTGTCGGCTCCTACCGGGGCCGACCTCCGGCGTGAGATGCTCGCTCGCGCGGATGCCGACATCGTGCTCATGGCCGCCGCGGTCGCCGATTACCGACCGAAGAAACCGGAGGAGGGGAAGCGTCCGAAGGACCAGGAGATGTGGTCGCTCGAGCTCGAACCGACTGAGGACATCCTCACCGAGCTGGGCTCGCGGTCCAGAGATTCTGAACGCGGACGCGTTCTGGTGGGCTTCGCAGCCGACGCGGGAGAGCGGGGGCTCGAGCGCGCGAGGGAGAAGCTCGCCAACAAGCGGGGGAACCTTTTCGTCTACAACGACGTATCTCAACCCGGAGTCGGTTTCGAGGCCGAGGAGAACGCCCTCGTGCTCGTTTCCGACCGAGGTGAGAAGCAGATCGGTAGGCGTAGCAAGGAGGAATGTGCTGTGGCTATCCTCGATGAGGTCGAGGGCTTACTAGGAGGGGGCTAGTGGACGAGCAGGCCGTCGAAGCGAAAGACCGTGCATCCGCGTCCAGCCAGACGGGCGTGGAGCTCGCCGAGCGCGTGATCGGCAATCTCCAGCGGGTCATCCATGCGCCCCACGAGACGCTCCAGTTCTCCTTCCTCTGCCTGCTCGCAGAGGGACACCTGATCATCGAAGACTTTCCCGGAGTCGGGAAGACGAGCCTCGCGAAGGCGCTCGCGCGCTCCATCGACTGCGCCTTCTCGCGCCTGCAGTTCACGCCCGACCTGCTTCCCTCCGACGTCACCGGCGTCAACGTCTTCAATCAGCGCTCGAACGAGTTCGAGTTCCGGCCCGGGCCGGTCTTCGCGAACATCCTGCTGGTCGACGAGATCAACCGGGCCTCACCGAAGACGCAGGCGGCGCTCCTCGAGTGCATGCAGGAGCGCCAGGTGACGGTCGACGGGGTCTCCTACCAGCTCCCGCCTCCCTTCATGGTGATGGCGACCCAGAACCCGATCGAGTACGAGGGCACCTATCCGCTCCCTGAAGCCGAGCTCGACCGCTTCACGATGCGGATCGCAATTGGATACCCGCCGCTCGCCGACGAGGCGAAGATGCTCTCCGTTCAGGCGACCGACACGCCGCTCGACAGCCTCGAGCCCGTCGCGAGCGCCCAGGAGCTCCTCGAGGGGATCGAGGCCGCGCGGCAGATCTTCGTCGAGGAGAGCCTCAATCGCTACGTCGTCACCCTCCTGCGCCAGACGCGCTCGGACAGCCGGCTCTATCTCGGCGCGAGCCCGCGCGCGGGAATCGCGCTCATGCGGGTCGCAAAGGCCCGTGCTCTCGTCGCAGGCCGAGACTACGTGGAGCCAGAGGACGTCAAGGCGGTCGCGCCGACGGTGCTCGCGCATCGCCTGATCCTCGCGCCCGAGGCGCGCTCGTCGGGCCTCGACGCCGAGGATCTGGTCCGGAGTGTGCTCGAGCACACTCCGGTGCCCGTCTAGCTCGTGCTCACCGACCGGGGCCGCTGGATCCTCGCCTCAGGAGGCGGCATCTACCTCGCAGCCTGGGGCTTCGGCTCGGTCGCCCTCTACCCGATCGCGCTCGGCCTCGTGCTCGCGGTGGCCGCTGCTGCACTCTGGGTGCGCTTCCTGCAGAAGCCCATGAGGCTGCACAGGATCCTGGCCGACGGCGAGCACCTGGCCGGCGACGACATCCCGGTTCGCCTGGAGATGGACGTCGAAGGGCGCATGCCGTCCGGAGCCCTCGTCGTCCGCGAACGCATCGCCCGCCTGGGCGAGCTCGAGACGGTCCTCGTCCACCGGCGCGGCCGCTTGCGCGGCGGCTACACGATCGAGGGAGTACCGCGCGGGCGCTACGCAGTCGAGGCGGTCGACGCGATCCTCGAAGATCCTTTCGGGCTCGAGCGGGTGGAGATCAAGCTGCCGGCTGGAGAGTCGATCCTCGTCTACCCGCGGCTGGTCGAGCTGGACGGCCTCTTCTCCGACTCCGGGGCGCGCGCTTTCGAGGGTCGGCGCCTGCTCCTCCGCCGTCCAACCGGCTTCGACCTCCACAGCGTCCGCGACTACGAGCAGGGCGAGTCGCTCCGGCGCGTGCACTGGCCCTCAACGGCCAAGCGCGGGCATCTGATGGTCAAGGAGCTCGAGGATGCCCCACGGGACGAGACGGCGGTGCTCCTCGACGCCGATGCGGCCGCGGTTGCCGGCGTCGCGCCGGATTCGAGCTTCGAGCTCCAGGTGCGCGCGGCGGGATCGATCCTGCGTGCCCATGCAAGCCGCGGTCGCCGCGCGGCCCTGATCATCAACTCGGCCTCGCGCGCCTACCAGCGCGTGCACTCGTTCGACGGTGACTGGCTGCGCGCGTACGAGCTGCTCGCCGCGGTCGAGCCGGACGGCCCGACGCCGGTGGCGGGCCTCCTCGCCGACGAAGCCGGCCCTGCAGGCCGAGCGCTCGAGCTCACGATCGTGACCGCCAGCCTGACGCCGCGACTCGTGGATCGCCTTCTGCAGCGGATGATGAACCGGCACTCGGCGACGCTCGTCTACGTCGACCGGGCGAGCTTCGCGGAGACTCCGTCGCTCCAGCTCGAGGCGGCCGACGCCGGGCTCGTGCTCAGGCTCGAGCGCGGAGGCGTTCCGGTCGCTGTTCTGCGGCAGGGTGACGACCTCGCCGCCAAGCTCGGCGACCACTCGGTGGGAGCAGCGGTTGGTTAGGCTCGCCGCCCTCTACGTGCTCGGCTCGCTCCTGATCGCGGGCGCGTGGCTCCGCCTCGAAAGCGGGGGCATCCCCTGGGAAAAGGTCGGCCTGATGATTGCGCTCGGGCTCCTGCCGACGCTCGCCGTAGGGGTGGGGCGGCGCTGGAGCGCCCTCGGAATCGGTGTCGCCGCGCTCCTCGCAGCCGCTTCCGAGGCGTTTGCGGTCTCGGTCACGGAAGCCCGCCTGGGCGGCCAGCACGACTTCTTCGGGCCGGTGCTCGGTTCGTTCAAGGACGGCTTCCTCAACTTCTACGACACCAACCTCCCCTTCCGCCCGGACGACTTCCCGCTCATGCATTCGGTCGTCCTGGTGGCCATCTTTGCTTTCTGCGCGGCGGTCGGGGTTTTGCTGGCCGCCGATCGTCCGGTCGCCGCGGCGGTCGCTCTCGTCTTCGCTGTGGGCTGGCCTGCCACGCTCGTCCCGGGCGGGCGGCCGCTCGCACTCGGCGCGCTCGTGCTCGTGGGAGTCCTCGCCGTGCTCTTCCTCTTCCGGTCGGGGGCCCGCGCGACCCGCGGCCTCCTCCAGGGAGCCGCGGTCGCGATCGCGCTCGTCGCCGCGGCCGCGCTCGCTTCGAGCTCCGGTGCTGTCGCGAAGGGAGCCTTTCTCAGCTGGCAGGGCTGGGACCCGTACGACCAGCCGGACACCCCCGTCGGAGTCCGCTACGTGTGGAACTCGCACTACCTCGGCATCCGTTTCCCGAAGAAGAAGACCACCGTCTTCCGTGTTCGGGTCGCGGGGCCTCAGCGGAACCTCTACTGGCGCGCGACCACGCTCGACGACTACACCGGCACCGGCTGGCAGGAGGATCTCGACCTCAGTGAAGCGAGCCAGCGCGAGCAGCTCGACGTTCCGGGCCTCAGCGCGCGTGCGCGGGTCAGCGCGAACTGGGTGCGCCAGGACGTGACGGTGGAGGCCCTCCGCGACAACCACCTGATCGCCTCGGCCCAGCCCGTGCGCTGGCAACCCCCGAGCGATACCGAGGTACAGGACGAAAACGGCGACATCGTCGTCCTCCCGCGGGCTCTCCACCGGGGGCAGCGCTTCACTGTCTCGAGCTTCGTCCCGCGGGCGAAGCCGAGTGACCTCGCCAAGGCGGGCACGAGCTATCCGCATTCGATCGACCGTTATCTCCAGGTGATCCAGGGAAACGGGAAAGTGCCCGCTTTCGGCACGCCTGACCGCGACGCGCTGATGCACGTCTTCTTCGATGCCACGTGGCAGAACGACTTCCTGATGCAGGCCAACCGCCCCCTCTATGACCAGGCGCGTGAGGTCGTGGGCAACGCGCAGACGCCGTACGCGGCCACGGTGGCTCTCGAGGCCTGGTTCCGCCGGGACGGCGGCTTCCACTACGACCAGCAGCCTCCGCCGCCTGCGCCGAACGAACCCGCTCTCGCCGCCTTCGTCACGCGGACGAAGCGGGGCTACTGCCAGCACTACGCCGGCGCCATGGCCTTGATGCTCCGCTTCCTCGGAGTACCGGCACGGGTGGCGGCGGGTTTCACGAGCGGAAGCTTCGACTCGGACAAGCACGAGTGGACGGTGACCGACCACGAGGCGCACGACTGGGTCGAGGTCTACTTCCCGGGCTGGGGCTGGATGCCGTTCGACCCGACTCCCGGCCGCGGCCTCCTCAACGCCGCCTACGACCCCTCCTCGCCCGTCTTCGACACGCGCGACACGTCCTGGAGCGTGGGCAGCCCCGGGCTCGACGCCATTCGTCGCGAGGCCGAGCGCTCCCAGGGCCGGCCGGGGCTCGAGAGCGTCTCGGGCGCCAGCAATACCGGTAGTGGGAACGGCGGGACGACCGTCGTCCGCGACAAGGGGCCGAGCATCGTCGGCCTTGCCTTCCTCGTGCTCGCCGCCGCGATCGGGCTCGTGATGGGATTGAAAGCGTTGCTTCGGGCCCTCAGGTTCACCGGACGGAATCCCCGCGCCCTCGCTTCGGCATGCCGCAAGGATCTGGTCGGCTTCCTGGCAGACCAGGGACACGAGCTTCCACCAAGCGCGACCCTTTCCGAGGTGGCAGCGGCGCTCGACCGCTACTACGCCGTAGACGCGGACTCGTTCGCGCGCTGGGCGGGGATCGCTCGCTTCGCGCGGCCGGAGGAGGCAGAGGACGCGGTCGCCAGAGCCAGGCGCGAGCTACGGCGCGTGCGCCGTGACCTTCGTCACCAGCTGAGCGCGCTCAGCCGGTTCAAGGGCGCGATCAGCCTCCGCTCGCTGACGGTGTGAGGGGGCTCACCGCCGTCGTCATGGCGGCGGGGGAGGGATCCCGCCTGCGTCCGCTCACCGAGCGCTGGGCGAAACCCATCCTCCCGGTCGACGGGCGACCGGTTCTCGCAACCCTGCTCAGGGAGCTCGAATGGGCCGGCTTCGACGAGGTCACGGTGGTCACGGGCCACCTCGCCGAGCAGGTCGAGCGCCACGTGGGGGACGGCTCCGCCTTCGGGCTCCGGGCACGCTTCGTCCGCCAGCCGGAGCCGCTCGGCTCGGCCGACGCCGTTCTTCGTGCAGTCGAGAGCGGCGCCACGCCTCCTCTCCTCGTCACCGGCGCCGACACTGTCTTCGGCTCCGGAGATCTCGCCCGCGCGGCCGAAGGCTGGGACGGGAGCAGCGCAGCGGGGGCGCTCGGCATACGGCGAGGTGGGAGGGAGGAGCAAACCCCGGTTCGCATCGACGGCCACAAGGTGGTCGAGATCGGCGGCCAGGATCGCGCCCACACCGCCGCGCCCCTCTGGATCTTGGGCGAGAAGCTCGTCGAGGCGCTGCGCGAGGTCCCCGGGCCGCCCTTCGAGATCGCCCGCGCGGTGGGCGAGGCGATCGCCACCGGCGGTGAGATCCTGGCCCTCCAGCTGGGGCCGACCCGCGATCTCACCCGGCCGGCCGACGTCGTCAGGCAGAACTTTGCGTATCTTTGGGGTGAGGACCGATGAGCGAGACCTACGAGCTTTTCCAGCAGGGCCGGGAGCAGATGGCCGCGGGCATGAATGCCCAGGCCACGGTCTCGCTCGAGAAGGCCAAGCGCCGCGAGCCGGAGAAGGCGTCCATTCGCGAAGCGCTCGGCATCGCCTACTTCCGGATCCATCGCTTCGCAGAGGCGGAGGAGGAGTTCCGGGTCATCCTCGAGCTCCAGCCCGTCGACCACTATGCGCACTTCGCGCTCGGCCGTTGCCTCGAAAAGCAGGGAAGGCCCGAAGAGGCGGTGGGCCATTACAAGATGGCGACCATCTTCCGCCCGCAGAGCCAGGAGTACCGCCGGGCGCTCGAGGCTCTCGAAGCCGCCTAGGTGAAAGCGGTCGTCCAGCGCGTGAAGCAAGGCGCGCGTGCTCGTCGACGGCGACGTCGTGGGGGAGATCGGCGCGGGCCTGTGCGTTCTCCTCGGGGTCGAGGACACCGACGACCAGGACGCCGCCGGCCGGCTGGCGCACAAGGTGGCCGGGCTTCGGATCTTCGAGAACGAGGAGGGCAAGTTCGATCGCTCTTTGCTCGACGTGCACGGCTCGGCGCTCGCCGTCAGCCAGTTCACGCTGATCGCGGAGACGGGCAAGGGGAATAGGCCGAGCTTCTCGCATGCAGCGCGACCCGAGCAGGCCGAGCCGCTCTACGAGGCTTTCTGCGGCGCCCTCGAGGACGAGGGCGTCGAGGTCGCCCGCGGGGTGTTCGGAGCCCGCATGGAGGTCGATCTCCTGAACGACGGCCCTGTCACGATCGTGCTCGATTCTTGAGCCACGAAGCGAACCTTTCTACACTCAGGCCAGAGAGCGGAGGGAGGGCTCCGCGGAAACGGGAGAGGGGAAGGGGTTACATGAGGAAGCTCAGATTCGCCTTGCTCATCCTGCTGGGAGTCGCGCTTTACTGCGCGGCAACAGTTGGCTCGGCGAGCGGCGCCCGTCTGCCGGGCGCGTACAAGTTCGGTGCAAACGCGTGGGACTGCGACCCGCAGAACCCGACCGATGCATCGCTGCACCCCTTCGGCCGGGGATCGATGCGGCGTGAGCCCGACCTCGGCCAGGTCGCGACTGATCTGCCCGCATCGGCCAAGGGAAGAGCAGGCCGGAACTTCAGCGCGACGATCCCGGTCTACTTCCACGTCGTCACGGACGGGTCGACCGGAAACGTGACGGCCAGGCAGGTCTCCGCTCAGATCACCGTCCTGAACCGCACCTTCGCGGGAGCCGAGGGAGGCGCCAACACAGGCTTCTCTTTCCGCCTCGCAGGCGTCACGCGAACCGACAACGCGGATTGGTTCTACGCCGGCCCCGGTGGAACGGACGAGCATTCGATGAAAGCCACGCTGCACCAGGGCGGCACGAACGCGCTCAACTTCTACTCGACGACCGCGGGGCCAGGCCTCCTCGGCTTTGCATACCTGCCCGACATCCTGACGAAGCCGGGCCAGGCCTACCTTGATGGCATCGTCATCAACTGGGAGTCGATTCCGGGCACCTCGACGTCGTTCGCGGGTCGCTACGACGAGGGCAAGACCGCAACCCACGAAGCGGGACACTGGCTCGACCTCGAGCACACCTTCTACGGCGGCTGCAATGCGAAGGGCGACTTCGTCTCCGACACGCCGGCCGAGAAGACGCCGACGTCCGGATGCCCGGCCGACAAGGACACCTGCTCCCAGCCAGGGCTCGACCCGATCCACAACTACATGGACTACTCGTACGACAGCTGCTACAGCGAGTTCACCGCCGGCCAGGCGCAGCGGATGAAGGACGCCTGGCTCTTCTACAGGGCCTGAGCTCACCGCGAGGTAACGAAACGGGCCGGCTCCGAGCCGGCCCGTTTGCTGTCCGCGCGCGCACTGATCAGCCACTGATCCACGGCCCCGAGTCGCTCGAAAGGGCTTGCTATCCTGTCTGCAACCACATTTCCAGCTCGGAGAAGTGGGCGCGCCAGGCGCCCATTTTTTTCGGGAGAACGAGGACGGATGACCCAGGTTCACGACAAGGAACGCCAGCTCCACCGCGAGGTCGCCGAGACCGTCGAGCCGCGCATCCCGAAGATCGAGGTGCTCGCCGTCGAGCTCGGAGGGCCGGAGCACATCACCGTCTACGTCGATCATCCGGACGGTGTGGATCACGCGCTCTGCGAGCACGTGACGAACGAGTTGCGCTCCTATCTGAACACATATCGGGTGGATGTCTCCTCGCCGGGACTGGAGCGCCCCCTACGCACGAAGGAGCACTTCGCCGGCGCGGTGGGCAAGCGGGTTGCGCTGCGCACCGATGTCGAGGTGGGCGGCCGGAAGCGTTTTCGAGGAGAGGTCGTCGACGCAGGCGAGGACGAGGCCACGATCTCCGTGGGGGACGAGCGGGTGGAGATCCCCTACGAGGCCATCGTGCGCGGAAATTTGATCGAGGAAGGGCGGTAGGTGTGAGTCGAGAGATTCTCGAGGCGGTCAGGCAGATCGAGCGCGAGAAGGGGATCGAGGACGAAACCCTCGTGCGCGCGCTCGAGGACGCGCTGCTCGCTGCGTACAAGAAGACGCCGGGCGCGGCCCGGCATGCGACGGTCGAGCTCGACCAGGCGAGCGGAGACTTCCGCGTCTGGTCGATCGAGCTCCCGCCGGACATCGAGGAGCGCCTGATGGACGAGGCGCGTGAGCGCGCGATCTCGGAGCTCGAAGCGACCGAGGAGGAGACCGGCGAGCGCTCCCATACTCTCGTGACGGACGAAGACCTCCTGATCGACTGGTCCGACGTTCCCGACGAGCAGGTCAAGCGCGCCGACGTCACGCCGGCGAACTTCGGACGCATCGCAGCCCAGACCGCCAAGCAGGTGATCCTGCAGCGGATCCGCGAGGCAGAGCGCGAGATGATGTACGACGAGTATGTCGACCGCGTCACCGAGGTCGTCACCGGCATCGTTCAGCAGGCGGGCGACCGCAACAACGTCCTCGTCGACCTCGGCAAGGTCGAAGCTCTGCTGCCGCGCTCCGAGCAGGTGGACGGCGAGCGCTACGAGCAGGGGAGCCGCATCAAGGCGGTCATCACCGAGGTGCGCTCCGGGACGAAGGGCCCGCAGGTGATCCTGTCCCGCCGCGATTCTGAGTTGATCAAGACGCTCTTCGAGCTCGAGGTTCCCGAGATCGCCGACGGTCTGGTCGAGATCCGCGGCGTCGCCCGCGAGCCCGGCTACCGCTCAAAGATCGCCGTCGAATCGCACGTGCAGGGAGTCGATCCCGTCGGCGCCTGTGTCGGCCCGCGCGGGTCGCGGGTGCGCATGGTCGTGTCCGAGCTCCGCGGCGAGAAGATCGACATCATCCCGTGGAATCCCGAGCCGGCCCGCTTCGTCGCCAAGGCGCTCTCGCCGGCACGCGTGCGCGAGGTCCTCGTGGACGACGAGACGAAGGAGGCGACCGTCGTCGTCCCCGACGACCAGCTCTCGCTCGCCATCGGCAAGGAGGGCCTGAACGCCCGTCTCGCCGCGCGGCTGACGGGATGGAAGATCGACATCGTCTCCGAGACCGAGTTCGCCCGCAGCGAGGCCGAGGCGGCCTTCGGCGGCGCCGAGGAGGAGTTCTCGGGCCGCTGCGCGGCCATCCTCTCGAACGGCAAGCGCTGTCCGAACACCGCGCTTCCCAGCTCCAAGTACTGCGGAATTCCGGCCCACCGCGAGATCGCCGAGCGCGAAGCAGCCGGGGAGGACGTCTCCGCCCAGGTCGTCCAGCCCGCGGCCGAGGAGGAAGACGAGCTCGCCACCGAGGCCGAGGCCGAGGCTGAGCCCGAGGTCGTGGCCGAGTCCAACGGCGAGGGGCCGGCCGAGCCGGGCGGGTCCGAGCCGGAGACCGAAGAAGGTGAGACCGCTCCTGCGGCGTGAGCGAGACGATCAGGACGTGCGTGGGCTGCGGAAGGAAGGCTCCGCAGCGCGAGCTCCTGCGCTTCGTCGCCCCGGAAGGGGTGCTGGAGCGCGACGAGGAGAGGCGCGCGCCGGGACGCGGCGCCTACACCTGCTCGAGGCCGGCCTGTTTCGAGCGAGCCGTCGCCGCACGAGCTTTCTCGCGCACGCTGCGAAAGAACGTCAAAATTCCACGGGAGCTGACGACTGAGCATGGCTGACCGTCAAAGACCGCTGAGACCGCGAGGAGGATCGCCTTCGGGAAGGCGCAAGCGCCGCGTCGTCATCGACTCCCAGGCGGCTCGGCCGCGCCAGGACGCCCGCGCGCCCCGCGAGGCACCCAAGCCACGGACCGAGCAGCCGGCGCCCGCGGCACCGTCCGGGCCCGCAGTCGTCAACTCCGGCGCAACCGTCAAGGAGCTCTCCGCGGCCCTCGGCGTTCCCGTGCCGCAGATCATCAAGATCATGCTGGACGTCGGCGAGATGGTAACGATCACGCAGTCGCTCGGCGACGAGGCGATCGAGCTCATCGCCACGCAGCTCGAGCGCGAGATCGAGATCAAGCACGCCGACGAGGAGGAGCTCGAGCCGGAGGTCTACGAGGACAAGCCCGAGGATCTCGCGGCGCGCCCGCCCGTGGTCACGATCATGGGACACGTCGACCACGGCAAGACCACGCTGCTGGACGCCATCCGCAAGTCGGCGGTCGTGGAGACCGAGGCCGGCGGGATCACGCAGCACATCGGGGCCTACCAGGTGAAGCACGATGGGCGCCTGGTCACGTTCCTCGACACTCCCGGTCACGAGGCTTTCACTGCGCTGCGGGCGCGGGGCGCCAAGGTGACAGACATCGCAGTGCTCGTCGTGGCCGCGGACGACGGCGTCATGCCACAGACCGTCGAGTCGATCAACCACGCCCGTGCGGCCGAGGTGCCGATCGTCGTCGCCGTGAACAAGATCGACCGCCCGGAGGCGAACCCGACCCGAGTCCGCCAGGAGCTCGTCACGCACGACCTCCAGCCGGAGGAGTGGGGGGGGTCGACGCAGTTCGCCGATGTCTCCGCGAAAGACAACCAGGGCCTCGACGACCTCGTCGAGAAGATCCTCCTCGTTGCGGACGCCGAGCTCGAGCTGACGGCCAACGCGAAGGCGGAGGCTTCCGGGCCCATCATCGAGAGCCGGCTGGACATCGGCCGCGGCCCGGTCGCGACGATGCTCGTCTCGCGCGGCACGCTCAGGGTCGGGGACGGCATCGTCGCCGGCGAGGCGTGGGGCAAGGTGCGGGCGCTCTACAACTACCGGGGCGAGAAGGTCAAGGACGCAGGGCCGGGAACCCCGGTCGAGATCCTCGGCTTCGACAAGCCGCCCGCTGCGGGTGAGCAGGCGCGCGTCGTCGAGAACGAGCGCCAGGCCCGCCACCTCGCAGGCTTGCGGGCCCAGCGCGTGCGCGCCGAGCAATTGGCGCGCTCCACCAAGCGTGGTGTCTCCCTGGAGGACCTCTTCACCCGCATAGGCGAGGGGGGCGTACAGGAGCTCAACATCATCATCAAGGGCGACGTGCAGGGCTCCGTCGAGGCCGTCGTCGGCGAGCTCGCCAAGATCAAACATCCCGAGGTGGCGGTCAACGTCATCCACACCGGGATCGGCGCGATCACGGAGAGCGACATCATGCTCGCGTCGGCGTCCAATGCGATCGTCGCTGGCTTCAACGTGCGGCCCAACGCGGAGGCGCGTGCGCTCGCCGAGCGCGAGGGCGTGGACCTGCGCACCTACCGGGTCATCTACCAGCTCACCGAGGACATCCAGCAGGCTCTTGTCGGCATGCTCGCGCCCGAGCAGGTCGAGGATTCGCTCGGCGAGGCCGAGGTGCGGGCTCTCTTCCGGGCCTCCCGCCTGGGCGTGATCGCCGGCTGCTACGTCACGCGCGGCGTCATCCGCCGCAACTCGCAGATCCGCGTCGTGCGCGAGGGCGCCGTGATCTACGAGACGACGATCGGGAGCCTCAAACGCTTCAAGGACGACGTCAGAGAGGTGCAGGAGGGCTTCGAGTGCGGAATCCTCCTCGACAACTTCAACGACGTGAAGGAAGGCGACGTCCTCGAGGCCTACGAGACCCGCGAAGTCGAGCGGACCGACCTCGACGTGAGCGGCAACGGCGGCGGCCCCGCCGAGGCCGAGGAGCCTGCCGAGGAGTAACTAGCGGTTCTGCGCCTGCCAGGCCCGCGTCATGGCGACGCGCTCGGCGACGGACGGATGCGAGCCGAAGAGCTGCTTCTCCCAGTACGAGGGGGTGGGATCCTCGAGGTCCGAGCCCACGAACTGCACGAAGAGATGCCTGGCGGAGTCCGGGTCGCGAGTCGATTGGAGTGCGACCCAGTCGGCCTCCGCCTCGTAGCGGCGTGTGATCGCGTTCTCGGCGGGGGCGAGCCCGAAGCTCAGAACCACGAGAATGAGAGCGGCCAGCGGGACATTCCCCGGCTGACCCATTCCGCCCCGCCGGCGAGTGAGCTCGGCGACGAGAAAGGCCAGCGGGAAGGCGAAGAGGGCGTACCAGGCGAGGCTCTTCAAGATGTGTGACTTCGCCACATGGCCGAGCTCGTGCGCGAGGACGACGCGAACCTCGTCCATCGTGAATCGGCCGTCGAGGAACGTGTCCCAGAGAACGACCCGCTCCGACGGCCCGAGGCCCTCGGTATAGGCGTTGACGAGCGAGGTCGTGTCACTGACGTGCGCGATCCTGACGTCCGTCGGCCCGGCCCCGCTGCGCGATTCGATCTCGGGGAGCGAGGCGGCGAGCTCTGGCTCACTGGAGATCGGCCGCTGATCGTAGTAGTCGAGGAACGGCAGCACGAAGGCGAAGAACGCGGCCAGGGAGACGAAGACGGGCGCTCCGGCGATCCACCAGAAGCGTCCGATCCAGCGCGCGAGCGCCATCGTCACGGCGATGAGGAAGAGCGCGAGGATCGCGAACGCCCCGAGCTGGGACCACGGCGCAATGAGCCATTCGAGGTAGCTCTCGTGCGAGAGGCCGTGGCGGCGATACCACCATTGCTCGGCGAGGCTGAAGGGAATGCTCACAGCCCAGATGACGACGATCGTGACCATGCCGACGATGATCCCGGCTCCCACGGGACCGAGGCCCGTGCCGCGAGCGAAGCCCGGGGCCCAGACCGCGAGGACGAAGAGCGCGACCACCCCGACGAGAGAAGCGAGCAGGTAATCGGCAGTGAGGAAGCGCTCGAACGACTCCGCACGGTCGAGCTCGTGCGCCGACCAGTAGCTCGTCTCGTCGATCTGCGGAAGGGAGAGGCTCCCCGGGACGCTCGTCCGGTAGAGGTACCCCGCGGCCACCACCCAGGCCGCCACCGCGAGCACCGCGGGAATGATCCAGAGTCGGAAGCGGAAGGTCACAATGACTCGAGTATGGCCAGCGGATACATCGGCATTCTGTCTTTCGAGCTGTATTTCCCCGAGAACCACTCTCTCAAGGGCAAGCGGAAGGACCTTCTCTCGGTGAAGGCGCAGCTCCAGCGCCGTTTCGGCGCCTCCGTGGCGGAGGTCGACCACCACGACGTCTGGCAGCGCGCCAGGCTGACCCTCGCCTGCGTCGCTCGCGGGCACACCGAGCTGCTCGGACTGCTCGACGAGGCCGAGCGCTTCCTCGGCGGCCAGGCCTTCGAGCTCCGCCCGGTCGAGCGGGAGATCGTGACGCTCGATGAGTGAGCGCATGCGGAGAGTGAACGAGGCGCTGCGCGAGGTGCTCTCGGAGGGGATCGGCGGGCTGAAGGACCCGCGGATCGGCTTCGTGACCGTCACCGGGGTCGACACGAGCCCCGATTTGCGCCAGGCGACCGTCTACGTGAGCGTGCTCGGGGCGGAGAAGAAGCGCGAAGCGACCCTCGCCGGGTTACAGTCGTCCCACGGAGTCCTCCAGAGCCGCGTCAACCGGGAGCTTCGTCTCAAGCGGACTCCACAATTGACGTTCGAGTACGATCCGACGATAGAGAGGGGCGTACGGCTCTCAAGACTGATCGATGAGCTCGCGCCAGACCAACACGACCCAGACTGACCTGCGGACGATCGCGGAGGCGATCCGCGACCACGACCGGTTCCTCGTGACGACCCACGAGAACCCGGACGGCGACGCCCTCGGATCGCTCAAGGCGATGACGCTGGCTCTTCGGGAGCTGGGGAAAGACGCCTCCATGTATCTCTTTGGAGAGGTGCCGATCCCGAAGGAGTACGAGTTCATGGACTTCGGAGAGCTCGTCCGCGGCGTGAACCCCGACCCGTCGGGCCGAGTTGTGCTGGCCCTCGACGCGGCGAACGAGCGGCGCCTCGGCCCGGAGACGACCCTGCTCGAGAAGGCGCCGTTCGTCATCGACATCGACCACCACCACGACAACACGCGCTACGGCGACGTCAACCTCATCGTCGGCAGCGCCTCGTCCACCGGAGAGATCCTCCGCGACGTCTTGCGCGAGCTGGGCATCGAGCTGACGCCGGCCATCGCCGAGGCGCTCTACATCGCGATCGTCACCGACACCGGACGCTTCCAATATGCGAACACGACGTCAAAGGCCTTGCGGCTGGCCGGGGAACTCGTCGAAGCGGGCGCGGACGTCCACAGGGTTTTCCAGGGGATCTACGAGAACGTCGCCTTCGCCAAGCTGAAGCTGATCGCCCGGGCGCTCGAGAACGCGCAGGTCTTCGAGGGCGGGCGCGTGATCGTCTCCCATCTGGAACGGGAGGACTTCGACGCCGCCGGGGCCGAGGAGCCGTACTCCGAGGGGATCATCGACTTCCTGCGCGCCGTCGAGGGCGCGGAGATCGCCGCCCTTATTCGCGAGCCGCCGACCCAGAACGGGCCCACCCGTCGCGTCAGCCTGCGCACGACCGCCGAGGGAATCGACGTTTCGGAGATCGCGAGGAAGAGCGGCGGCGGCGGGCATCAGATGGCCGCGGGCTTCTCGAGCGAGTCGTCGGTGGACGAGATCACAGGGTTCATCCGCCGCGAGTACCTCGCTCAGGTCAACGGCTCCCGCCCCGATTGACCAACGGGCTCCTCCTGGTCGACAAGCCCGTCGGCCCGTCCTCCTTCGACATCGTCAAGAGGCTGCGCTCGCGCTATGGAGCCAAGGCCGGGCACGCCGGCACCCTCGACCCGCAGGCGAGCGGGCTCCTCCTGGTGCTCCTCGGCTCCTCGACGAGGATTGCCCGCTACCTCGTCGGGCTCGACAAGCGCTACGAGACCGAGATCCGGCTCGGGCTGCGCACGACGACCGGCGACGGAGAGGGGGAGGTGCTCGACGAGACCGAGATCGCTTCGCGCGAACGGATCGAGGCGATCGAAGGGGACCTCGAGCTAACCGTCCCGCAGGCCTCGGCGGTGAAGATCGAGGGGGAGCGTGCCTATCGCCTCCAGCGACGGGGTGTCTCCGTCGAGATGCCGACGCGGCGCTCCACGATCTACTCGCTCCGCGTGCGCCGCTACGCACCTCCGCTCGTCGAGCTCGACCTCCACGTCTCCAGCGGGACGTACGTGCGGGCAATCGCCGATGCGCTCGGCGGCCACTGCCGCTCGATCAGGCGCACGGCGGTTGGGCCGTTCAGGGTCGAGGACGCCGACGAGGAGCTCGTTCTCCCCCCGCTCGCTGCCCTTGTCGCCCTTCCTGAGCGATCGCTGACTGCCGAGGAGGCCGACCTGATCCGCCACGGCCGGCCCGTAGAGGGAAGCGAGGAAGGCCCCGTCGCGCTCCATTCCGGCGGGGAGCTCGTCGCGGTCGCACAGGGCGACGGCGAGAGTCTGCGACCCGAGACCGTCATCCCGGTTCCATGAGCCTTCTCCGCGAGGACAACTTCCGGAAGTTCTGGCTCGGCCAGACGATCTCACTCTTCGGCGACCAGATCACGTACATCGCGCTGCCCCTCACTGCCGTGCTGGTCCTCGATGCGAATGCCTCGGAGATGGGTTACCTCGGGGCGGCAGCCCTCCTGCCGCATCTCTTCTTCGCTCTTCCGGCGGGCGTGTGGCTCGAGCGAGTGGCGAGGCGCCGGCAGGTGATGATTCTCGCGGACGTGGGCAGGGCCGGGCTGCTCGCGAGCATCCCGCTCGCGTACGCCTTCGACTCGCTCACGTTCACGCAGCTCTACATCGTCGCGTTCGCCACCGGCACGCTCGCGGTCCTCTTCGACATCTCCTACAGCACGCTTTACGTGGCCGTCGTCGAGCGGGAGAGGTACATCGACGCGAACTCCCTCCTGCACGGAAGCCGCTCTTTCTCGTACATCGCGGGACCGAGCGTCGGCGGTGCGCTCGTCCAGCTTCTGAGCGCGCCTGCAGCCCTAGCCGCGGACGCCCTCTCGTTCGTCGGCTCGGCCCTCTTTCTCGGCCGCCTGGAGGCGCCCGAGCCTCCGCTCGAGCGGCGCACGACCAGAGCCCGGGACGAGGTCAAGGAGGGCCTTGCCTTTCTCTTTCGCAATTCGATCCTGCGGCCCGCGCTCTGCGGGACGGCGACGTTGAACTTCTTCAACTACGCCTTCTGGGCGCTCTTCCTCCTCTATGCAACCGAGGAGCTGGGGATCAAGGCTGGGACGCTCGGGCTCGTGCTCGGCGTCGGGGCTTTCGGCGGCCTCACGGGGGCGGTCGTCGCCGGGCGGATCGGGCGGCGAATCGGGATCGGGCCCGCGTTCATCCTCGGCATGGTGCTCTTCCCGGCTCCGCTCCTCCTCGTGCCGCTTGCCGGCGGGTCGGAGGCGAAGATCCTCGCGATGCTCTTCGTCGCCGAGTTCCTCTCGGGCCTCGGCGTCATGATCCTCGACATCAACGCGAGCGCCTTCATGATCGCGCTGACGCCGGACCGGCTGCGCTCACGCACGACAGGGGCCTTCAATTTCGTCAACTGGGGCATCAGACCGCTCGGCTCGCTCGCCGGCGGAGCACTGGGCGCGGCGCTGGGCCTACGCCCTGCGCTCTGGCTCTCGTCGGTCGCGGCGCTCGCCGGGGTCCTCTGGCTTCTGCCCTCGCCGATTCCGGGCCTGCGGGAGCTGCCCGAGGAGGCCGCATGAAGGTCGCCCGGTCGCCGGTCGAGCTCGAGCTCGCCGAGCGCGCCGTCGCCATCGGCACCTTCGACGGAGTACATCGCGGCCACCGCGCGACGATCGAAGCCGCGCTGGCAGCCGGGCCGCGCGCGGCGGTGGTCACGTTCGATCCGCATCCACGCCGCGTCCTCGGCTACGACGTCGAGCTCATCACCACGCTCGAGCGGCGCATCGAGCTGATCGAGGAGCTCGCGCCGGACGAGCTGCTCGTGCTCGAGTTCACTCCGGAGCTCTCGCGGCTCGAGCCCGAAGAGTTCGTCCGTGAGGTCCTCGTGCCGCTCGGAGCCCAGGTCGTCGTCGCCTCGGAGGGCTTTCGCTTCGGCAAGGCACGCCGCGGCGACGCCAACCTTCTTCAAGACCTCGGGCTCGACGTGCGCGTCGTAGAGCCGGTCGAAGGGGTCTCCTCCACCCGGATCCGTGAGCTGCTGCGCGCGGGAGACGTTGTGGGAGCCGCCGCCCTGCTCGGGAGGCCCCACGAGGTCGAAGGGGTCGTCGTCACCGGGGATCAACGTGGCGGCACGCTCGGTTTTCCCACGGCCAACATCGCGGTCGAGCCCGGTCTCCTCGTGCCGGACCACGGGATCTACGCCGGCTCGGCGCTCGGGCACCGGGCAGCGGCCTCCATCGGCGTCAACCCGCACTACGGCGGCAGCGAGCGCCGCATCGAGGCCTTCCTGCTCGACTTCGAGGGCGACATCTACGGAGAGAGGCTGCGACTCGAGCTCTGGGAGCGCCTTCGCGACGAACGGGCTTTCGCGAGCGAACAGGAGCTGGTCGACCAGATTTCAGCCGATGTCGAGGCTGCCCAGCGCGCATCTCGGCCCGGATAGCGCAAGTTTTAACCCGCTTCGAGCGTCTTTCCTAAGGCATGCATGGTTTGTCACCCGTGACGATGGTTCGGTGCCTCGGTTGCGGAGTCGTCTACCCGAAACCCGAAGGCGGCGGAACCTCCCAGTCCAACCCGGGCTGCCCACGCTGCAGCTACGTCGGCTGGGTTGCGGACGAGGAAAGCCTCAGGGAAGAGCTCGAGCGGATCCGCTCCGCCGCGGATCCGCTGCCCCGCCGCTTCTGGAAATCAGGCTGACGCCCCCGAAGTAGTGGTGGATCGAGCTGAAGCGCCGGACCTCGTAGCCGGCCTCCTCGAGTGCGCTGAGCGCCTCCTCCTCGAAGCCCGGCTCGACTCGCACGATCTGGCCGGCGGAGTGGAGCCGCGGCCGCTCGACCGCCTCCTGAAGCAGTAGCCCCTCGTCGAGGATCCCGCTCAGCACCTGCACGAGAGCGGGACGCAGACGCGTGCCACCCGCCGACCCGGCTGCGATGACCGGCTCTGCGCCGTCCAGGATGAGCGCCGGCGACATCATGCTCTCCATCCGCGCCCCGGGCACGAGCGGCTGTACCTGCAGATCGACCTCGCCCAGCATGCTGTTCAGGTGGATGTTCAGTCCGGGCAGGAAGTCGCCCGAGCCGAGGCCAAGGCTGGTTGTGAGGACGCACGCATTCCCTTCGCGATCGGCCGTCACGAGGTTCGTCGTATCGCCGATTCGCTCTCCGTGGCCGGTGTACGGCCGGGCGATGAGCACCTGCGCGAGCGTGAGCGCGCGTTCAGCCGGGCTCAATCCGCGCAGGGTGGGGAGGGCGTTCATGGTCTCGGCGAGATTGGAGAGGCCTCCGCGCGTCAGCACACTCAGGCCGAGGAACGAGGCTTCCAGGGGCTCCCGCCACCGCGGCTCGTACGCCTGAAGGTCGTCAGCGGTGACGGGGCCGCTCCTCTCGTCCATGAGCCGGATGAGCGTTTTTGCGATCGTGCCTGCGTAGAAGGTGCGCGCGCCCTCGTCCCGGACGAGCTCGAGGGCTCTGGCGAGGCCGGGCTGCTCGAGGCGCTCGCCGGTTTGGAGAAGGTCTCCGCTCGGCGCATAGATGCCCGCGCCCTCGCGGAGAGTCATCACCGGCGAGAGCATGGCCAGGCAGGCGGCGTGGGCCGGAGGCATCTCCACGCCGTCGCGGGCGAGCCGGAGCGCCGGCTCGACGATTCGTTCCCACGGCAACTTGCCGTGCCTGCGCCAGAGCTCGTCCAGACCGGCCGGGACCCCCGGAACCGCGCAGGAGGCGATTCCGACCTGGTAATGGACGATCTCGTTCTCGAACGGGATTCCGACGTCCTCGAGGGGCGCCACGGCGCGGTAAGCATCGAGTCCCGGGACGGCCACGAAGAAGTCGAGCAGGCGCACCTCACCCGTCCTCCCGTCGAACCAGATCGCATGGCCGCCGCCGGCGAGCCCCGTCATCACCGTCTCGGCAACGCAGGATGCGAGCGAGGCCGCGACCGCGGCGTCGGCGGCGGTCCCGCCGTCCTCGAGAACCTCGAAACCCGCATCGGCAGTAGCCCGATGGCCAGCCGCTATCCCAGGGCTGAGCGACACCTCTGGTAGCCTAGGCGCGATGGCACTCACCAAAGAGGCCAAGCAGGAGATCGTTGCCGGACACGGCAAGAGCGACGCGGACACCGGTTCCACGGAGGTCCAGATCGCGCTGCTTTCGCGCCGAATCCAAGAGCTGACCGAGCATTTGCGGGCTCACGGGAAGGATCATCACTCCCGCCGCGGCTTGCTCAAGCTCGTCGGCAGGCGCCGCCGGTTGCTCGACTACCTGCAGAAGAGAAACCTGGAGGGCTACCGCCAGCTGATCAAAGACCTGGGCCTGCGCCGCTAGGACACGACGCCGGGAGCCGTCGGCGGAAGTTTGAGGGAGCCCCGAGCAGGTGTTGCCTCAAACCTCCGCCTCCGCCTTCCGGGAAGAAAGAGGAGGCAACACATGAGCACGATGGTTACCGGGAACGCGCGCGTCGCGGCCCAAGTCGGCAACGACGAAATCACCTTCGAGACGGGGAAGCTCGCCAAGCAGGCGGACGGCTCCGTCCTCGTCCGCGCAGGCGACACGATGGTCCTCGCCACCGCGATGGGGAGAACCGAGGCCCGCGAGGGCGCGGACTTCTTCCCGCTCACGGTGGACGTCGAGGAGCGGATGTACGCGGCCGGGAAGATTCCCGGCGGATTCTTCAAGCGCGAGGGGCGCCCGACCGAGAAGGCGATTCTGACCGCGCGCATGATCGACCGGCCGATCCGGCCCCTTTGGCCGAAGGGCTTCACGAACGAGGTGCAGGTCATCTGCACGACCCTGTCGGCCGACCTCATCACCCCCTACGACGTCCTGTGCCTGAACGGCGCGTCTGCGGCGCTGATGATCTCGCCGCTGCCCTTCATGGGCCCGGTGGGAGCAGTCCGGATCGGCCTGATCGACGACGCGTTCGTCGTCAACCCGACGCTGCTCCAGACGGAAGAGGAGTCGAAGCTCGACCTGATCGTCGTCGGGACGCAGGAAGGCCTGACGATGGTCGAATGCGGCGCCGAGGAGATTCCCGAGGGGCGGTTGCTCGAAGCGCTCGAGCTCGCGCACGGCGAGATCAAGAAGCTCTGCGAGGTCCAGGAGGATCTCCGCCGGCAGGTCGGGAAGCCGAAGTGGCTCGACCAGGAGGTCACGGCTGAGATCGAGGAGGGCTTCGCCGACCGGATTCGCGAGCGGATCGGCTCCGAGGGGCTCCGTGAGTCCGCAGCGGCGATCGAGGAGATCGCCGCGGAGCTGGCGCCTCCGATCACGATGGACTCGAACGAAGAGGACATCGTCAAGGAGATGCAGGTTCGCTCGAGCCTCGACCTGCTGCTCGAGCGGCTGCGGCTCGAGGCGGTCAGCGGTCCGGTCCGCGAGCAGTTCGAGGACGACCTGCGGGCGCTCACCGAGGCGGAGCAGGACTCCAAGCAGCTCAAGTCCGCCAAGCGCCACCTGCTCTTCGACCGCATCATCGAGACCGTCGAGCTTCCGTTCCCCATCGGCCCCGCCACCGTCGAGGGCGAAGCGCCGACGGTGAAGGAGGCCATGACGAAGCAGTTCGTGAAGAAGGCCTCGGAGGCGATCTACAAGGACCTCGTCCGGAAAAAGATCGCAGTCGAGAAGCGCCGCCCGGACGGACGGGGCACCGATGAGATCCGGCCGATCGAGTGCGAGGTCGGGGTCTCTCCCCGCACGCACGGATCCGCGCTCTTCACGCGCGGCCAGACCCAGATCATGACGCTCCTCACGCTCGGAACCGCCAAGGAGGGTCAACGCATCGACGACCTCTCGCTCGAGCAGGAGCGCCGTTACATGCACCACTACAACTTCCCGCCCTACTCGGTGGGGGAGACCGGCTTCATGCGCGGCCCCAAGCGTCGCGACATCGGTCACGGTGCGCTCGCACAGCGGGCGCTCGAGCCGATGGTCCCGCCGCTCGAGGAGTTCCCGTACACGATCCGGCTCGTCTCCGAGACGCTCGAGTCGAACGGCTCGTCCTCGATGGGATCGGTCTGCGGCTCGACGCTGGCCCTGATGGACGCCGGCGTGCCGATCAAGGCGCCCGTCGGCGGCATCGCCATGGGCCTCGTCAAGGAGGGCGACGACTACGTCATCCTCACCGACATCCAGGGCGCCGAGGATCACCTCGGCGACATGGACTTCAAGGTCGCCGGCTCACGTGAGGGCGTCACGGCCCTGCAGATGGACATCAAGATCACCGGCGTCACGCAGGAGATCATGCAGAGCGCACTCGAGCAGGCCAAGCGGGCGCGTGAGTTCATCCTCGACAAGATGGCCGAGGCGCTCCCGGAGACTCGCACCGAGCTCTCTCCAAACGCTCCGCGGATCACGACCGTCAAGATCGACCCCGAGCAGATCGGCCTCGTGATCGGCAAGGGCGGCGAGACCATCCGCTCGCTCGAGTCCGACTACGAGGTCCAGATCGACATCGAGGAGGACGGGACGATCCTCATCTACGCGGTCGACGGCCCCAAGGCAGACGCCGCCGTCGCGGCCATCCAGGCCTTGACCAAGGAGCCCGAGGTCGGAGACGAGTACACGGGGAAGGTCGTGAAGACGACCGACTTCGGCGCCTTCGTCGAGCTGAAGAAGGGCACCGACGGGCTCCTCCACGTCTCCAACGTGGGCCCGGGGCGCGTCGCCCACATCGAGGACGTCATCTCCCGCGGAGACGTGCTCGACGTGAAGGTGGCCGAGGTCGACAAGGCCCGCGGGCGGATCGGCCTCAAGCTGGTCGCCAAGCACGAGAACGGCTCGCTCGTTCAGCCCGAGGAGCTGATCGAGCGCGCGAAGACGGCCCCGCCCCGCGAGCGCGAAGAGCGCCCCAGGGGCGGTGACCGCCGTGGTGGACGCGATCGCGGCTCCCGCGACCGCGGCCCGAGGCGCGAGGGCTAGGACCCGAGCGGGGGGTGGACGAGCGGGGCTTGCCCCCCTCGTTGGCGGCGCGCTTGCCAAACTGAGAACAGGCGCGCCGTCACCGCTATGGCGACGATGTCGAAGAGGACGTAGCCGCTCGCGGCTCCGCTGGGCGGGTTCCCGGACGGCACCGGCAGGCCGGGGACGACGTCTTTCCAGGCCCAGACCCCGATCGCGGTCCCGGAGAGCTCGAGCATTCCGACCACGAGGAACACCGCGGCGTAGAGCACCCGGGCACGGCCGCGCCAGAGGAAGAGCAGGAAGACGGACATGCCGAGCGCCCCGCTCGCATCCGTGTGGGAGAGCACGGTGAGGCCGGCGATCGCCCAGCCGATTGCGATCGCGCCGACCGCCAGGAGGAACGTCCGTTGGTGGCGCGACACGAGCCCGGTCTGCGTCAGGCTGAGTCCGGTGAGGTACACGAGCCCGTGGCCGGGCGGCACGAAGAGCGGCAAGTTGCCGAGACGGTAGGTGTAGACCCCCCAGATGATCGACCCCACGACCTCCATGCAGGTCGCGGCCGCGACGACGAGCAGGGCCCGCACGCGTCCCTCGGGCGTGAGCGGGACGAGAGCCGCGCCGAAGACGAACCAGGTTACGGCCCCGAGCACGAGCTGGCCGCCGAGGCCCACGGCCACGTCGATCCGGAAGACGGCCAGGAAGAACGTGACGACGAAGGCACAGAAGAGCCACGGCCGGGCACGCATCGAAGGGACAGAATAGAGGCGTGAGGAGCTACGACGCGATCGTCGTGGGGGCCGGGCCGTCGGGGTCGACGGCCGCGTATCGCCTCGCCAAGGCGGGGAAGAACGTCCTCCTGCTCGACCGCGCTACCTTCCCGCGGGACAAGCCCTGCGGGGGAGGAGTGACCGAGCGCGCCGCACGGCTGCTTCCGTTCTCGATCGAGCCCGTGGTGGAGGACGTCGCGACGAAGGTCGACCTGCGTCTCGGCTACGGCCGCACAATCGAGCGCGGCGACGGCGTCCCGCTCGTCTACCTGACCCAGCGTCGGAGGCTCGATGATTTTCTCGCCGAGCGGGCGGCGGAGGCCGGGGCCGAGTTTCGGGACGGCGTCCGGGTGACGGCGGTCGAAACCGGGGAGGAGGGCGTCACCGTGGAAGCCGGCGGCGAGCGCTTCAACGCTTCCGTGGTCGTAGGCGCGGATGGAGCGAACGGCGTCACCGCGCGGGCCCTCGGGCTGGGCGGGAATCGCCACGTCGGCGTCGCGCTGGAAGGGAACCTGAGCTACTCGAAGGCTCCGGCGAACGGCTATCGCGGCAAGATCGTTCTCGAGTTCGGAGTCGTGCCCGGAGGCTACGCCTGGGTCTTTCCCAAAGCCGACCACATGAACTTCGGAGTGGGGGGCTGGAGCTCGGAAGGGCCGGGGTTGCGAGGCCACCTGGAGCGACTCTGCGCGGCTCATGGCGTCTCGCCGGACGACCTCGAAGACGTCCGCGGTCACCGGCTCCCGCTGCGCTCCCCCTCGTCGACCCTGGCGCGGGGACGGACACTCGTGATCGGAGACGCCGCCGGGCTGATCGACCCGGTCTCGGGCGACGGGATGTTCGAGGGCTTCCTCAGCTCTCTCTACGCCTCGGATGCCGTGCTCGACCTGCTCGACGGGCGTGCGACCAGTGTCGACGCCTACGGGCCGAGGCTGGCGGAGCGGCTCTCCACGCACCTCTGGGCGTCGTGGGGCGCGAAGGTGGCGCTCGACCGCTTTCCGCGTGCGATGTTCCGGCTCGCCAGCACCCGCATCGTCTGGGGCGCCGTCGAGCGCATCGTGCGCGGTGACGTCGAGGATGTCTCGGCGATCCGCGGCATCGCGCGGCCTCCGCTCAAGCTCGTGCAACTCCTCGTGCGTGCCGCAGGAGACCCAGGCCGCGCATTCCGCAGCGCCTGACTACGATCCGGCCGTGCAGAACTACCTGCTGACGCAGCTCGACGGCGGCACGCGGGTCATCACCGAGCCCCTGGAGGGCGTCCGCTCCGCAGCGATCGGCCTCTGGATCGGCACCGGCTCCCGCGACGAAGACGACCCCCACGCAGGCGTCACCCACTTCCTCGAGCACCTGCTCTTCAAAGGCACGAAGAAGTACTCCGCGCAGGAGATCGCGGAGATCTTCGACACCTTCGGCGGGGAGCTGAACGCTGCTACGGCCCGCGACTACACGGTCGTCTACGGGCGCGTCCTCGACGAGCACGCGGAGACGGCGGTGGACGTGATGACGGACATGGTGTTCTCGCCGACGCTGGCCGACCTCGACTCGGAGCGCGAGGTCGTCCTCGAGGAGATCGCCATGATCGAGGACAGCCCGCAGGAGCTCGTCCACGACCTCATCACGGTGGCCGTTTTCGGCACGCATCCGCTCGGGAGGCCGGTGCTGGGAAGCGCAGACGTGATCTCGAGTGTCAGCCGGCGCTCGATCGGCGCCTACCATCGCGCCCGCTACACCGCTGCAAATGTCGTCGTGGCCGCGGCGGGGAGCATGGAGCATGAGCGCCTGCTGGAGCTCGTCGAGCGCATGGAGGAGAAGCTCCCGGATCCCCCGGCGCGCAAGCCCGCGGCCCGTGCGCCCTTCGTGTCGCCGCCCGGCCCATCCCTCCGCTTCCAGCGCAAGGACACGGAGCAATACCACGTCTGCCTCGGCGCGCCCGGTATCTCACGCTCGGACAAGCGCCGCTTCGCCGCCTCGATCCTCGACGGCGTTCTGGGTGGCTCGGCCTCGTCGCGGCTCTTCCAGGAGATCCGGGAGAAGCGCGGGCTCGCCTACTCCGTCTACACGTACTCGTCCCAGTACGCCGATACCGGCCAGATCGGCGTCTACGTGGGCACGAGGGAGGAGAACCTCATCGCCTGTCTCGAGATCGTCGCCGAGCAGGTTGCGAGCATCGCCGCCGGGGAGATCGGCCAGGAAGAGCTCGACCGAGCCAAGGAGAATCTGAAGGGCCGGATCATGCTTTCAATGGAGCTGACCTCGAACCGCATGAGCCGTCTCGGCAAGTCGCTGATCACGGACAGCGAGCTCCTCTCCCTCGACCGCATCCTCGCGGAGATCGAGGCCGTCGAAGCGTCGAGCGTCGCCGAACTGGCCGGCCTGCTCCTGGATCGCGAAAAGCTCTCGGCGGCTGCAATCGGGCCGCGTGAGGAGCGGCTGCTGGCCGCCGTCGAGACGGTCTGCCCCGGCCTCGTCGCCGCGGCCGCGGCGTGAGAATCATCCTGCTCGGGGCCGGCGGCAAGGTCGGCTCAGTGCTCGGCCCGAAGCTCGAGGAGGCCGGTCACGAGGTCACGGGCATCGGTCGGGGAGAGACTCCGGACTTCGCAGGGCACGACGCAGCCATCGACTTCACGCTGCCCGACTCCGTGCGGGCGAACATGGAGGCCGCCCTCGGATTGGGCGTCCCTTGCATCGTGGGGACGACGGGGCTCGGGCCCGAAGATCTCGACGGTTTCGACCGGCTCGGCAAAGAGCGCGGCGTCGCCTGCTTCGTGGCGCCGAACTTCGCCGTCGGCGCGGTGCTGATGATGCGCTTCGCGCAAGAGGCGGTCTCTTATATGCCCAACGCCGAGATCGTGGAGCTCCACGACGAGAAGAAGGTGGATGCACCCTCCGGCACGTCGAAGGCGACCGCGGAGGCGATGGGCGGGAACGTGCCCATCCACTCCGTCCGGCTCCCCGGCCTCGTCGCGCACCAGGAGGTGCTCTTGGGCGGCCCGGGACAGCTCCTGACGATTCGACACGACACGACCTCTCGCGAGGCGTTCGTCCCAGGAGTCCTCCTCGCGCTGGAGAAGCTTTCGTCCCTCGAGGCCGGTCTCACGGTCGGGCTCGAAAAGCTCCTGAAGTAAGCTTAAGCCAGTGCTAGGTCAGGTCCTCACGGCAGTCGCCACGCCGTTCGCAGAGGACGGCTCCGTCAACTTCGACGCCTTCAAGCGCCTCTGTGCCCATCTGCTGGAGAACGGTTCCGAGGGACTGGTCATCTCCGGCACGACCGGCGAAGCGCCGACGCTGACCGACGCCGAGCGCCTCGATCTCTTCGTGGCGGCCGTCGAGGTCGCACATGAGCATGGCGGCACGGTCATCGCGGGGACGGGGACGTACTCGACGGCGCACTCCGTCCATCTGACCCGGGACGCGCACGGCGTCGGGGTGGACGGCTTCCTCGTCGTCACTCCCTACTACAACAAGCCTCCGCCGCGCGGGATCGTGGCCCACTTCGAGGCCATCGCGGCGGTCACGGACAAGCCGATCGTCGTCTACAACATTCCGCAGCGAGTCGTCGTCAACCTCGAGCCCGAGACGCTCACCGACCTCGCCGAGATCCCGAATGTCCAGTACGTCAAGCAGGCGACGCCGGACATCGACCAGGCGCGACGGATCGTGTCGGAGAGCGGCCTCATCCTGCTCGCCGGGAACGACGAGCTCCTCCTGCCCTTCCTCGAGGTCGGCGGCAAGGGCGGCATCTTCGTCTTCACGCACCTCGTCGGGCCGCGCGTGAAGGAGCTGGTCAGCCGGTTCGAGCAGGGCGACTTCGACGGCGCCAAAGAGATCGAGGCCGAGCTCGCGCCGGTGATCGAGGCGCTCGCGGTCAACACGAACCCGATCCCGCTCAAGGCCGCGCTCAACATGCTGGGACACGAGGTCGGCGGCGTGCGCCTTCCCCTCGTCGAGGCAACGGACGCCGAGAAGGCGGTCGTCCGCGAGACGCTCGAACGAGCGGGCGTCCTCTCCAGTCAGCCCGCGTAGAGCGGGCCGGCGAGGTACTTCAGCCCGGAATCGACCTGTGCGGTGACCACGCGCTTGCCGGCGCCGAAGCGCTTGGCAAGGATTGTCGCGGCCGCCAGGTTCGCGCCGGTCGACGGTCCCGAGATGAGGCCTTCCTCGGAGGCGGCCCGACGCGCCATGGCGAAGGCGTCGGCGTCCGAGATCGGAATCACCTCGTCGAGATCCTCCTTGCCGAGTAGCGGTGGCCAGAAGCCCGCGCCGCCGCCCTCGATGTGGTGGGTGCCGCGGGACCCTCCGGAAAGGACTGCCGACTCGGCGGGCTCGACGCCCACCCGCAGCACGTCCGGCGCCGACGCTCGGAGCTCGCGCGTCACACCGAGGAAGCACCCCGCGGTGCCGATGTAGGAGCAGAAGGCGTCGGGTGGGTCGTCCAACTGCTCGAGGATCTCGCGCCCCATTGCGCGGTAGCCGTCGATCATGTCCTGGTTCCGAAACTGATCGGTGGGGAAGCCGTCGACTTCAGCAACGATCTCGGCCGCGCGCTCCATCATGCGCGGGATCAACTCGGGCGTAATGCCCTCCGGGCTCGAGATGAGCTCGACGTCGGCTCCGAACGCCTCCATCGTCCGCGTCTTTTCGATCGCGAAGGCGTCGGAGGTCACGATCCGGAGGGGATAGCCCTTCACCGAGCAGACGAAGGCGAGCGAGGAGCCCGTGCTGCCTCCGGTGTACTCGACGACGGTCTGGCCGGGCTGCAGCCGCCCCGAGCGTTCCGCGCCGTCGATCATCGCGAGCGCCATGCGGTCCTTGTAGGAGCCAGTCGGATTGTAGGACTCGAGCTTGACCCAGATCTCCGCCGAGTCGGCCTCCGGCAGCCGGGTCAAACGCACGATGGGCGTGTTGCCGATAGCGCCGAGCATGGCGCTTCGCTCCCCGGTCGCGGTTGCCATGGCGCGACCCTACTACACTGCGCGAATGGCCGGATCGACGCGACTGATCCCCCTCGGGGGCCTCGGCGAGGTGGGGAAGAACATGATGGTCGTCGAGTGCGACGAGGGCATCGTTGTCATCGACTCGGGGCTTTCGTTTCCCCGTGACGAGCACCTCGGCGTCGACCTCGTCCTACCGGACTTCAGCTATCTACGCGACCACGAGAGCGAGCTCCGCGCGGTCGTCATCACGCACGGGCACGAGGATCACACGGGCGCGCTGCCCTTCCTGCTCAGGGAAGTCCGGGTGCCGGAGGTGTGGGCCACCCGGCTGACTCTCGGCCTCGTCCACTCGAAGCTCGACGAGCACGGCCTGCTGAAGGCCGCGGAGCTGGTGGAGATCGAGCCCGAAACCGGGCCCGTGCAGCTAGGCCCGTATCAGGCCGAGTTCGTGCGCATGGCGCACTCGATTCCCGACGCGGTGGCGGTCGTCCTCGAAACGCCGGGCGGACGGATCGTCCACACGGGGGATTACAAGATCGACCACACCCCGGTGGACGGCTTCCGCACGGACCTGGGGCGTCTTGCCGACCTGGGGAACCGTGGCGTCGACCTCCTCCTCGGGGACTCGACCAACGCCGAGCGTCCCGGAGTAACGGAGTCCGAACGCACGGTCGGCGAGGTCTTCCGCCAGATCATCCCGCAGCGGACGGGACGCATCCTCATCGCGTCGTTCGCCTCAAACGTGCACCGCGTGCAACAGGCGATCGACGTGGCCATGGAGGACGGTCGCAAGGTCTGCCTGATCGGCCGCAGCCTGCGCAAGAACGTCAACATCGCACGGAACCTGGGCTATCTCGACGTCTCGGACGACCTGCTCGTCAAGCCCGACGTGCTGGCCGAGCTCGCTCCGGACGAGACGATGATCCTCTGCACGGGCAGCCAGGGCGAGCCGATGTCGGCGCTCACGCGCATGGCCTACCACGACCACCCCTTCGTCCAGGTGGAGGAGGGCGACACGGTGATCATCTCGGCCAAGCCGGTGCCGGGGAACGAACTGCGCGTCCACGACACGATCAACCGCCTCGCGCGCTCGGGGGCGGAGGTGCTGCACCAGGAGATAGCCCCGGTGCACGTCTCCGGCCACGGCCACGCGGAGGAGCTGCGCACGATCCTCGCCGTTCTCCGTCCACGCAACGTCATGCCGATCCACGGCGAGTTCCGCATGCTCGCTGCGCACGGGCGCCTGGCGCGCGACGCCGGCCTCGACGGAGACAACATCATCCTCGCGGAGAACGGCTCGGTCGTCGAGCTCTCCGACGGTCGCGCGCGCATCGTCGACTCCGTCGAGACGGGCCAGACGTTCGTGGACGGGATGGGAGTGGGGGATGTGAAGGACGTCGCCCTGCGGGACCGCCGCCATCTTTCCGAGGACGGCGTCCTCATCGTCGTCGTCACGGTGGGCTCACAGAACGGCCGCGAGATCGCCGCTCCCGAAGTGATCTCCCGCGGGTTCGCCGAGCCGGGCCCGCTCCTCGAAGAAGCGCGCGACGAGGCGGAGCGAACGCTCGCCTACTGCCTCTCCGAGGACATCTCGGAGCTGAAGCTCCTCCAGGAGCACATCCACGACGCCGTCGGCACGCTCATCCGCGAGCGCACGGGTCGGCGGCCGATGATTCTCCCCGTCGTCCTCGAGGTCTAGCCCAAGCGATCTCGTCGGCGGGCTCTAGCCGGGCAGAGCCCGGCTCCGCCCCCGCCTGGCGACGCTCGCCGCAGGATCCTGCGCTCGCAGACCCTCGTCGTACCACTCGTACTGCCTCGGGCCTGCTCGCTTGCCTCCCTTGCGAGCATCGCCCGAGATCACTTGAAGGGCGGAGGCTGCGGCCGCCGGCCAAGGTCGATGTCGTGTGAGCCGCTGGCCGGGATGTCGCCCCGAGTGACCTGCTTGGTCTTGCCGCATCTATCGCAGCGGACGACGTAGAAGTCCACGCGCTCGTCGCCACCCGTCTCGACCGCCACGTAGTCGTGACGGCAAAGGAGTTGCTTCAGTCGGCCCACCGGAAGCCGGTTTCGCTCAGCGCTGGCTGGAGCGGGCTCGTAGGGAGCCCAGGGTGAGGATCCGCGTTGTAGGCGCGCGGGGCGACGTCGTTGGGCGAGCTCGGGTGGAAGAGGGAAGCGAGGTACTGGATGTGTCCGCGGCCCGGGCCGAGCTCGAACTGGCCTCCTCCGTAGATGCCGATGTCCTTCTCGCCGCAGTACTCGTAGGCCTCCAGCAGCGCGCGCAATGAGCCGAACCTGGAGGGCTTGAAGTTGAGGGTCTGCGGAGGGAACGGAAGCCCCTCGATGTCGGCGACGGAGTGGATCGGCGCATCCCACGTGATGCGGGAGCGATGCGGCTCGAGGACGGGGTCGGTCTCCTTGGTGAGCGCCGGGTCCTCGATGAACGCCTTCGGAAAGGCGATGGCCACCCTGGCGTACAGGGTCGGATCGGGGTCCAGGTCGACGGGTGTCCCCTTGTAGGCGCCTTTCAGGTCGAGCGTGTCCACAGCGCGTGTCTCGACGAGCGCCGTCACGAGCGCGTCGTCCCACGTCGGAGTGGGGTCGAGCTTGAAGCGGAGCGCGGGGTACGTGTCCAGCCAGCGCTGCAAGGGATCGATCGAGGCCGGCTCGCCGAGTCGCATCGAGGAGACGAAGGTCACCGGGCACGGCTCGAGGCCCATGGCCTCGTGGAAGGAGGTTCCGGCCTGACGCAGGGCGAGGTCGAGCGCGGCGCTCTCGAACGCCCAGCTCCGGTAGGGGCGGAACTGCTCGAGCGCGGGGCCTGCGGGCCAGAGCCCGAGCCGGTCCAAAAGCTGCGAGAAAGAGTCGAGCGTGTGTGACCCGGCGAGCGGAAGGCTGTGGCCCTCGCGCTGGAAAGCCTCCTGGTCGTCGACCGAGTAGGTCACGTCCTCGCCCACGCCTTCGTGGCCTGCTCCCCGCAGGTGAACGAGGGTCGTCTTGCGCGTGAACTCGGGAGAAATCGGCTGCTCGAGGGGCTCGAGCTCGTAGTCCTCGATCTCCAGAGGAAGATCGGATACGCGGTCGTACAGACTCACTCTGATGAACGGTACGCGCTCGGAGAACTTGGTGTAGTACTAGAGGAGATGAGCTCCTCGAACGGTCACAGCTGGGCGGCGCTGATGCGCTCCTACGGCGTGTCGGAGGCGACCGCCAACCGGTTGATCCGCTCGCTGACGGCGAGCGAGGTCGCCGCGCTGGCGTTCTGCCGCCTGCTCGAGCGCTGGGCGAAGGGGGAGCCAGAGCCGTGCACCGCCCCTCAGCGCGAGGCGGCGCTCCGGCGGGCGGCCGAACGGGCCGAGACTGCGCTCAGCGGCCTCGAGCGCCCGCTCGGGCGCTTCCTGCTCGAGCTGCAGGCCGAGGACGCCGCCGGGCGCTCGTGGTACGGGGAGCCAGGCGCCGGGGAGGTCGTCGAGTGGGAGGCCGTGCTCAAGCGGGCCGGTGTCGGCGCCCCGCCCGCGCGGGTCGCTCACGCCTACCTCGAGCTGGCCGTGCTCGTCCGCGCCCTCGAAGGCCTGACCGCCTCCGCCCGGCTGTCGTCGGTGCCCGACCGCTCGTCGCTCTGGGCCGGGCTCTTCGACTTGCGGGAAAACCTGCTGAACGGGGCCGTCGAAGACCTGCGCGCGCTTGCCGCCTAGGCTGACCGTCGTCGGTTCGGTCAACCTCGACCTCGTCGCGCGCGTTCGATACCTGCCGCGCCCGGGTGAGAGCATCACCGATGCCGAGCTGGCCAAGGTGCCCGGCGGGAAGGGCGCGAACCAGGCGGTCGCCGCCGCCCGTCTCGGCGCGGAGGTCCGGTTCGTCGGCGCCGTCGGGGAGGACGAATTCGGGACGTTGGCCGTAGCCGGACTCCGTGAAGCCAACGTCGACCTCTCCAGGACTCAGGTCGTCCACAGCCCGACCGGAATCGCCCTGATCCTCGTCGACGACGAGGGGGAGAACCAGATCGTCGTCGTCCCGGGCGCGAACCACGCGCTCGACGCGAAGCGCATCGAGGTCGGGGAGCCGGATGCCGTCCTCAGTCAGCTCGAGATCGAGGACGTGGCGATCCTGGCTGCGGTGGAGCACACCGATGCGTTCTTCTGCCTCAATGCTGCGCCGGCCCGCGAGGTCTCCGAGGAGATCCTCCAGCGGGCCGACCTGATCGTTGCCAACTCCTTCGAGCTCGACGCGCTCGGGTCGAGCCCGCTCGGCGCGCTCTTCGCGCTCACGCTCGGCGAGGAAGGGGCCCTGCTCATCGACGACGGGGAGGAGGTCGCCCGCGCCAAGCCACCCAGGGTGGAAGCCGTTGACGGGACAGCGGCCGGCGACGCGTTCACGGCCTCCTTGGTCGTCTCCCTCCTCGAAGGACGTGACCGCCAGCAGGCGCTCGAACGGGCGTGCGCGGCCGGCGCTCTTGCGGCGTCGAGACCCGGCGCGCAGCCTTCCCTGCCCACCGCGGGCGAGGTGGACGCGATACTGCGCGCCTGATGGCCTTGCTCACGTTCCTAGGGCGCTGCCGGCAAGGGAGGCAAGCGAGCGGCGCCGAGACATACGCGCTGAACGCGCCTCTAGTTAGACGGGTGCCGCGAGCGGCGGTGCAAACGACGGCCGCTCGGGCGTGTGACTCACCCGCCAGGGGGCCAGGGGCGTGAGGACCAAGATCCTCTTCGACACGGATCCGGGCCACGACGACGCGATCGCGCTCCTCCTGGCACTTGCTTCGCCGGAGCTCGAGGTGCTCGGAGTGACGTCGGTCTCGGGCAACCAGACTCTCGAGAAGACCACGGCGAATGCGCTCAAGATCCTCGAGTTCATCGACCGCACCGACGTGCCCCTCCACGTGGGCGCCGCGCGACCGCTCGTCCGCGAGCAGTGGGCGGCGGCCTACGTCCACGGAGAGACCGGCCTCGACGGGCCCGTCCTCCCCGACCCGACGACGAAGCCCGCCGAGGGCCACGCAGTCGACTTCCTGGCCGCCCAGCTCGAGGAGCACGACGACGTCGTCGTGGTCCCCGTCGGCCCGCTGACCAACATCGGCCTCCTGCTCGCGAAATACCCGGGCATCGAGGAGCGCATCGGGTGGATCGTGCTCATGGGCGGGGCGATCGCCGAGGGAAACGTCACGCCGGCGGCGGAGTTCAACATCTGGGCGGACCCGGAAGCGGCACACCGGGTCTTCACGAGCGGCGTGGACGTGACCATGGTCGGCCTCGACGTCACCCACAAGGCGCTGCTCTACCCAAAGAAAGTCGACGAGCTGCGCGGGGCCGGAAGCGTCGGCGTGCTCGTCTCCCAGCTCTACGACTTCTACCACGGCCACCACGTGCGAATGTACGGCTGGGAGGGCTCGCCCGTTCACGACGCCCTCGCGGTCGCACACGTGATCCGGGACGACTTCCTGACTACTGAACACCGCTTCGTCCAGGTGGACATCGGCCCCGAGCCGGGCCGCGGGAGAACCTACGTCGATCTCTGGCAGCGCACCGGCAAGGAGCCGAACGCGCATGTTGGCGTAGACGTCGACGGTCCCGGCTTCATCGATTTCCTCATCGAACGACTGTCGTCGTACCCGTAGTCACTCCGGCAGGCTCCCAGACGAGGTCCTGGGCCTCCGCGGGGAGCCGGATGATCCGCCCGGGCTCGCTGTTCCTCGGGGTGCCGATCAAGTAGATGCTCACATTTGTGGCGTACGCGAGCCACTGCTCGTCAGGTGAGAACGCGACGGCTCGACCCGTCGGCAGGTTGTTCGGGGGATCCGTGAAGTCCCCGTCGCGCTCCACGATCGTCCCGTTCTCGCCTGCGGCGAACGACCCTGAGGGGCTCACGACCCAGTTGCGCAAGAGGCCTCCGAAATTCGTCGTGAAGCCGACGACTGCCTTCCCCTGGAACAGGGCAGTCCCGAACTGAAACTCCGTGAAGCGGCTGTGGATCTCCAGCGAGGCGACCAGGTGCCGTTCGTCCAGCCAGGCGAGATCAGTGGCGTGCACGGAGATCCTTTCCCGCAATCCAGAGCCAAGCCCGGCGATGTTGGGATGATTCCGCGCCGCCGCTCGAAGGTCTGCGGCGGTGAGGAGCACGCGCTTGCCCTCCATGATGCGATCGCCCTGCGCGTAGGTGAGGCGTCCGTCCGGCCGCCAGGCGGGAGGGCAGCCCCGCAGGCTCCTCTTCGGGATTCCGCTCTGGAGCTCCCAGACGGCGATATCGCCGCCCTGGCACTCGGCGACGAGGCGCCCGCCGGGGCTCGCGATCTGGCCCTCGGGCAGATAGCGACCTCCCCCGGAGCTGAAGCGGCACATGCGGAACGGCTGGTTGGCGTCCGTGCGGACGACCTCGTCGAGCATCCGGGGCAGGAGGAGGGAGTGGAGAACACAGTCCTGGTCGCTGTAGACGACGAACCCCGTGATCGCGTCGCGCCGAAGGATGTCGCTCAGGGTGGGAGGTGAGGCCCTGGTGATCGTGGGGGACTCTGCCGCCGCCTTGGGCTCGTCATGCCCCCGGAGGGCGTCCGCGGCGGCGAGCACGGCCACCAGGACCACTGCGGCGACGATCAGCGGTGTCATCCAGCGGCGCATCTCAACTCAAGATACGAAGCAGGAGGGACAGGCGTTCCGGCGAAAGCCCTCGCATGGCGCCCCGGAAGCGTCCCAAGCATCTGCGCCCGAAGTCTCCTGCCCGCGTCCGCCGGAAGAAACAGACGCGGAGGAAGAACTCCCATCAGCATCCAGAGCTCGTCGGGCTCGCGCTCGTCTTCGTCGGCGCCTTCGTCGCCATCCCGCTGTGGCTGGGATGGGACGGCGGCATCGTGGGGGAGAAGATCGTCTCGAGCCTCGACGGGCTAGTCGGCGAGGCCCGTGTCCTCGTCCCGCTCGTCCTTCTCGTCATCGGCGCCCTCATGGTCGGGCGCTCATCCCTCGTCGCCGTGCGGCCCTTCCGGACCGGTCTGATCGTCACGGGGCTCGGCCTCATGACGATCCTGGGCGAGGAGCACGGAGGCGCTACGGGTCAAGCGCTCGCCCTCCTGCTCGGTCGCCTGCTCGGAGAGACGGGCACGGATGTCCTCGGCATCTTCGCGCTCGTCGCCGGTGTGCTCCTGCTCACCGGCGCTTCTCTCGGCGCGATCCTGCGCCGGTCGGCGCACGCCGCGCGCCACACCGCCAGGAAAACCGCGGAATGGGTGCGCGTCCCGCTCGACGACGAACCGATCACACAGCCGGACGAGCCACCCGTGGACGGGGAGATCGTCTACCCCGACATCGTCAACGAGACTCCCGCGCCACCTCCCGTCCTGGTCCACCAGCTCGAGGACTTCGAACCCGAAGCCCCGCCTCCGGAACCAAGTCTTTTTGATCCAGCTTCGACCGAACATGCTGGGTACAGGCTTCCTGACGCGAGCGTCCTCCGGCGCTCCAAGCAGGACAAGAAGGGCCAGCCCGAGAAGGCGATCGAGCGCACGGCGGAATCCCTCGTCCAGGCGCTCGCCAACTTCGGCGTCGAAGCGCACATCACGGGCCAGGTCGTCGGCCCCCGTGTGACGCGCTACGAGCTTCAGCTCGCCCCGGGGACCAAGGTCGGCAAGGTCGCGGCGCTGAAGGACGACCTCGCGTACGCGCTCGCCACCACCGAGCTTCGCATCCTCGCGCCGATTCCCGGCAAGCAGGCCGTGGGAGTCGAGGTTCCGAACCTCGCGCCGAACGTCGTCACGCTCGGAGACATCTACGAGGAGATTCCTGCGCCGGCGAGCCCGCTGTCGGTCTGGCTCGGCAAGGACATCTCCGGGACGTCCGTCTGGGCGGATCTCGCCCGTATGCCGCACATCCTCATCGCGGGTACCACGGGCTCCGGAAAGTCGGGCTGCATCAACACGATGCTCTGCTCGATCCTCCTCCGCGCCAGTCCGGACGAGGTGCGCATGATCCTCGTCGACCCCAAGCGGGTCGAGCTCGGGCTCTACGAGTCGATCCCGCACCTCCTCACGCCGGTGGTCTCGAGCCCGAAGGCCGCCGCTGCGGTGCTGACCAACGTCCTCACCGAGATGGAGCGCCGCTACGAGCGCATGAGCATCGCGCGCGCCCGCAACCTCGTCGAGCTGAACCGCGTGCTGACCGCGCGCGGCGAGCAGGCCTTGCCCCACCTGCTGATCGTCATCGACGAGCTGGCGGACATGATGATGGTCTCGCCCCAGGAGGTCGAGGACGGCGTCATCCGGCTGGCGCAGAAGTCGCGCGCCGTCGGCATCCATCTCGTCCTCGCGACCCAGCGGCCGTCGGTGGACGTCATCACCGGGATGATCAAGGCGAACGTCCCCTCCCGAATCGCCTTCGCCGTCTCGAGCCAGACCGACAGCCGCGTGATTCTCGACACCTCTGGAGCAGAGAGCCTGCTCGGGCAGGGCGACATGCTGTTCAAGCCGCTCGGCACGTCGCGCCTTCAGCGCGTCCAGGGTGCCTACGTGAGCGAGGAGGAGATCGCGCTCATCGTCGAGCAGTGCCGCGCCCAGCGCGGGCAGGAGCTCGACGAGTCTCTCCTCGAGCCTCCCAGCGCGCCCGAGACCGGGGGAGAGGACGAGGACTTCGATCCCGACGAGGATCCCTTGCTCGACCGGGCGATCGAGGTGGTCGTGCAGACTCAGACGGCTTCGGTCTCCCTCATCCAGCGGCGACTGCGCGTCGGCTACACCCGCGCGGGGCGGCTCATCGACATGCTCGAGCGGCGCGGGATCATCTCGGGGTACGAGGGCTCCAAGCCTCGGCGCGTGCTCGTGGGCGAGGGCGACCTCTCCCGGATCCTCACGAACGTTCCCTCCTAACGAACTGCTAGCCGCCCCGTCCTAGAATGCGGGTCGCAGGAAGGGTTAGCATCCTGCGATTCCAAGCTTGGGATAGGGCGACAAGGGAGGTTCCGTGAACGTGAAGCACAAGTGGCCGTGGCTCGTGGCCTTTCTGGGCGTACTCGTGTTGGCCGCGGCCGGCTGCGGCGGCGGCAACGAGTCCGCAACAACCGGAGGAGCCGCAGGAACGGGAACGAGCGGCGGCGCCAAGATCAGGGTCGGGCTCGTCACCGACATCGGTGGCCTGAACGATCGCGGCTTCAACTCGCTGGCCAACAAGGGCCTCGAGGACGCCAAGGCGCAGCTCGGCATCGACGGCCGCGTGCTCGAGTCGAAGTCGGATGCCGACTACATTCCGAACCTCTCCGAGTTCGGCGACCAGGGGTACGACCTGATCATCTCGGTCGGGTTCCTGATGACCGACGCCACGACCAAGGCCGCGAAGGCGTACCCGGACTCGACGTTCGCGATCGTGGACTCGGCCTTCGATCCGCCGCTCGACAACGCCCAGGGCCTCCTCTTCAAGGAGCAGGAGACCGGGTGTCTCGTCGGGGCGGTTGCCGGCCTGACGACGAAGAGCAACAACATCACGTGGGTCGGCGGCCAGAAGATCCCGCCCGTCGACCGCTTCATCGCCGGGTACCAGTTCTGCGCCAAGAAGGTGAACCCGGACGTGAAGGTGGCCGGCTCCTACTCGCAGGACTTCGTCGACCAGGCGAAGTGCAAGGAGATCGCGCTGGATCAGATCTCCAAGGGATCCGACGTCGTCTTCCAGGTGGCCGGCGGCTGCGGCCTCGGCGCGTTGGACGCCGCGAAGGAGAAGAGCGTCTGGGGTATCGGCGTCGACGCCGACCAGTCGTTCCTGGGCGACCACATCCTGACGAGCGCCGTCAAGCGCGTCGACGTGGCCGTCTTCAAGACGATCGAGGCCGTCCAGAACGGCCAGACGATCGGCGGCGGCATCACGACGTTCGGCTTGAAGGAGGACGGCGTGGGCCTCGGCACGGTCAGCCCGAAGGTGCCGCAGGACGTCCTCGACCAGGTCGATCAGATCAAGCAGCAGATCCTCGACGGGTCTCTCGAGATCCCGGACACGCTGTAGAAGGCAGTCATCGGTAAGGGGGCGGACGCTTCGTTCGCCCCCTTACACTTCCCGCGGGAAATGGCGGACGCCCCCCTCCTCGAGCTGAAGGGCATCACCAAGCGGTTCCCCGGGGTCGTAGCGAACGACCACGTCGACTTCGAGCTGGCCGAGGGAGAAGTGCACGCCCTGCTCGGCGAGAACGGGGCGGGCAAGTCGACGCTCATGAACATCCTCTACGGGCTCTACCACCCCGATGAGGGCGAGATCCGCCTACGCGGGAAGAACGTCCGCATCCACTCGCCGCGTGAGGCGATCGATCTCGGGATCGGCATGGTGCACCAGCACTTCATGCTCATTCCAGTGATGACCGTGGCGGAGAACATCGTCCTCCACGAGGAGCCGCATACGGGGCCTTTCCTCGACGAGAGCGAAGCCGACGAGCGCGTGCGGGAGATCTCCAAGCAGTTCGGCCTGGCCGTCCGTCCCGAGGCCCGTGTGGAGTCGATCTCGGTCGGGATGCAGCAGCGGGTCGAGATCCTGAAAGCCCTCTTCCGCGGCGCAGAGATCCTCATCCTCGACGAACCGACGGCCGTGCTCACGCCCCAGGAGGCACAGGAGCTCTTCGAGATCCTCGAATCGCTCAAGGCGGAGGGAAAGTCGATCATCTTCATCAGCCACAAGCTGAATGAAGTGCTCGAGGTGGCCGAGCGGATCACCGTGCTCCGACGGGGGAAGACGATCGAGACGGTGCCGCGCGAGGGAGCGACAGAAGAGGGCCTCGCCCGGCTCATGGTCGGTCGAGAAGTGCTGCTCCGGGTCGAGAAGAAGCCGGCCGAGCCGAAGGAGCCACTCCTCCAGGTGAACGACCTCCATGTTCTCGACGAGCGCGGCCTCGAGACCTGCCGGGGGCTCTCCTTCGAGGTGCACGCCGGCGAAATCGTCGGGATCGCCGGCGTGGACGGGAACGGCCAGAGCCAGCTGATCGACGCGATCACGGGCCTGCGCCGGCCCGAGAACGGGCAGATTCGCGTTGCCGACCAGGACTTGACGTGGGGCAGCTCACGCGAATGTCTCGACGCGGGCGTCGGCCACATTCCCGAGGATCGCCAGCTGCGCGGGCTCGTCCTCGACTTCACCCTCGCGGAAAACCTGGCACTGCACGACTACCGGCTCGAGCCCGATTCGAAATACGGCTGGCTCTTCCCGAGGCGGATGATCGCCCGCGCACGGAAGCTGCTCACGGAGTTCGACGTGCGCGGCGGAGGGCCGCAGACGCTCGCGTCCTCGCTCTCGGGGGGCAACCAGCAAAAGGTCGTGGTGGCCCGCGAGGTGGCGCGAAATCCGCAGGTGCTCATCGCGGCTCAGCCGACGAGAGGGCTCGACGTGGGCGCGATCGAGTTCGTCCATCGTCGACTCGTGGAGGAGCGCGACGAGGGCCGCGCCATACTCCTGATCTCGTTCGAGCTCGACGAGATCCTGTCGCTCTCCGACCGGATTCTCGTCATCTACGAGGGCCGGATCGTGAGCGAGTTCTCGCCGGACGTCTCCGAGGAGGAGATCGGGATCGCCATGCTCGGCGGAACTCGCGAGGAGACCGCTGCGTGACCCTTGCCCCCGATCCGGAAGGCCGCTCGGGCTTCGCAGCCCTCTCGAGCTTCTACGACCGCGCCGGCGGGCTGATCATCCCGCTCGCTGCGACGGTGCTCGCCTTCTTCGTGGGTGGGCTCGTCGTCCTCGCCACGGGGGCCAATCCGCTGGCCGCCTACAAGGCAATCTTCGACGGGACGGGCCTCGTCTGGTTCTTCCAGATCCCCTGGGACCCGCACTCGCCGGAGTTTGCGGACCTGCAGCAGACGCTCCTCATTACTACCCCGCTCATCCTGACGGCGCTCGCGGTCGCGTTTGCCTTCCGCTGCGGGATGTTCAACATCGGCGGCCAGGGCCAGTACTGGGTCGGTCTCATGTGTGCTCTCTACGTCGGCCTTCACTTCGAGGGCCTGCCGCGTCCGCTCCACATCCTGCTGTGCGTCGTCGCGTCGATGCTGGGCGGGGCGGTCTGGGGAGGGATCGCGGGAATCCTCAAGGCCACCGTCGGGGCGCACGAGGTCATCTCGACGATCATGCTCAACTGGATAGCGATCTGGACCGGCCGCTGGCTGGTCGAGCTCGGTGGACCGTTGCAGGGGAGCGAACCGGCGGTGCCCCGCTCCAACGACATCGACGCGTCGGCACAGCTTTGGCCGATCGGGACGGGCCTGCAGCCGCTCCATTCGGGCATTTTCATCGCCCTCTTCGCCTTGGTCGTCTACCACTTCGTCCTCAACCGGACGACCCTCGGATACGAGGTGCGGGCGGTCGGCTTCAACCCCGAGGCCGCCCGCTACGGGGGCATCTCCGTGGGGAAGAACTACTTCCTCGCCCTCGCCATCGCCGGGGCGTTCGCAGGCGTCGCCGGCTCGATGGACCTCTTGGGCTGGAAGTTCCACGTCGCCGAGAACGACTTCCCCATCGGCCTCGTCGGCTTCACCGGCATCGCCGTCGCCCTGCTCGGGCGGAACAAGGCAGTCGGGATCCTCTTCGCGGCGCTCCTCTTCGGCGCGCTGCAGGTGGGCACATCGCCGCGCCAGCTCGATCCCAACGTCTTCAACCCCGAACTGGCCACGAACCTCTCCACGATCATCCAGGCGCTGATCATCCTCTTCGTCGGCGCGGAGCTTCTGATCGTCTACATCTGGCAGGCTCGGAAGCGGGTCGGCTTCTCCGGCCCCAGACGCGTCGAACCTGAGTTGAAGACTTAATGTCGGCCCCCGTCCTCATAGCTCGGGGTCACCCGGGTGCTGCGAAGCTTCGCCTCGCGGTGTCCTCGGTCGGGCCCGTAGCCTCCGGCTACGAACCCTCCCTGCGTTCTTGCGAGGCTTGCTTCTCGCAGCGATCGACCGCGATCTTCTCGGACGGTGACCGATGAGCGTCGCCGAGCCCGTCCGAGAGGACTGGAGCGCTCGCATGCGGCGCCTCGGCCACGCGCACTCGATCGGCGTCCTCGGCATCGTCCTCTCGGTCTTCGCCTTCTGGCTCGCCCTGCCACCGTGGACCGTGCGCACACTTGGAGTCCCGATCGCCTTCGCAATTCTCGGCGCGGTCGCGGGCGTGTGGGCCGTCTCGCGTGGAGAGAAGAGAGTCGGTTGGTGGGCGCTCGGCCTGGCGATCGTCTGCATCGCAGGGGCCGTCTGGGCCGTTGGGCACAAGGTCGACGCGCTCGACGCGGTGTTCGGCACGAGCCTCCTCGCGGCCACGCTGCGCGCCGCAACACCCCTCACCTTCGCCGCGATCGGCGGCATCTTCTCCGAGCGCTCCGGGGTCGTGAACATCGGCCTCGAGGGAATGATGCTCTCCGGCGCCTTCTTCGGCATCGCGGTCGTCGGCTGGACCGGGCAGTGGGAGCTGGGGGTCTTCGCAGCGATGGCGGCCGGAGGCGTCCTCGCACTGATCCACGCCTTTTTCTCGATTCATTTGCGAGCCGACCAGATCGTGAGCGGGACAGCCGTCAACTTCCTCGCGCTCGGCGTCACGGGCTACCTCTTTCGCTCGATCTACGGCAGCCAGGGGACGCCAGAGCTCGAGGAGCGAATCCCGGACGTCACCGTGCCGCTCCTCGACAGGATTCCGTACGTCGGCGACGTCATCGGGACCATGAACCTCATGATCTGGATGGCGATCCTGCTCGTGATCGTCGCCGCGATCTTCCTCTTCAAGACCCCCCTTGGTCTGCGCCTGCGCGCAGTCGGCGAGCACCCCAGGGCAGCCGACACGGTGGGAATCTCAGTCTTCGGGATGCGCTACGGAGCCGTGGTCTTCTCCGGCATGCTCGCCGCGCTCGGCGGCGCCTACCTGTCGTTCGGCTTCGGCAGCTCGTTCAACGAGAACATGACGATCGGGAAGGGCTTCATCGGCCTCGCCGCCATGATCGCCGGCAACTGGCGTCCGTTACCGGCCTTCACGGTCTGCCTCCTCTTCGGCTTCTCCGACGGGCTGGGACGCCGCCTGCAGGGATCGGATCTGCTCCCCAACGTCATCTCCTCACCGAACCTGCTCTCGACGCTCCCGTACGTCATCACGCTGATCGCGCTCGTCGGGATCATTGGACGCTCACGGCCGCCCGCCTCGGTCGGCCGGCCCTACGCCAAGCAATGAGGGCGGATACACCCCTCATCCACCCCCCGCGATAGTCGATGCGGAATTCCCGAGCCATCTGGGCCTTCGTGCTCGCGCTGCTGGCCCTGGGCGTGCTTGTCGGCGCGGCAGCGGCGGGGAGACTGCTCGACCAGGTAGGGCTCACCGAGGCCGCGCCGGCGGTCCCCATCGGGCTCGTCCTGGCTCTCGTCTCCCTTGCGCTCGCCCGGAGGGCCCGGTTCGAGCACCAGAGAACCCTTGGCCGTGTGGGAGGCGGAGGCCTTGCGACGGCAGCTCGCGTCCTCGGGCTCGTGGCGCTTATAGTGGCCCTCACGGCCTCTCTCGCTCTGGCCGTCTTCGCCGTGCTCACCCTGGTCCTCGACTGAAGGCAACACCAATGACGTTACAATCCCGGGCTCCGTGTTCGAGATAGGCAACAGCCTGCGCGAAGCGAGGCTTCGCCAGGGGTTCGAGTTGCCCCGGGTGGAGGCTGACACCAAGATCCGTGCGAAGTACCTCCGTGCGCTCGAGGAGGAGCACTTCGACGTCCTGCCGGGCGATACGTACGTCAAGGGTTTCCTGCGCACGTACGCGGAGTACCTCGGCCTCGACGGGCAGCTCTACGTCGACGAGTACAGCTCGCGTTTCGTCCGCGAGGAGGAATTTCCCGTCCAGTCGGCGGCGGCCCGGCCACGGCCGCGCAGCCGGCGGATGGAGTCGAACTTCGTCGTGGTCGCCCTCGCCGGGATCGTCGCGGTCACGATCCTGGTCGTCGTCGCGTGGAAGTTCGGCACTGCCGGAACCCCTACGAGCCCGGCGCTGCTCGACGGAGGGGCTGCATCCACGACCCAGAGCTCGACGACGACCGGGCACAAGAACCAACCTTCGAAGCCGTCTGCGCCGGCGAAGCGCCTCGCCAAGGTCACGCTGGCCGCCTCGGGGGGCGACTGCTGGGTGCAGGTGCGTGCAGGATCGGCCCGCGGCGACCTCATCTACGAGGGCACGCTCCAGCGGGGCCAGACCCAGCGCTTCACGAAGTGGAAGCGGCTCTGGATGCAGCTCGGCGCCCCGGCATACCTCCGGGGAACGGTGAACGGCCACCGCATCGGGAACATGCCGAATGGCCCGGCCATCGTCACCGTGACGTCCAAGGGCCTCCAGCTCGTCTCCGTCGCCTAGTTGCCGGCTCGGCCCAGGGCCTTCGTCGTCGTCACCGGAAGCGAGCTCGTCCGTGGCGACCGCGGGGACGCCAACGGGCCCTTCCTCGCCGGCGAGCTCTCGCGCCGCGGCCTGGAGCCCACCCGGATCTCCATCGTCGGAGATCAGCCCGACGAGCTCCGTGAGGCGCTCGGGGAGGGCCTGCGAGGCGATCTCTGCCTCGTCTCCGGC
>Ga0307277_10000018_pt1 | contig 51843 bp, 43 predicted proteins | sample ER_DNA_116_FD_194473 | JGI IMG/M metagenome (GOLD analysis project Ga0307277, IMG submission 194473) | Bulk soil microbial communities from the East River watershed near Crested Butte, Colorado, United States - ER_DNA_116 | ecosystem: Environmental > Terrestrial > Soil > Floodplain | place...
ATGTCGGGAAAGGCCCCGGCCGCCTCGCAAGCGAACATGCTGCCGGTGCGACCGAAGCCGGTGAAGATTTCGTCGAAGATCAAGATGAGCTGATAGCGGTTTGCCGCCTCGCGCAGGCGTCGCAGCACCGGCTCCGCGTGAAAGCGCATGCCGCCCGCGCCCTGTACCAACGGCTCGATGATCATGCCAGCGAGCTCGTCCGCGTGACGCTCGAGGCAGCGCGCAAAGCTCGCGGCGGTCTCGTCGTCTTGCGGCAACTCGACAACGTGATGCTCGGGGAGAAGCCCGCGGAAACGCCCATGCACCCCGACGCCAGGATCGGAAATCGCCATCGCCCCGGTGGTGTCACCGTGATAACCGCCGCTGAAGGTCACGAACTTCTTTCGCTTGGGCACGCCTTGGTTGACCCAGAACTGCACCGCCATCTTCATGGCGATCTCGACCGCGACCGAGCCCGACTCCGAAAAGAACACGCGGCCGAGATCGCCGGGGACGAGCGCCGCAAGCCGCCGTGCGAGTGTGAGCGCCTGCTCGTGCACCAACCCGCCGAACATCACGTGCGGCATGAGCGCGAGTTGACGCTCGACCCCCTGCCGAATGTGCGGATGATTGTAGCCGTGGCAGGCGGTCCACCACGACGCAATGCCGTCGATGAGCTCGCGTCCATCGGCGAGCACGATGCGGCTGCCATGGGTGCGCGCCACCGGCAGCGGCGCGCGCGCCGTCTTCATCTGCGCATAGGGCAGCCAGACGTGGGCGAGCCCGGCCTCATACCACGTTTCCAGAGCTCCCTTTTTTCGCGACATTCGCCCCTTTCAATGCAAAGCTTGACCGACATGACGGCTTGAGTTCGAGGATGCATTCACTCGACGAATTCGCGACCGCCAAGCTCGGCGAACTTCAACGCGGCAGTCTACGCCGCGCGCTCGTGGATACCACCCGCACGCCGGGAATTTGGGTGCTGCGGAACGGGCGCCGGCTGCTGTCGTTCTGCTGCAACGATTACCTCAACCTGACCCATCATCCCGAGGTCAAGGAGGCGGCCATCGCTGCGCTGCGCACCTACGGAGTGGGCGCCGGCGCCTCGCGCCTTGTGAGCGGCAACCATCCCCTGCTCGGCGAGTTGGAAGCGCGGCTCGCGCGGCTCAAGGAGGCGGAGGCGGCGTACGTGTTCGGCTCCGGCTATCTCGCCAATCTCGGCATCATCCCCGCACTGATCGGACCCGGCGATCTCCTTCTCATCGACGAGCTCGCACACGCTTGCCTGTGGGCCGGTGCGCGCCTCGCGCGCGCAGCGGTCGTGCCGTTTCACCACGCCGACGTTCGCCACGCCCAGGCCCTGCTTACCGAGTTGCGGCAGCATCACCGGAACGTGCTGATCGCCACCGACGGGGTCTTTTCCATGGACGGCGATATCGCCCCCTTGCACGCCCTCGCGGCGCTGGCGCAGCGTCACGACGCCTGGCTCATGTCCGACGATGCGCACGGCGTCGGCGTCGTGGGCGGCGGGCGCGGCTCAAATTTCGTGCCGCCGATCAAGGCCGACGTCCCGCTGCAGATGGGCACCCTCTCCAAGGCGCTCGGCGCCTATGGCGGCTATCTGTGTGCCTCCGCCGCGGTGATCGATCTCATGCGCAATCGCGCGCGCACCGCCGTTTATTCGACCGGACTTCCGCCGGCGATGGCCGCGGCCGCCATCGCCGCGCTCGACGTAATCGAACGAGAGCCCGGCTATGCCGCCCTTGCACTGACAAAGGCCCAGGCCTTTGCCCGCTGCGCCGGGTTGCCGGAGCCGGCGAGCCCGATCGTGCCGGTCCTGCTGGGAGAGGCCGAAGCGGCGCTGAAAGCCTCGCGGCTGCTGGAAGATCAGGGATTCCTGGTCGTCGCCATCAGGCCTCCGACGGTGCCGGGTGGCACCGCGCGCCTGCGGCTGACCTTTACCGCCCAGCACCCCGATCGCGAGGTCGAACGGCTGGCCGAGTTGGTTCGCACGCATGTCCTCGCCCATGCCCCGGCGAGCACCGCCGACGCGTAATGAGCGCCGTCTTCGTTACCGCCACCGGCACCGATATTGGCAAGACCTTCGTCACAGCGGGAGTGATCCGGCATATCCGGGGCAAGGGCGGCGCAATCGCCGCGGTCAAGCCGATCGTCAGTGGTTTCGATCCCGACGCGTGGCAGGAAAGCGATCCCGCCGTTTTGCTCGCCGCGCTCGGGCGCCCCGTGACGTTGGCGGAGGTAGAGCGGATCTCGCCGTGGCGATTCAAGGCGCCGCTCTCGCCGGACATGGCGGGCAGGCGCGAGGGCCGCACGATCCAATTTCGCGACGTGGTGGAGTTTTGTCGCGATGCGGCAGCGGCACAGCGCGGCCTGCTTCTGATCGAGGGCATCGGGGGGATCATGGTGCCGCTCGATGACCGGCGCACCGTGCTCGATTTGATGTCTGTCTTGCGTGCCCCGGTCATCCTGGTGGCCGGGAGTTACGTCGGCACCCTCAGCCACACCTTGACGGCGCTCGAAGTCATGGCGCGGCGCAATCTCGACATCGCCGCGGTCGTGATCAGCGAAAGCGAAGGCAGCGCGGCCTCCCTCGAGGAGACCGCCGCCGCCATCGCGCAATTTGCCGATGCGATCGACGTGGTGGCAGTTCCGCGTCTCTCGACGAGCGAGCACGCGGCCTTCAGCCAGATCGCCGGTTTAATATCCGGATCGTTCTGATGCCGTTGCCAGTCAGGGCAGAAGAATGCTCGCTCCGGTCGTCTTGCGGCTTTCCAGATCGCGATGCGCCTGCTGCGCGTCTTTGAGCGGATACTTCTGGTTCACCGGAATCTTGACCGCACCGCTCCCCACCACTTCGAACAGGTCGTTCGCAATCTTGAGCAAGTCCTCGCGTTTGGCGGCATACGTGGTCAGTGTGGGACGCGTGGCGAAGAGCGAACCTTTCGTCTGCAGAAGGTTGATGTTGAAGGCGTCGATCGGTCCGGATGACGAGCCGAAGCTCACGAACATGCCGAGCGGCTTGATGCAATCGAGCGAAGCTGGAAACGTCGCTTTGCCGACGCCGTCATAGACCACCTCGCACAACTTGCCGCCGGTGATCTCCTTCACCTTGGCGGCGAAATCCTCGTCGCGGTAGAGGATGACGTGGTGTGCGCCGTTCTTCTTGGCGAGCTCGGCTTTGTCCTTCGAGCCGACGGTGCCGATCACGTTGGCCCCGAGGTGGTTGGCCCATTGGCAGGCGATGAGGCCGATGCCGCCGGCGGCGGCATGGATGAGCACGTTGTCTCCCTTCTGCACCTTGTAGGTGCGCCGCAGGAGATACTCCACCGTCATGCCCTTGAGCATCATGGCGGCGGCCTGCTCGTAGCTGATTTTGTCGGGAAGTTTCACCGCACGATCCGCCGGCAGCACGCGCTCGCCCGCATAGGCGCCGAGGGCCGACACATAGCCGACGCGATCTCCCACTTTGAAATCCGTGACCCCGGAGCCAACCGCGATGACCTCGCCCGCTCCTTCGTTGCCGGCGACGAACGGCATTCCGACCGGCGAAGGATACATGCCGCTGCGGAAATAGGTGTCGATGAAATTGATGCCGGAGGCATGGTTCTTGATTTTGATTTGGCCGGGGCCTGGCGTAGGCGACGGAATGTCTTCGTAGGTCAGCACCTCCGGACCGCCCGTCTTATGGACTCGCACCGCTGCAACCATTGCTGTCACTCCCTGTTTCTTGCACCCAACCGGTGGGTCAATGTCTCCCAGCAGCGCTTGGCGATCAAGCCGTCACCTACGACGCCGCTGGCGGTTGCGCTTTGCCATCACGTTGAAGGTCTCGACCGCACCGGCAAAGGCCATGGCAAAATAGATGTATCCGCGCGGAATATGGAATTCGAAGCCGTCCGCGACCAGCGCAACCCCGATCAGCACCAGGAATGCGAGCGCGAGCATCTTGGTGGTGGGATGCGCGGCGATGAAGGCGCCGACCGGGTTCGCCGCCGCATACATGACAATCATGGCGATGACCACGGCGGCGATCATCACCTCGAGGTCCTCGGCCATGCCGATCGCGGTGAGGATCGAGTCGAGCGAAAACACCAGGTCGATCGCGACAAGCTGAACGACGACCCAGGCGAAGGCCCGAGTGCCGGCGCTCGGCTCGACCTGGCGTTCGCGGGCTTCCACCTCGCCGTGAATTTCATGCGTCGCTTTGGCGATCAGAAACATGCCACCGCCGATCAGGATGATGTCGCGCCAGGATATCTCGATGCCGAAAACGCCAAAGAGCGAGCTGGTGAGGCCCATGAGCCAGGTGAGCCCGGCCAGCATGATCACGCGGAAGATGAACGCGAGCGAGAGGCCGACCAGGCGGGCGCGGCGAGCCTTGTCCTCGGTGAGCCGGGCGGTGAGGACGGAGATGAAAACGAGATTGTCGATGCCGAGCACAATCTCGAGCGCCGTCAGCGTGACGAGTGCGGCCCACGCATTGGGGTCGGCCAACAGCGATAGGCCCTGCATTCAGCGTCTCTCGGTCAGCCCGACGCCGAGAAGATATATGGCGATCACGACCAGACCGCCTGCGACCCAAGGTCCGGGCGCGAGGTCCTCCAACACGGCGATGAGCGCGAGCGCCGACCATAAGATCAAACCGGCGATGTTGAGCGCTTGCAACCGCGCGACCCGCACGGGATGGATGAATTTGAACGGGACGAAGGTCAGCACGGCGAGACCCGCGACAATCAGCGCCGCGACTGCCGGCCCGGGTTTAAGCACGAAAAGGTAGAAGGCGGCCAGGTTCCAGAGCGCGGGAAAGCCGCGAAAGTAATTGTCCGCAGTTTTCATCTGCCGGTCGGCAAAGTAGAGCGCGCCGGTGACGACGATGACCATGCCTGCGAGGAGCGCAAGCGGCTCCGGCAGGAAGCCACCGGCGGCAATCGCGTAGGCGGGCACGAACACATAGGTGACGAAATCCACGACCAGATCGAGCACGTCGCCTGACCAGCGCGGAAGCACCTCCGCCACTTTGAGCCTGCGGGCGATTGTGCCGTCCACCCCGTCGATGATCAGCGCGACACCGAGGCACAGGAACATCGCCGGCCACTCCCGACGAGCTGCATAGAGGAGCGCGGCCAGCGCCAGTGCCGCCCCTGCGGCCGTGAAAATGTGCACCGCAAAGGCGCGGACGCGGATCAACATGCCGTCCTCGGTCATGACGCGCGGGGTCGGCCGCAAGCTCCCTTCGGGCCCATTGACCCGCGCGGGCATCATACGGTCTTGCTAGTCCTTGTCATGCCCGCTGCCCACCCGAGAAAGGCACCGGCGGGCACTCGATGTCTGAAGATGACCGCGGCATGAGCAGTGTGAGGACCGAAGTCGTGATTGTCGGTGGTGGCCCAGCCGGCCTGACCGCGGCGATCGCGCTTGCGTCCGCCGGGGTCGAGACCGCGCTGGTTGCCAGTTCCCACGCGGCGGCCGATCACCGCACCAGCGCTTTGCTTCAAGGTTCGGTGAACGCGCTCGAGACGCTGCGCGTCTGGGAGTACTGCCGCGATCATGCCGCGCCCTTGCGGGTGATGCGGATCATCGACGACACCGGGAGGCTCGTGCGCGCCAGGGAAGCTTGCTTTGCCGCCAGCGAGATCGGACTCGACGCTTTTGGCCACAATATCGAGAACCGGTTTCTCGTCGCCGCGCTCGAAGCTCGCGCCCGCGAACTGCCCGCGCTTGTCCATATCCGAGACGAAGCCGTCGCGGTCGAGATCGCCGATGCGGGCGTGACCGTACGCTGCAGGGGCGGCACTGCGCCATCGGCGCGTTTGGCCATCGGCGCCGAGGGACGTCAGTCCCTGTGCCGCTCCGCCGCCGGCATCGACATCCGAGGACGAACCTACGCGCAGACCGCGCTGACCTTCAACCTTGGTCACAGCCGCCCGCACGATGACACGTCGACTGAATTCCACTCCGCGACCGGTCCTTTCACGCTCGTGCCGTTGCCGCAGCGACGCTCAAGCCTGGTTTTTGTGGTCGACCCTGCCGAAGTCAGCAACATTTCGACGCTCTCCGACACGCAGATGGCGGCGGAGATCGAACGCCGCTCGCATTCGGTCCTGGGCAAGGTTCAGATCGAGGGCGGCCGTGGCGTGTTCCCGTTGTCGACCGCGACCGCCACCCGCCTCGGCTCAGGGCGGGTTGCGCTCATCGGCGAAGCCGCCCACGTCATTGCGCCGATCGGCGCGCAAGGTCTCAACCTCGGCCTGCGTGACGCCGCGACCATCAGCGAGCTCGTGGTCGCCGGGCATCGCGAGGGCAAGGACGTCGGAGAGTTGACCGAACGCTACGATCGCATGCGCAGCGCCGATACGACCAGCCGCATGCTGGCGGTCGATCTCCTCAACCGCAGTCTGCTCTCGGATTTTCTGCCGCTGCAGGGCGCTCGCGCCGCCGCGCTTTTTCTCATGGAGCGCGTCGGACCCTTGCGTCGGGCACTCATGCGTGAGGGGGTGATGCCGTGGGCCTCTCAACCCCGCCTCATGCGCGGCGAGGCGTTGTAGGCATCGATGACCTGTAGTTGGCCATGCAAGCGGCTTGGCGAGGACGGGGCGTCCTCATACCGTGACAAGGACCATTACCAAGGGAATTTGCATCCATGAAGCTTCCGCGCAATTTTTTCAAGCCGCTGGCGGTCGGCGCGCCAGCACCGCTGCGCGAACTCCCGGTGGGGCTCGAACGCATGATTCATTTCGTCCCTCCACATATCGAGAAACTGCGCGCCAAGGTGCCGGAGCTGATTGCCCAGGTCGACGTTGTGCTCGGGAACTTGGAGGACGCAATCCCAGTCGATGCCAAGAAGGCGGCACGCGCGGGATTCATCGCCATGGCCAAAGCGAACGACTTCGGCGCAACCGGCCTCTGGACGCGCATCAACGCCCTCAACTCGCCGTGGATGCTCGACGACCTGATCGAGATCGTCGGCGCGGTGGGAGACAAGCTTGACGTCGTCATGCTGCCAAAGGTCGAGGGACCGTGGGACGTCCATTATCTCGACCAACTGCTCGCCCAACTTGAAGCAAAACACGCGGTCAAGAAGCCGATCCTTATCCACGCCATTCTCGAGACCGCGGAAGGCGTCGACAACGTCGCTGACATCGCCGTCGCGTCGCCGCGCATGCACGGCATCAGTCTCGGTCCGGCGGATCTTGCCGCCTCGCGAGCGATGAAAACGACGCGCGTCGGCGGCGGCCATCCGCAATACAAGGTGCTCGCCGACGCCGCTGCCGGGGGCGGGCCGCGCGCGGCGTTTCAGCAGGATCTGTGGCACTACACCTTGGCGAAGATGATCGATGCCTGCGCCGCGGCCGGCATCAAGCCGTTCTACGGCCCGTTCGGGGACTTCAACGATGCAGAGGGCTGCGAGGCGCAGTTTCGCAATGCCTTCCTCATGGGATGTCTCGGCGCCTGGACGCTGCACCCGAGCCAGGTGCCGATCGCCAAGCGCGTCTTCTCGCCCGATCCGGCGGAGGTTGCCTTCGCCAAAAAAATCGTCGATGCCATGCCCGACGGCACCGGCGCGGTGATGATCGACGGCAAGATGCAGGACGATGCCACGTGGAAACAGGCCAAAGTGCTGCTCGACCTTGCCCGCCTGGTCGCGACCAAGGACCCGGAGATAGCGGCTCGGTACGGACTTTGAGCCCCTGGTGTGGCTCGCAATCCTGGATTATCTCAGTGCGCGCATGAGCAAGACACGCAACGCCAAGTTCAAGATCGGCCAGGTGGTGCGGCACCGCGTATTTCCGTTTCGCGGTGTCGTGTTCGACATCGATCCGCAATTCAACAACACCGAAGAATGGTATCAGTCGATTCCCGCCGAGGTGCGCCCGCACAAGGACCAGCCGTTTTATCACCTGTTCGCCGAAAACGCCGAGACCGAATACATTGCCTACGTTTCTGAGCAGAACCTGTTGCCCGACACATCCGGCAAGCCGGTCCGTCATCCTCAGGTCGCCAAGGTGTTCGAGCAGGACGAAACGGGCGGTTACCGGCCGCGCAATTCACTGCTGAATTGATTTTCGCAACACGCGGCCAAACGAAAGAGGCGCGCTAGGGGCGCGCCTCTTGTCTGACCAATCGGAAGTAGCCGTTATCGCGTTGGCGCCGCCGGGGCTGACGTCTGTGGCGCGGGTTGTTGACCCTCGAGCTTCTTGCGCGCCTCTTCGGCCCGCTTCTGCAGCTCGTCCTGCAGTTGCTTCTGCTGCTCCTCGAATTTCTTGGGATCGGTCGGTGGGCCGTCATAGGCCTTGGCGAAATCCTGCAGCGGCACCACCAGACTGATGGGCTGGCCGGCACCGTTGATCCCTTGGATTACGAGCCCCTGCCCTTTCTTCAGCTTGCCGATGAGCTCGCCGCTCGCTTCGTAATCGGCCATGCATCCGTTGTTGAAGCAGATGACGTAGGGACCGGTCATGGGCTGGCCGTTGTCGACGATCACTCGCGTTCCCGGCTGGATCGACATGCCGAGCGGCAACGTGACGCGGAGCACTTTTTTCGGGTCGTTTTCCGGCTCGATCAGCACCGCCGCGACCACCGGCATGCCGGACTCGACGCGTCCATCTTTTCCGGTGAAGCACACCTGCTTGGCGTTGGCCTCTTGGCCCTTCAGGCAGAACTTGGTCCAGGGCGAGAAGATGAGCTGCGGCTGCTCCGCCTGCGCTTGCGGCTGCTGCGCCTGCGGGGCGGCGGGCTGTGCCGGTGCCGCTTTCGGCGCGGCCTTAGGCGCGGCTTTGGGCGCCGCCGGGGCCGGCGTGGCTGGCGGGGCTTGTGCGAAGGCCACGGGGGCGATCAATGCGGTGAGCATGGTCGTTGCCGCCGCGACGGCAAACGCGCATGCGGCCGGCCGGGCCGGCGCAAAAAACAACCGGTGATCCATCGACAGATCCTCTTCTTGACCGCTTTCCCAGCGCCCCACGCCGGAACGGTTGCCCCGCATTCAGGCTGTGTCGGCACCAAATGCGGCAGGAGCGTGACATCGCGCAGCGACGGCGCCCATTTTAACTTGCGGATAAGCCACAACGTCGCCGCGTTATGATACGACATCTCGGTTGAACGAGCCAACCGGCCGCGAGTCCCGAGCCAAGCTGCCCCGGCTTGACCTATTCGGTGGAATATTTGCCGAAACCCCCAGGCCGCATTCTTGCCCTGAGCACGGATCTTTTTCTCAGCCCACGCCGGTCGTGGGTCGACGGCGCCTGCCGTGCGGCGTTGCTCGGCCTTGCCATTTGCGCCGGTTGGGGCGCGCCGAACGTGACACAAGCCGGCGAGGCGCAACACGCCATTGCCATGCACGGCGAGCCAGCTTGGCCCGCGGGCTTCACCCGCCTGCCCTACGCCAATCCCAATGCGCCCAAAGGCGGTCGCTTGGTGCAGGGGGTGCTCGGCACCTTCGACAGTCTCAACCCGCTCATCGTGAAGGGCATCGCGCCTCCCGCGATTCGCAACTACGTGGTCGAAAGCCTGATGGCGCGCGGCTATGACGAGCCGTTTACGCTTTACGGATTGATTGCGCGCGGTGTGGAAACCGATGCCGAGCGCAGCTATGTCACGTTCCACCTCGATCCAGCGGCAAAATTTTCCGATGGAGCGCCGGTCACCGCCGAGGACGTGATCTTTTCCTGGCAGCTGCTGCGCGATAAGGGGCGGCCGAACCATCGCACTTACTACGCCAAGGTCGCCAAAGCGGAAGCGATCGGCGAGCAGGCGGTACGCTTCGATCTCTCCGGCAGCGACGATCGTGAGCTTGCACTCATCCTCGGCCTAATGCCGGTGCTGGCGAAGCACGCGGTTAACCCGGAGACGTTCGAAGAAACTTCGTTTCAGGCGCCGCTCGGAACCGGACCTTACCTCGTCGCCGAGGTGGACCCCGGCAAGAGCGTCACTCTCAAGCGCAATCCCAATTACTGGGGCCGCGACCTTTCCATCAATCGCGGCCTGTGGAACTTCGACGAGATCCGCCTCGATTATTACCGCGAGGCCAATTCACATCTGGAGGCGTTCAAGCGCGGACTTTACGACTTTCGCAACGAGCTCGATCCCGGACGCTGGCAGACCGCTTATGATTTTCCCGCGCTGCGCGAGGGCCGCGTGCTTAAAGAAGCGCTGCCGACCGGAGTACCGAAGGCGAGCAGCTATTACGTGTTCAACACCCGCCGCGCGGTCTTCTCCGACGTTCGCGTGCGCGAGGCGATCTTGCTGTTGTTCGACTTCGAGTGGATCAATCACGGCTATTTCTTCGATCTCTACCGCCGCAGCGCGAGCTATTTCGACGACTCGGAGCTGTCCTCGCATGGCCGGCCGGCCGATCAGCGCGAGAAAGCGCTGCTCGCGCCGTTCGCCAATGCAGTCCGTGCCGACGTGCTCGATGGTGCTTGGTCGCCGCCAGTCAGCGACGGTTCCGGCCGCGACCGCGCAACGCTCAAGCGCGCGCTCGCCCTGCTCGCAGCCTCCGGCTACGAACTCCGCGGCACCGAACTGGTCGAGCGCAGGAGCGGCCGGCCGCTGACGTTCGAGATCTTGGTCAAGGCGCGAGACGAAGAACGGCTCGCCTTATTGTTCTCGCAGAGCCTCAAGCGCGCCGGCATTGCGGCACGCGTCCGAATGGTCGACGCGGTCCAATACGAGGGCCGTCGCCTCACCTACGATTTCGACATGATCGAGTATCGCTGGGACCAATCGTTGTCGCCCGGTAACGAGCAAGCGTTCTATTGGGGCTCGGCCGCGGCCGATCAGCCCGGCACGCGCAATTACATGGGAGTCAAGAGCGCGGCGGTGGATGCAATGATCGCCGCGCTGCTGAAGGCCGAGGGCCGCGCCGATTTCGTCGCCGCGGTGCGCGCCCTCGACCGGGTGCTGATCTCTGGCTTCTACGTCATTCCGTTGTTTTATCCTCCGGCACAGTGGATCGCACGCTGGACGACGGTGGGCCGCCCGGCGACCACCTCGCTCTATGGTTATCTTCCCGAAACCTGGTGGCGCGAGCCGAAGCCGCCATGAACGTCACTCTTCCGGGTAAAACACTGCCCGCGCCGAACTCGTTGACGAGCCGTTAACAGCCCTCGCCTAGGATCACAGGCTGCATCCGCGGGGCGGCTCTTCGTCATGGCGTTATTGGGTCCGGTGGTGGTGGTTGCCGAAATCCCGGCGACCGATTTCATCGATGTGCTCGCCAAGGCGGGCGCTTTCCCGATCGCGCAAACGCGCTGGGCAGATGTGCCCGCCGCGATTGGCGAAACCCAACCGGTCGCACTCGCCATCGCCGACCGCCAAACCATTCCCTTGTCGCGACAGGTGGATGCCGCGATCGAATGCATCGAGACGCGCGGCGGCCCGGTCATGCCGGTGATTGCGCTCGTTGACTCGAGCAGCACCCCTGCCATTCCGGGCGCACTGCCGATCGCGATCGACGACTCCGCCGATCGCGTGATCGCGCGGTTGCACTCGGCCCTGCGAATACGCACCCTGCACGCCGCCGTGCTGCGGCGCTCGCTCGCGACAGGCGCAAAGAAGCCGGTGGCGGCATTCGTCCCGCCGGACCTGCTCGAAGAGTCGACCGTGCTTTGCGTTGCGCGCGGCGGCTCCTACCCTGCGCTGTCGCTCCCGATCGCCCGGCGCGCCAGTCTTATGGGTGCACTAAGCATCGACACCGCCGCACGTTATCTCAATGCCCGCGACGTCGACGGGGTTGTCATCGGCGACGGACTGGGACCGGGCGTGGTCGAAGCGCTCTTGATTCTGCTCGCCGATAACCCTCGGTTTCGCGATCTGCCGGTCGGCGTGCTGAACAACGCCGCTGCAGACGACGAACGCCTACCCAATCTGGTGCACGTCGACGCCGACCCGGCGCGTCTCGTCGAGCGCATTCTTCCTTTCGTGCGCCTGCATGCCTTCGAAAGCCAGCTTGCGCGCGCCTTGAAAGCGCTGGAGAGCAAAGGAGCGATCGATCCGGATACCGGTCTCTTTGCCGCGCAAGCTTTCTGGCGCAACCTCGAGCGCGCGGTGCGGGAGAGCGAGAAGACAAACAGCGCCCTCTCCGTTGCGCGCTTTACCTTCGAAGGCCTCGCCGATCGCCGCGCTCATGTCGATGCCGCCAGGCTTTTTAGCCGGCTTGTGCGAAACACCGATTTTGCCTGCCGGGAACAGGATGGATCGATCCTGGCAGCCTTCACCAAGACCGATCTGCGCAGCGCGCACTTGCTTGCGCGTCGCATCGGCGGGGTGCTCAGGCAGACCATGCTCTCCCCCGGCGGTGATCGTCGCGCAATCAAACCGACAATTACCTTGGCCGCACTCAAGCCCAGGGATGATCTCGGCACCCTAGTGGCGCGCCTGGGGGCGCATACCAAGGTTGCCGCCGAGTAACGGCAAGCCTACCCTGGCACCCTCGCAAGAGGAGAGCGCCATGGCTTCAGCCCTGCCGATCGACATGGTGTCGGACGTCGTCTGTCCCTGGTGCTTCATCGGCAAGCGCCGGCTTGAAAAGGCTATCGCCTTGCGGCCCGACATTGCCGTCGAAGTGCGATTTCGGCCTTACTTCCTCAATCCCTGGGTGCCGCGCGAAGGCATCAGCCGCGAAGAGTATCTCACCACGAAGTTCGGCTCGCCCGAACGTTATCGCGCCATTGCGCAGCGCGTCGCACAAGCTGCGGCGGCCGAGGGGCTGACCTATAACCTCGACACCATCAAGCGTCAGCCCAACACGCTCGATTGTCACCGCCTGATCCTGTGGGCCGGTGAAAGGGCAGCGCGCATGAAACAGCGGCTGATGGAACTCTATTTCGCCGAAGGCGGCGATCTGACCGACCGCGACGTGCTCCTTGCAGCCGCGGCTGCATGCGGCCTCGATATCGAGCGCGTACGCGAGCGCCTGGCGGGCGAGGATGAGGTCGAACGCGTCACGCGGGAGGCCGAGGCCGCCAAGGAAGCGGGCATCGATGGTGTGCCCTATTTCATTTTCGGCGGTCGCATCGCCGTGCAGGGCGCGCAAGCGCCCGACCATCTCGCACAAGCGATTGCGCAGGCGGCCAACGGACAAGCCGCACAACGGGCCGCCGGTTAGCATCACTAAGAGCGCGCCCTGCGCAGGCCCGAGACCCTGCCTGCCTCAACCGCAGCGTGGGCCGATCGCCTTCCACGTCAGGGATCAATTCCGCCAGGACGCGCATTGGTAGTAAGCGCATCGCGCTGCCGCCGCCGATTCAACGAGGCGCGACGGATCGCGGCGCAAATGAAATCGACGGAAGGAGGACGGCGATGCCGGACAAGCGAACTATCGAGAGGGCGCGCAAAGACAAACGCGCGGGTAAATCGGCGACGACACAGGCGGGCGAATTCGTGCGCGAGGAAATCCGCAAGATCCGCCGGGGTGAACATGGGGCGCGGTCGGCGCAACAGGCCATTGCCATCGGCCTCTCCGAGGCGAGGCGGGCGGGCGTCGATCTCCCGCCGCCGAGAAAAGGAAAGGTCAAGGAGCGCACCCGCAGGAGCGCTGCTTACGCCTACGCGGCGGGCCAGCACAAACGCAAGACGCGCCGGCGGCCGCGCGTCTCGCGGGCGGTGTCGCAGGTGCTCAAGCGCGAGCCACGGAGTACGGTATCGCGTGGCGCATTGTCGCGGCAGGCGCGAGGCGCCGCCGCGCGCCGCTCCGCCTCGCAGCGCTCTGCTTCCGCTCGCAAGGCCGCGCATACCAAGGGCCGCACCGTTCGTTCTGCCGCGGCACGCAAGGCGGCTCGCACCAGGGCGCGGCGCAAAAGATAGCCGACAAACGCCGGGCCGCCGCCGATCCGGGGCGTGCTTGGTCTTGGCGCGTAGTCACGCCGCCTTGGCCGGCTGCGCGAGCGTCACGAGGTTGCGCAGAATGGCGGCGGTTCCGCGCAGCCGCGCATCGGGATTTTCCCAATCGTCGAAGAAGACGACCTTCATGTCGGGTCGCACGCGCGCTGCGGGGCCCAGCTCCCGGATGAACGCGACCAGCCGATCGGGATTGGCGAAGGTATTGTCGCGGAACGACACGACTGCACCCTTCGGGCCGGTCTCGATCTTTTCCACGTTGGCCTGCCGGCACAGCGACTTGATCGCGACGATCTGGAGAAGATGCTCCACCTCCACCGGCAGCGGGCCGAAACGGTCGACGAGCTCGGCGCCGAACGCCTCGATGTCCCGCTCGTCCTCGATTTCGGCGAGCCGTCGGTAAAGAGCCAGGCGCACCGGCAGGTCGGCGACATAGTCCTCGGGGATCATCACCGGCGTCCCGACGGTGATTTGCGGCGACCACTTGTCGGCGACCGGCGCGCTGATGCCGGCCTTGAGGCTCGTCACCGCCTCTTCCAGCATTTGCTGATAGAGCTCGAAGCCGACCTCCTTGATATGCCCGGACTGCTCCTCGCCCAGGAGATTGCCGGCACCGCGGATATCGAGATCGTGGGAGGCGAGCTGGAATCCCGCGCCGAGCGTGTCCAGTGATTGCAGCACCTTCAGCCGCCGTTCGGCCTGCGGCGTGATCTTGCCCGCGGCCGGCAGCGTAAACAGCGAATAGGCGCGCAGCTTGGAACGGCCGACTCGCCCGCGCAGCTGATAGAGCTGCGATAGCCCGAAGCGATCGGCACGATGCACGATCAGCGTATTGGCAGTCGGAATATCCAGACCGGATTCGATGATCGTGGTCGAGAGCAGCAGGTCGTATTTGCCGTCATAGAAGGCAGACATGATGTCTTCGAGCACGGTTGCGGGCATCTGCCCATGCGCAACGGCCACCCGCACTTCCGGCACGTGCTTGTCGAGAAAGTCCTTGGCGCCGGCGAGATCCTCGATACGCGGGCAGACATAGAAGGATTGGCCGCCGCGGTATCGCTCCCGCAATAGCGCCTCACGCACAATGACGGGATCAAAGGGCGCGACAAAGGTGCGCACGGCAAGCCGATCGACCGGTGGCGAGGCGATAATCGACAGATCGCGCACGCCAGACAGCGCGAGCTGCAAGGTGCGCGGGATCGGTGTCGCGGTCAGCGTGATCACATGCACTTCGGCACGCAGCTGTTTGAGCCTTTCCTTGTGGGCCACGCCGAAATGCTGCTCCTCGTCGACGATCAGCAGGCCGAGGTCGCGGAACTTGATGGCCTTGCCGAGCAGCGCATGCGTACCGATGACGATGTCGACGCTGCCGTCGGCAATTTTTTTCTTTACCCGCGCCAGCTCCGAGGAAGAAATCAGTCGCGAGGCTTGCGCGATGTGAACGGGAAACCCGCGAAACCGCTCGGTGAAGGTGTGCGCATGTTGGCGGGCAAGCAGCGTGGTGGGCACCACCACCGCGACCTGTCTTCCGTTCATGGCGGCAACGAAGGCTGCCCGCAAAGCCACCTCGGTCTTGCCGAAGCCGACGTCGCCGCAGATCAGCCGGTCCATCGGCCGTCCGGACGCGAGTTCGTCCAGCACCACGTCGATTGCGGCCTGCTGGTCCTCGGTCTCTTCGTAGGGAAATCCGGCGCAGAACTCGTCGTAGGGTCCAGGTTCGCCGGTCAAGCGCGGAGCCTCGCGCAGCTGCCGCTCGGCCGCGATCTTGATCAGCGCGTCGGCAATATCGCGGATGCGCCGCTTCATGCGCGCCTTGCGCGCCTGCCACGCGCCGCCACCCAGCCGGTCGAGCTCGACCCGGGCCTCCTCCGCGCCATAGCGGGAGAGAAGCTCGACGTTCTCGACCGGCAGGAACAGCTTGTCGCCGCCGGCGTAATGGATTTCCAGGCAATCGTGCGGCGCGCCGGCGGCTTCGATCGCGCGCAGCCCGATGAAGCGCCCGATCCCATGATCGACATGGACGACGAGATCCCCGGCGGCAAGACTCGTCACTTCGGCGATGAAGTTCTCCGCCCGGCGTGCGGCGCGTCGCGGGCGGACCAGGCGATCCCCCAGGATGTCCTGCTCGCTTATGACCGCCGTCTGGGCGGTCTCGAACCCGCTTTCGAGCCCCAGCACGGCGAGCGCGACCTGGGACTGGGGCAGCGCGAGCGCCTGCGGCCATGAGTCGACCGCGGCAAGCTCGGCAAGCGCGTGGTCGGCGAGCACATGCCCCATGCGCTCGCGCGCGCCTTCGCTCCACAGCGCGATGACGACTCGCTTGCCGGCTGCCTTCAGCGCCCCAACGTGCCGGCTCACGGCTTCGAACACGTTGCGGCCGGGCTCGGCGCGCTCGGCGGCGAAATTGCGGCCCTGCTTGGTGCCCGCGTCGATGGCCGACCCCTGCCCTTCGGGCACGGCGAACGGGGTCAGTCGCGCGAGCGCTGCGGCCTCGAACCGCGCGCCCCACTTGGACTCGCTCAGATAAAGCCGCCCCGGCGGCAACGGGTGGTAGGGCGGGCCCGAGCCACGCTGGGTGACAGCTTGCTGGCGCGCCTCGTAATAATCCTCGATCTGACGGAGCCGCTCGCGCGCGGCGTCCTCGGCCAGCGGTTCGAGCACCACGGGGCAGTCTGTTGCGTAGTCGAACAGCGTCTCGAGATGATCATGGAACAGCGGCAGCCAATGTTCCACGCCGGGATGGCGCCGGCCTTCGCTGACGGCGTGGTAGAGGACATCATCAAGCGCAGGCGCCCCGAATGCCGCGACGTATCCCAAGCGGAAGCGCCGGATCGTTTCGCTCGTCAGCTGGAATTCGGCAACCGGCACGAGATCGAGCGCGCGCAACTGATCAGTGGTGCGCTGGCTTTCTGGATCGAAGCTGCGGATGGTCTCCAGCGTGTTGCCGAAAAAATCGAGCCTGACCGGCTCCGCCATGCCCGGCGCATAGAGATCGATGATGCCTCCTCGCACCGCGTAGTCGCCCGGCTCGCGCACCGTCGATGCGCGCATGAAGCCATTGAGCTCAAGCCATTGGGTGATGTCGTCCATGGCGAGCACTTGGCCGGGCGCAACCGACAGGCACTGCCGCGCAACGAAGTCCCGCGCCGGCACGCGTTGAAGCGCGGCATTGACCGTGGTGAGCAGAACCGAAGGCCCGACGGCATCAGTTGCGCGCGCAAGCCGAGACAGCGCCATCATGCGCTGCGCGAGGAACCCTGGATGCGGCGAAACCCGGTCATAGGGCAGACAGTCCCACGCCGGAAACTCCTGCACGGCGAGATCAGGTGCAAAAAAATCGAGCGCACGGGCGAGCGCGGCCATGCGCGGGCCGTCCCGGCAAACAATTGCCAGGCTGGGTGCCGTAGCGTGCCCCCGCGCAGCCACAGCACGGGCCAGGTCGGCAAGGACGAGGCCTTCAGCGCCGTCGGTGACGCTTGCTAATGTGAGCGGGCGGCCGGGGCGGAGAAGCTCGGCGGGATTGGACACGGCGCTCATCGTGCACCCCCGCCCCTTCGGTTGAAATCGCGCAGCCGACGGAACAGCGCCGTGTCGTAATTCGGAGGCACGTCGGCTTCACCGGTAATCCAGGCCAAGAGTTCGCGGTCCGGCACATCCATCAATTGCTCGAAGTCGGTGAGCTCGGGGGTTGTCAACTGCTCGATACTGGCGTCGGCGAAGCGCCCCATGATCAGATCCGTTTCCCGCATGCCGCGATGCCAGGCGCGGAACAAAACCTTGCGACGGCGCGCATCCAATCCATCGCTCGAACGTGTCGTGCCGGTCATATCAGGGCCAACGCCAAAAGCCCGGACGGGCCGGGCGAAGGTCATATAGCGACGTTCATCCAAGATGTCAGCGGCCCGGCCGCATTGCTTAAGGCGCACGTCCGGGCGAGCATCCGCGCTGATAGCTTGGATGGCAAATGCGACCGAGCCTGCTCAATCCGTTGTTTGCGGCGATTACCACGCTTCCCGGTATCGGGTCGCGGCTGGAGAAGCTTTACCGGCGCCTATTCGGCCGCGATGAGCCAGCGCGCGTCCTCGACCTGCTCTTTCACCTCCCGACCGGCGCGATCGACCGGCGAGCGCGGCCAAAGCTGAAGGACCTCGTTCCCGATACGGTTGTCACCGTCGCAGTGAACGTGGATCGCCACCGGCCACCGCCGCCGCACCGCCCCCGTGCGCCTTATCAAATCTACACCAGCGATGAGACCGGCGACCTCACGCTGACATATTTCAACGCGCGGCGGGATTATCTGCAGAAGCTGCTGCCGGTCGGCGAACGGCGCTACGTCTCTGGCATTGTCGAGCTCTACGACCAAATGCGCCAGATGGTGCATCCCGACCGCGTCGTCGCCGAGGCGGACCTGGCCAAGCTGCCCCTAGTGGAGCCGGTCTATCCGTTGACCGAAGGGCTGAGCCTCAACCAGGTGCGCAAGGCGGCCGATGCCTCGCTTGAGCGTCTGCCGGACTTGCCGGAGTGGCAGGAGACAAGTTGGGTCGCGCGCGAGCGCTTCCCCTCTTTCGCCGATGCGCTCCGCCTGCTCCACCGGCCGGCCGAGCCCGCCGACCTTCGGCCGGAAGGATTGGCATGGACGCGGCTGGCCTATGACGAGTTTCTGGCGGGTCAAATGGCGCTTGCCCTAGTGCGCGCGCACCTGCGCCGGCCGGCCGGGCGGGCGACGCTGGGAACCGGACACATCAGAAAAAAGCTGATCGAAAGCCTCCCCTATTCGCTTACGCCCTCACAGGGGCGGGCCATTGCCGAGATTGTTGCCGATCTCGCCAAGCCCGAACGCATGCTGCGGCTCCTGCAAGGCGATGTCGGTTCAGGCAAGACGGTGGTGGCGCTGCTCGCCGCGGCGGCCGTCATCGAAGGCGGTCGCCAGGCCGCGCTGATGGCGCCGACGGAGCTTTTGGCGCGACAGCACTTCAATACCATTGCGCCGCTCGCTGCCGCGGCCGCGATCAACGTCGCTATTCTGACGGGTCGCGAGCGCGGACGTGAGCGCAATGCGATCCTCGAGAAGCTCGCTTTCGGCGAGATCCACGTCCTGATCGGCACTCACGCCTTGTTTCAGGAACAGGTTGAATTTCGCGATCTCGCGCTCGCCGTCGTCGACGAACAACATCGCTTTGGCGTGCATCAGCGCCTGGCGCTCGCCAAAAAGGGCGAGGCGGTCGACGTGCTGGTGATGACGGCGACCCCGATCCCGCGCACCCTCGTGCTCACCTATTTCGGCGATATGGACGTTTCGGAGCTGCGCGAGAAACCCGCCGGACGCCAGCCGATCGACACACGAACCCTTGCTCTTGGCCGGCTCGAGGAGGTGATCGGCGCCGTTGGCCGCGCGCTGGCGGAAGGCCGCCGGGTCTATTGGGTCTGTCCGCTGGTCGAGGTGACCGAGAACGTCGACTTCGCCGCCGCGGAAGAGCGCTTTTCGGCACTGAAGGAGCGCTTCGGCGCCATGGTCGACCTCGTCCACGGTCGCATGAAGGGCGACGAGAAGGACCGTGCCATGGCGCTCTTTGCGGCGGGCGAGACGCGTCTCCTCGTGGCCACCACGGTGATCGAGGTCGGCGTCGACGTGCCGGAAGCGACCGTCATGGTAATCGAGCACGCCGAACGCTTCGGACTGGCGCAACTGCATCAGCTGCGCGGCCGCATCGGGCGCGGTGGCGAACGCTCGACCTGCCTGCTGCTGTACAAGGCCCCGCTGGGCGAAACCGCCAAGGCCAGGCTAAACATCCTGCGCGAGACCGAGGACGGCTTTCGCATTGCCGAGGAAGATCTCAGGTTACGTGGAGAAGGCGACGTTCTCGGCACGCGGCAATCCGGTGTGCCGGGCTTCCGCGTCGCCCGGGTCGAAACGCACGGCAAGCTGATCGGCGCCGCACGCGACGATGCCGCGCTGGTTCTCTCACGCGACCCAACGCTTGCCTCCGCCCGCGGACAGGCGTTGCGTCATTTGCTCTATCTATTCGAGCGGGACGAGGCAATTAGGCTCATCCGGGCGGGCTAATTGACCCACGACGGCGGGCACTTTGCGCGATCAAAGCTATTTCGCCGGCGCGGCGGTACGGTTTGCCTGCGCCACGCGCGCACTGTGCGCGGCCTCCGCCAAGGCCGCAAGCCTCCTTTGTTGGTCGCCGGGCTGCACCAAGCCGGCCGACATCAACAGCGTCATCGCCGCCTCCACCGTGATGTCGAGGTCGATGATGTCGCGGCGAGCGACATAGAAGAAGAATCCGGTGGTCGGATTGGGCGTGCACGGCATGAATGCGGCGATGTGTTCGGTATCCGGCAGCCGCCCCGCGATCTCCGGGCTAGCGGGATTCGACAGAAAAACCAGCGACCACATTCCTGGCGAGGGGAACTCCACCAGACCGACACGCCGGAAACTCGAGCCGCCTTTTCCAAACAGCGTCTGAAAGATTTGTTTGAGGCTGTTGTAGATCGGGCGCACGATCGGCATGCGGGTGAGAATATTTTCGCCGATCTCGACGAGTTTGCGGCCGACGAAATTGGCGGTCAGGAACCCGAACAGGGTGAGCGTAACGAACGCGATGATCAGGCCGGTGCCGGGAATCGTCACGGGCAAATAGGTTTCAGGCCGATATGCGATCGGAATGAAGGGTCGCACCAGATCATCGACCCAGTTGATGAACCACCAGGTGAGGGCGATGGTGATGTAGGCAGGGGCCACCAGGATCAGCCCGGTGAGGAAATAATTGCGCAGCCGGCTGACGACGCCATGTTGCAGGCGCCCCACCTTGGCAGGCTCCGGCGGCGTCGCCTCGGACGGCCCCGCCGGGACGATTCCGGGATTGCGGTCAAACTCGGTCATGCCGCCATGATCCTATCACGTTCGCCCAAATGAGATTACCTGCCTACGCGATGTCGCGGATGCGCACGAAGGTTCGCGCTCCGATCACTCCACCGTCACCGACTTGGCGAGGTTGCGCGGCTGATCCACGTCGGTGCCCATCACCACTGCTGTATGATAAGCGATCAGCTGCACCGGGATCGCGTAAACCAGCGGCGTCACCGCGGCAGGCATGGCAGGCAACGTGAGCTTGGAAAGCGAGTCCATGTGTACATCGCGCGCCCCGTCGGGATCGGTGAGCAGAATGATCTTGCCCAGACGTGCCGCCACCTCCTGCATGTTGGATGCGGTCTTCTCGAATACCCGGTCGTGGGGCGCGATGATGATGACCGGCATGTTTTCATCGATAAGTGCGATAGGTCCGTGCTTAAGTTCGCCAGCCGCATAGCCTTCGGCGTGGATATAAGAGATTTCCTTGAGCTTGAGAGCCCCCTCGAGCGCAAGCGGAAAACTGGTGCCGCGACCGAGATAGAGGACATTGCGGCTCTTGGCCAGATCGCGCGCGAAATGCTCGATTTCCGGCTCGAGCGCCAGCGCTTCCGCCATTAGTCGCGGCGTCTCGATGAGCGCGCGGGCCATCTTGCTCTCGTCCTGTTCGGACAGCACGCCGCGGGCGCGACCCGCCGCGATCGCGAGACAGGCGAGCACCGCGAGCTGGCAGGTGAACGCCTTGGTCGAGGCGACCCCGATCTCGGGGCCGGCTAGCGTCGGCATCACCACGTCGCTCTCACGCGCGATGGTCGAGGTCGCCACGTTTACCACGGCGAGTGCATGCTGCTTGTGCTCCTTGGCATAGCGCAGCGTCGCCAACGTGTCGGCGGTCTCCCCCGACTGCGAGACGAAAATCGCAAGCCCGCCTGGCTTCAGAGGAACCTCGCGGTAGCGAAATTCGGACGCGACATCGATCTCGACCGACAGCCGCGCAAAGCGCTCGAACCAGTATTTTGCGACCAGTCCGGCGTAATAGGCGGTGCCGCAAGCGGAGATCGAGACCCGCTCGAGCGCGCGGAAGTCGAACGGCAACTCGACCGGCAGCCGGACCCGTTCGGCAGCCATGTCGATGTAATGCGCAAGCGTGTGACCGACGACCTCCGGCTGCTCGTGTATTTCCTTCGCCATGAAGTGACGAAAATTTCCCTTATCGACGAGAAAGGCCGAGGCCGAGGATCTCAGCACGGCGCGTTCGACTTTGCCGCCTTTGCCATCGCGGACCTCGACGCCGGCGCGCGTCAGCACCGCCGAGTCGCCGTCCTCGAGATAGGAAATCGTGTCGGTAAACGGAGCGAGGGCGATCGCGTCGGAGCCGAGATACATTTCGCCGTCACCGTACCCGATCGCGAGCGGCGAGCCTTTGCGCGCACCGATGATGAGATTGTCCTCGCCCGCGAATAGAAAGGCGAGCGCGAACGCGCCGCGCAGCCGCGGCAACGCCGCCGCCACGGCTTCGGCCGGCGAGCGGCCGTTCTTCATCTCGCGCGTCACCAGATGGGCGACCACCTCGGTATCGGTATCAGAGCCGAAAGTCGCGCCCGTTTTCTCCAGCTCGTCGCGCAGCTCCCGGAAATTCTCGATGATGCCGTTGTGGACCACGGCGAGGCGCTCGGTGGCATGTGGGTGCGCGTTATGTTCGGTCGGCCGGCCGTGGGTCGCCCAGCGAGTGTGGCCGATGCCGATCGTGCCGGCGAGCGGCTCGCGCGTGAGCCTGGCTTCGAGATTGCGCAGCTTGCCCTCGGCACGTCGGCGCACAAGTTGCCCGGCTTCGAGCGTGGCAACACCGGCGGAGTCATAGCCGCGATACTCAAGTCGCTTCAGCGCATCGACCAGCAAGCCCGCGACCGGCTCCCGGCCGAGAATGCCTACAATTCCGCACATGCGAGCGACTCTCTCCTAAGCTGACGGCCCAGGATTATACCCCGGCGTGGATGTATCGGCGGTCAAGGCCAAAGTGAAATCAAGCTATCTCTCAATTTCTGACGATAAGCCTATTTTGCCGGCGTTCTTTTCTTGCCCAACGACATGCGTTCGCGCAACCGCCGCGCCCAGCCTTCCTTGACGACCTGGCGTCCGCGCGCGACCGCGAGCGCAGCCGCCGGGACGTCGTACGTGATCACCGAGCCCGATCCCACATACGCGCCGTCTCCGATCTTCACCGGCGCCACCAGCGCAGAGTTTGAGCCGATGAACGCGTTCTTGCCGATCTCAGTGCGATGCTTCGTGATGCCGTCGAAATTGCAGGTGATCGTTCCGGCACCGACATTGGCGCCGGCGCCGACGGTTGCATCGCCGATATAGCTCAGATGATTGGCCTTGGCGCCGGCCTCGATCACCGCCTCCTTGATCTCGACGAAATTTCCGACGTGAACGTCCTCTTGCAGCCGCGCGCCGGGACGCAGTCGCGCATAGGGTCCGACCGACGCGCCCTTGCCGACGTGAGCCCGTTCGAGATGCGAGAAGGAGCGGATCACGGCGTCGTCCTCGACCGTGACCCCGGGTCCGAACACCACGAAGGGCTCCACCACCACCTCGCGACCGAACTTGGTGTCCGAGGACAGGTATACCGTTTCCGGCGCGACCAGCGTCACGCCGCCCTCCATCGCCGCGCTGCGCAGGCGCGCCTGCAGCACGGCAGCGGTCTCGGCGAGCTGGGTATTCGTGTTGATCCCGCGCACGTCGTCCTCCTCAGTCTCGATCACGCTCGCCCTGCGTCCCATTGCCCGGGCGATGGCTACGGCGTCGGTCAGGTAATATTCGGCTTTGCGATTGTCGTTGCCGATCCGCTCGAGGATCTCGAGCGCGGTCGGGCCGGCGAACGCCATGAGGCCGCTGTTGCACAGCGTGATTGCGCGCTCGGCCAGGCTCGCGTCAACGTCCTCGCGGATCGCGACAAGCTCGCCGCCCTCGACCACGAGCCGGCCGTAACCCGTGGGGTCCTGCGGCCGAAATCCAAGCACCACGACCGCCGCTCCCTCGGCAAGCGCTTCACGGATGCGGATGAGTGTCTGCGGCCGGATAAGAGGTGTATCGCCGAAGATGACGAGCACGTCGTCGGGCACGCGCGCGATCGCAGCTTTCGCGGCCAGCACCGCGTGCCCTGTTCCACGCCGCTCCGCTTGCACGAAGATTTCGGCATTGGGCAGGATACGTTTGGCTTCAGCCGCCACTGCATCGGCGCCGGCCCCGACCACCACCGCGGTCATGGTGCCGCCTGCTTGGCGCACGGCCTCGAGAACATGGTTGAGGAGCGAGCGGCCGGCGATTGCGTGCAGCACTTTCGGCCGCGCCGAGCGCATCCGGGTACCCTCCCCGGCCGCGAGCACGACAGCCAGACACGTCCGTTGATTCGCCAACCGACCTCCTCCGCGGCCTTGAGTCGCCAGCATGGCCGTCGTCATATCCGAGTGCGCCGCGCCGGGAAAGGTGGGATGCCCCCGCGGGGCTTCCCCGGCAACACGACCTTGTCGCGGGCTTGGATTTGGTTGTGCGGGGCGCAACTCATGCCCGTTTCACGGGCGCCGCCGGGTATCGTTGTCCGGCAAGTACACGCGCGGCATACTGCATCGCTCATGCAACTGGCGCTGTTTCTGCCCACCGCCCGCCAAGTCAACTGGCTTCTGCTGGTCGCCCTGCTCTCGCTCGGCGAGGCGCTCTATCTTCGCTATCTGGCCATCGAATACGCGCCGGTGTCGCTCGCCTGCCAAGCCGGCCTCAACACCTGGCTGTGCGCCACCTTCCGACTGACGATCGTGCTGTTCAACCACTCGGTCTTCGGCTGGGTCGCGCTCGGCGCGGCATTGCTCAATCTTCTGCGGCCGACGATCCTGCTGGTTGCGGTGTCGCTTGCAGCAATCCCGTTCGGTTTGGTGTTGCACAATGCCAATCTCGCCGGTCTTGCGGCCGCGCTGCTGATGCTCAGCCTGGCGCGTCCTGCGCCTGCAGCAGAGTGAAGGCGAGTGCGAGCAAAGCAGCTGCGAACCACACGGCCTGCCAGTTGGCGAAGCTTTCATTGCCAACGATGTAAACCGCCGAGGCAGTCAGCGTAGCCGCCACCGCGGCCTCCGCGGTGGACGCCTGCAAGCGCCGCTTCCACCTCCCGAGCAGCTTTTCTTTGATCGCGGGCTTCCCGTGTGTTGCGAGCAAGAGCGGGATTGTCGCGGCGGTAAGCGGCGCGAACAGAAAATCCCGGTAGCGTGGATCGAACACGAGACCAAGCGCCGCCTGCACTGCAAGGACGGCAAGTGCGACGCGCAGAACGGCGAGCGCCAGCGCCACGGGATCGCGCGGACGTTGCCCTGCACGGCCGAGAATGTGTGCGAAGGTCGGCGCTGTCGTACCCGACATCACGGCAGCTGCGCCGACCACCGGCAACACTAACGCCGCCGCGGCCCAGGCGAGCGAGCGCAGCCAATCACCGACGGTCAAGCTTTCGAGCGGCACGTTGGCCACCGTCCAGCCGATCAGAATGCCTGGCACTGTCGCAATCGCAGCGATGCGCAGCCAGGCGCCGACATCACCGGCGGCCGTCATGCGCCTACGAACGGCGAGCGCGGTGGCGAAAATCACTGCCGCAAGCGCCACCCCGCCCGCAGCTTGCCAATGCCAATGGGGATGATTGGAGACGACCCCGCCCCAGACGAACTTGGCCTCCCGTGGATACGCGCCGAACAGGCCCCAATGCCCGCCGACGGTGCCTTCGAGCTGGCGCTTCCAGGGCTGGTCGTACGCCTCGATCAGGTTGACCCGGTAATTCTCGCGCTTGGCGTGATCGAGCACCTCATGCACGGTGCGCGCTTGGTTCACCGGCGAGGGCAGAGCGCCTTCGCGCATGCGGCCGGCGCTCGGCCAGCCGAATTCCCCCACGAATATGTCCTTCCCGGGAAAGGCAGCGGCCATCTGTCCGCGGATGGCGTCGAGGTGCGCCGCCGCCTCCCGTGCGGGAATGGGAAAGTCCTCCCAATAGGGCAGGATGTGGATGGTGATGAAATCGACCGCGCTGGCTACATCGCGGTGCCGCAGCCAGAACTCCCACACATCGGCGTAAGTTACCGGCATGGCGACCTGCGACTTGACCTCGCGGATGGTCCGCACGAGGTCGGGCGCCGCCATTTCGCCTCGCAGCAAAACTTCATTGCCAACGATGACCGCCGCGATCACATCGGGAAACCGCTTGGCTAGCGCGATTGCGGTCGCGACCTGCCTGCGGCTGCGCTCGGGCAAGTTGGACAGCCACAGCCCTTGCAGCACCTTGATGCCGTGGCGCTTGGCGATTTCGGCGATCTGGTCCAGTCCGTAATCGACGGAGTAGGTGCGCACGCAGTCCGTGACGTGCCTGAGCTGGGCCAAATCCTCGTCGATTTGCCTAGGGTCGACTGGAACCTCCGGCCCGAGGGGGCTCTGCGCTCCCCGAAACGGCGTGTACGAGACGCAATAAAGCTTTTCGCCCGAGGCCAACGGGGACGGCGGCATCTGAACCGGCGCGCCGAGCCAGGCCCATGCCGCGACGATCGCCGCCGCCGCAATCGCGAAAAGCGCGCCCGCAATGCCCATCGAGATTGGTCCCGGTCCCCTGAGCGAGGATGAGGCCTCGCTTATCGTGCGGCAACGGCGGTGCCAAGCGCCGCCAAATCGCATTGCCGGCGATTTTTTGCCGCAAAGCCCTTTGCCATCTTGGCGTTACCTCTTCCGGCTGCTTTAATCAGGTGGCGCCGAGGCTTGCGGCCGCCGCCGCAATGCTGACCGAATGGGCCGCCATGGGAGAGGCGACCTGCCGACCGGTACGGCTCAACACGCCAGGACAATCATGCAGCGCTCAAGGACGCGTTTTCTTACCGCCGCACTTGGCGCGGCGATGCTTTTTGTCGGAGATCCGACATTCGCCCAGAATGCGGAGCAAAAGGCCGGGGACAAGGATAAGCCGCAGGCTAGCGACGCCAAGGAAGCCCAGAAGAAGATCGACGAATTCGCCGAAGCCGAGCGACTTTTGGGCGGACCGGCCGCCAATCCGGAATGTCTGTGGCTGGGGCGTCGGGTGGTCAGCCTGCTCTGGCGCGATGATCTCGATACCGCTTTTCGCCACCTCGATCTTTACGACCGGTTCGGCTGTCCGGCAGGCCACATCCAGGCGACCTTCCGCTGCCTCGTGCGCCAAGGAAATTTCGATCCTAAGGCGACCGATACGCTTAACAGCCGGGTGCACGGCTGCTGGATCAATCCGAACGCCGAGACGCAAGGCACCGCGGCCGTGCCCAGCGGCACGACCAACCGCTAGTCTGTACAAACATTCAGCGGCGACGGCGCGAAGCTGTACAAACGTTCAGAATGAATTCTTCTTAAAATTTTCTGGAACGATTTTTTTGTCGTGTTGTTGTTTGCCTTGCATCGGCCATGACCGATCGCTACTTGTCACGACGCCTCATGCTAAGGTACGTTAAGCTGCCTTAGTTGGACCTAGGGGGACAGGTTCGGGTCTGAGCATTTTGCCCCGCGTGGTTGGCCTTCTATGCGCACCGTCGCTGCTGTGGTGGCGCTTGTCATCTGCGTACATGCCGGCTTATGGACTTTGCTCCAACGGCAACAGGCGGTTGCCAATATTGACGCCCCGCTCGCCAGCATTTCCTACTCGCCGTACACGCGCTCGCAACATCCGGATTACGGCGACCGTCCCACGGCGGAGCAGATTCGCGCCGACCTAAAGATCCTCAGTCCCTATACTCAGGCGATCCGCACTTACAGTTCTACCGGCGGCGGTGAGCTGGTGCCGGCAATCGCCGCCGAGTTCGGGCTCAAGGTTACGCTCGGCATCTGGATCGACAAGAACGAAGACCGCAACGAGCGGGAGATACAAGCGGCGATCGCCCTTGCGCGTCGCTACAGCAACATCAACGCTATCGTGGTCGGCAATGAAACCACGCTGCGCGCGGAGAAGTCGATCGACGAACTAGTTCGGTTGATCCAGCGCGTGAAACGCCAAAGTCCTGTACCGGTCACCACCGGCGAGATCTGGACGGTATGGATCGAGCATCCGGAGCTTGCGTCCGCAGTCGACTTCATCGCGGCGCATATCCTTCCCTACTGGGACGGATTCACCACGACGCAGGCCGTCGACAAAACTATCGAGTTCTACGACAAGCTGCGGCGCGTGCATCCGGGCAAGCGCATCGTGATCGCCGAGTTCGGCTGGCCGAGCGCCGGGTACAACATGCGCGACGCCGATCCCGGACGGATCGAGCAGGCGAGCGTTCTGCGCGAATTCGTTTCCCGTGCCGAGGCGTACGGCATCGACTACAATATCATCGAAGCCTTCGACCAGCCCTGGAAGACCGCCGAAGGCGGCGTCGGCATGTATTGGGGCTTATTCGACGCCTCGCGCAACGCCAAGTTCGCCTGGACTGGACCGGTGAGCGATCCGGATCATGCCAAGATCGGCGCGATCGCGGTGCTGCTCGGTCTGCTGCTGTCGCTGCCGATCCTGGCGCGTGGCGCCGCCACCTTCGGCGAGGCCGCCACGCTTGCGGTCGCGGCCAATGCTGCCGGCGGCTGGTTCGCGACGGTGTTCGCGTTCTGGCAAACGCACTATTTCGTGCTCGGCGCCGCTTTCGCGCTCGGGCTAGGTATCCTTCTCCTCGCTCCGCTGGTCGCGATCGCGCTTGCGCGCATCGAGGAGATTGCGGTCATTGCGTTCGGCCGCGGGCCACGGCGGCTCATCGCCGCCGCATTGCCGCCAGCGGAGGGATTTGCACCGAAAGTGTCAGTCCACGTTCCGGCTCATCGCGAGCCGCCGGAGATGCTTAAAGCCACGCTCGACGCGGTCGCCCGGCTCGATTATCCAAATTTCGAGTGCGTCGTGGTCATCAACAACACGCCAGATCCTGCGTTCTGGCGTCCGATCGAGGATCATTGCCGCACGCTTGGTGAGCGCTTCAAATTCATCAACGAGGACAATGTCAGCGGCTATAAGGCCGGCGCATTGCGGCTCGCCCTCGCGCACACCGCGGCCGATGCCGAGATCATCGGGGTCATCGACGCGGATTATGTCGTACGGCCCGACTGGCTCAAAGACCTGGTGCCGGTCTTCGCCGACCCCAAGGTCGGGATGGTTCAGGCGCCGCAGGATCATCGCGACGGCGATCGCACCGTTATGCATCATGCCATGAACGGAGAGTACGCGGGCTTCTTCGACATCGGCATGGTCCAGCGCAATGAGGCGAATGCCATCATCGTGCATGGCACCATGTGCCTGATGCGCCGCGACGCGCTGATGTCGGTCGGCGGCTGGTCGAGCGACACCATCGTCGAGGACTGCGACCTCGGGCTGCAGGTGCTCGAACATGGATGGCAGATCCATTACACCAACCGGCGCTACGGACATGGCCTGCTGCCCGACACCTTCGAGGCCTACAAGAAACAGCGCCATCGCTGGGCCTACGGCGGTTTCCAGATTCTGCGAAAGCATTGGCGCTATCTGCTGCCTAGCGCCAATGTGCTGACGCGCGAGCAAAAGCGCGAATTTGCGCTGGGCTGGCTGAACTGGCTGGGTGCGGAATCGATCGGGGTTGCGGTTGCAATCCTCAATCTCGTATGGGTGCCCATCGTCGCCTTTGTCGGCATCGCTATTCCCGACAAGATTCTCACCGTGCCAATTCTTGCGGCCTTCATCGTCACGCTCGCGCATTTTATTGCGCTGTATCGTCTGCGGGTCGCGATTGCCCCGGGCCAGATGATCGGCGCCGTGGTCGCTGCCATGTCGGTGCAATGGACGGTGGCGCGAGCGGTGGGGTGCGGCTTATGCAAGGAGACGCTCCCCTTCATGCGCACGGCTAAGGGCGGCGCCACACGCAAGGGCGCGGATTTTCCGGCATTCTGGGAGGCAGTGCTGGGTGCGCTGCTGCTCGTCGGCGCGGCTGTGGTGGTGGCCACGAATTACAAGCAAATCCGCGAGCTCTACGTCTTCGCAGCGGTGCTAGTGGTGCAGAGCCTGCCGTTCCTCGCCGCCGTGGCGATAGCCGTGTTGGAAGGCTCGCGCTTCAACGAATTCGCCTATTGGCGAAGCGTCGAGGCCAAGGTTGCTGCCCAGCTGCCGCAGCCCGCCTCCGTCGCATCCGTGACCGACGCGCCGGCTGACCAGAAATCGGTCATCAGCAATCAATGATGAGGGAGCGCATGCCCGTCCCTCACTTGAGCGCGGATTACTGACTGCTCAACGCTGACGCCCTGCTCACCCCGGCAGCGCCGTCTCAATCAGCTTGACCCAGTACGAAGCTCCGAAGGGGATCGCCTCGTCATTGAAATCGTAGGCCGGGTGATGCAAGTTGGCGCTGTCGCCGTTGCCGACAAAGATGAAGGCGCCGGGACGTGCTTCCAGCATGAATGAAAAGTCCTCCGCGCCCATCACGGGCGCGACGTCGTCGTCGACCCGCTCGCGCCCGACCACTTCGCCCGCGACGGAGGCGGCGAAGGCTGCCTGCCGTTTGTGATTCCGGGTCACTGGATAGTCGCGCCGATAAGTGAGCTTCGCGCTGGCGCCATAGAGCCGTGCCGTTCCGGTCACCACCGCTTGCAGTCGCTCCTCCAGGAGGTCGCGCACCTCGGGAGTGAGGCTGCGGGCGGTGCCGCGCAGCAGCGCCGTCTGCGGAATGACATTGTCGGTCGTGCCGGCCTGAAACACGCATATCGAGATCACTGCGGCATGGAGGGGATCGACGTTGCGCGCGACGATCGACTGGATCTGATTGATGATTTGCGCCCCCACCAGCACGGAGTCGACGGAGACGTGCGGGCGCGCCGCGTGACCGCCGCGGCCTTCGATCTCGATCGCGATGCGGTCGGCAGCGGCCATCAGCGGCCCCGGTCGCAACGCGAATTGCCCGACCGGAAGGCCGGGATAATTGTGCATGCCGTAGACCTCTGCGATATGGAAGCGGTCCATCAGGCCGTCCTGGACCATGGCCTTGCCGCCGGCACCGCCCTCCTCCGCCGGCTGAAAAACAACGACCGCGGTGCCGGCGAAGTTGCGCGTCTCGGCAAGGTAGTGCGCGGCGCCGAGCAGCATCGCGGTATGCCCATCGTGGCCGCACGCGTGCATCTTGCCAGGTACCGTGGATTTGTACGGGAGCTCGTTCGCCTCCTGGATCGGCAGCGCATCCATGTCGGCGCGCAGCGCAATCACGCGGCCGCTTCCCTTGCCGCCGCGGATCACGCCGACCACGCCGGTGCGTCCGATCCCGGTCACCACCTCGTCGCAGCCGAAACTCTTGAGCTTGTCGGCGACCGTCGCCGCGGTGCGCTGCACGTCGTAAAGGAGTTCGGGATGGGCGTGGATATCGCGCCGCCACGCGCTGATCTCGCCCTGCATGGAGGCAATGCGGTTGACGATCGGCATCAGGGTCACTCCTCGCGGCGCATGCGGCCGAACTCCGAACATAAGCCGGCCCGGAACGCTTGGACAGGGCAAAACCTGCGCCTGCGCTGCCGCCTATTGACCCCGCACAGGGCCGCCCGTACACACCCGCGCACCGGGCCCGTAGCTCAGTGGTAGAGCAACTGACTTTTAATCAGTAGGTCGTTGGTTCGATCCCAACCGGGCTCACCAGGCGCTCACGGCGCACTTATTAGGGAGACCGCTTAACGAGACCGCGCGCACCGGGCCGGAGCCTGTGTCTCCTGCGCGGCAATACGGGGGTACGATTGAAGCGCTCGCGAAACAGGCTCAGAATGTCCGCGGGGGCGTTGCGGCATTCTTGGAGTGCTGATGGCAAAATCAAATGGTCAAGCCTTGCCGATCCTGGTTGCGGGCGGCGGTATCGGCGGGTTTGCGGCGGCGCATGCGCTTGCGCGCAAGGGCTTCCCGGTGCGGGTGCTGGAACAAGCGCCAGAATTCCACGAGATCGGCGCCGGCATTCAGCTCGGCCCCAACATCTTCCGCGCGCTCGAACGGCTCGGCCTCAAGGAAGCGGTCCTCGCCGATGCCCATCGGCCGCCCGGCATGGAGATGCGCTGTGCGCTCTCCGGCGAGCGCGTCACCCGCATCCCGCTCGACGATCCGGGCTTCGTGGACAGGTTCAAACAGCCTTATGCCGTCACCCACCGCCACGATCTCCACTCCGTCTTCATCAATGCCTGCAAGAACAACAACCTCATTACGCTGGGGACCGACCGCACGGTCGCGGATTTCGAGCAGGACGATACCGGCGTTGACGTGATCCTGCAGTCGGGCGAGCGCATCCGCGGCCGCGCGCTCGTCGGCTGCGACGGCATGTGGTCGAAGGTGCGCGACAAAATCGTCGGTGACGGCAAACCGCTGGTCTCAGGGCATATCGCCTATCGCGCCGTGCTCACCCGCGAGGAGGTGCCCGAAGATCTTTGGCGCCCAGACGTGATCCTGTGGGCCGGCCCGCGGACTCACCTCGTCCACTATCCGCTGCGCCGGGGCGAGATCTACAACCTCGTCGCCGTGTTCCACTCCAAGCGTTACGTCGAGGGCTGGAACGCGGAGGCCGATAGCGGTGAGCTGTGGGCGCACTTCGAAGGCCAACGCCCCGAGGTCCTGCGCATGCTCGAGCGTATCGAGACGTGGCGCATGTGGGTCCTGTGCGACCGCGAGCCAGTGAAGGACTGGAGCAAAGGGCGCGTGACGCTTCTCGGCGATGCCGCCCATCCCATGCTGCAGTATTTGGCGCAAGGCGCCTGCATGGCGACCGAGGATGCAGTTTGGCTTGCCGACAAAGTGGCCGAGAACCCGGACGATCTGCCCGCGGCGTTTCGCGCTTACGTGCAGCAACGTTACCTGCGCACCGCGCGCGTGCAGATCATGGCGCGCGTCTACGGGGACTTCTACCACGCACGCGGCCCGGCGGCCGAGCTGCGCAACCAAATGCTCGGGTCGCGCACGCCGGAGGAGTCCTACGACGGCATCGCCTGGCTCTACGGCGGGATATGAGGCGAGCTGACGGCTTCGGCTTCGCTGAGGAGCACCGCAGTGTAGGCGTTATCCCTTAGGGCAACCCTGCGATAGCTCGCGCTTCGCCGGTGAGCTCCAGAACATGCATGCCGGTATTGGCACGGTCTACGACGTAGATGTAGCCACGGTCGTCGGTTTCCACATTGTTGCTCTGGATCGCGGTCTTGCAGCGGTCGATCCCATCGACCTTGATGCAGCGCTTGTCCGTCGCTTCGGTAATCGACGGGATGAAATACCCGATCTCCCTTGGCTGATAGGGATTGCGCACATCGATCGCGCGCACGCCGGCATTAAAGTAAGTGATGAAAGCGAGCTTTTTATAGAATACCGGCGCCATGCTCTCGTTCGAGGAATGCGCGCCGAAACGTCCACCGCGTTGGCAGAAATTCCCACTCGCCTCGGGTACGAAAAAATTCGACACGACCATCGGCCTCGATTCGATCGTGACGTCGACGAAGAACACAAGCTGGCGCGATTCCTGGCATTCGTTGAGAATCTGTTCATCCACGATCATCACAAAGTCGCGGACTTTGCCGTCCTTGTCCTCGGCGAATTCCGCAATCGGCATTTTCGGCATCGGGAAGACCGTGTGGGCGCCGTTGAACGGCAGCATGTTCAACTGACCCACAACTGGATAGCGCAAATTCTCCGGCGTCGGTTCCTTCGGGCCGTTGAGAAGCTTGTCGCGATCGACAATCTGCAACACGCCGCCCTTGTTCGTGCCGTAGCCGAAATAAACTCGGGCGCCCTGCGGGCCAGTGGAGATCGGCCCATGCAACTCGGTCGGCACGGTGCCGGTGGCACCGGGTTCTTGGCCGACCAGCCCGAAGTCGCGAATATGCACCGGCTTCGTTGGATCGCTGAGGTCGAAGACCTGGGTCATGCGCCGAACCCGCCACCCCTGCACACCGGACACGAGGTAAGCGATGCCGGTATCGCATTCCCACCAGCTCTTGTGCGTGTCCTTCAGTCCTTCGACGACCTTGGTCACTAGCGCGGGCTTGGCCGGATCGGTGACGTCCCAAATTTCGTGTGCGAGGCCGCCGAAGACCCGCAGCATATAGGTCTTGCTTGGGTCGCCCTTGGGCAGCGTCTTGCCATCGCAGATGCGCACCATCTGCGCCCCACCCTCCTCGTAGTGGCCTTGCAGACCGGGAATGTGCGCGAGGTATTTAGGCTCTCTCGGATCGGTCACGTCGACGATCGAAGTGCCGTTATATTCGGCTTGTCCGCTCAGCCGGTTGATCGGCTGCGGCACCTCCGGCGTTCCGCCGTGGTGGCCGACATACGCGATGTAGCGACCGCCTTGTTGGTGGATCGTCGGCTGGTAGGCGCTGCGGCCCTGCAAATCGCTGTAGCCGACAAGCCGCATATTCTTGGCTTCCGGAGGATCGCCGATCTTGGGCGACTGCGCGAGCGCGCTAGGCGTCAAGATCATCCAACCGGCGAGCGCGCCTGTCATCATACCAAGCGAGCGTTGGATCAAGGCACGTCGTTGCATCTTGGCCTCCCTGATGCCAGTCAGGATGCTGGACTCTTGCGAGCAAGACGCGCCGGTGGTCGGCGCGTCTTGCTGCGAGCAAAGGCGGGCGCGGCTAACCCAGCGCCGCCTTGACCCGCTCCGACGTGAAGGGCGTATGGCGCAAGCGCACGCCGGTAAGCTGCATCACCGCGCTCGAAATCGCGGGTGCGATCAGCGGCGTCGCCATTTGTCCAACACCGGTCGGATGGTTGTCGGTCGCGATCACCTCGATGTGCATCGCCGGCACCTCGTTCATGCGCGGCACGCGATAGTCGTAAAAGTTCGACTGCTCGACCACGCCGTTCCTGATGGTGATGCGCTCGCTCAACGACATCCCCAACCCGTAGACGATGCTGCTCTCGGTTTGGGCCACGACGTTATCGGGCTGCACAGCAACCCCGCAGTCGATGGCGCACCAGAAGTTGTGCACCTTGATCTGACCGCTGGCGCGGTCGACCGATATTTCGGCGATGCCGGCGACTTGCGAGCCTGAATAGTCGATGAATGCGATACCGAGGCCGCGGCCGTCGCGCTTCTTGCTCCAGTTCGCCATCTCCGCCACCCGTTCGACCACCGTCACGGCGCGCGGCGTCTTCTTCAACAGCTCGAGCCGGAATTTCAGCGGATCGATTCCGTGCTTCACCGCGATCTCGTCGATGAAGGTCTCGGCCGCGAACTTGTTGGCCGTGAAGCTGATCCCGCGCAGCGGATTCGTGCGCACGCCGGTGTCGCGATAAAGCTGTTCGACCAATTGGTGCGGAACGTCATAACCCCGCGGCTCGCCGCCGAGCATCGCAATGAAGTCCTTGCCGCCGGTCTGCTGGTAACGCACCGGATCCATGTAGGGCCCGACGCGGTCCACGGCGATGCGGTGATGCCACGCGGTGAGCTTTCCTGACGGATCAAAGCCGGCTTTCAGATAATGTGCGGAGATCGGGCGGAAGCGCCCGTTCTCGACATCGTCCTCGCGCGTCCACATGACTTTCACCGGTCGCCCCGCCTCTTTCGACAACAGCACCGCGTCAATGATGAAATCGACGTCGCGGTTGCCGCGCCGGCCGAAGCCCCCACCCATCAGCATGTCGTGGAGCTTTACCTTGTCGCGCGCAATGCCGAGGAGTTTGGCAGGCGCTTCGGTGGCGGTGGTCTGGCTCTGCGTTCCTGCCCAAATTTCGACCGCGTCGCCGGACGGCGACACCGAAGCGATGGCGTTCAATGGCTCCATTTGCGCGTGATAGGCGTAGTCGCAGCGGTACTCGGCCTCGAAGCCGGAAGAAGCCTTCAATAACTCCCCGCGTGCATCGCCGACCCTGCTCCATTCGGTTGCACCGCGGGTGGGGTCCTTGGCATCAGCGGCGAAGCGCTCCATGCCCTTATCGCTGTCGAAGCCCCATGCGGTTCCGGTTCTGCTCCAGGTCACGGATCGGGCGAGCGCCCGACGCGCCTCGAATGCCGCCCAAGGGGTGTCCGCAAGCACGCCGACTCCGTAGGGCAACCGGACGATCTGGACCGGACCGGCGATCACCTTGGCTTTGGCGTCGTCGATCTTGTCCGGCACCGATCCTTCCACCGGTGCGCGCAGGACTGCGCCGTAGAGCATGTTCGGCACCTGCACATCGATGCTGTAGCGCGCGCTGCCATTGACCTTGCCTGGCAGTTCCACTCGGGGCACATCCTTGCCGATGAGGCGGAATTCGCTCGGCTTCTTCAACGCGTCGGCCTTGACCTCGGGGGCTTTGTCCGGGACTTCGGCAAAAGCGGCGATCTCGCCATAGCTGAGCTTGCGGCCCGACTTGGCGTGCACCACCACGCTCGGCTCGGTGCTGAGCTCTTCGGCCGGAACGCCGAGCTTCTTGGCGGCATTGTCGATGAGCACGCGGCGCACCTGTGCGCCAAAGATGCGCAACGGTCGATAATAGCTCGTCACCGCATTCGACCCGGCGGTATACATCATGCCGCCGAAACCGGGATTGCCGTAGACCGCCTCGATCACCGGCGCGGGCACGACGCGCACCTTCGACCAGTCGGCATCGAGCTCTTCGGCGATGATCAGCGGCAGGGACGTCATCGACCCCTGCCCCATTTCGGTCGCCGGCGACATGATGGTGATCGTCCCGTCTTCGGCGATGTTGACCCAGGGGCTCAGACCCTTGCCCGTCCGCTCAGTACCAAGCACCGCGCCCGAGGCATAACGATCGACGCCAAGCGCAACGGCAAAGCTCAGTCCCGCCGCTCCGATCATGACTTGTCGACGGGACAAAAGCCGGCGGCGCGCGGCGCGCGCGTTTAAGTTCTCGACGGTGATTTGTTTGGTCATGGCTCAGGCCTCCCGCGTCGCGCGTTCGATCGCGCGCACGATGCGCTGATAGGTTCCACAGCGGCAGATATTCGTGTTCATGTGCTCGATGATTTGATCGCGCGTCGGCTTGGGGTTCTGCATGAGCAGGTCGGCCGCGCTCATGATCTGCCCGGATTGGCAATAGCCGCATTGCGGCACCTGCTCGGCGAGCCACGCCTTCTGCAGCGGGTGCGACGAATCCGGCGACAGCCCTTCGATCGTGGTTACCGACTTACCAGCCACCTCCGAGATTTGCGTCTGGCACGAGAACGCGCGCTTGCCCTCGATATGCACCATGCAAGCGCCGCACAGACCGGTACCGCAGCCGAATTTGGTGCCGGTCAGCTTGAGATCCTCGCGGATCACCCACAACAGCGGCGTCGTCGGCGGCCCCTCACTCGAGGCCGCCTTGCCGTTCACAGTGAAGTTGATGGCCATGATTTTTCTCCCTCCGTGTCGCGAGTAGCGGGCAACTCGCCCATTCCAAAGCTGGCCTTCCAGCTAGCCCAACGCTGCTTTGACCCGCGCCGGATTGAGCGGCAGGTCGCGGATGCGCTTGCCGGTGGCGTTGGCGAAGGCATTGGCCACCGCGGCCGCCGCCGGCCCTTGCGAGGCTTCGCCCGCGCCCAGCGGACGTTCGTTCGGACGGTTGATCAGTTCGACTTCGACAGTCGGCGCTTCCGGCATGGTGAGAATCGGATAGCTCGCCCAGTCACGAGAAAGGATCCCGCGCCGGTCGAAGCGCACCTCCTCCTTCAGCGTCCAACTCACCGATTGGACGATGCCCCCCTCGATCTGATTGGTGAGCCCATCGGGATTGATGATGAGGCCGGCATCGACCGCGGCGGTCGCGCGCGGCACGCGCACCGCACCGCTGGCGCGGTCGATTTCGACCTCGGCCACCACGGTGACGTAGGTAGCGAGCGTCTTGTATCTCGCGAAAGCTATGCCGCGGCCGCGCGCGCCGTCCCCCGTCTCGCCCGCTTTCCAGCCGGTTTTCTTCGCCACCGCTTCAATGACCGCCCGCGCGCGCGGGTCGGTAAGATGCGCGAGACGGAAGGCCACCGGATCAACGCCGGCGGCGGACGCCAGCTCGTCCATGAAGGATTCGACGGCGAATACGTTGGCATACCCGCCGAGCGTGCGCAGCGAGGACACCCAGATCGGCATCTCCGGAATGAAGTGATTGACGATCCTGTGGTTGGGCAGATCGTAGCCGGGGATCGCATTGCGATCGCTGCCGCCCGCGGGCAGCGGAATGTTCCGCGCGAGCGGCCGCTTCTGCGGCTGCTCGAGGCTCCAGCTCGCGAACAGATTGCTTCCGTCCGGGACGCCGGGCCGGACGCCGTGTGGACCGCTCCACAGCTCGTATTGCCAGTCGACAATCCTGCCGTCGGCGACCGCGGCCTGGGCCTTCATCACCATGGCCGGGCCGTAAGGCTCCCACGCAAACTCGTCGTCGCGCATCCATTGCACCCGCACCGGCCGGCCAGGCACGGCGCGGGCGAGCAGCGCCGCGTCGAGCGCGACGTCGTCATGACCGTTGCGACCATAACAACCTGCTCCCTCGGCGAAGATGCACCGAATGGCCGCGGGTTCGACCTGCAGCGACTTGGCGAGGTCGAGTCGCAGCGGGAACACCCCTTGCGTGTGCGACCAGATCGTGAATCTCCCGTCGCGGAATTCGGCGAGCGCGCAGGAAGGTCCCATGGAGGCATGCGCGAGGTAAGGCTTGCGGTATGTCGCCTCCACGATGCGCGCGCCGCTGGGCGGCGGAGTGGCCCGCTGCTCGCTGGCGACCGTATCGACGCTGCGCAGCGAGAGCAGATGGTCATACCCTCGCTCCGGATCGGGCAGTTCGGTACCCCCTGACCACTTCGCGCCGTCGTGCAGAGCCGCGCGCGCCTTGATCGCCTGCTCCTCGCGCTCGGCGATAACGCCGAGAAAGCTCCCGTCGCGCACGATGGCGACAATTCCCGGGAGCGCCCTGGTCGCGGCCTCGTCAAAGCCTTCTAACTTTGAACCGTAGCGCGGCGGGCGCACGGCACGGCCGTGCAGCATGCCCGGCAAGCGAATGTCTTGAACATAGGCCACGCCGCCGGTGACCTTGGCGGGAATATCCAGCCTCTGAACGGACTGTCCCACAACCTTGTAGTTCGGTGCGGCCTTCGGCCTGACCTTGGCGGTCGCCTCGCGTTTGAGGTCCAGCGCGGCAACCAGCTCGCCATAGCCGATCTTGCGCCCGTCGGGCGCAGCGATCACACCGCTGGCAACCATCAGGTCATCGGCCGGCGTGCCGAGCCGATTGGCGGCGAGACCCACCAGGATTGAGCGCACTTCGGCGGCAGCCATGCGCAATGCCGTGCCGCTGCTTTCGATCGAGACGCTGCCCGAAGTATGGCCCTCGTCCGGAGTGCGGCCGGTGTCGCCCGAGATCATCTCGATTCGGGACAGCGGCAGGTCGAGTTCTTCCGCCGCGATTTGCGCGAGCGCGGTGAGGATGCCCTGCCCCAATTCGACCTTGCCAGTGAAGACGGTCGCGCCGCCATCGGCATTGATGCGGATCCAAGCGTCGAGTCTGCGGTTGTTCTGCAAGCCTCCAGGCAGCCGTTCCTGCCCGGGCGCGAGCTTCGGGTCGAGCGAGAAGGCGACGACCACCGCACCGAGGCCGGCGGTGAATTGGCGCCGATTGAAGGCGGCGGCATGCACAGCTCACGTCCTCCCGTTCGCCTGCGCCGCCCGCAGCACCGCGCGGATGATGCGATTGTGCGTACCGCAGCGGCAAAGGTTGGCGGCGAGCGCCGCGCGTACGTCTTGCTCGCTCGGCCGCGGGTTGCGGTCGAGCAGCTCTTTCGCCGACATGATCATGCCGTTGATACAGTAGCCGCATTGGGCCGCCTGCTCCTCGATGAACGCCCGCTGCAGCGCATGCGGCTTCTCGAGCGAGCCGAGCCCTTCGATGGTCGTGATCTCGCTCGTGCCGATGGCGCTGATCGGAGTGACGCAGGAGCGGACCGCCCTGCCGTCGACCAGCACCGTGCAGGCGCCGCATTGCGCTAACCCGCAGCCAAACTTCGCACCGTTGAGTTCGAGATCGTTGCGAAGGACGTAGAGCAGCGGGGTGTCCGGCTCAGCCGGAACGGAACGGCTCATCCCGTTGACTTTGAGGTCGATGGCCACGCTTGGCGTCTCCGGCAGCGCGTCGGCCCGAATCACGGGCGCCATCGCGCCATTCTTCTTTGGAACGGATTTATTCTGCGCCGATGCGGGTGCGCCGTCGAGCCCCTGTGCGCAACCGCGGGTGCGGCTCGGGTCCGGCCCTAGGCTGGCGAAACCTCGCCTCGCGCCCAGCTTTCCCGCGCGGCCGCGCAAAAATCCGCGAAGGTTCCCGCCGCAATCGCCGCACGCATCCCTGCCATCAATTCCTGGTAATAGGCGAGATTGATCGTCGTAAGCAGGACCGCGCCGAGCATTTCATTGGCTCTGACGAGATGATGGAGATAGGCGCGCGAGAAATCGCGCGCCTCCGCGCAGGAGGCCGCCGCATCGATCGGGCGCGCATCCTCGGCGTGGCGCGCGTTCTTGAGGTTGACTGGGCCGAACCGAGTAAAGGCTAGGCCGTGGCGGCCGTTGCGCGTCGGCAGGACGCAGTCGAACATGTCGATCCCGCGCGTCACCGCCTCGAGCAGGTCCTCGGGGGTGCCGACGCCCATGAGATAGCGCGGACGATCCACCGGCAATGCGGGCGCCACATCTGCGACGGTGCGCAGCATCACCTCTTGCGGCTCGCCCACCGCAAGTCCGCCGACGGCATAGCCGTCAAAACCGATGTCCGTGAGGACGCGCGCGCTCTCCGCGCGCAGCGCGGGATCGTCGCCGCCTTGCACGATGCCGAACAGAGCCCGTCCCGCGGGCACGGCCTCGAACGCGCGCTTGCTGCGCTCGGCCCAGGTGAGGGAAAGTTGCATGGCACGGCGCAGTTCGGCGCTTGCCGCCGGCAACCGCACGCATTCATCAAGCTGCATGGCGATGTCGGAGCCGAGCAGGTTCTGGATCTCGACTGCACGCTCGGGAGAAAGCTCGAGGGTGGCGCCATCGAGATGCGAGCGGAAGGTCACTCCCTTGTCCTCGACCTTACGCAGTTGCGCGAGCGACATGACTTGGTAGCCCCCGGAATCGGTCAGAATGGCGCGCGGCCAGCGCATGAATGTGTGCAATCCGCCGAGCGCCGCGATGCGCTCAGCGCCCGGCCGCAACATGAGGTGATACGTATTGGCAAGCACCACGTCGGCGCCGATTGCACGCACCGCATCCGGCGTAAGGCCTTTGACCGTCGCTTGCGTGCCGACCGGCAGGAATGCGGGCGTGGCGACGCTGCCGTGCGGCGTTGTCATTTCCCCGCGGCGGGCAGCGCCATCGCTGGCGAGCAAACGGAAGGAGAAGATGTCGGGCATGACGGGGGCTTCCGCCTCTCCCTGCGCGCTGCGTCGATGGGGGGTCGTGGCTGCGATTATTTCCGCCAACACGCATCCAAATCGCCCGCGGCGCGGTCAGGCCGCGAGCAATGCCAGCAACCCCTTGAGCAATTGTATCGGATCAGGCGGGCAGCCGCGGATATGCAGGTCGACGGGCACGACCCCAGAGACCCCGCCGACGACCGCGTAGCTGCCGGAAAAAATGCCCCCGTCCACCGCGCAGTCCCCCACTGCGACGACCCATTTGGGATCCGGCGTGGCGTTATACGTGCGCTCGAGCGCCTCTCGCATGTTTCTGGTTACCGGCCCTGTCACGAGCAGCACGTCGGCGTGCCGCGGGGACGCCACGAAATGCAATCCGAAACGCTCGAGGTCATAGAAAGCGTTGTTGAGTGCGTGAATCTCGAGCTCGCACCCGTTGCACGAGCCGGCATCAACTTCGCGAATCGAAAGGCTGCGGCCCAAACGCCGGCGCGCGGCGCGCTCAAGACTGGCTGCCAATTCGGCCAGCATCTTATCGTCCTTGACCGGCGCTGCCTCGGTCAGCGGGCGGCGCATTAGCGTCTCGAACAAAATCTTGCGCATGGCTGCCTAGAGGTCGTGACCGGAGTACGAGCAGTTGAACGATTTGTTGCACAAAGGGAAGTCGGCGACGATGTTGCCCTCGATCGCGGCTTCCAGCAGTGGCCACTGGAACCAGGACGGATCACGCAAGTGACAACGCGACACGCGCCCGCCTTCCAGGCGTAGCCACACAAGGACATCGCCGCGAAACGCTTCCGTCATTCCGAGACCTTCGTGCACCTCATCAGTCGGTTGGACCAGAGCCCGGAGCGCACCTGTGGGCAGATCCCGCATGATTTGATCGATCAACCCGAGGCTCTGCTCGACCTCACGAATGCGCACCCAGACGCGGGCGTTGACATCGCCGGCGTCGAGCACGGGAACCTCGAAATCGAGCCGATCGTATGGTGGGTAGCCGAGCATCTTGCGCGCATCGAAAGCGCGGCCGCTGGCGCGCCCGACGTAGCCTCCGGCGCCGAACTGCCGCGCCAACTCTGCGCGCAGAACTCCCGTTGTGGCGGTGCGGTCCTGCAGCGAGGCAGTATTGTCGTAAAGCTCCACCAGTTGCGGGAACAAGCGGCGGATGTCTTCCAACAATATTGCGATCTCCGCCGTGCAGGTCGCAGCGAGATCGCGCGCGACGCCGCCCGGCACCACCGCGTCCATCATCAGACGATGCCCAAAGCACGACCCGGCGGTACGCAAGGTTTTTTCGCGCAGTATCGCGCACTGGGCGTTCATGAGCGAGAACGAGGCATCGTTGCAGATCGCCCCGATATCGCCGAAATGGTTGGCGAGGCGTTCGAGCTCCGCCATCAATGCCCGCAGATACAATGCACGCGGCGGCAGTTTAACCTCCAGCGCCGCTTCGACCGCATGCGCAAAGGCAAGGGCGTAAGCGACCGTACTGTCACCCGACGTGCGACCGGCCAGCCGTGCGGCCGCGTCGAGGCTGGCGCCCGCCATCAACGCCTCGATGCCCTTGTGCACGTAGCCAAGGCGCTGCTCCAACCGAACCACGGTCTCGCCGTTGGCGGTAAAGCGGAAATGCCCGGGCTCGATGATGCCGGCATGAACGGGACCAACGGGGATCTGGTGAAGGCTGTCGCCCGCGACAGGCAGGAAGACGTAGGGCGCTCGGGTCGACGACCTACCGCGGCGCTCTCCGAGCGGGTATTGCGCATTCCAGAAACCAAGATCGAGCCACGGTCGCGTGTCGGGCAAGCCGATCGGCTCAAGGCCGTAAAGATCGCGCAGCGCGCGCTCGAGACGGATGGCCGGCGGATGAAGCGCCCCGACGGAGAGAAAATGACCGGCGGGACATGACAGCGTGAGCAACGCGATCTCGCGCATATTCGCATCGAGCACCGCCATGTGCACCGCGCCCGTGTCACCCCACAGGCCCAGGAGCGTCCAGCGTCCTGTCGCCAGCTGAGCTGTGGCGAAGCGCCAGGCGTCCTCGTTCACCGCGAACCGCGGCCAGGGACGATGGTCCGCGATTTTGTTGCCTTCGATCTCGTCGCTGGGCCACGGCATTCGGCTCATCCGAGGAGTTTCGCGACGTTCTGGAACCAAGCGACCAGCGCCGGCGGCATGTAGATGCCGGCGACGAATACGAGCGCAAGGTGGGCAAACATCGGCATATAGGAAGCTTGTGCCTTCGCAGTGGCGCCGCGTGGTTCGCCGAATGCAATTGCGTTCAAGCGCAGGAAAAGCGCGGCAACCCCGATCAGGATGCCGGATACGAGTATGATGGCGAGCAACGGCGCACGCGCAAACGTCGAGGTCACGACCAGGAACTCGCTCATGAAGATGCCGAGAGGAGGCAGTCCGGCAATAGCGACGACGCCGAGCACCAGCCCCCAGCCGAGCACAGGGTTAGTCTCGGTGAGTCCGCCCATATCGGCCATGCGCTGGGTCCCCTTCACCTGCGCGATGTGACCAACTGCGAAGAAGATCGCCGACTTCGTCAGCGAATGCATGGTCATGTGAAGGAGGCCGGCGAAATTCGCGAGCGCTCCACCCATACCGAAGGCGAAGGTAATGATGCCCATGTGCTCGATCGAGGAATAGGCGAACATGCGCTTGATATCGCGCCGGCGGTACAGCATGAACGCCGCGAACACGAGCGAGATGAGCCCCATCGTTACCATCAGCGGCCCTGGTGCGAGAGCAGCCGGGTTTAGGGCAAGCAGGATCTTGAAGCGCAGCAAGGCATAGAGCGCGACATTGAGCAGAAGCCCAGACAGCACGGCCGAGATCGGAGTAGGTCCTTCGGCGTGAGCATCGGGCAGCCAGGCGTGCAAGGGCGCGAGCCCGACCTTGGTGCCGTAGCCGAGCAGCAGAAACACGAACGCGACGTTGAGGAGCGCCGCATCGAAGGCGGACGCGCGCGTGATCAGCACCGTCCATACCATCGCATCGAGTCCCTCTCCGACGACAGGACGCGCCGCCATATAAACCAGGATGGTGCCGAACAGCGCGAGCGAGATGCCTACGCTGCCCAGAATGAAGTATTTCCATGCCGCTTCCAGCGCCTCATGGGTGCGATAGATACCAACCATGAGCACGGTCGTCAGTGTCGCGAGCTCGATCGCTACCCACATCACCCCGATATTGTTGGTAATCAACGCAAGATTCATCGCGAACATCAGTAGCTGATACATCGCGTGGTAAAAGCGCAGGAATTTCGGCGTGAGTCGGCCGATCTCGAGTTCGTGGCCGATATAGCTGGCGCTGAATACACTGGTCGTGAGGCCAACGAACGTCGTCAACACGATGAACACGTTATTGAGATCGTCCACCAGCAGGTACGAGGTCGGATGCGGGCGTCCGAAAAATAGCGAAACAGCGGCGAGAAAGGTCAGGAAAGTGGCTAGCACGTTGAGCGCCGCCGTCAGGCGGTATCCCGGCAGCACTACGAGCACCGCCGCCGCCAACGCGGGAATTACCAGAACCGCGTTTACTGGTTCGAACGCTTCCATCATCCGCGCTCCCCGCGGAAACGGTCGAGCGCCTGCAGGTCGACCGTGTCGAAGCGCTCGCGGATACGGAACAGGAAAATGCCGATTACGATGAACGCGATCAGAATCGAGAAGGCGATGCTGATTTCGACGACCAGTGGCATGCCCTTGGCGCCGGTGGCGGCGAGCACGAGGCCGTTTTCAAGCGACATGAAGCCGACGATCTGACTCACGGCATTGCGCCGCGTCACCATCATCAAAAGGCCGAGCAACACGACCGAAAGCGCAAAAGCGAGGTCTTCGCGGGCGAGCGGGTCGGCCTCAGCCGTGACGCGCAGCATCACCACCATCGAAAGTGCGACGAGGCCCATGCCAAGCAGCATGGCGGAGCCGACGCCGACCACCTTCTCGATCTCGCGGTGAATGCCGAGCCGCACGATAATGCGATGAAGCACGACGGGAATAACGATCGCCTTGAAGATGAGGGCGATCGCCGCGGTCACATAAAGATGCGGCGCGTTTTGGATGTAGGCCTGCCAAGCGACTGAGAGCGCCAGCACCAAAGCATGCAACGCGAATATGTTGAGCAGCGCATATAGCCGGTCCTGATAGAGCTCGAGGAAACTCACTAGCACCAACGTGCCCGCAAGCAGGTGAGCAATGTCGAATGCCAAGCCGCGCATCACAGGCTCCGCGAGACGAATAAAAGCAGCGTCGCCAGGAGGCCGAGCATCAAGGCAGCACCCAGGAATTCCGGCACGCGAAACACCCGCATTTTGGCGATCGATGTCTCGAGCAACGCGAGCAGGAGGCCGCCGATCGCGAGCTTGGCGATGTAGGCAACGAGACCGATCACCAGTGCGCCAAGTCCGGCGCCCGGCGGCACCAAGCCCCAAGGCACGAACAGACACGTGATCAGGGAAAGGTAAAGCAGGAGCTTCAACGAAGCAGAGAGCTCGATCAGCGCCAGGTGACGCCCGGAGTATTCGAGCACCATGGCCTCATGCACCATGGTCAATTCCAGATGAGTGGCCGGATTGTCGACCGGGATGCGGGAGTTTTCCGCAATGGCCACCATGATCAAGGCGAGGAGCGCAAGGCCCAGCGATACTCGCAGTCCGACCTCGGACGAAACCAGGAATCCGGCCATGGTCGAAAGCTGCGTCGAACCGGCAATCAACGCGAGCGTAAAGATGATCATGATCATCGCCGGCTCGGCCAGCGAGGCAATCATCACCTCCCGGCTCGAGCCGATGCCCCCGAAGCTGGTTCCAACATCGAGCCCGGCCAGTGCCAGGAAAAAACGGGCACTGCCGAGAAGCGCAACGATGGCGATGAGATCGGCGGACCAGGAAAATAGAAGACCGGTGCGGAAGGTCGGCACCAAAGATGCCGCCACCCAGGTGGCGGCAAAAATAAGATAGGGGGTCACTCGGAACAGCCACGAGGCATTTTCCGCGAGCGGTCCTCGCCGGAGCAGGAGGCGAGCCTTCACCTTGCGCGTGAAGCCGGTGAGTAGCGGCGCCAGCACAAGCACCAGCAGCATCTGTGCCACTTGAACGCCAAAGTCGAAAATCACGGCCATATGGCGAGCACCAGCAACAAGAGTACGAGCGCGGCAAAGACCAGGCTGAGGAATTGTCGGATGGTCAGGAACTGCAAATGATTGAGCCGGTCGGCGGCAAATCCGATACCGCTGGCGATCGGCGCGTAGAGCGCATCCCAAACGAGATCATGCAATTCCACCGTGAACCGTGCCGGCCGTGCGTCGCCCGGCGGCGGCATGTCAACGTGCTCGCGGGCGCGAAACACGACGGTGCCGAACACGCGGCGGATCGGCTGGGCGAAGCTCGAAGCGGTGTACTGGGTCGCGGGATTTGGATCGGGATACCCGCAGTCCCATGCCGGCGCGCGGCGCAACTTGTCAGAGGCGAGCCGGTGAATGGCCCAAGCCGCGAGGAAGCCCGACAGCAGCATGAACGCGAACACCAACAGGCCGTTGTAGGAGCTGCGGCTCTCGGCGATGGGCACGATCGAAAGCCAATCGACGCTGCTTTGCACGGGCATGCGGTCGCCTACCAGCTCCTGCGTCACCGCCGCCAACGCGTCGATGAAAAGCCCCGGCAGGATGCCGGCAACGAGGCAGAGGGCGGCGAAAAAGAACATTGCCGCGAGAGAGAACCGATCGGTCTCGTGTGCGCGCTGGGCGGCTGGCGTGCGCGCGCGGCCGAGAAAGGTAACCCCGAACGCCTTGACGAAGCAGGCCGCGGCCAGCGCCGCCGACAGGGCAAGAAGGGCGCCCACGGCCGGCACCAGGAGCTTGAGTCCCCAGGAGGGAAGTTGGGGACTGAGCAGGATCGCCTGGAACGTCAGCCATTCGGAGACGAATCCGTTGAGCGGCGGCAGCGCCGAAATCGCCGCGCAGCCGACGAGAAAAACGAACGCGGTCTGTGGCATGCGATGGATGAGCCCGCCGAGGTGCTCCATGTCGCGCTCACCGGTGCTCGTCAGCACCGCGCCTGCACCGAAGAACAGAAGACTCTTGAAGATCGAATGATTGAACACGTGTAGCAGGCCGGCCGTCAGCGCCAGCGCCGCCGCCCACGCCATGCCGTGCGCTTTGAACGCGAGCGCAAGCCCAAGGCCGATGAAGATGATCCCGATGTTTTCCACCGTGTGGTAGGCAAGCAGCCGCTTGAGATCGTGTTGCATGAGGGCATAAAGGACGCCCATCGCCGCGGTCACGCCGCCGAGCGCGAGCACCACCATGCTCCACCACCAGGCTGGCGTTCCGATGAGGTCAAACACGATGCGAACGAAGCCGTAGACCGCGACCTTGGTCATGACGCCGCTCATCAGCGCCGAAACGTGACTGGGGGCGGCCGGATGCGCGAGCGGCAACCAGACGTGCAGCGGCACCAGGCCGGCCTTGGAGCCGGCGCCGATGAGCGCAAGGATCAGAATGGCGGCCGCGAGCGTCGGCGAGGGATGGCCATCGCGGATGTCACCGAAGGCATATCCGCCGTCCGGTCCCGCCAGCAAGCCGAAGGTGAGCAGCAACGCGAGCGTCCCGAAGCTCGCCATGATCAAGTAGACGTATCCTGCACGGACGTTGTCGGCGATGCCGTGGTGCGCCATCACCAGGGCCCACGACGACAACGACATGAATTCCCACGCCAACAGGAACGTGAACGCATCGTCGGCGAGCACGACGATGCTCATGCCGGCGAGAAACGCCGGATAGAACGGCAGCACCCGGCGCGGAGCATGCTCGTGGCGGCCATATCCGAGCGCGAACAGGCTCGCCGTGGCCGCGCCGAGGTTGATTACGGCGAGAAAAAACGCCGAAAGCGCATCCAGACGAAAATGCGCTCCAAGCCACGGAATACCGAGTGGAAGGACGGTCGCCGGCGGACCGGCGTAGATGCCGAAAAGCGCGCAGAGTGCGATCGCGAGAAGCACCAGCGAGACGATCAGGCACATTCCGTAGACGAGGTGGCGCGCACGCGCAGCGTTGTCGAGTAATGCCGCCAGAGCGGCCGTCGCGATCAGCACGGCGGCGCTGCCAAGGGCGAGGAGCAGCATTTACTGATCCCCCCTCTGGCGCCGCGCCGCGGCGACGAATGGACGGCCACAGCGCAAACTCGTGCCCTACCCTTTCAGCCGCACGCCGCGTCCACCGCCGTGGCTGACCGCTCCCTCGCCGATCAGCTCAATGCCCGCGGCCGCCAACGCTTCAATGAGTTTCATCAACGAATCCACATTGCCCCGGATGACCCCGCCGCTCGCTTCCATGCGCTGGATCGTGGGCAACGATAGACCCGAACGCTCGGCCAGCTGGCGCTGGTCAAGCTCCAGCAGAGCTCTTGCGGCCCGCATCTGTGCGCCAGTTATCATGTCTAACACATCAGAATCGATGTTTAGAGTGCCTCTATTAAGTCATGCGTTATACGATGACAACCCCGCCGTTGCCTGTCGGGCGGCGTAATAATCCCTCTCGGACTAATCAGGGCCGAAACAGCAGGCAGGCGTCGCCGTAGGAGTAGAATCGATAGCTCGCGCGGATGGCGTGGGCGTACGCGCGCCTCATCACCTCGAGCCCGCAAAACGCTGCGACCAGCATGAACAGCGTGGAGCGCGGCAAGTGGAAATTGCTCAACATCACGTCGACCGTCCGGAAACGATAGCCCGGCGTGATGAATAAGGCAGTCTCGCCCGCAAAAGGGCGGATGACGCCATCGTCGCCACTCGCGCTTTCAAGAAGCCGCAGCGAAGTCGAGCCGACCGCGACGATGCGCCCCCCCGCCCGCCGCACCCGGTTGAGCGCATCCGCGGTCTCCGCGTTGACGCCGCCTTGCTCCGCATGCATGCGATGCGCGGCGGTGTCGTCCGACTTAACCGGAAGAAACGTCCCCGCGCCCACATGCAGCGTGACCTTGTGGAAGGTAATCCCCCGCTCCAGCAGGCGTGCCGTGAGCGCATCGGTGAAGTGCAGTCCCGCGGTCGGCGCTGCGACCGAGCCCTCCTCCCGCGCGAACATGGTCTGGTAATCGGTTCGATCGCGCTCATCCGGATCACGCCGAATATAGGGCGGCAGCGGCATGGCGCCGCGTTCGTCGAGCGCCTGGTCGAGCACAGGGCCATGAAAGGCAAAGGCCAACGTGACCTCCCCGCCCCCGGCCTTCTCCTCGACCGTGGCATCGAGCTGGCCGAGAAAGCAGACTTTACCTTCGTCCCCGAAGCGCACCACATCGCCAGGAGCCAGGCGCTTGGCCGGCTTCACGAACGCGCGCCAGCGCGACCCGTCGAGGCGCTGATGCAGCGTCGCCTCGATGACGGGCTCCACGACGCCGCGGCCGATGCGCCGCCCGCGTAGGCGAGCTGCAATCACCTTGGTGTCATTGACCACCAACGCGTCGCCCGCGCGCAGCAGGTCGGGGAGATCGCGCATGCCGCGATCCTCCAGTTCCGGGACCTGTCCGGGACGCACGACCAGCAGCCGCGCCGCATCCCGCGGTGAAACAGGACGCAACGCGATGCGATCGGGCGGCAGCTCGAAGTCGAACAAGGCGGTGCGCATGGCCTTCTCATACAAGCGCACGCGCCGCAGGTCATCGCCCGGGCCAAAACCTCAAGCGGGCATTTGTGCAGGTCCTCCGCGCGCCGCGAGTTTTTGCTGCAGCGCGGCGAAGGAGCCGTAGCTTCATACCGTGCCGACTCGCCTTCGCCGAACGGCGTCAGCGCGCTTCGCATGCGGCCCCTTCGACCCGCGCACATTTTCTTGATGGAATGATACCCATGCATGCACAAGATATTCTCGATGATTTGCGAGGGTCCCATGCTCTTGTCGCGGTTGCGTCAAACGATCTTCACAGGCGGAGCGTATCGAGTGGCCGCAACGAAAAAAGCCAGGAGAGAGGCCAATGGGAGCCGTCATGGTGAGATGCCCCCAGACCGAACGTGACATCCCCACCGGTTTGACCTCGGATCGCAAGAGTTTCGAGGCCATGCCGGTCTTTTTCGCACGGGTCCACTGCCCGATTTGTCGGACCGAGCATGAATGGTTTGCCAAGGAAGCTTGGGTGTGCGACGCCGAGCCGCGCCCGCAACGCAAGGCTTTCCTTTGAGCTTTTTGCCGGCGGCCGCGGGTGATCGCCGCGCCGCTTCGGCTTACTTCTAGTGGTGAAACAACACCGTCGCGACCTGACCTCACACGATTACGCGTTCTCCGCCATCTTGGCCGAGATGATGCGATCGGGGTCCGCCACCGGCTCGCCACGCTTGATCTTGTCCACGTTTCCCATGCCTTCGGTCACTTGGCCCCAGACCGTGTACTTGCCGTCGAGAAACGGCGCATCCGCAAAGCAGATGAAGAACTGACTGTCGCCGGAATCCGGAGATTGCGCCCGCGCCATCGAGACGGTGCCCCGGCGGTGCGGCTCTTTGTTGAACTCCGCCTTGAGCTTCCTGCCGGAACCCCCGGTGCCGGTGCCGTGCGGGCAGCCGGTCTGCGCCATGAAGCCGTCAATGACGCGATGAAACACGATGCCGTCGTAGAAGCCCTCACGCACCAACTCCTTGATGCGGGCGACATGGCCGGGTGCAAGGTCCGGCCGCATCTGAATGACGACCTTTCCTTTGGTGGTGTCGAGCGTCAGCGTATTCTCAGCGTCGGTCATGGGGAGTTCTCTGCTTGTTTGAACTTGCGCTCATCGGTGAACCTGATGGTGAACGGCCGGCCGGCCAATGCGTTCCCGAGCGCGTCGGTGAACGGCAGAGGCGCGCAGCGCTTGAGCATCTTCGCCACTGCAACTCGATAGGCAAGCCGTTCATCATCCGAGGCGCCGGGGGATTCGAATGTGATTCTCGGCTGGCCGAGAAGTTCGCCGTTGCGGCGGAAGCTCATCTGCACCGTGATTTGCATGCCCGCGCGCGACTGATCAAGGGGCGGCGGGACCCAACACGCTCGCAGCGCCGCCATCACGTCGCTCAGCGTGTTGACCGGCGGTTGTTTGGTTTGCGCGCCTGCCCCGCTCACCAGTGCGGTGAAGGCCAACGCCCAGCCGGCAACACGCAACCGTCCCCTCACGGCTGCTCCCGATTGTCGACAAAACGGATCGCAATCGGCCGACCTGCGACTGCGTTGCCCAATCCTTCGCTCAAGTGCAGTGGCGTGCAGCGTTCGAGCGCCGTGGAAATCGCGTGCAGGTAGACCTCCCGGGTTTCCGGGGAAGTGCCGTGGCTGACATAGGTCACCCGCGGCGTGGCGATGATGTCGCCGCTGCGCTTGAAGGCAAACCGCACCGACATCTGCATGCCGGGCCGAGCCTCCTCCTTCGCGGGCGGAATCCAGCAAGCGCGGAGCGCGTCGAACATGGCGTGCAGCGTATCGAGCTTGTGCTCGCCGCTCGGGCCCTGGGCAGGAGCGCCGCCCGCCGGCCCATTGCCCGCGGACGCGCTCTCTATGGTCAATCGGAGATCCTGCCCGATCCAATAGTTGGGGTGAGGGATACAGTAGCGGTTGGCAAAGGCGCTGCACACGGCCGAAAAGCATGGATGCGTGGTGAAGGCGCTGCAGAAGGCAACCGCCGGCTCAACGCCGTCCACCAGCGCCGTGGCCAAGAGGCCAAGTCCGGTCAACGCATGGCCGGTGTGCACCGACCCTCCTCATGACTTGGCATCGGCCGCGACCTGCACGCGGATCATGCGGTCGGGATCGACCACCGGCTCGCCCTTCTTGATCTTGTCGACCACTTCCATTCCGGAG
>Ga0307277_10000019_pt1 | contig 48781 bp, 50 predicted proteins | sample ER_DNA_116_FD_194473 | JGI IMG/M metagenome (GOLD analysis project Ga0307277, IMG submission 194473) | Bulk soil microbial communities from the East River watershed near Crested Butte, Colorado, United States - ER_DNA_116 | ecosystem: Environmental > Terrestrial > Soil > Floodplain | place...
GCGGGCGGTCGGCGCCGTGCTCAGAGTCCCGACCGTCGCCACGGCCGTGGCGGCGGCGGCGCCGGCGAGCAGCGTTCGCCGCGTGTAGGTGACGGTTACGCGGACATTCGCGTTTTGCACGACCAAGCTGCGCTTGTCGGAAGGATCATCGCTCATTGCGGTGCGTGCTCCCTGTGCTGACGGCGTGTGCGCTCGGCGCGGCTTGCGAGGAAGTCAGCGCGCCTTTTCCAGCGTGAAGGTAAAGTCCGACTGATTGAAGAATTTGGCGTCAGGTGCGGCATTCGGCGGACGCTGCTGATAGCTCACCGCGTTGCCGTGACAGCCCATGCAGCTCGACGACGCCTGCGGCACCGATCCCTGGCTGTACGTCTCGAGCGTGGAATTCGCCAGGAACGCCGGAGCGGGCGCACAGTTCATGTCTGGCTGCTTGTCGAAATCGGTGTTGGGCGGCAGATTGGGAACCGGATTTTGCACGGTCTTGCTCGAACAACCGAAGTCGCTCGGCCATTGCGTACTGAGCAGCATATAGTTCGCCCACACCGTGCCCCTGAGGATGTTCTGGAACTTGGCGTTGATCTCTTTAGTGTCGTCCGTCAGCTCCGTGACACGGATAATCTGGCTCTTGAAACCGCCGGGGAACTTCAGGCTCGGGTCGGGGAATCGCCACGGACGCGGCGGCGTCGCATTCACCGGGCACTTCGCCGCATCGCATGCAGGATCGTAGAAGCTATACGACCCTCTCAGATTGCGCGCCTGGACCTCCTTCTGTTCCGGCACGTTGTCGACGTGCTCGAACGAGGTCCAGATCCATTGCAGGCGGTTTTTCGTCTTATGCCCGACATGGAAGCCGATCAATCCCAAGGTCTTGCGCACACATGCTTCTTTTGTCCTTCCATCTTCCGAGGCAGGGATGAAGATGAGCGCATCGACGTTGTGGAATCTTTCCTTGTCCTTGTCAGAGTCGAGCACTTTCCACGAAACCTTGAGCATGACCGTACCCGGGTCGCCGCCTGCGGTCTGTCCCGGGGGGGGATTCGTGCCGGCCGGAAAGTCGATCTTCAGCGCGGAATTCCGCCTCTGCTCGTTTCTGCTGTAGAGCTTGTTCTTCACGATGTAGTCGAACATCTGCTGGTTCAGCAGAATGTCGAACAACGCGTAATTTCCGTTCTGGTCGATGAGCGGTCCCGTCTTGAACGGCTGATTGAAGGATTCTTCGATCAGCTGAGTGACCATCATCCCCGGCTTGTAGTCCCTGCGGCAGGCCGCGGGGACCTCCTGCGGGCGGCGCTCGCCCCACTGCGGCGCCTTGCCTCCCGGCAGCATGATGTCGGCGAGCTGCCGGAAATGCCGCATGTCTTCCCATTTGGTGCGCGTGTCCGGGCGGGAGTTCTTGATCTCGCTGTCGTCGGCGGGGGCGTTCAGCGCGATGAAGGTCAGCCAGGAATAGAAATCGAAGCCGCGCTGGAAATTCTCCAGCCGGCTCTTGCCCGGAGGTCCTTCGGGGTGGACCGTTTCGGCGCACGGCAGCCCCGATGTGAGCAGCTTGTCCTTGTTCGCTTCGTCGATCGGCGTGAGTTCCGAGCCCTTGTTGGGGACCAAATCGGACAGCGTGTTGCACGGCGGCGCCAGCGGTTTCACTGACGGCGTCTGCGCTGCGGACGCAACCGGCAGGTTCAGAACCGCGGCGGCTCCCAAGGCGCCTGCGATGGCGGCGCCCAACCAGGGCCTATCAAACATGACCCTCCTCCTCGACGTAAGTTGTGCTCTCGTGTGACTTGCCGGCCAGGCGATTGCGCATGCGGATACGCGCATCCATGTGCGGTTGCGCGCGAGCGCCCGCCTGCGCCGGCGTTCGTATCAGGCGTAACGTGCGAGGAAAGCGGAGGCCGAACGTCTACCCTGCGCGCGCCACCATGACTCTGCGATGATGTCGCCGACACGGGTGGCCTCCCATGCAACCGATCGAAAGCCAAAGTCGGGCTGCATCAAAGTTGAATGCTGCCCCCGATGCTTGTCAAGTAGATTCGTCGCCAACGGTTGCGGCCTGCCGGCGCAGGCGATGGCAATAGCAAAATCGAATGATCGCGTGCGCGACTGCTGATCAATCGGCGATGACGGCGATGGCGTTGATCTCGATCAGATACTCGGGCGAGGTCATCTTGCAGATCTCGACCATGGTCGAGGCCGGCGCGGGCGGACGGAAGTACTCGCGCCGCACTTTGTGGATCTGCTCGAAATGCTCCATGTTGCGGACATAGACGTCGACGCGGCAGATGTCGTCCATGCTGCCACCGGCCTCTTCGACCGCCGCCTTCAAATTCTCGCACACCTGACGGGTCTGCGCTTCGATATCGCCGATGCCGGCGATCGTTCCGTCCGCCTGGCGCGAGGTCATGCCGGAAATGAATACCAGGCGCCCACGCGCCTCGATCATGGTCGCATGAGAAAAGTGGCCGGATGGCTGGCGGATCTTTGCCGAGGTGACCTGCTGCTTGGGCATGCGTTGCTCCTTGATGCGAGACGGGTGTCAACGATTGCTGGTGGCTGTCGATTGCGGCTCTCGCCGCTGTCGCGGCTCGGCCTGCAACGACGAACTGAGGTTTGCTGTCACTCTGCCGGCCGATTGGCGTGCGGTGCCTCGCCTTGCGCTGGCGCTTTGATCTCGACGAGGACGTTGCGGTACTGCCAATCGCTGCAGTTGAGAAGCTCGTGGGGAATGCCGGGTTCGCGCCAGATCACCTCGCCGGGCTTTTCCTGGGTTTGCCGGACGCGCCCGTCGTCGAACGTCATCTCGTTCTTGCCTTCGGTCAGCGGCACGATGAGATACGGCAGCAAATGCTGGTGCCATGGCTGACGCTTCCCGGGATCGAGCGTGACGCTCCACACCCGCAGGAATTCATTCTCGAACAGGATCTTGTCGCCGATCGGTCCCAGCACGCGCATTGTTGCAGTCTCCTTGTGATGACCTCACGGGCCTAGCCACCGGTCGTCATTGCCGGGCTTGACCCGGCAATCCATCATCTTTCGCAAGAAGATGGATGCGCGGGTCATAAGCGCGTTTACGCGCGTCTTCAACGCGCTTCTGCCCGCGCATGACGACTCAGAAACAATCGCCAGGCGTCTCATCGGCTGGCGCCCGCCTTGGCCGGGGCGACAACCCGCCGGTAGAGGTCCTGCGCCGAAGCGCCGCCGATCGCCGCAATGGCGGCGATATGGTCGTCCGGGCGCACGAGGATCAGCGTGTCGCTCGGGCAGCCGACGAGCTGGCGAAAGCGGTCGCCGACGTCGAACAGCGAGCGAGCGCGCAAGCCTCCGTCGAGTGGAGCGTCCCGGTGGGACACGACGACGTGTCTCAAGCCCGCGCTATCGGCCGGAATGTTCGGGCGCCGCCGCACGTCGGTGAAATACAGCGCCATGAAACTGTCGTCGACGAGATCGTGCAGCCGAACCGGGCGTCCGTCGCCGCCGTGCAGGAGCGCGTCGGGGAGGCGATCGCCGACGCGGAACGGTCGGCGATCGGTCTTGACCATGGACCAGTCGCCCGCCTCATCGACGCCGAGTCTCACGCCCAGCATGGTTCGGGTGGCGGCGTTGGCCCAGGCCGTCCCCGACATCGCCTTCACGCTGCCGGCTTCTCCCGCCATGTACTTGCGCGCCGCGCGCGCCATCTCGCCGGAGCCTTCGGCGGCGACCGGCCGCTGCTCGCGCGCGTAGCCGTCGAGGAGCGCATCGCTCGCCCATCCCCGCGCCACCCAGGCCAGCCGCCACGGCAGGCTGATCGCATCGAGAATTCCGGTATTGAGGCCGAGCGCCCAGGTTGGCGTGATCAGATGCGCGGCATCGCCCATGAGGAACACGCGGCGCTCGCGCCACTGCGTCGCCACGCGATGGTGAACGCGGTAGACGATGGTGTTGAGGATTTCCAGCTGCTCGATGGGCCCGATGAAGGCAATGATCTTCTCGCGGAAATCGGCGGCGCTGGGCTCGGCAACGCCGGGAGCGAGCGGATAAAGAAAGCGCCAGCAGTGCGGATGGCGCACCAGGATCATCCACTCGCGCGGATCGGCGAAATAGGCGAGATAGGGATAATCGCGCGGATTGACGACGTCGAGATCGACCTTGACATCGACCAGCAGCACTCGTTCGTCCGGCGATTCGCCTTCCACCGGAATGCCGAGCTGCGCGCGCACCGTGCTGCGCCCGCCGTCACAGGCGAGCAGATAGGAACCTTCGACCTCGCGCGCGCCGTCCGGCGTGTCGAAAAGGGCGACGACGCCGTGCTCCGTCTGCCGAAACGAGGTCAACCGGTGCCGCAGGTTGAGCGCACCGGGCCGGCGCCCCTCGATGGCCGTGCGCAGGATCGGCTCGAGATGATGCTGGGGCATGTTGATGACAAACGGATAGCGCGTGTCGTCGCTGAGCAGGCCCGTCTGCACCGATGGTCGCGCGGTATTGGTGGCGCGCTCGACATCGCCGATCTCGTCGACGCGCAGCGCCTTGGCAAGCACCGCATCGGCGACGCCGTAGCGGCGAAAGGCCTCGAGCGTCCGCGTCAGGATCGTTCCGGCCTTGGTGTCGAGGGAGAGCTCCGCGTCCTCCTCGAACAGCGCGAACGGCAGGCCGTAGAAATCGAGCCCCAGGGACGTCATCAGGCCGACCGGGCCGGCGCCGACCACGATGATGGGAGCAATGGCGCGCACGCTCAACGCTCCTGCGCCGCGTAGGCGATGTCGCGGCTGATGATCGAAGCGGTCATCGTCGCCTGATCGGACAGCAGGAATAAAAGCGGGCCGATCGCGTCCTCGGGCCGTCCGACCCCGACCGACCCGCGCCAATGCGCGTCGTCCGCGCCGACGTTGGCGGCGCGATATTGCGGCGTGTCGATCACGCCCGGCGCGATGAGATTGAAGCGCACGCGATACTGCACGATCTCCTTTGCCGCGCTTTTGGCGAATGCAACCAGCGCCGCCTTGCTGGCGGCATAAGCCGATGCCCCGGGCCAGCCCTGGTGCGCAAGCCCCGAGGTGAACGCAATGATCGATCCCGACCGCCGCGCGATCATGCCCGCGACCACCGCCTGATAGCACCACACGACGCCGTCGAGGTTGGTGCGCAAGACGCGCTCCCAGGCCGCCGCCTCCATCAGATGCACGGGCGAGCGCGGCTGAATCGCCGCCGCGCAAACGAGGCCGTCGATCTTGCCGAAACGGCGTTCCACCTCGCCGAGACCGGCGAAGACTTCGGCGCGGTCCGCGACGTCGAGCTGCCGGGTCGAAATCCCGGAAACCTCCGACAGCGACGCCATGGCCGGCTCATCGACGTCGCAAACGACGACGCGCGCGCCTGCTTGGGCGGCCGCGCAGGCCAACGCCCGGCCGATGCCGCCCGCGCCGCCGGTCACCACAATCACGTCTCCCTCGCCCTCGAAGCGTGCCCGCATGGTTTTAAGCCTCTCTTGCTCCCAACAGCGACGCTTCCAAATCGGCAACGCCGACGCGCGCGGCGGTCTCGAGCAGGCTTCGCACCGTCGCTGCGTCGAGACGGCAGACGCCGTCGCTCGCTTGGCGCGTCGCCCAGACGAGCTCCCCCGGCGCATAGACGCGCTCCACTCCGGCACCGCGTTTCGAGGCGCTCACGCGCATCCCTTGGTCCCGCACCCGTTCGGCAAAGCGCTCGCCCGGGGGGAAGTACCCGGCATCGATCGCCAGAAAGAAATGCGCGCAGCGGTAGGGCTCACCGGGATCGCCGTAGAGCGGGCGCACCTCGGCGCCGACCGCGCCATCCGACAAGCCGCCGCACAAGAGATCGATGACGAACGCAAGCCCGAATCCTTTCGGACCCGCCGCCGGCAACAGCATGCCCTTGATGGCAGCCGCGGGATCGGTCGTCGGCCGTCCTTCCGAATCGACCGCCCAATCCCCCGGAATGCGCGCTCCCGCCGCCGCGGCGAGACGGATCTTGCCCATCGCCGTAGCGCTCAACGCCATGTCCGCTTCCGCCGGAAACTCGCCGGCCGAGGGAAGCGCGATGGCGACCGGATTGTTGCCGACGAGCGCCTCGGCGCCGCCCGGCGCCGGCATCAGCGGGCGCGTGTTCGAGAGCACCACGCCGACGCAGTTCTGCTCGGCCATCATGCGCGCGTAGCGCCCGGCCGTGCCGAAATGAAAGCCGTTGCGCACGGCGACCGCCGCGAGCCCGATCTCCCGCGCCCGCTCGACCGCGAGTCTGACCGCCTGCCGTGACGTCAGTTGACCCAGTGCGTTGCCGGCATCGATCACGATCGCACCGCCGCGATCGCTGACGACCTGCCCGGCGCTCGCCCGCGACACCGATCCTTTATCGATGCGCTCGACGTACATGGGAAGGAGCATCACCCCGTGCGAGGCAATGCCTTCGAGGTCGGCGGCGACCAGATCCGCCGCGACCAGCCGCGCGTCCGCGGCGGCGATGCCGACGGCGGTGAGAATATCGCCGACGGCGGAAATCAGCCGTTGCGCGTCGACCGCGACGGGGCTGGCCGCCTCGGCCGGCATCAGCGCGCATCCTCGTCGTTGCTGTACCAGGATGGCCGCTGCGGATAATGCGGACCGTCGTAAATTTCGAGCACGATCGTCTCTTCGTGCGCCAGCGTCGGCCCGTGCACATTGCCTTTCGGATTCCAATAGAACGACCCCGCCGTCAACGTCACACCCGTCTTGGTGTACTCGTAGCGTCCCTTGAGACAGAACATGAATTGATTCGATGCGTGCAGATGCGGCTCGGGGATGCTCGCGCCCGCGTCGAACTTGATCAGCGCGATCGACGACCCGCCCGTTTCATCCCGCCAGAGCATTTTTTCCGAAACGCCGGCAAGCGACTTCGCCCGCCAGGGAATATCATTGCTTTGCAGCAGCACCTCATCCACGCTCGGCATGCCCGCGGGCATCGTCGGCATCGTGTTTTTCTCGGCCATTGTGATCTCCACTTGCTTTGCTGCGAGACGTTCGCCGGCGCGATGCTCATTGCCGCGCGGGCGCCGGCGGCAGCCACGACGACATTAGCCGCTCGCCCATGCCGACCAGCGCATAGACGAAGATCCCGAGCACGGACAAGGCGAACAGGGCGGCGAACGCGAGCGGCGTGTCGAGCTGCGAGGTGGCGGTCAGCAAGAGAAAGCCGAGCCCCTCGCTCGAGCCCACGAATTCGCCGATCACCGCCCCGATGACCGCCAGCGTGATGGCGACCTTGGCGCCGGTGACCACGAACGGAAGCGCCGCGGGAAGCTGCACCTTGAGGAAGATTTGCAGCGGCGAGGCGTTCAAACTCTGCGCGAGCTCGAGCAGTTCCTTCGGCGTCGCCCGCAGTCCCGCCGCGGTATCGACGATGATGGGAAAGAACGCAACCAGCCAGACGATGGCGAGCTTGGATTCGAGACCGGTGCCGAGCCAAACCAGGATCATCGGCGCCAACGCCACTTTCGGCACCGATTGGAGCGCAATGAGCAGCGGATAGAACATGAGGTTGAGCGGCCGCGAGTTCGCGACCGCGACCGCGAGCGGAAGTCCGACGAGCAGCGCGAGCACGAATCCGTAGAGCGTTTCCCTGAGCGTGACCCAGCTTTCGCTGAGCAAGAGGTCGGAGCGGAGGACCAACGCGCGCAGCACCTTGTCCGGCGAGGGCAAGACGACCGTGGGAATCTTGGCGAGCCAGCAGGCGAGGACCCAGACCGCGATGATCAAGAGAATCCCGGCGAGCGGATAGAGGACCTGGGAAACGAGGCGCGGCCTCATTGGCGCCATGCCTCTTGCGCCGCGTGGGCCGGCGCCTCGTCCGCCGTCGGCGCGACGACGCCGAGCGCCTCGCTCGCGATCCGCTCGGCGGCGGTGAACGCGCTCGTGAAGCGAACCTTTTGGCTGCGCGGGTAAGCAAGCGGGATCGTTATCTCCTTCACCACCCGCGCCGGACGCTTGCTGAAAACGACGACTTTGTCGGAGAGGTAGACCGCTTCCGAGATCGAGTGCGTGACGAACAGAACCGACGCCCTGGTTTCGTGACGGATGCGAAGCAGCAGATCGTTCATCTCCATCCGGGTGAGCTCGTCGAGCGCGCCGAATGGCTCGTCCATGAGCAAAAGCCGCGGGCGGTGGACCAGCGCGCGGCACAGCGCGACACGCTGTTGCATTCCGCCGGAGAGCTGATGCGGCCGCGCCGAGAGGAAGCCACTCAGCCCTACCAGCTCCAAAAGCTCGTGGGCGTGGCGGCGCGCCGCGGCGTCGTTCTTCCTCAGGATCTCCATCGGAAACAGGACATTGTCGAGCACATTGCGCCAGGGCATCAGGCTCGGCGCCTGAAACACGAACCCGTAGTCGCCCATCGGCTTGGTGACCTGGCGGCCGGCGATTGCGACCGAGCCGGCAGATTTCGCGATGAGCCCGCCGACGATGCGCAGCAGCGTGGTTTTGCCGCATCCGCTCGGCCCCAAAAGCGCGACGAGCTCGCCCTCCTCGAATTCAAACGTGGCGTCGTCCAAGGCGACGACAGGCTCGAGCGCCGTCCAGCCGATCTCCTCCAGCTGGAACACCTTGCGCACGTTCTTGATGACCCCGAACGCCATCAATGAGCTCGCTAACCACCGGCCCGCACGGGCTTGACGAAGCATGCGCTTAACGAAGCACGCGGAGCCCCGACTGCGGCGACCGCTGCGAGCGGCGTCTTGAGTATCATGTGAAATATCTTATGGTGTTTCGGGCGTCAAATGCCGCTGCGACGGCCGCACTCGCCACTCGATTGCACGCGGACGGTTCACAAGTGAGGGAGGGACAGATGTCTCGAGCGTTGATCGCACGCGTGCTGACCGGCGCTGTTATCGCCGCGTGCCTGCAGTCTGCGGCCGCGCAAGCGCAGGAGCGCGACCTCAAATTCGTGCTCGATTTCATCAGCCTGGGCCGCCACGCCCCCTGGTACGTCGCGCTCGGCAAGGGCTATTTCAAAGAGGAAGGCTTGAACGTCACCATCATGCCCTCGAAGGGCACCGCGGATGCCATCCGCACCGTCGCAACCGGAGGCGCCGAGATCGGCTTCATCGACATCCCGAGCCTGGTCGCCTCGGGCAGCGCCGGCGGCGCGGTCAAGGTCGTCGCCGCCAATTATCAGAAGCCGCCCTATTGCATCTTCACCTTGAATCCCGGCGCCAACGTCACCGAGCCGAAGCAAATGGCCGGCCTCGAGCTCGGCTCGAGCACGGCATCGTTCGTGCCGAAGATCTGGGCGGCATTCATGGAAATGAACAAGGTGGACAGCAAGACGCTGAAGATCGTGAATATCGATGCGGCCTCGCGCGTGCCCATGCTCGCCGCCGGCAAGGTGCAATCGATCGATCAGTTCCTGATGAGCGAGCCCGCCATCCGCCGCGCGGTGACCGATGCCAAGCCGGTCTGCCTGTTCGCCGGCGATTACGGCCTCGAAATCTATGCCAACTCGATCGGCGTCGCGGAGGATTTTCTCGCCAAGAATCCCGAGGTCGTGAAGAAATTCGTGCGCGCGGCGCTCAAGGGCTGGAAGGACGCGCTCGCCGATCCCGAAGAGGCGTCGCGCATCGAGACCCAATACGTGAAGGCGCTGGATCCGCAGATCGTGGTCGAGGAAATTCAGATCCTCAAGCGCATCGCCGTCACGCCGGACGTAGAGGCGCACGGCTTCGGCTATGTTTCACCCGAGCGCATGAAGAACACCGTCGACTTCATCAACAAGAACATCGAGGTGCCGGGGGAAAAACTTACCGCCGAGCAGATCTACCGCGCCGGATATCTTCCCGAGGTCCCGATCAAGCCGTAACGGATCGGCGCAGTAGCTCGAGGCAAAACGGCGCGGTTGCACCCATACCGACAGGCGTCATGGCCGGTATAGCGGCGCTATGCCGGCCTTCTTCCTAACGCTCAGCGCTCACGAGCTGATAGGCGCCTCGCTCGAACGTATCGTAGAGAGCTAGCGCCTTGGCGTCGGCGAACGGCAGGTACTGCATCAAGATCACGCCCGCAATACCGCGGGTCGGATCGATCCAGAAATAGGTGTTGTTGATGCCGCCCCAGCTCAGGCTGCCAGGTGAGCGCTTGCCGGGCACTTGATCGGTCGTGATCAGGAACCCCAGACCCCACTTGTCGCGGCCGTCTGCGATGAAGCTGAAGTCGGCGCTGCGCGGCAGCGCGGTCTTGAGCGCCGGCACCGACACGGCGCCGATGTGGTTCTGGCCCATCAGCGTCACCGTCTCGGATTTGAGCACGCGCGCCCCATCGAGCTCGCCGCCATTGAGCAGCATGCGCACGAACCGGCCATAATCGTTCGCAGTCGAGGCCAGACCACCGCCGCCGATTGGTTCTGCTATGGTCAATCCGGGCTGCGGCGTCTGCAATACGATGTCGCCGTCCATGCGCTCGCCTGCGCGCTGCTGCCCGGCGACGAGGCGCGACGCCTTCTCCTGCGGCACGTTGTAGGACGTATCCGACATCTGCAGTGGCGCGAAGATATGCTCGCGGAAATAGTCCTCGAGTTTCTGGCCTGATACTTTCTCGACCAGCTTGCCGACGACGTCGGTGCTTGTGCCGTAGTGCCAACGCTCGCCCGGGTCGAACAGCAAGGGACCGCCGAACGGATAAGTCTCGCCTGGCTGAGGCTTGAAATCGCGTAAGGCGGCGCTGGTAAACGGATAGCCGAGCCCAGACGTGTGGGTGAGAATCTGCCGAACCGTCGGCGGCCGGGATGCCGGGCGCAGCCGATAGGCCCCGCTCGCCGGATCGAACGATTCGAAAACCTTCAGGTTTGCAAACTCCGGCAGGTACTTTTCGACCGGATCGTCCAGACCGAAGCGGCCCTGCTCGACGAGCTGCATGGCAGCCGTGGATGTGATCGCCTTGGTCATCGAGGCGATGCGGAACAGCGCGTCGGCCGTGAGCGCGCGCCCAGTCGAGACGTCTGCCACCCCGAAGGCGCCCTGATAGAGCACGCGCCGGCGATCGGTAACCAACGCAACCACGCCCGGCACGTCCTTGCGCTCAACCGCGCCGCGCAGCGCCGCGTCCATGCCCGCGCCGCCGCCGCCCGGAGAATTTTGTGCATGCACCGCGCCAGCGGACGCGGCAAGCAGGATGCCTAGATTGACGACCATTCCAACGATCTTCCCACGCATGAAGACCTCCCTATGAACGCATCGCCCATGTGTCGCCTGGAAACCGAAGTCGTTCCAGTCTGTACCCCTGTTGTGACGCCCGCAACTGCCTCTTTAGGAAACTTGCCGCGTCCTTAAGAGCGTTTACGCGCGGGCATGACGGCGCCTGGCCAGCCTCTTGCTATTCCCACTTAGTTGAAATGGAGCTGTCTCGCGTTCTCGCCGCGCTCAACTGCAATGGGACGCGGCTGTGGTCGTTATTGAGTTGCACGAGCTTGTGCATCAATCGCATGAACTCCCTGCGCTCCTCCCGGCTGAGCGGCGCTGCGATCTTGTCCTGCGCAGCATCCACGGCCTTCTTCACTCTCGACAACAGATGTCGGCCGGACGGCGTGATGTAGAGAATCTTGGTGCGGCGATCGCCCTCGCTAATCACTCTTCTGATGAGACGTTTGTTTTCCAGGCGCTTTACGACATCGCCGATCGTAGAACGGTCGAAAGCGATGGTTTTCATCAGACTGGTTTGATCGATGCCAGGATGATTTCTCACCGCAAGCAGGGCTGAATACTGCACCGGAGTAACGTCGAATTCTGCTGTTTCCTCCATGAAGATGGCGACCGCAATCTGCTGGAGCCGCCGGATCAAATGCCCCGGACGGCTATAGATGTCCTGCTCGTCCCTGTTCATTCGCTTGCTGCCTTAGCTGCGTGTCGCCGTAGCACAATGAGGGAGTCGGGAATAGGTCACGAATCATGACATATTGCCATTTGCTCAGTATACGCACTAATATTCTTCAGTGTACGTATGAATACCACGTACGCATAACAGATCGTCGAGAGCAGACGACGTAAGGGGAGGCACGCGTGAGACGGAGTGATCAGCGGATAATCACGACACATGTCGGCAGTTTGTCGCGCCCTCCAGAGTTGCTTGCACTGAATGCTGCCAGGCGCTCGGGAGCAGCGGATACCTCGGCTTACGTCAAAGGTCTCACTGCTGCTGTCGCAGCGGTGGTGACGAAGCAGCGCGAGGTCGGAATCGATGTCGCCAACGACGGTGAGTTCGGAAAACCGATGAGCGCCGCATACGACTACGGCGCTTGGTGGAACTACGCCTTTGAGCGGCTGGAGGGCTTTGAAGCGCCCGATTCCATACCCGAGAGCGAACACAAAAAGTCAGCTGTCGCCGAACTCTCTCTTACGACCTTCGCCCGGCGTCGCGACTGGCAACAATTCAGCGAATTTTATCATGATCCGACGAGTGGACTGGTCGGTAGCGCTCCGGCGCGACGGCAACGGCGACCGGTTTGTGTTGGGCCTCTTCGTTACAAGGGCCACGCGCAGACAAAGGCGGACATAGACCGTTTGAAAAGCGCGCTCGCTCAAGCCGGCATCGAAGAAGGTTTCATGACCTCCGTCGCGCCGGCCAGTTTCGCTCGCGGAGAGGACCTGTATTACAAAACCGAGGAAGACTTTGTGGCGGCTGCAGCTGAGGCCATACGTGAAGAATATCAGGCCATCATCGACGCGGGCCTCGTTCTTCAGATCGACGATCCGAGTCTTCCCGACAATTGGGACATGATCAATCCCGAGCCGCCCTTGGAAGAATTTAAGAAGTTCTCGCGCGTCCGCATCGATGCGTTGAATTACGCGCTTCGCAGCCTACCTGAGGACCGCATTCGCTATCACATCTGCTGGGGGAGTTGGCACGGTCCGCACACCACCGATATCGCGCTCGCGGATATTGTCGATCTCGTGCTCACAGTTCGCGCGCAGGCCTACTCGGTCGAAGCCGCTAACGTGCGGCACGAACACGAGTGGCGTGTGTGGCAGGACGTCAAACTTCCGGACGGCAAGATCGTCGTTCCAGGGATCGTCAGTCACGCCACCAACGTGGTCGAACATCCGCGCCTGGTGGCCGACAGGATCATCCGCTTTGCCAAGATCGTTGGCCGCGAAAACGTCATCGCCAGCACCGACTGCGGGCTCGGTGGTCGGATTCATCCCCAGATTGCTTGGGCAAAGCTCCAAGCTCTCGCAGAGGGCGCAAAACTCGCGACCGGCGAGCTCTGGCGATAGCGACATATACGGAGACAAACAACATGAAGCGCAGCACCGGGCGAGTTTTGACCACGCACGTTGGCAGCCTGCCGCGTCCGGACGACTTGATGGCGCTCTACCGGGATAATGCGTCCGACGAGAGCCTTCATCTGCGACTGCGCTCCGCGATCGGCGACGTCGTACGCCGCCAGGTGGAGAGTGGCATCGATGTCGTGAACGACGGCGAATTCGGTAAGGCGATGCGCAGCGCGATGGATTTCGGCGCGTGGTGGTCCTACGTCTATCCTCGCCTTGCCGGCTATGAGCTGCGGGAGGAGCAGGCGAAGAAAGGTCGCGCCGCCTGGACGTTCGGCAGCAAGGAGCGCAAGGAGTTCGCCGAGTTCTACGCCGCCGAAGCCAGCGCGGCTGCCACCGCATCGCAGGGTGGCACCAGCACCGCGCGACTGTATGGCCTCACCTGCACGGCGCCGGTCAAATATGTCGGCCACACCGCCATCAAGCGCGACATCGAAAACCTGACCGCGGCCGTGCGCGCCAACCACGTCGAGGACGCGTTCATGACCGCTGTGTCGCCGGCGACGCTGCAAATCCTTCCCAACGAATACTATAAGAGCCGCGAGGACTACACCTTCGCTTTGGCCGAAGCGATTCGAGAGGAATACAAAGCAATCGTCGACGCAGGCTTCATTCTGCAAATCGACGATCCGGCGCTGGTCGACATCTACGACTGGTGGTTCTCGATGAACGACGATCTCACCGGCTATCGCAAGTGGGCTGAATTCCAGGTCGAGGCCGTGAACCACGCGCTGCAGGGCATCCCCGAGGATCGCGTCCGCTTTCACATCTGCTGGGGGAGCTGGCACGGCCCGCATAAAGGCGACGTCGAGCTCAAGGATGTGGTTGACCTGCTGCTCAAGGTGAAAGCGCAAGGCTACTCGGTCGAAGCCGGCAACGTGCGTCACGAGCACGAATGGAAGGTCTGGCAAAACACCAAACTGCCGGACGGCAAGCTCGTCGTTCCCGGCGTGGTCAGCCACGCCACCAACGTGCTGGAGCATCCGGAGTTGGTGGCCGACCGCATCGTACGCTTCGCCAAGGCGGTTGGCCGCGAGAACGTCATCGCCTCGACCGATTGCGGGTTGGGCGGCCGCGTGCATCCGCAGCTTGCCTGGGCGAAGCTCCAAGCTCTCACAGAGGGCGCTCGTCTTGCGACAAAGCAGCTTTGGCCTTGAGCAAGCGACACCTCCCCGGAATAAAGAAGGACATCAGGGAGGTACAGATGAGTATGCACAGCCCGGATGTCGCGAAGCGACATCCGGGACTTCCCTGTATTTTCCTATAGCGCGTTTACGACGCGCGTGAACGCGCTTGTGGCCAGTGCGGGCCACCCAGCCCCCCCTGCGGAAACGTCTTAGAAAAACGCCAGCGTGCGGATTTCGATGCTCTCGCGCGGCCGCGCATTGGGCGGCGAGATCGGATCCTCGAATGCGGTGTGGGCAGACCAGCGGGCGCGTCCGTCCTTCTCCGAATCGTAGACCTTGAACACCAGCGCCTCCTCGCGCCGCATGCGCGGCAGCCAGTACCAGCGGTGCTCGGGATTGTAGGTCACGGCGTAGGTTTGACCGATCCGGTTGGGATAGCGCCGCTCGCTTATCAGAAAATCGTCGAACGAGATGCTGCGCGCGTCGCAAATCCCGAGCGGGAAGCTCTCGACCGGATGGCGGATCGGCCGCCAGACCTGCACGATGGCGAAACGGCGTTGCAGCAGCGCGTCGGCTTCTTGCGGCAGCAGGTCGCGCACGCGCTGCGGGCCGGACCATTCGGTGTAATCGTTGTGCGCGCGGCGCACGACCTCGCGGATCTTGCGCGCCTCGCGCTGGTCGTCGTCGGCGGTGCGCAAGGTATGGTCGAATACGACCACGCGCGAGGCGCCGCTCTCGGCCTTCACCAGCGCCTCCATCTCCGGGTAGTAGACGCGGCGGATCTCGTCATCGTCGAAGAAATCGGCGACCTTGGTGTCGTGACGCACGAAACGGAAGCCATGGCGATCGAGCGTGAACGGTTCGGTAGCGCGCCGCGCATTACGAATGGTCACGCGGTGCGGGTCGAGCGTGCCGCCGGCGCGGGTGTCGGTGGCGCCCGGCGTCGCGGTCTGCGTGAACAGCTTCTCGCCGTTGTCGAGGACGTAGTTGACGGTCGCCTCGATGGTTTCGCCGACCGTTTCCCGTTCGATAACCTCTACCATGGGCAGCTCCTTCGCCTTGCCGGCTGCATCGCTGGGCGCCGCCGCCGGCCGCAGCGCCGTCCGCAAACGATATAGGCCCGCCCGGGAGGCGAGACAATCGGCACGTCGCGTGCGCGCCGCTCTGACATGCCGGCGCGGCAGGGCTGAAACGGCGATTGCTGTTTGAGGCCGAGAACGCGGAATGTTCTTCTCCGCAATCCGCCGCGCGGGGGAAATCTCCATGGCCGGAATGGACACGGGTGCTGCTTGACGGCCGGCGTAACGCTTGCCGATGATCGCGACGATAAATGCCAGCCCTTTGAGGGGAGACCCCCATGAAGTCCTTCGCAGTCCTGATCGCTCTCGGCTTGATCGCCGCCGCGGCTCCTGTTGCGAGCCGAGCGCAGGGACAGGCGCCAAGCCCAACGGCGCCGGTGACGGGAATGAAACCCGATCGCACCATCGCCGACCCGGCCACCCGCAAGGCGATCCGCGAAAGGCAGAACGCGTTGCGGCAGAAACGCGCCGCTTGTCGCAAACAGGCGCGCCAACAGAAGATCCCCCTGCTCAAGCGGCGCGCCTTCGTCAAAGCCTGCATGTCGCGTTGATCAGCGGTGACATCGCCGCATCCGGCGAAGCGGCATCCGGACACGCATTGACCGCACGCGGACCGAGGTCACCACGTCACGGCTTTCCGGCGAGCGTTTCCGGAAATCTGCTGGATTTTCAGCGCGTTCCGTCAGTGGTGCTAAATTCAACAAAAATCGCTTGACTCGTGTAACGAGAATCTTCCAGAAACGCGTATTCACCGAAATTGCGCTGGAGGCCCGGGCGGGATTGCCGCACCGGGCTTTTTGCTGCGCGGACGCATGCTTGCGGCCGCGTGGGCGCATTTTCCTGCGAACAGAAAGGACGACGTCATGCCGTTCGAGAAGGGCGAGAGTGGCAACTTGGCCGGCCGGCCGCGCGGCGCGCGCAACCGGGCGACCCTGCTCATGCAAAATCTCTTGGCCGACGACGCCGAGGCGATCGGGCGCAAAGCGATCGAGATGGCCATAGCCGGCGACCTGGCAGCCATTCGCCTGTGCATGGACCGGCTTGCGCCGGTGCGCAAGGACGAGCCGGTCGCGTTCGAGTTGCCGCCGATCGAAAAGCCCGCCGACATCGTCGCCGCGACGGCGAGCATCGTCGCCGCGGTCGCCGCCGGCGAGCTCACGCCGTCGCAAGCCGCCGAGGTGTCCAAGGTGATCGACGTCCACGTGCGGGCGCTCGAAAGCAAGGGCTTCGACGAGCGTCTCACCAAGCTCGAAAACCAGCGGAGGCAAAACGAGCTGAGGCGATGACCCCGCACGCATCGGCGCGCCTGCATACCCGTGCAGACGCTCATCGCGACGCATACCGCCGGTTGCAGAAAACGAGCGGCCATTGTTTCGGGATTGTTATTTACAATGAAAATACCTACCAGCGCGTGTAGAGGCGCACGTGGCCCGCCGCGAACGATGCGGCCCAGCGCGGGTGCGGGCTAGAGCCGATCCTGGCCCGCGGAGCCGGCGAAAGACAGATTCCAGCGGCCGGCGGCGCCGCTCAGCCCCGTCGCCGACAGCGGGGCGATGTCGATGCGCCAGAAGCACTCAGCTGGTGCTCCAATCGCGCAAAGGATGACGGCACGAATGACGGCGGGATGCGTGACGACGATGGAGCGCCGATGGTGGGCTTGCTCGCCTTGGAGCCAGTCGGCGACCCGCTGAATCAGGCGAAGGATGGACTCACCCCCGTGTGGCGTTGCCGCGGGATCGTTGAGCCAAACTGCGACGGCGTTCGGCTCGCGTGCGCAAACATCTTCGAAGCTGCGCCCACTCCAAGAGCCGTAATCGCAATCGCGCAGCGCCTGCTCCACGACGGCATCGAAGCCGAGCGCGCTCGCGGTGTCGCGTGCGCGCAATTCCGGGCTCGTGAGCCAACGATCGGCACTCGGCAATCGACCGGCCAGCGCCGCGGCACTGGCCTCGCCGTGTTGGTCGAGCGGCTCGTCGGCCGGAAACGAAGAACTGCGCACCGCCGCGGTCGAGGCGTGACAAATCAGAATGAGGCGCGCCGTCACCGCAATGCTTCGGCTAGACGCGCAGCCCGTCAGGCGCCGCGGCGCGCTGCGTCAATGCTCCGAACAGCAAACCGAGCGTAGCCCACATGATGAACTGCGCGCCGATCGAAGCGACGCGGAACTTCCACAGGACCACCGCGGGAAACTGCGCAGGGACTTCGTTGACGGCCGGCAACAAGAGGCCCGCGATTGCCACGATCACCACGTAGTAAGCGACGACAGCGAGCGTCGAGTTCCAATCACTGAGGCGGCGGCCCAGGAGGCGCTTGAGCGAGAATGCGCCGATCATTGCCGCAATCGAGACGGCGATCATGATAAAATACAGCGCGGTGCGCACACCGATGGTTTTGGCGTCGCCCACCGCGGGCGGATTGGCCGGATATTTGAGATTCGGCACCAGATAAATGGCGACGAAACCCGCGGCAGCGAGCAAAATCGATACCCCCTGCGGCGTCACCGCTCCCGGTACGCGCCGATAGGCGAAAGCATAGGCCAAACCGAACAATCCGCCGAAGGCGACCGAATAGCCCATCACCGCAACAAACAGCCCGAGGCCTGCTTGCAGCTTCCGGCTAACCAATTCGTGTTCGTGTTCGACAGATGAAGCAGCCGCTGCTTCAGCGGCCTCCATCTGTGTCTCGAAGGCAATGGCGATGTCGACTTGCGGCTCGCCGTAGATTTTCAAAAAAGCGAAGGACAGCAGTCCCGCGACGATGCCGACCAGCATGCCGCGCACGAGAAGAGACCTCACCATGGCAGATCGAATCAGTGGCAGGGGAAGCCGAGCAGATGCCGTCCGTCGTGCAAGAACTCGTGCACATACATGCCGCTGATAAGCGAGGTCGCGCCTTGCTCGGCACCGACGAAATAGAGCACCAAAAGCAGAAGCAGGCCGGCGAAGATTGCCCAGGGCAGAACTTCGCGGACTGGGATGGCCGTCGGCAGCGCCGGTGCAAACGACCTCAATGTCGTGTCTGTCATGAATATTCTCCTGGGATTACGCGTCCCGTTAGAACGTCAAAGCTATCGCGAACAGGGTCCGGCTCTCGACGCCTAAAGGTCGAATACGGTGGCGCGACCGCGCCGGACTCTCACCGGCTTCCCGCTTCGCGAATACATCTGCACGATAGGAAACGATGCTTGGTCTTGTCAAACGCCACGGCAAAACGAAGGCATCACCCCACGCGCTAGGCCGAGCGCGCCGCGCGCCGCGCCGGAGAGGTTTCTCCCGCAACGGAGCTTTCCGCCTCCTCGCGCGTGCCGGGCGGGTTGAGCGCCGCGGCGACCGCGTCGTCCACCCGTTCGAGCCAGACGAAACGCACCTGTTGGCGCGCGGCCTCCGGCACGTCCTCCAAATCCTTTTGGTTACGCGCGGGTAAGAGCACCGTGGTGATGCCGGCGCGCGCCGCCGCCAACACCTTCTCCTTCACGCCGCCGATCGGCAGCACGAGACCGCGCAGCGAGATCTCGCCGGTCATCGCCGTGTCGTTGCGCGCGGTGCGGCCGGTGAGCAGCGACGCCAGCGCCACGAACATGGCGACGCCCGCGCTCGGGCCATCCTTGGGGATCGCGCCTGCCGGCACGTGGATGTGAATATCGGATTTCTCGAACAGGGCGACGTCGAAGCCGAGCTCCGCCGCGCGCGCCTTCGCCAGCGTGAGCGCCGCCTGCGCGCTTTCCTTCATTACCTCGCCGAGCTGGCCGGTGAGGATGAGCCTACCGCTGCCGGCAACCCGCGTCGCCTCGATAAAGAGGATGTCGCCGCCGGTCGGCGTCCAGGCAAGGCCGGTGGCGACGCCCGGTATGCTCGTGCGCATGGCGGCCTCGTTCTCGAACCGGCGCGGCCCGAGGATCGCCGGCAGCGCGCCGGCCTCGATGCGCATGTGCTCGATCGTGCCCTCGGCGACGCGCATGGCGACGTGGCGGCATACCGCGCCGATCAGGCGCTCCAAATTGCGCACGCCCGCCTCGCGCGTGTAGTCGCGGATGATGGTCCTGATGGCGTCCTCGGTGATGTCGCACTGCTCGGCGGTGAGCCCGTTGGTGTCAAGCTGGCGCTTGAGCAGATAGCGCCTGGCGATCTCGAGCTTCTCGTCCTCGGTGTAACCGGGGAGCTCGATCACCTCCATGCGGTCGCGAACCGGGCCGGGAATGGTGTCGAGCACGTTGGCGGTGGCGATGAACATCACCCGTGAGAGGTCGAAGGCGACGCCGAGATAATTGTCGCGGAAAGTCGAATTCTGCTCCGGGTCGAGGACCTCGAGCAGCGCGGAGGCCGGATCGCCCTGAAAGCCGGCGCCGAGCTTGTCGACCTCGTCGAGCATCATCACGGGATTGCGCGTTCCGGCCTTGCGGATCGACTGGATGATGTTTCCCGGCAGCGCGCCGATATAGGTGCGCCGGTGCCCTCTGATCTCCGCCTCGTCGTGCACGCCGCCGAGGCTCAGGCGGACGAACTTGCGCCCCGTCGCGCGCGCGATGCTCTGTCCGAGCGAGGTCTTGCCCACGCCCGGCGGTCCGACGAAGCAGAGGATCGGGCTCCTGCCGTCGGGCTTGAGCTTGCGCACCGCGAGATATTCGAGGATGCGCCGCTTGATCTTGGGCAGCCCGTAATGATCCTCGTCCAGGATGCGGCGCGCTTCGGCGACGTCGATGTTGTCGGTGTCGAGCTTCGACCAGGGCAGATCGATAAGCCAATCCAAATAGGCACGGATCATGCCGTATTCGGCGGCGGCCTCGGGCATGCGCTCGAGCCGCTTGAGCTCCTTCGTCGCCTGATCCTTGGCCTCCTTCGGCATACCCGCCTTTTCGACCGTCTCGCGCAGCTCGGCGATCTCGACCGATTTCTCGTCGCCCTCGCCCAACTCCTTCTGGATGTGGCGCAGCTGCTCGCGCAGGATGTGCTCGCGCTGCTGCGAGGACAGCGATTGCTGCGTCTGCTCGCCGATCTGCTTCGAGAGCTTGAGCACTTCGATACGCTGCGCAAGGAGCGCAAGCACCTTGTCGAGCCGCTCGCGGATATCGACCGTCTCCAGCACGTCCTGCTTTTCCGACGGCTTGGCGTCGAGGATGCCGGCAATGAAATCGGCAAGCGCGGAGGCCGAATCCAGGTTTTCGATCGTCGCCGCCACTTCCGGGGGAACGTTGGCCAAGAGTTGGATGGCTTCGCGCGCACGGGTTCGCACGAGGCCGATGCGGGCCTCGATGTCGGGCGTGACCACCTCGGCGAGGCCGATCTCCTCGACGCGGACGACCAGGAACGGAAACCCGGGCAGCTGCTCGATCACGCGGAAGCGCCGCACGCCTTGCACGACGGCGTGATGCGTCCCGTCGGGGGCGGTGACGTAGCGCAGGATCTGCGCCGCGGTCCCCACCCGGTGCAATTGCTCCAACGTCGGCTCCTCGACCGCCGGATCGATCTGCAGGAGCACGCCGAGCGGGCGCTGGTTGCGCACCGCGCTCTGGGCCGCGGCGATGGACGATTTGCGCCCGATCGTCAGCGGCAGCACGATGCCGGGAAACAGCACGAGCTGCCGCACCGGCAGGAGAATCATGCTGTCGGGCGGAAACGGCGGGTGGCCCTCGCCCTGATCGAGAGGTCTGCTCTGTGCCTGTTCTGCCATGGCGTGCGCCGATATCACCGGGACTGCGTGAGGGTGAGAACGAGACAGCCGTTCACGAGCACGGAGCGGCCCAATTCCCAACCTTGGTCGGGCAGCCGCAAGCGGCGCTCGAAACGCCCGTGCGGGATTTCCAAGCGATGGATCGCGGCGCCCTGCACGCAGGCGGGCAGCTGCCGCACGCCGGCGACGCGCAGCACGCCGCTCTCGAGCGCGATTTCGATCTCCTGGGGCTCGACCCCGGGCAGCGCGGCGACGATGGTCAATTCCTGTTCGCTCTCGTACACATCGACCGGGGGCTCCCAGTTGACTCCGGCGGCCGGCGCCAGCCCGGGCTGGAAGAAGCGCCGGTGTAACTGCTCCGCCCGCTCGATCATCGCGCAGGCTTCGGCCCACATCCAGTTTCTCGGATCGGCTGCGCTCATGGCACCTGACCTTCTTGCAATCGGATCATCTCATCCCAGTCTTAGAGCATGCTCGTCATTCCGGCCGACCCGCGCGGGCTCCCACGAAAATGGCCAAGCCGTGGCTCGCCACACCGAATACTGCAGGACCGCCATTTTCGTGGGGTCCCGACGGCGGCGAGAGCCGGAATTCAGGAGCCGCCCGCGACATTATAGAGTCCGTTCGTGGGCTTCGCCCGCCCCCGGAAGACGGCTCACTGCTTGCCGTCTGGTTTAGATATATGCACGCACACCATCAAGTTGGAGGCTGGCGAGCCTCTCGTCGGTCGTCGCACGTTGGCGTGAACACGACCGGCCGGCGGCGCTGAGAAGGGGCAGTTTGCGCGTGCCACCGAAAGCGTGTACCGCAAGCAAGCCTTCCCACGCGGAGCGAGCGCACGATGCCTCGGTACTACTTTCGCATCACCAACGGGCAAGAAAGCCTGGACAATCCGAAAGGAATGGACTTGCCGGGGAATGCCGCGGCGCGTGAGCAAGCAGTGGTGCTCGCGGGCGAACTCAGACACGGCAAGGTGATGCCGGGGCGAAGCTGGAAAGGCTGGTTCGTCACGGTTGTGGATCAGCACGGGCATGACGTCGATTCCGTGCCGATCGCCGACATGCCGGATGAATAAAGGCCGCCGCGCGGTTCAGCGCGGTCGCTTTGCCCGCATCTCGCGAAAGTAGGCCCACTCGTCCACCACGCGCCCATCGGACAACCGGCATACGCCGTACTGGCCGCGCGGGCCCTTGCGGATCTCGGTCTTGCCGCCGCTCTTGGCGCAGAACACCGAAGCCGGATTTGCCAGCGCCCAGGCGCTCTGCGGTCCCATGAGCAGCATGCCGATCAAGATCAATCCCAAGGTTCGCCGCATCCTGTTCTCCTGATTGGCGTGTTCTACAACACCGCTATTCGATCACCTCGTCGGCGCGCTGCTGGAGGAACCAGGGCACCTCGAGGCCGATCGCTTTCGCCGTCTTGAGATTGATCACCAGCTCGATCTTGGTCGGTTGCTCGACCGGGATGTCGCCGGGCCTGACGCCCTTGAGAATGCGGTCGACGTGGCCGGCGACTTGGCGGAACGCATCCCGGAGGTTCGGCCCATATGACAGCAGGCCACCGGCTTCCACGTTTTCCCGGCGCTGGAACACGGTCGGCAGCCGGGCCTGCTGCGCCAGCGCGGCGATCGCGTCCGCGTGCTCGAGCACGGAGGAATCGGCCACCATCACCACGCCCTGGATGCCGCCTTGGCGCAGCTGCGCGAAGGCCGCTTCGAACTCGGCGGTCACGCGGGCATCGACGACCTGAAACTCGAGCCCCAGCGCGCGCCGCATCCGTGAGCTGGCTAAGTTGGAAGGCGACGCCGGGATTATCGGGATTACGCACCGCGCCGAGGCGGCGCGCGTCGGGAACGATCTCCCGCAACAGCTCGATCATCTTGCCGCTCAGATCGCTGGCGAAATTGGCGATGCCGGTGACATTCGCTCCCGGCCGCGCCAGGCCGGCGACCAGGCCTTGACCGACGGGATCGGTGACGCCGACGAAGACGATGGGGATCGTGGAGGTCGCGCGGCTGGCGGCGATCACCCAGCGTGTGGTCCATGTCAGGATGACATCGTAGCCACCGCGCACGAGATCGGCCGCGACATCCCGCATCTCGGAAGGGCCCGCCGGCGCGCGGAATTCGATGACGAGGTTCTGACCTTCGACATAGCCGCGCTCGCGCATTCCCTCGCGGAACGCGCTCATGAAGCCTTCCGCCGCCCGTAACGACGTGGCACCCAGGATCCCGATGCGATAGATTCGGCTACCCGACGGCTGCGCGCGCGCCGTCAGCGGCCATGCTGCCGCGCCGCCGAGCAGCGTGATGAATTCCCGCCGCCCTTGGTCCGACATCGGGCTCGTCCCCGCTTTCGTTGCCGCTCTCGGTTTAGGGCAGGGTCAGGATAGCATGGCGCTGGACGGCAACGTCCTTGGGAGGGAGCTGAATTGTTCTGAATCGGACCTGAAGTCCGGTCAGAGTCAAAACCAGTCAAGCTCAGAACGAGCAAATATTGTTTGGGTTGCCGCCAATAGCGGACGTAAGCGGACAGCGCGGCTGATTGGACGGGGCGCTCGTCCACAAACTCACAGCCGACTCCCTTGCTGCGGCTTTATGAGGCCACGCGCTTATTAGCAGTCGCGGCAGATGCGCAGTTTCCTGTCGACGTCCACGTCCTCGGGCGACCTGATCGGCGCGCCTTCGTTGGGTCCCGCCGGTAGATCCCTGGCCCGGGGTTGGCGGTGGCCAACCGGGGCCTCCCTCCCACTCTGGACCTGTCCGGTGGTGCTATCGCTTTGTCCGCTCGTCTGCGCACCGCCGCTCGAGCGGCCCACGGAGGGATCCGGATTGTTCTGCGCGGCGGCAGCACCCGCCAGGAGGGCTGTGGCGACGAGGGCGTAACTCACTGCAATGACACGCATGGCCATACCCCTTGATCGTGAAACGAAGCGTAACCTTCCCCTCGCCCGACCGGTTCGCTCACATGCCCGTTACCGGGCCGTTCTTGCAGCGCGCGCGGAGCATGCGGCGCGGGGCCGCCTCAGTGGCGCTTGAAGTACTGCACCGCGCGCTCATGCTTCTCGGCCGCCGCGCGCGTCTGGAATGTGCCGAGGTTACGCCTGCGGCCGGTCTTCGGGTTGGTTTTGCGCGAATAAAGCCGGTAACTGCCGGATTTGAGCTTGCGGATCATCGCCGCCTCCATTCCCCCGGCAGCGCCGGATACCGCGCGGTCGAGCGCGCCACCTCGAAAAGCCAAAACGCTAGGGAGCGCACGCAGTTCCAACAGGGCTGCGGCGCGTTTTCTGCAAAGGTTTTCTAGAACGTGGAGCGCCTGCACGCGAGGCCGGGAGGACGCGCGCGCCTAACGCCGAAGCACCACACCCGAGGGCTGCCGCTGCTCCCAGCCCTTGCGCGCCAGATCGGGCAGATCATCCTCGGCCTGCGGAAGTCCCAGGCACAGGTAGGCGATGAATTTCCAGTCCGCAGGAACATCGAGGATCGCCGCAACGGCCGCAGGCTCGAGGATCGACACCCATCCGACGCCGATGCCCTGGGAACGCGCCGCAAGCCAGATCGTGTGGACGGCGGTCACGGCCGAATACTCGATCATCTCCGGCATGGTATGGCGCCCGAGCCCGTGCCCTTGCGCGGTCGCGCGATCGGCGAACACTGCGAGCTGACAGGGCGCATCGTCCAATCCGGCAAGCTTGAGCCGGGCATAGGTGGCGGCGCGTTGCGGATTTTGCGCCGCCAACGCCTCGGCGTTGCAGCGCTCGAAATTGGTTCGAACGGCTGCGCGACGGGCCGCGTCCTCGACAATGACGAACCGCCAGGGCTGGCTCAGCCCCACCGAAGGGGCAAGACAAGCAAGCTGGATCAGCCGCTCCAAGGTCCCGGCTGGGAGCGGGTCGCGCCGGAAAGAGCGGACATCCCGCCGCCACACGAGCAGTTCGCGCAAGCGCGCGCGAAACGCATCGTCGAAGGCCGTTGCGCTATCGCTGTCCGCAACGAAACTTTGGATCTGCGCCATGATCGTTCCTCAGCGCCGCGACGTTACGACGACGGTGCCACATCGTCCCCTCCCCCGCTTGCGGGGGAGGGACAGGGAGGGGGCCCACAATATGGACAAGGCCCGCCTAGTCGCGCCCCGCCCCAACCCTCCCCCGCAAGCGGGGGAGGGAGCACACCGAGTTTGCCGCTCGCAGTTACTTCATTCACACCGAAGATCCAGTCTGCGTCGAAGCTTGAGGCCAGCGCAGTTCGTCGCGACACGCTCACCGCGTTGGCCGCTCATGCGGCGACAGTCGCCGCGGCGACCAACAGGATAGTCATCTCGCCGATTTGCTCCAGGGCGCCCAATACGTCCCCGGTCTGGCCGCCGATCTGCCGCATGCACAGCCACGCCAGCATCGCAAACTCGGCGGCCATGAGCACGACCGCAACGAGGCCCGCCGCTGGGCCAAGCGCAAGAACGAGCGCAAGGACGCCGATGGCCGCCGCGGCGACGGCGCTTGCATACGGCGGCCTGCCTACGCCGACGGAAAGACCATCGTCTCTCGCCGACGGGAGAAGCCGCATGAACAGCGCCATGCCGGAGCGGGCGGCCATGTGCGTGGCAACGAGAATCGGAGCAGCGAGCGCTGGGTCGGCGATGGTCGCGAGCGCGCTCGCTCGCAGCAGCAACGAAACGAACAACGCGCAGACGCCATAGGTACCGATGCGGCTATCGCGCATGATCTCGAGCTTGCGCGCGCGCGTGCTTCCGCCGAAGGAGTCGGCGACGTCCGCCAGTCCGTCTTCATGCAAGCATCCGGTCGCAAGCAGCGTACCCGCGATGGCCAAGCCGGCAGCGGGCAATGGAGGTAGACCGGCGAGCCAGGCGAGCCAATAGACGGCGGCTGCGATCAGGCCGACGATGGCTCCGGCGAGAGGCAGGGCCCAGCCTGCGCGGGCGATATCGGCGCCGCTGATTGCCGACGCGCCGGGGATCGGCAGCCGGGTGGAGAACAGCAGCGCGGCAGCAACGTCCGCCGCGAGTTGCCGCAGCGAAACGACCGCAGGCGCCGCGGGACCGTGCATGAAATCCTCTACGCTCCGCCGACGAGACGGTATTGCGCGTCGGGACAACTCAGCGCAACTTACCAGGAGGTCCCCGGTCACAACAGGAGCGGTGTCGAGGCCTCGCCTGCTCAGCGAGGGCCGATCATGACCATGCGCCCACCGCCCGCCGACGTTATAGGAGCCGAGTCTCCCCTCTTCTCCTCGCTGGGTGATCTGCGAGCGGCGTGTTTGGATCTGCCGGCGGCAGATACCGACGCGGCAGCGCTGGCAGCCGCGCGTCAGATCGAACTCACCAAGCCGCCGGGCAGCCTGGGCCGGCTCGAAGACATGGTCGTGTGGCTTGCGCGATGGCAGCGACGCAGCATGCCGCGCCTCGACCGCGTCGATATTCTCGTGTTCGCGGGCAACCATGGAGTAACGAAGCAAGGCGTGTCGGCCTATCCCGCCGAGGTGACCGCGCAAATGGTGGCGAATTTCTCCACCGGCGGCGCCGCCATCAACCAGCTCGCTCGCACGGTCGGCGCAAACCTGCGCGTCGTTCCGCTTTCGCTCGATCAACCGACGGCGGATTTCACCCAGGCACCGGCCATGGACGAGAACGCGTTTCTCGCCGCGGTGATGGCCGGCCATAGGACCGTCGCGTCCGGGACGGACCTCGTGTGCCTCGGCGAGATGGGAATCGGCAATACCACGGCGGCGGCGGCGATCGCGGCGGCGCTGTTCGGCGGCGGCTCGCGCTGGGCCGGCCGCGGCACCGGCGTAGACGAGGCGGGGCTGGCGCGGAAGCGCGCGGCGATCGAGACGGGTCTCGCCCGCCATGCGGCGGCCTTGCACGATCCGCTGGCGAGCGCGGCCGCGTTGGGCGGGCGCGAGCTTGCCGCCATTCTGGGCGCGGCGCTTGCGGCGCGGCAGCACCGCATCCCCGTGCTGCTCGACGGCTTCGTCTGCGTGGCCGCGGTCGCCCCGTTGGCAAAGCTGCGCGCGGACGCGCTCGATCATGCCATGGCGGCGCATGTCTCGGCGGAAGCAGCGCACCGAATGCTGTTGAGCGAGCTTCGGCTCGAGCCTCTCCTCGACCTTGGACTGCGGCTTGGCGAGGGAACCGGCGCTGCGCTGGCCGTATCGCTGTTGCGAGCCGCGCTCGCCTGTCACGCCGGCATGGCCACCTTCGCCGAGGCCGGCGTCGCGGACAGACCGCGTTAGCGCGCGTTCAGTTGGGCTTAGCTCGTTCCCGCGCTGCCGAGGATCACTCCATCTCTTTGCGCGCGATCGCGTGAAAAAACGTGCCGGTGACGAGACCGCGGCGGCCGCCGGCGGTGCCGACCGAGCGTCCCTGCGCATCGGCAAGCTCGACCAGCGGCTCGTCGCTGCCGGCGTCCATGAGGGTTGCGTAATGAAATTCGTGTCCGCGAACGATCGCGTCCGCCGGTCCGATCGAACTGTCTGCCCGAAGACGTGCCTCCCGGTAGCCGAGATGCAGCTTGCGCTTGGCGAAGCTCGTGGAGTGTCCAAGCAGGCCGGTCATCGCCTGACGCACGCCGTCCGCGTCTTCTATGCCTTCGCCGAGGACCATGTAGCCGCCGCACTCGCCATGCACCGGCCGCGTCTGCGCAAAGCGCGCGAGTCCGGCCTGAAATTTCCGCGCAGCAGCCAGCGTGCCGGCATGCAGTTCCGGATAACCGCCGGGTAGCCAGCAGACGTCGCAGGTTTCGGGCGGCGGCTCGTCGGCGAGCGGCGAAAAGACTGCGATCTCCGCACCCGTTTTGCGCCAGGATGCGAGCAGATGCGGATAGACAAAGGTGAATGCCGCGTCGGTCGCAAGCGCAATGCGCTGACCCGGTGGCGGAAGCGCGGAGATGGGACCCGAAGCAGCGAATTCGAGCGGACGCGCGCTGGCAATGACGGCGTCGAGATCGATGTGCCGTTGGGCCATGTCTGCAAGACGCTCAATACGCGCTCGCAGGTCGCCGTGCTCGCTCGCCTGTACGAGCCCCAGATGCCGTTCCGGCAGAACGATGCGTTCCTCGCGCGGCAATGCGCCGATGACGCGAACGCCGAGTTGCGCGATCGCATCGGTAACCAGGCTGCGGTGGCGCTCGCTGCCGACGCGGTTGAGGATCACGCCCGCGATGATGACGTTGGGATCGTGGGCGGAGAATCCCCGCACCACGGCCGCAGCGGATTGCGCCTGAGCGCCGACGTCAAGCACCAGAAACACAGGCAGGGCAAAACGCGCGGCGAGGTCGGCCGCCGCGCCGGTGCGCCCGCTCGGGCCCGGCACGCCGTCGAACAGCCCCATGACGCCTTCGATTACCAGGAGTTGGCAATCGCGTACGCTTTCGGCGACCAGCGCGTCGAGAAGCGACGGCGGCATCGCCCAAGTATCGAGATTGAAACCTTGTGTTCCGGTAGCGGCGGCGTGAAACGCCGGGTCGATGTAATCGGGCCCGGCTTTCGCCGCCTTGACGGCAATGCCCTTGCGCTTGAGCGCCGCAAGCAATCCGAGCGTGATGGTCGTCTTGCCCGCGCCGGAATTCGGCGCCGCGATGATGAGCCCGCGCGCCGTCATGATGCGGCTTCGCTCTGTGCCGCGTGAACGCCACCCAAGAGGCGCTCGCGGAGCTTGACGATGTTTCCGATCACGATGATCGAGGGCGTACCCAGCTGATGGTGCTGCGCGTCCGCTGCCACCCGATCCAGCGTGGACGTAACGACGCGCTCGTCGGCCGTGGTTGCCCCCGCGACGACCGCGGCCGGCGTGCTCGGCGGCAGTCCGCCGCGCATCAGCCGCTCCGCAATGTCGGCAAGATTTCGCATCGCCATGTAGAGCACGATGGGTTGCCCGGTTCGCGCGAGCGAAGCCCAATCGATGGCTTCGTCGTCCGCGCCGTAGCCGGCGGCAAGGATCAGCGCTCGGTTCATGCCCCGAAACGTCGCAGGGATGGCGGCCGCGGTTAATCCCGCGAGCCCTGCGGTGACGCCAGGGATGATGCGGAAGGGCACGCCGGCCGCCATCAGCGCCAGCGCCTCCTCGCCGCCGCGTCCGAACACGCACGGATCGCCACCCTTGAGCCGCAACACCCGCTTGCCGGCACGCGCCAGCGCGATGAGACGGATGGATATGTCGTTCTGATCGGCGGACGGACGGCCGCCGCGCTTGCCCGCGAATTCAAGCCGTGCCTGCGGGCGCGCGAGCGCCAGCACACGGCGATCCACCAGCGCGTCGTGAACGATGACGTCGGCCTGGGAGAGGCCGGCGGCCGCGTCGAGCGTCAGCAGCCCCGGATCGCCCGGACCGGCGCCGGCGAGCCAAACATGCCCCGGCGCGAGCACCGGGGCATCGGCACGCGTGGGTAAGTCAGCGCGGCGGTCGCTCGCCTTCTCCCCGCGAAAACGGTGCTGATAGGCCGGATCGTAAAGCGCGCTTTCCCGGAAATCCTCCGCTGCCAAGGCGCGCCCGATGAGGATAACGGCGGTGCGCTCGATCCGCTCGGTGGCGAGCTTTGCGCCGATGTTGCCCAGCGTGCCCCGCACGATGCGCTCATCCGGCCAAGTCGCCCGCGCCACCACCGCGACGGGACAGTCCTCTCCGCAGACCGGGATCAGCTCGCCCACGATCTTGTGGATGGCTTGGATCGCCAGATGCAGCACGAGCGTGGCGCCGGTTGCAGCAAAAGCGCGCAGCTCCTCGGCAGCCGGCATCTGCGACGCCCGCCCCGGCACCCTGGTCAAAACGACGCTCTGGGCGACCTCGGGCGCGGTGAGCTCGCGGCCAAGCAGCGCGGCCGCCGCAGCGAAAGCCGGCACGCCGGGAGTCAATGTATAAGGAATGCCCCGCCGCTTAAGCCTGCGGATCTGTTCGGCGACGGCGCTGAACACGGAAAGATCGCCGGAATGAAGCCGCGCCACGTCCTGTCCCGCCGCGTGCGCAGCGACGCACTCGGCTTCGATCTCGTCGAGGGTCATCGAGGCCGTGTCGACCAAGCGGGCACCGGCGGCACAGTCGTGCAACACCTCTGGCGGAATCATCGAGCCGGCATAGAGACAGACCGGGCACCGCCCGAGCAGGTCGCGTCCGCGCACGGTCATGAGATCCGCCGCGCCGGGACCGGCGCCGATGAAATGGATCGTCATGTTCGCTCCCTGCTGGCGGCAAGGGCGCAGGTGGCGATCCCGATGCTCATCCGCGGCACGATCAGCCTCGACGCGGGACCCGAGGCCGCGAGTGCCGCCGCTTCGGCGACGGAGGGAACGCCCATCAGGGCGAGGACGCGCTCGGAACGGGTTTGCGTACGCGCGCCCGCCGCCTGAAGGTCGGCCCTGGAAACGAGAACCAGCGGCACGCCGAGCGCAGCGGCGGCTGCGCCGACGCCTTGCTCATCGGCTTTCGATTCGGGTGCGGCCACGAGGTCGAGGGCCTCACTCGCCAAGCCTGCGCGCGCGAGCGCGTGCGCGATCGCGGCGCGAATGTCGGCCGCGGACGCGCCTTTGCGACAGCCGATGCCCGCGACGATCATGGCTTGATCCAAACCCATTGGGTGACCGGCAGCGCCGGACGCCAGCCTTGTTTGCCACCCATAGGCTCTACGCGCGCGATCGCAATACGCGTGAGCTCGCCGCCGAGCGTTGCCCGCCGCTGCAGTAGCAGCGCCTCGGTCTCGACCGTGACGGCATTGACGACCAACCGCCCGCCCGCCCGCAGCGTCCGCACGGCCATGTCGAGCACGATTGTCGCGCCGCCGCCGACGAACACCGCATCGGGCCGAGCGAGCCCTTCGAATTCCCCTGGGGCTGCACCCTCGATGACTTCCAATCCCGGCACTCCGAACGCGGCTGCGTTGCGTCGGATGCGCCCGGCGCGGTCGCTCTGCGCCTCGATCGCGACGGCGCGCATCGAGGGATCAGCGAGCATCCATTCGATCGCCACCGAGCCCGCGCCCGCTCCGACGTCCCAGAGCAGTTCGCCGCGGCGAGGCGAAAGCGCGGCGAGGGTCATCGCGCGGATCTCGCGCTTGGTGATCTGCCCGTCGTGTTCGAACAGCGCATCGGGCAGGCCTGCGGCGCGCGCGAGCACGCGCGCGCCCGGGGAGGCTTCGACCTCGAGGGCGACGGCATTGAGCGGGTCGATATCGCCGAGATCGAAGGCTGCCGCCGTCGTGCTCCGGATGCGTTCGCGTGCGCCGCCTAGCGCCTCGAGCACCGTCAGGCGCGAACGACCGAAGCCAGTATCGGCGAGCAGCCGGGCGAGCACCGCCGGCCCCTCCCCGTCCGATGTCAGCGCAAGCACGCGCGCGCCCGGCTGCAGATGCGGGCGCACGAGATCGAGCGAGTGGCCATGCAACGACAGCTGGACCGTCTCCGGCAGCGCCCAGGCGAGGCGCGCGGCGGCAAGACTGAAGGTCGAAGGCGCGGGCACGGCCACCGTCTCGCGGGGATCGATATGCCGCAGCAGGACCGAGCCAACGCCGTAAACGAATGGATCGCCGGAGGCGAGCACGCACACGTCGCGGCCGCGGTGCGCCAACACGTCTTCGATTGCGCCCTCGAACGGACTGCGCCACGGCCGCGCGGCACCGCGAATGAGCGGCGCGGCAAGCGCAAGATGCCGGTGGCCGCCGAACACGATCTCTGCCCCTTGGATGAGGCTTCGCGCAATCGGCGTCAGCCCCTCGATCCCATCCTCGCCGATGCCGACGATGGACAACCAGCGACACGCTGCGGCAGTGTCGCGCGCAGGGAGTTCAGCAAACGACATGCGACGCGTCCTCATTCTCGGCGGCACTACGGAAGCGCGGCGCCTGGCGGAGCGTCTCGCCGGACGCGCCGATCTTGCCGTAACCGTCTCGCTCGCCGGGCGCACCACGGCGCCCGCCGCGCAAGTCGTACCGGTGCGTGTCGGCAGCTTCGGCGGAGTCGAAGGCCTTGCGCGTTACCTCGCCGACGAGCTCATCGACGCTCTCATCGACGCAACGCACCCCTACGCCGCAATCATCTCCGCGAACGCCGCCGCCGCAGCAGCAGCCACGCGCGTGCCCTTGCTCGCGTTCCGGCGCGCCCCATGGGCGCCGCTGCCCGGCGACCGTTGGATCGAAGTTGTCGATGTCGCGGCGGCAGTGGACGCGCTCGGCGAGGCGCCGCGGCAGGTCTTCCTCGCACTCGGCAGGAGCGAGATCGGAATCTTCGCGCGAGCGCCGCAGCATCATTATCTCGTGCGCAGCGTCGAGCCGGTCGATCCGCCGCTTGCGGTACCGCACGCATCCTATGTCACCGGTCGTGGCCCGTTCAGCGAGGCCGACGATCGGGCATTGCTCGTTGCCCATGCCATCGACGTGGTCGTCGCCAAGAACAGCGGTGGGGCTGCGACCTATGGCAAGATCGCGGCGGCGCGAGCGCTCGGCGTTCCCGTCGTCTTGTTGCGCCGCCCGTCCTTGCCGGAGGTGCCGGCCGTCGGGACTGTCGAGGACGCAGTTGCGTGGCTCGATCATGCGAGCGCGCTCCGCGGTGTATAGACGAGCGGGGCGTGGCCTGGCCGCAGCACCAGGCGCGTCTCTGCCGACCCGATGATGATGAGGGTCGCCATGTCTGCAGCGGAGGCATCAGCGAATTGAAGGGTGGTGACGGCGATGGTCTCATCCGCCCGCCCGACCGCGCGGCCGAATATCGTCGGTGTGGTCGGCGGGAGATGACGCCGCAAGCACTCCAACGCGGCGCCGAGCTGCCAACGCCGCGCCTGCGAGCTCGGATTATAGAGCGCGATCACGAATCCGGTTTGCGCCGCAGCTTCCAGCCGCCGCTCGATCAGCGGCCATGGTTTCAAATTGTCGGAGAGCGAAAGCGCGCAGAAGTCGTGACCGAGCGGTGCGCCCACACGTGCGGCCACCGCCAACATGGCGGTGATGCCGGGCACGATCTCTACGTCGAGCGCACGCCACGCCGGCGGACCGGACTCGATCTCTTCGCAAACGGTCGCCGCCATCGCGAAGACGCCGGGATCGCCGCCGGACACCAGGGCGACGCGGGCGCCGGCGGCCGCCCGTTCGAGCGCAGCGCGCGCGCGGGGTGCTTCCTGACGATTGTCTGAGGGATGCCGGCTCTGCCCTTCACGAACCGGGGCGCGGTCGAGATAAGACCCATAACCGAACAGCGCATCGGCCGTGGCCAAAGCGGCATCCGCTTCGGGTGTGAGCCAGCGCACGTCTCCCGGACCAATCCCGACCACCGCCAGCCGGCCGCTCACGACCGCCCTTCCCAGCCGGGCACCAGGACCACGGCAAAATAAGGTGCACAGTCGTCAGCCTTGGCCGCGAGGGGGATCACCCGCTCGCCCGACATCGTGCCGCGCTCGACGTACACGGCGCGATCGAGCCGGCCGGTCCGTTCGAGCGCGCGACGCACCTTCGGGAGATTGCGTCCGAGCTTGATCACGACGGCGGCGTCCGCCTCGCCCAGCCGGCGTTCGAGCTCCTCTTGCGCGAGGGTGCCGGGAAGGACTGAGAAAACGTCGTCGCCCTGCGCGATCGGAGTTCCGATCGCCGACCAGCAGCCGGACATTCCGCTCACCCCCGCAACGATCTCAGTGCGGAAACGGGGCGCCAAGCGCACGTGGAGGTGCATGTAGGAACCATAGAACAGCGGATCGCCCTCGCACACCACCGCGACGAGGCGGCCGTCGTCGAGATATGCGGCGACGTCGTGCGCGGCGGCGTCGTAGAAGGCGCGAATGAGGTCGCAATAAGGTGCTTCATCCCTCGGTAGCTCTGTCGTCACCGGGAACACCAGCGATAGTTCGTGGACGCCGGGTTTGAGATAACGGGCGGCGATGGTCCGTGCGTTTCCGGCGTGTGCGGCCTTGGCGAAGTGCGCCACCACGTCGGCTTGTTCCAGCACGCGCACCGCTTTGAGCGTGATGAGTTCGGGGTCGCCCGGTCCGACGCCGACGCCGACGAGTTTTCCGGCCTCGTTCATATTCCAGACCTCGCAAGTGCGTTGACTGCGGCCGCGGTCATCGCGCTTCCGCCCATTCGGCCCAGTGCGGTGAGGAATGGGACGCCGCGCGGGTTCGCGGCCAGCGTATCCTTTGCTTCCGCGGCTCCGACGAAGCCGACGGGAACACCAAGGATCGCGGCTGGCTTGGGCGCCCCGGCGTCGAGCATTTCGAGCAACCGAAACAGCGCGGTCGGGGCGTTGCCGATCGCCACCAATGCGCCGCCAAGCCGGTCTTTCCACAACTGGAGGGCGGCGGCCGAGCGGGTTGTGTAAAGTTCTTGCGCCAGGCGCGCGACGCGGGGATCGCGCACCGTGCAAACCACGTCGTTGTTCGCAGGAAGACGCGCACGCGTTATGCCATGCGCCACCATCTCCGAGTCGCACAAAATTGGCGCCCCATCGGAGAGGGCCGCCCGCGCCGCGGCGACAAGGCCGGCGCCAAACACGATCCGGCTCGTGATGTCGACGCAGCCGCAGGCATGGACCATGCGCACCACGATCTCGGCTTCCTCGCTGGAGAAGCGCGACAAATCGGCCTCCGCGCGAATGACCGCGAACGAGCGCTCGTAGATCCGAGCGCCGTCGCGGAGATAGTCGAGTTGCTCAGCCATCGCGCGCCTCGCCGAGCATCAGTTGCACGATTTCCTCCCGGTCGAGGCGGGACAGCACCTGCGCAGCGCTCTCATTCGCCGCGCGCACGCGCCGCACCCTCTCGGTAACTCGCGAAAGCGCGCCCGGCAGCGCCTCCGGCAGCAGCATCGCGGCAGCGGCATCGCGAGCGGATCCGTTCACCACCACGCCGCATCGCCCGTGGACCCCGACCACCGTCAGCGGTGTAGCGCGCGCACAGGCGCAACCCTTGGCGCAGCCAGACAGGTGCAGCACCGGCGCGTTGGCGCCGGGGATTGCAATGTCGACCGCAAGCGTGTGCGCGAGGGTACGCGTGGCGATCTCCGCCGCAGCACAGACCGGCGCGCCCGCGCAGGCTATAACGCGCCGGCGCGGATCGCTGGCATGCACGACAAAGCCAAGCCGTTGCGCCATATCCGCAAGAGGCGCAGCGCTATGTGGCGGAAGTCCCACGATCATCAGCGCATGCGGTGGAGCGGTGCGGAAACCCGCGGCGCCGGAAGCAGCCGCCGTGCGCGCAAGCTCCCCGAGCGCGCTCGCATGCGAATGTCCGAAGGCAAGGCCGAGGCCGATTGCGACATTGCCGTCTCGAAGCGCGTGCACGCCGATCGGCTCGGCCGGCGGCCGCCGCGGCGGTCGCGGCAGGTCGACGAGGCGACCGGCAATCGCCGCGCGGAACGCCGCGGCGCCGTTCGCAGCGAGGATATCCCGCGCACGCGCGGTGGGCCCCGCTGCTGCGATCGCGCGCACGATGGCCACCGCGGCCTCGACCGCATGCTCGGTCGTGATAGCGCCGAGAGGTGTCGCGCTCTCGGCATCGCCCGCAACAGCGACGTGAAGGCATGTACCGCCGGCCTCTGCCCGCATGCGCACGTCGGCGGCAACCGCGTCGAGGTGGAGCGCCCCACCGCCATCGAGCGTGATCGAGATCTTTGGCGCGATGTCCGCCGAGAAAGCGGCTGCGGCGAGCGCGCGACGCAGCTCGGCGGCAATGGCGCTCGTATCGAATGCCTCATCCGGATCGAGCCCGGAGAGGGCGTTGCTCGAAACCGCCGGAGCTTGGCAAAACGGCCCGTCGATTCTGCCGACCGCCGCCGCCAATTGTCGCGACGAGGCTTCGGTCAGTCCGCGGATCTGAATGCTTCCGCGCGATGTAACCTCGATGATTCCGTTCCCACAGCTGTGAGCGGCGGCGCACAAGGCCGCGAATGCCGCGCAAGAAATCGTCGCGCCGGTCGGCGTGATCCGCACGAGCAGCCCGTCCCCGGTCGGCATTGGTTGCGAAAGACTGGGGCAACTGCCGCGTCGCAGCGGAGCATTCATGGCGTGCTCCCTCCTGTCAGCGCCGACAGCCTCATCTCGACATCGTTGCGCCGCGGATGCCAAAGCCCGCGTCGACGTGCCGCCTCGAAGCGAGCGGCGACGGCGGCCGCTGCAGCGGGATTTTCCCGCACAAGGAAATCGCGGACAATCTCGTCTGCGACATAGGCGTCGTAGAGGAGATCGAAAAAGTAGCTCGCGACGGCCTGCGTTGTCTCCGCAAAGTCGGCGAGCCGGTCGACGGTTTCGGCGAATTCGGCTGCGCCGCGCGGCCCATGCCGCAACTGTCCTGCGATGAATTTCGGGTTGGTCGCACGCGAGCGTATGATCCGCGCCAGCGTAGCCGATAACGAGCGCGCGCGCGGGCGGGCGGGGTCGGTGGTATCGAGAATGATGAGATCGGGCGCACGGCCGAGAGCGGACGCGGCCGAGGCGAAGCCGCCGATGAAGGCAACGTCTTCGGATCCTTCCAACAGGTCACGCGCGGGATCTTCGGCGCCATGCACGAGCATGTCGGCGCTGGCAACTTGCGCTTCGAACGCTCCGGGAGCGGGCAACGCATCGGCCTCCGAGCCGCCGTAGGCGTGCGAAACGGCCGCGAGATAGGTCCTTCCCAGCTGCGCGCGATCAATGTCGCGTCCCAGCAGATCCTCGACCCCGGCGCCATACGCTCCCGGCGCGGTGCCGAAAATGCGCCTGATCGATGCACCGGTGCGCGAGAACTCCTGCCGAGCGGCGGCAAGGGGATTCTCCTCGGGTGACTCCTCCCGTGCCGCGACCGCGCGCACGGCGGCATCGATGAGCGCGATCTGCGCAGGAAACAAGTCGCGGAACAGACCTGAGATCCGCCACGTCACATCGACCCGAGGTCTGCCAACGCTTGCCACGGGCAGCACCTCTATTCCGGTGACGCGACTGGTCGCTGGCTCCCAGGTCGGACGGCATCCCATCAATGCCAGGCCCTGCGCGATTTCCTCGCCGCCGGTGCGCAGGGTGGCGCTGCCCCAAAGATCGATCACCGACGCGCGCGGCATTTCGCCGTGGGCTTGCATATAGGCGCGCAGCACCTCGTCGGCGCCAAGCAGGCCGAGATCGGTCGCGGTCGGCGTGGGCAGCATGCGCGCATCAGCGGCGAACATGTTGCGTCCGGTCGGAAGGACGTCGCGGCGACCGCGCGCCGGAGAACCGGCCGGCCCGGGCGCGATGCGGCGAACATCCAAGGCGGCCAAGATCGCAACGCGTTCCGCCTCTGCGCTCGCCCGCCAAGCCGGATCAACAACGCTCTCGGGCTCGCGCCCATAGACATGAAGCCCGTCCTTAATCGCAAGCTCCTTGAGATCGCACAACCAAGCATCGATGCGTCGCAATGCATCGTCCGGCGTACCTTCGGGCCCGACCTGCGCCTCGGCGGCAAGCCCGCTTCGTTCGGCCTGTTCCAGGATCGCTCGCGCGAGCCGCTCCCGCCGGCGCCGATCGAGGCCCTCCGCCTGCGCATATTCATCGACAAGCCGCTCGAGGTCGCCGGCATCTCCCGCCATCTCCGCCTCGATGAGCGGCGGCGGCAAGTGCCCGATGGTCACCGCTGCGATCCGCCGCTTTGCCTGCGCCGCCTCCCCCGGATTGCTGACGAGGAAGGGATAGATCACTGGCAGGGAGCCGACCACCAATTCTGGAAAGCACGCGGCGGTGAGCGCGACGGCCTTGCCAGGCAACCATTCGAAGGTGCCGTGCGCACCCATGTGAATGAGCGCATCGACCTTGGCAACGTGCCGAAGCCAAAGTGTAAACGCGAGCAGCGCGTGGCGCGGCGGCAAAATGGCGTCATGATAATCTGCCCGGCGCTCGGTTGAGCGTCCGCGGTCGGGAGGGAATGCGACGATGACGTTGCCGAACGTCCGCGCGCGAAAGCGAAATGCGCCGTCTTGCACGTCGCTGTCGTTTCCCGCGTCGCCCCAGGCAGCGCGCACGCGCTCGATGGCTTCACCAGACACGGACGCCGCGAGCTCGCGATAGCGATCGAGCGACAGCGCCGCGTCATTCGAAGGCTCACGCAGCGCGTCGAGAACAGCGCGTGAGCTTTTCGGCGCGCCGGTGACGGCGTAGTTCGCCTCCTCCATATCCGCCAGCAGCGCGACAACGCTCGCCGGCACGTCGAGGCCAACGGCATACCCGGCTCGGCCCGGCGCGCCTGGATAATCCGGCAGCAAAATCGCGACCCGCCGTTTCGCCCGCGGCTTCGTCTGCAGCGCAACCAGGGCTGCGATTCGGTCGGCAACAATCGCAACCCGGTCCGCCTCCGGCAGGCTGCCGAATGCGGTGAAACAAAGATCCTCCTGCGTCGGCAAAGGACCTTTGAAAGCAATCACCCCTTGCAGCACGCGGCCGTCGAGCTCGGGCAAAAGGACATGCATCGCCAGGTCGGCGGGCCCCAGCCCGCGCGGGCTTTGCGACCAAGCCGAACGCCGGGTTGTTGCAATCACGGCCTGCAGCACGGGCACATCGACGCCGTCAAACGGCGTCGGTTCGCCTGCACCCGCAGCCGCGGCGAACGCGGTCGCGGTCACGACGATCGCCGGCTGGAGGCGCGCAAGCGCCGCGCGCATGAACTCCGCCGCCGCTTGATCCTTGAGGCTCGGCACCACCAGCGGGGCAGGCGCAAGACTCCGCTCCGCCAGAGCTCGGCACAGCGCATCGATCGGCGCCGTATCGGCGGCGAGCAGCATCGCGCGATAGAAGATGATCGCAATGCGGGGATGGCCCTGCGGGCCATACGCAACGAGTCGGTCAAGGTCGACGGCGCCTTCGCCGGGGATGTATCCCGTCGTGCGCGGCACCGGGCGCGGTTCCGCTACGTCGATGAACGATCCCGCATGGCGCGCAAGGCGCCGAAGCAACTCTGCCAGATTTTCTGACCCACCTTCGCGAAAGAAGCCGAGCAGCGTGTTGAGTTCATCCACCGGCAAGGTGGACGCTTCCGCGAGCCGAGGATCGTCGCGATCCTCGCCCGGGAGCACGGCAAGCGCGATGGCCCTTTCGCGCGCAACCGACGACAGCCGCTCGACGCCGTAACGCCACCAGTCGAGCCCTCCGAGCAGGCGCACCAGGATGACCTTGGCATGCCTTCCAACTCCGTCGACCCAAAGGTCGACCGAGAGTGGGTGGCGCAGATCCCGCAAATTTGCGAGCCGGACGGTCGGGAGCACCTTCTGCTGTGCCGTCCAGGCACCCGCCAGGCCGGACAAATCGCTGTCCGCGAAAGACAGAATCGCGATGTCCCCGGGAGGCTGGCGCAGATCGACGGCTTCGACCAGGTCGTCGATGGAAGCCGCGGTGGTCGCCAGCAGATGCATCTCTCATCCCAGCAGCGCGCGTGCGATACCCTGGTGGTCGAGTCCCTTCATGCCGATAATGACAAGCTGCCCTTGCCTTACCTCTTCGGCAGTCCAGGCGCGATCGTAGTGATGGCTAACGCGCGCGCCGACCGCCTGTACGAGCAGACGCATCGGCTTACCGGTCACAGCCGCAAATCCCTTGACGCGTAGAACGCTCGCTTGCGCAGCCGCAGCCGCAATGCGCGCGGCGAGGCTTCCGGGATCGGAAATTTCCGGCAGCGGCAGAACGAAGCTTTCAAAATCGTCATGATCGTGCTCCATCTCCGCGTCATGGCGGGTGCGGCGATTGGCAATGTCGTTTTCCGTGCCGATACCAAGTCCGAGCAATGCCGACGCATCAACCTTGCCGTTGGCGACCGGCACAATCTTGACGGCACGCGGCAAGGCCCGCTGGACCACCGCGGTTGCTTTGTCGGCCCCGGCGGCATCCAACAAATCAAGCTTGTTCAGCACGACGAGATCGGCGCAGGCGATCTGATCATCGAATACTTCGTCGATCGGGTTATCGTGGTCGAGGGCGGCGTCAGCATTGCGCTGACGTGCGAGCGCCTCAGGATCGGCGGCGAAGCGCCCTTCGGCCAATGCTGCACCATCGACCACCGCGACGACTCCATCCACGGTGACTCGGCTTTTGATCGCCGGCCACTGAAAGGCTTGGACCAGCGGCTTCGGCAGCGCGAGCCCGGACGTCTCGATCACGATGTGTTCGACCAGGGGTGTTCGTGCGAGGATCGTATCCAGCGCCGGCACGAAGTCGTCCGCAACAGTGCAGCAGAGACAGCCATTGGCCAGTTCTACGATGTTATCTTGCGGACACGCCTCGTCGCCGCATCCCTTGAGAATTTCCCCGTCGATGCCGACATCGCCAAACTCGTTGACGATCACGGCGAGCCGCCGTCCATCGGCATGGGCCAACACATGGCGGATCAACGTCGTCTTGCCGGCTCCGAGGAACCCGGTGACGATGGTACACGGCACGCGCGCGGACGAATTATTCATTCGAGCTCCTTGAAATCGAGAGGTGGCACGCGGGCGATGAGGCCGCGCTTGAGCGCTTGCGGCCGTCCCCGCCATGGCATGATTCCGTCACTTGCGCTCGCCAGGAGCCGCGCACCGTCGACGAGCGCCGGCCCGCAAGCCGCATCAAGGCCCCCGAACACATAGGTCCACGAGCCATGGCAGCGCACGGCAGCGCTCAAACCGCGCGTGCAGTTCGCCAAGCACCGCACGGGCCGGATCACCACGCCGCTGCATTCGGCAGCTTGCGCCGTCGCCGCTGCCAGGATTGCACCGGGTCGCGGTTCGCTCTCTGGTTCGCCGGGATGTCGGCACGTAATACAGACGTACACAGTCGCAGCGTCGGTGGATGCCGCGGCATCGGTCCCGCTCGGCTGTCCAATAGAATTCACCCGTGACGCTCCGCGGGGCGAGGCCCCGACCGGGTGCTTGATTGAAAATCGATCCGCGCCGAGGCACCCCGCCCGAGCCACGACCGAAATCAACGGCAGGTCTCCTGGCTCGCGGGTCACCGCCCGTCACCGCCTTCCCGGGTTTTGTCCCAGTGGCAATGTGGCACGGGCTCGCCGCTTACAGTTGCGGGGGCAGCTGCGGCATTGGAACATCGTTCCGCACCGCATTCCCTGTTCGCTCTCGACTGAGAGACCGTCGATCGCGGCCACTTAACGGCGGCCATCTCCGCTTTGTCAATGCCGATGCGGTGCGCGCTTGCGATCGATGTGCCGGCGGTTATAGTCATGCGGTCGTCGACTCCCACCCGTTTGGGAAGAAAATGGGAACGCGTGGCCGAGGCCGCGGCCGCTCCGCAAGGCACATGGGGGATGTCATGAACTTACGTCTGCATTGCCGCATGGCGCTTGTGGCGGTTTCGTCTCTCTTTGCAAGATCGGCGCTTGCCCATATCGGTCAACTCGTTCCCGGCGCGTAGAAGTCTTGGCGACCCCCGCTGCATCCTGCAGCGCCCGGCTCACGCTCGTTCTCGGGGGTGCTCGCTCGGGCAAGAGCTGGTACGCCGAGCGCTTGATTACGGCCTCGCCGCCGCCATGGATCTATGTGGCAACAGCCGAACCAGGCGATGCGGAGATGGCGGAGCGCATTGCCAGGCATCGGGCCCGACGTGGGACCGGCTGGACAACCCTCGAGACGCCGCGCGATGTCGTCGGGGCGCTTGCCGCCCACGCAACGACGCCCACCCTCGTCGATTGTTTGACGCTCTGGCTTTCAAATGCATTGCTCGCGAGCGCTGATCTCGATGCGGAGATCGAGCGCCTTGAAGCTGCATTGGCCCAAGCCGCGGCACCGCTTGTGCTGGTCGCTAACGAAGTCGGGTTTGGCATCGTGCCCGATAATCCTCTCGGCCGTCGTTTCCGGGATGCTCAGGGGCTGCTTAACCAGCGCATTGCCGCGCGCGCGGATCGCGTCGTCCTTGTCGTCGCCGGATTGCCGCTCACCATCAAGGGGGAGAAATGAGCAGACCGATTGACGAGAACGAGGCCGAGCGTCATCGCGCCAAGATGGCAAAGCGCAAGGCGGTACAGGATGCCGAGGTCGTCGCCAAGACGATGGAGAAGGGCCTCCTCATCGTTCATACCGGCACCGGCAAAGGCAAATCCACTGCCGCCTTCGGCCTCGCGCTGCGCATGCTCGGCCGCGGCCATCGCGTGGGTGTCGTCCAATTCATCAAAGGAGCGTGGCACTCGGCGGAGCGCGACGCGCTCGCGGTGTTTGCCGATCAAGTCTCCTGGCACACGATGGGCGAGGGTTTCACCTGGGAAACGCAGGATCTCAAGCGTGACATCGCCGCTGCGGAGCAGGCCTGGGCGAAGGCGATAGAACTCATGGCCGACCCGACGATCGGCCTCGTTATCCTCGACGAGCTCAATATTGCCCTGCGCTATGACTATCTCGACGTGCATTCCGTCGTCACCACGCTGAAGGCGCGACGGCCAAGCCTTCACGTCGCCATCACCGGCCGCAATGCTAAGCCTGAGTTGATCGCCGCAGCCGACCTCGTTACTGAGATGACATTGGTGAAGCACCATTTTGCGGCCGGCGTGAAAGCTCAGCCCGGCATCGAGTTCTGAGCGTGCCCGCACGCGCACTCATGTTTCAGGGTACGGGCTCCGACGTCGGCAAGTCGCTGATCGTTGCGGGCCTGGCACGAGCCTTGGCGAACCGCGGGCTCAAGGTGCGACCGTTTAAGCCACAAAACATGTCGAACAACGCGGCCGTGACGGCTGATGGCGGCGAGATCGGCCGCGCACAGGCGTTACAGGCGCGTGCCGCACGCACGCCGCCGAGCGTGCACATGAATCCTGTGCTGCTCAAGCCACAGAGCGAGATCGGCGCACAAGTGGTGGTGCAGGGCTGCGTTCATGGGGTTGCAAAGGCGGCCGCCTATCAGCGCATGAAGCCGGATCTGGCGCGCTTCGTGCTCGACAGCTATGCCCGCCTCAAACAAGACGCGGACATCGTGCTCGTCGAGGGCGCCGGCAGCGCATCAGAAGTAAATCTGCGCGCGAACGACCTCGCCAACATGGGATTTGCGCGCGCCGCCGATATCCCGGTTGTGCTAATCGGCGACATCGACCGCGGCGGCGTAATTGCGAGTCTCGTCGGCACCAAAAGCGTAATCGATGCGACCGATGCTGCGCAAATTCGCGGCTTTCTCGTCAACAAGTTTCGCGGCGACCCGACGCTGTTCGCAGACGGCATGACGACTATCGCGCGCGCCACTGGATGGGAGTCACTCGGTCTTGTGCCTTTCTTTGCCGATGCCCGGCTGCTTCCGGCGGAAGACGCTCTGGGACTGGACGGCCCCTCGACTGCCAAGCCAAACGCGCGGATCAAGATTGCCGTCCCAATTCTTCCCCACGTCGCCAATTTCGACGATCTCGACCCACTGGAGGCCGAGCCTGCAGTCGATCTGGTGCGGGTTCGGCCCGGTGATGCCCTGCCCGGCAACGCCGATCTCGTCATCCTGCTCGGCGCGAAGGCGACGATCTCCGACTTGGCGGCGCTTCAGAACGCAGGCTTTCACATCGATATCGCCGCACACGTGCGACGCGGCGGCAGAGTTTTGGGACTGTGCGGCGGATATCAGATGCTGGGACGCACAATACGCGACCCGCTTGGACTAGAGGGCTCAATTGGTGCGTCTGACGGCCTGGGTTTGCTCGATGTCGAAACAACACTCACCGGCGATAAGCGACTCGAGCGCGTGCAGGGCGTCACCAGTGACGGCATCCCGGTCTGCGGCTACGAAATGCATATGGGCCTGACCGAGGGCTCCGATCGCTCGCGTCCCTTTGCCCGCCTTTCCGACGGATCCCCCGAGGGAGCGGTTTCACCCGACGGACGAGTCGTTGGGACTTATATCCACGGCCTGTTTACGGACGATCGACAGCGCTCCGCGTGGCTCCGGCGCTTTGCCGCGGGTGGCGCAGCGATCTCCTATGGTGGGTTAATCGATGAAACCCTGGATCGGCTAGCCGCCCATCTCGAGGCCCACATCGATATCGATCGCCTCCTCAGCCTAGCGCGATGACAGCGGCGGCGAACGAGGCAATAATTCCGATCAGGATTGCGTCGGCACAACGGTAAAGTCCGAGCGCAGCCCGAATATCGGCCGTTTGTGCCGCACGGCGGCCATCCCCCATGAAGGCGCCCTCGACATGAGCCCCGCCATACGCGCGGGGCCCCCCCAGCGCGAGACCGAGCGCGCCTGCCATAGCCGCTTCAGGATAGCCGGCGTTCGGCGAGAGGTGATGGGGCGCGTCACGGCGCAACGCGCGCCAAGCCGCCGGCGCCGAATGCCCTTTCTTCACGGCAGCTGCAGCGATGATCAGCAAAGCCGAAAGGCGCGATGCCGGCAGGTTGAGCAAATCGTCGAGGCGTGCAGCGGCCCAGCCGAAGGCCTGGTAACGCGGACTCCGATGCCCGATCATACTGTCAGCTGTGCTGATCGCCTTGTAAATTGCCGCGCCAGGAAGGCCCGCGATGATCATCCAGAAGACAGGCGCGACCACGCCATCGGAAAAATTCTCTGCCAAGCTTTCGATTGCGGCACGGGCGACGCCTGCCTCGTCGAGTGTCTCGGTATCGCGGCCGACGAGATGCGATACCGCTTCCCGGCCGCCGCGAAGACCATCGCTCTCGAGCGCATCGGCAACACGTGCCACATGTTGATGCAGACTTCGCTGGGCGATCAACGTGCTGCCGAGGATGGCGGCACCGATCAGCCCGAATGGCAGAATGAGAAGTCCGATTTGAATAACGAGCGTCGGCAGGGCCACGACGCCAAGGAGAATGACGACGGCCAAGACTCCGAACATTCGTCTCAGCGCGGGAGCGTCCGTTTCGCGGTTCCATCGGCGTTCCAGCGCCGCGATCAATCGACCCATCCAGGTCACGGGATGACCGATTGATCGCAGCAGCCAATCTGGGTAACCGGCGATGAGCTCGATCAACACGGCAACAATGGTCAGCGTGACAGCCATGACCTCCGATTCCGGCGTGCGGCTCGAGCATGGTGGCGACCTCGCCACGGCCCGACGACTGTTCCCCGGAGCGCCACAACCGTTCATCGACTTGTCGACGGGAATCAACCCTCATCCTTACCCTCTGCCGCCGCTGGGCGCGAATGTATTCGCGCAACTACCGGATTCTGCCGCGCAAATTCGCCTTTCCGCGATTGCGGCGCAAACCTACGGCGCTCCATCGGCCGCCCATGTTGTGTGCGCGCCGGGGACGCAGGTCTTGCTGCCGCTCGTGGCGGGGCTAGCGCCTGCGGGTCGCGCAGTCATTCTCGGGCCGACGTATTCGGAGCATGCGCGCGCCGCCGCGCATGCGGGACATGCCGTATTGGATGCCAGGGATATCGAGGAGCTGCGGGGCGCCGATCTCGCGGTGGTCGTCAACCCGAACAACCCCGATGGCCGGATCATCGGCAAAGAAGAGCTGCTCGCATTATCAGACGAGCTGAATGTCCGGGGCGGCCTTCTGCTAGTTGACGAAGCTTTCATGGACGTTGGACCTGCAGAGGCGAGCTTGGCGGACGAAATCGATCGTGGAAACATTGTCCTGCTTCGCTCCTTTGGAAAGTTTTTCGGACTGGCAGGACTGAGGCTAGGCTTCGCCCTCGCCGCGCCGGACCTTGCAACAAAGCTCAGTGCGAGCTTGGGACCGTGGGCGGTGTCTAGTCCTGCGATTGCGATCGCCGAGCAGGCACTCGCGGATACTGTGTGGATCGACGCCACGCGCATCCGACTGGCAGGCGCTGCGAAAAAGCTCGATCAGCTCTTGGCAAGTGCCGATGTCGAGGTCATCGGCGGAACGTCCTTGTTCCGCCTGGTTCGGAGCCCCCAGGCAAAGGCAATATTTCAGCATCTTGGTGCCGGCGGGATAATAGTGCGCCACTTCCATGAACATCCGACATGGCTGCGATTTGGGATTCCGGGTGAACCGCACTGGGACCGCCTCAGTCTGGCGCTAGCGCCGCGGCACCTGCCTACCTGAACGTGGAACCCAATGAAGGCGAATTGAACGGGGGCCCGATCCATGTCGGCTGCCCCCAATCAAGGCCCACGCCCCAGAGTAGGCAGTTGCGCAAGAAGACGATAACCTTGATTCGGATGATTCGTCGCTTTTTAGGGCTGGAGACGGATAGGCGATGAGCACGATCATCACAGTGGCCACCATGAAAGGTGGCAGCGGGAAGAGTACGCTTGCAAGCTGCTTGGCGGTGCATTGGCAACTTGCTGGACGCCGTCCCACGCTGATCGATGCCGATCCGCAGCGGTCGATTGCGCGGCTCGCCGCACGTGAACGGGCACTCGGCGGTGTCCCCGTGGTCGAGGATGCGACTGAACACGCCAGCGAAGTGGCCCACCGGCTCGTGGTCGGTGGCGGCCCCGTCATCATCGACACGCCCGGCTTTCGCTCCGAGACGACGACGAAATGTCTCACAGCAAGCGATTTTGTCCTTGTCCCGGTCAAGGCCTCCCCATTCGATGTTGACCGCATGCTGGATACGCTGAACATGCTCGTCAATGCTGCGAATGACTGGCATCCGATCTACCGGTGCGTACTTACCCAAACAACTCGGGACTCCGTCGTTGCCAAGCATATTCGCTCTGAACTTGGCGCAGCCGGGTTCCGGCTGCTCGAAAGCGAGATGACCAACCGCGTCATCTATGCCGAGGCTGCGCTCTGGGGCGCCACACCGAGTCTCATCGAGAATACTGGGCCCGCTGCCCGCGATATCGCGGCGATCGCTGCCGAAGTCGACAATATTCTTGCGATCAAACAGGCGGCGTGAACGTGAGCAAAAAAAAGCTCCCAAACGTAATCAGACCCACGATCGACGGCTTGCCCGAGGTCCCGGCCGGGAACGGCAACGACTGGCGAGCGGCTCCAGCAGGTATGATGGTCTCGAACCAATTAGTTGGCGCAACAGCCGCGACGGAGTCTGCGCCGATGGTCCACGTCGTCGAGACGGTGCGGCCGTCCCCCTCATCCGACACGCTAACTCCCACCCCCGCGATCTCGGTATTCCCCGCAGTAGACGCGGCGAAGCGCCGAGCGCAGGCGCGCGCCATCGTAGAACGTCATGCCACCTATTCGGCGGTCGGCGGAGTTCTCCCGCTGCCAATCGCGAGCGTCGCTGGCATTACAACGATCATCATCCGCATGGTGAAGATGCTGAGCAGCCTCTATGGCGTTCCTTTTGAACGCGACCGAGCTCGTGCCATCGTAGCAGGGCTCGTGGGAGGCGCCACGCCTACGGGTTTCGCAGCAGTGACGACATCGACGCTTTTCTATGCCGTGCCGTCCGGCCTACTTCTAGGCACCGTCGTGTCCGCCATCTCTGCGGTCGCCTGCACCCGCAGCATCGGTAGAGTTTTCATCGAGCATTTCGAAAGCGGTGCGACCTTGAATGATTTTCGTGCTCCAAGGAAGTGAAGATCTTCGCTTCAGTTTCCGCGATGCGTTCAGCGTCCGGATTTAGCCGTCGAATAGACAGCAAGGACTAGTGATTGTTTTTTCGCTCTCTCGCGGCCGACTCCTGCATGCTTTTGATCAGACTTTTGGGCCGCAAATCGGTCCAATTTCGATCCATGAACTCGAGACAGGCGGAGCGGCTGTCTGACTTGTGAATGATGGTCCAACCATCGGGGACGTCGATAAAGCTCGGCCAAAGCGAGTGCTGTCCTTCTTCATTGATCAAAACATGGAAGACGCCGTTTTCATCCTCAAACGGGTTGGTCACCGTAGCCTCCTTTTGACATCGAGTTTCTTGATTAACCGTCCACCGTTGAGCTCGGCCGCTAGAATACGGCCGATCGCTGCGGCCGGCACATGATCCATCATCGTCTCGTGGCTGCAGTCGACTCGATGGACCTTGATCTGGCCGCCAACATACGGCCTCCATATCTCGGACGATGGCTTGGGGTCGCCTTGCGTTGCGACGAAAAGCAAAATATCGCCGTCAAATCGCTGTGGCAAGAACGTGCGCATGAGCCGGACACTGTTCTTATAGCCATCGATGATCGCTTCATAGTGGTGCTCCTTGAGCACTGAGACGAGATGTCCGTCGTGCCGCAGCGCGTCCACCATATTCTGGATGGGGTCAGCCACGCCGGCGAAAAGAACCTCTGCTTTGTGCTCCTCATCATCAAAAGGCGCAAATGATTCCGCTCTGTCGTTAGGATAGCTGTCGAGAAGCGCGAGCAGTTGCACCTCTTCGCCCGTGGACTGGAGATGAGTGGCTATTGCATGAGCCACCAAGCCGCCAAAAGACCAGCCGAGCAGGTTGTATGGGCCGACAGGCTGAACCTCGCGGATGAGGTTCAGATAGTCGGCGACCACATCCTCAATGGTATGAGGAAGCGCGTTTGGTTCAGTGAGGTTGCGGGCCTGTAGCCCGTAGATCGGGTGATCTGATGGAACATGCGCGATAAGTCTCGAATAGGGCCAGCTGAATCCTCCCGCATGATGGATGCAGAACAATGGCTGCCGGTTTCCATGCGGCCTGATCGGCAGCAAAGGCTCCAGATCCGAGCGGATTGGACGACCATCGGTCAAACGTTTGGCGAGAGCCTCGACCGTCGGCGCTTCAAACAGACTGCGGATCGATACCTCAACTTCAAGGCGCGACCGCAGCCGGCTGATCAGGCGCGTCGCCAGAAGCGAGTGACCACCAAGCGCGAAGAAGTCATCCTCAATCCCGACCCCCTCAACCC
>Ga0307277_10000020_pt1 | contig 48722 bp, 49 predicted proteins | sample ER_DNA_116_FD_194473 | JGI IMG/M metagenome (GOLD analysis project Ga0307277, IMG submission 194473) | Bulk soil microbial communities from the East River watershed near Crested Butte, Colorado, United States - ER_DNA_116 | ecosystem: Environmental > Terrestrial > Soil > Floodplain | place...
GCGGCCGCTGCCCCGACGGCACCGTCACCTTAGCGCGCCAAGGCAATGATCTCGCGCTCGGGTGGTTCGGCAGCGTGCAAGGTACGACCGTCATCGCGTACGGGACACTGAAGAAGCAATAACTAGTGTCATTCCGCGTTACTTAACCGCTTCCAACACTGTCGCCGCCGCCTGCATTTCGGCGAAGCGGGCGGCGCGCCGCTCGAGCGCGATCGCGTCACGGCCCCAAAATTCCATATTCCAGTCCTCGTCGACGTGCGCGGCCGACCAGGCGGCATCAACCGACACCGCGGCGCGCGCCAAGGCGATCGCAATCAATGCCGAGCCGGTGAGCGTCGTGATGGTGTGCACCGCGCCCAGTCGCCACGGGTCACTCGGTATGGCGGAGCTTGCCGCTGCGAGCGCTTGCGCGGGCTGCGCGACGAAAGCGATTCCCTCCGCCAGCACGAAACGCGCACCCATGGCTTCGCGTGCCCAAGCGAGCACCGGGTCCCAGGCTTTGGCTTGCCGCATGACGAGACCGGCGGGGCCGGGGGCGCGATAAAACAGGAGATCGCAGGCGAGATACCGTTCCACCTCCGCCGCCACCGCCGCGGGCGCGTCGATCACGCCGTCGATGATGGTATTGGCGAGACGCGTGAGCGGCATTTTCGCCGGATCGATCGCCTCGCGCTGGGCCTCCCACTCCGCCGCCAAGCGTTGCGCCAGCGCGCGGCTCGGCGCCGCCAGCGTGCGCCGTGCCGGTGTCTTTACCGGGCGCCCGTCCAGCACGATGGGGAATTCCTCCTCGGCGTCGCCTATCTCGACTCGCTCATAGAAGCGTCGCCGCGGCTGCGGCCGCATCGCGCGCCGCGCTGCCTGCGTGGGGTCACTCGGCTCCTTGTCGAAGATGTCTTCGAACAGATCGCGCATACGCTTCAAGATGGGCTGCGGCCGCGGATCATTCAACGCGCAATTCGCCGATCTTGTGAGACCGAATGCTTTCGCCGATGATCGCGTTCGGCTCGAAATCGGGACAAAGCACAATGAAGGTCGGCGTTTTCGACCACCTCGATCGCAACGACCTGCCCCTCCACGCGTTCTATGAGGAGCGGCTGAAGATTGTCGAAGCCTACGATCGCGGCGGCTTCTACGCCTATCACACGGCCGAACATCACGCGACGCCACTCGGCCTTGCCGCCTCGCCCAGCGTTTTTCTTGCCGCCGTCGCGCAGCGCACGCAACGCCTGCGCTTCGGTCCCCTCGTCTATACGCTTCCGCTCCACCATCCCCTGCGTGTGGTCGAGGAGATCTGCATGCTCGACCAGCTCAGCAGGGGCCGCTTCGAGCTGGGCGTCGGCCGTGGCATCTCGCCGATCGAGACCGCCTACTACGGGATCAATCCCGATCACCGACAAAAGATGTATCTCGAAGCGCTGCAAATACTGCGGCAGGCACTCACCCAGCGCACGCTGACGTTTCACGGCGAGTTCTATCGCTATGTCGACGTGCCGATCGAGCTGGAGCCGTTCCAGAAGCCGCACCCTCCGTTCTGGGCCGGCGCGGCCACGTCCGACGGGGCGGAGGCCGCGGCCCGCAACGGCTTCAATCTGGTCGCCAATGCGCTGACCTCGCAGATACGCACGCTGACGGATCGCTACCGCGCAGCGTTCAAAGGGATGAACACTCCCATGCTGGGCCTGGCTCGGTTCGTCATCATGGCCGACACGGATGCCGAGGCATTGACCATTGCGCGCCGCGCCTACCCGCTTTGGCACCGCCACTTCCACCATCTCTTTCGCATGCACGGCACCAGCCCCGCCGGCGGGGACCGGCCGGCGCACTTCGATCAGATCAAGGATGGCGACCGCGGCATCGCCGGCTCGCCGGCGACGGTGGCGCGTATGATCAAGGCGCAGATGCAGGAGGCCGGCACTAACTATTTCGTCGCCCAGTTCGCCTTCGGCGACCTGACACTCGGCGAGGTGCTGCGCACGGTCGACCTTTTTGCGCGCGAGGTGATGCCGGCGCTGAGGGACGCGTAAGGCGGGCAAATCGTTCGTTACCGCACCCATCGGGCGGCAGGGACGCGACCAAGAAGTGAGACTTTTCGCCTCGCGCAAACTTGCAGATACGGCCCTCTCGCAGTGCACCATCGGCACTGGCCGAAACATATGAATATCTTCAATATCTTATCGTCCAGCGGGACGAGGTAACGGCCTTTTTACAAGGTTTGCCGCTAGCTTGAGCCATGGTGCGCGCGAACCGACGCGGGGCGCCTTCGTTATCCCCTAAAGGCCTGTTATGACGAATGTATCGGTGGAATTTCGAGGGGGCCTCCACTACTATCCCCGCCGGATTAGGCGGACCACAAGCCGAAGCGGGGGGACAGACCGGCCGACGTTTGTTCGCGCAGGGTTCTTGAGTGGAGCGCGGCCAAGCGTACGTGCAGAGGCGTAAATGAAACCTACCGACATTTCGACGCCGGACTACTTCCACAAGGTCGTGGACTGCCAGTGGGCGTGTCCGGCGCACACGCCCGTCCCCGAATACATCCGGTTGATCGCCGCTGGCCGATACAGCGACGCCTACATCATCAACTGGAAATCCAACGTGTTTCCCGGAATTCTCGGCCGCACCTGCGACCGACCGTGCGAGCCCGCCTGCCGGCGCGTGCGCGTGGAGAACGAGCCGGTCGCCATCTGTCGATTGAAACGCGTTGCCGCCGACTTCAAGGACGACATTCGCGGGCGCCTACCCAGACCGGCGGCGGTCAAGAACGGCAAACGCATTGCGCTCGTGGGCGGCGGCCCCGCCTCGCTGACGGTCGCGCGCGATCTCGCGCCGCTCGGCTATCACTGCGTCGTGTTCGACCAGGATCCGAAGCCTGGCGGTATGATCCGCACGCAGATCCCACGCTTTCGCCTGCCCGAGTCCATCATCGACGAGGAATGCGATTACATCCTCAATCTCGGCATCGAATTTCGCGGCGATAAGCGCATCGACAGCCTCAAAGCACTGCTGGCGGAGGGTTGGGACGCGGTGTTCGTCGGGTGCGGCGCGCCCCGCGGTCGCGATCTGGACGTTCCCGGCCGCAAGGAGGCGGCCGCCAACATCCATATCGGCATCGATTGGCTCTCCTCAGTCTCTTTCGGCCACATCAACAAGATCGGCAAGCGCGTCATCGTGCTCGGCGGCGGCAACACCGCCATGGACTGCTGCCGCTCATCGCGCCGGCTCGGCGGCGAGGACGTCAAGGTGATCGTCCGTTCCGGCTTTGAGGAGATGAAGGCGTCCCCCTGGGAAAAGGAGGACGCCATGCACGAGGACATCCCGATCCTGAATTTCCTCGTGCCGAAAGAGTTCACCCACGAGAATGGCCGCCTCACCGGCGTGGTGTTCGAGAAGGTCAAGGCCGAATACGACACCAAGGGCCGTCGCAATCTCGTTCCAACCGGCGAGCCCGATCAGCACTTCCCTTGCGACGACGTGCTGGTCGCGGTCGGTCAGGAGAACGCTTTCCCTTGGATCGAGCGCGACAGCGGCATTGAGTTCGACAAGTGGAACATGCCGAAGGTCGATCCGAAGACGATGGCATCGAGCCACCCGCGCGTGTTCTTCGGCGGCGACGCCGCGTTCGGCCCGAAGAACATCATCTGGGCGGTCGCCCACGGCCACGACGCCGCGCTCTCGATCGACAAACTGTGCTCCGGCTCCGACATCAATGACCGTCCAATGCCGATGGTCGAGATCGTCAGCCAGAAAATGGGCATCCATGAGTGGAGCTACGACAACGACATCGCGCCCGATCGGCGCTACCGAGTGCCGCTGCGCGACAAGGTGGTGGCGCTTCGCGACATCAAGACCGAGGTCGAGCTCGGCTACGACCCCGATCTTGCCCTCAGGGAGGCGCACCGGTGCCTCAATTGCGACGTGCAGACCGTGTTCACCTCCTCGCTGTGCATCGAATGCGATGCCTGCGTCGACATCTGTCCGATGGACTGCATCACGTTCACGTCTAACGGGGAGGAAGCCGATTTGCGCACCCGGCTCAGGGCGCCGGCAAAGAACGTCACCCAGGATCTCTATGTCGCCAACGATCTCAAGACCGGACGCGTCATGGTAAAGGACGAGGACGTGTGCCTGCACTGCGGGTTATGCGCAGAGCGCTGCCCGACCGGCGCCTGGGACATGAAAAAATATCTCATCGACATGACGAACGCGAATGACCAATGCCGAGTAGCAGCCCGATCAGCAGCGTAAACGACTTCGTCGTCCGGTTCGCCAACGTCAACGGCTCCGGCTCTGCCAGCGCCAACGAGCTGTTCGCGCGCTCGGTGCTGCGGATGGGCGTGCCGGTCGCGCCGCGCAACATTTTCCCGTCCAACATCCAGGGCTTGCCGACCTGGTACGAAGTGCGCATCTCGGAGGCCGGGCACCTCGGCGCGCGCGGGGGCACCGATCTCATGGTCGCGATGAACCCGCAGACCTGGGAAAAGGACGTGGCGGGTATCGAGCCCGGCGGCTATCTGCTCTACGATTCCACCAAGCCGATGCCGAAATCGAAGTTCCGCGAGGACATCACGGTCATTGGTGTGCCGCTGACGGCTATCTGCAACCGTGAATACAGCGATCCGCGCCAGCGCCAGCTGTTCAAGAACATCATGTATCTCGGCGCGCTCTGCGCGCTTTTGGACATGGACGTGGCGGCGGTCGAGCAGCTGGTTAGAGAGCAGTTCAAGTCGAAGGAAAAGCTGATCGACGCCAACCTTCACGCGCTGCATCTCGGGCGAGACTGGGCGCTGCAGAATCTGCAGTGTCCGATCGGCTTGCGTGTGCGTCACGCCAAGACGGTCGGCGATCGCATCTTCATCGAAGGCAACTCGGCCGCGGCGCTGGGCGCCGTTTATGGCGGAGCGACCGTATGCGCGTGGTATCCGATCACGCCCTCCTCCTCGCTGGCGGATGCCTTCACCAGCCATTGCCGGCGGCTGCGCGTCGACGCGGGAAACAAAAAGAACAAGTTTGCGATCGTTCAGGCGGAGGATGAGCTCGCCTCGATCGGCATGGTGATCGGCGCGGCGTGGAACGGCGCCCGCGCGTTCACAGCCACCTCCGGTCCCGGCATTTCGCTGATGCAGGAGTTTCTCGGCTTGGCATACTTCGCCGAAATTCCCGCGGTGATATTCGACGTGCAGCGCGCCGGGCCTTCGACCGGGATGCCGACGCGCACCCAACAATGCGATCTCATCTCCTGCGCCTATGCCTCGCACGGCGACACCAAGCACGTGCTCCTGCTCCCGGAAGATCCGGCCGAGGCCTTCGACTTCGCGGCGGACGCGTTTGATCTTGCCGACCGCCTGCAGACGCCCATCTTCGTCATGCTCGATCTCGATATCGGCATGAACCATCGCCTATGCCGCCCGCTGACTTGGGACGACGGCCGCAAATACGATCGCGGCAAGGTGATGACCGCGGCGGATCTCGAGGCCGGCAAGGATTTCGGCCGCTACCTCGATGTCGACGGCGACGGCATTCCGTACCGCACCTATCCGGGCACACATCCGAGCAAGGGCTCGTTTTTCACCCGCGGCACGTCGCGCGACCGCTACGCGCGTTACACCGAAGAGGGTGCGCCCTACGCCGACAACATGCAGCGGCTGCTGCGCAAGTTCGAGACCGCCAAGGATCTGGTTCCGCGCCCGCTGCAGGCCAATGCAGCAAAACCGACGAAATACGGCGTCATCTATTACGGCTCGACCTCGCCGGCGATGGACGAGGCGATCCATATGATCGAGACGCGCGGTCATTTGCTCAATCGCCTGCGCCTGCGCGCCTTCCCCTTCCATTCTAGCGTGACCAGCTTCGTCGCCGACCACGACTTCGTCTTCATCGTGGAGCAAAACCGCGACGGCCAGCTGCGCTCGCTCATCGTCAACGAATGCAGCATCGATCCCGTGCGTCTGGTGCCGATCCTGCACTACGACGGCACGCCGATCACCGCCCGATTCATCACCCGCGCGATCGCCGATCATCTCGATGCGCTGAAGGTCACCCCGTTGCGCAAGGTGGTGTCATGACCGCGTCCACCGGCATGAGCGCGCAAAGAATGGCTCGACCATGACCTACATTACCAAACCCAAGTTCCATCATCCGGCGCTGCCGAAGAACGCGCTCGGCTACACCCATCGCGACTATGAGGGTTCGGTATCGACCCTGTGCGCCGGCTGCGGGCACGACTCGATTTCGGGGGCGATCATCGACGCGTGCTTCCAGCTCGACATCGAGCCGCATCGGGTGGCCAAGCTTTCCGGCATCGGCTGCTCCTCGAAGACCCCCACCTATTTTCTCGGCAATTCCCACGGCTTCAATTCGGTGCACGGGCGAATGCCTTCGGTGCTCACCGGCGCGAATCTGGCCAACCGGGATCTCATCTATCTCGGCGTGTCCGGCGACGGCGATTCCGCCTCCATCGGACTTGGCCAGTTCGCGCATGCGCTGCGCCGCGGCGTCAACATGGTCTACATCGTCGAGAACAACGGCGTTTACGGCCTCACCAAGGGCCAGTTCTCGGCCACCGCCGACCGCGGATCGAAATCCAAGCGCGGCATAACCAACACCGACAATTCCATCGATCTCGTCGCCATGGCGCTGCAGCTTGGCGCCACGTTCGTCGCCCGATCGTTCTCCGGCGACAAGGAGCAGATGGTGCCGCTGATCAAGGCTGCGATCGAACATGAAGGCGCGGCCTTCATCGACATCATCTCCCCCTGCGTCGCCTTCAACAATCACCTGGGGTCCACCAAGAGCTTCGATTACGTGCGCGAACACAACGAGGCGGTGAACCGGCTCGACTTCATGACCGGCCGCGCGCCGATTACGGTCGCGTACGAACCCGGCTCCCTCGAGGTGGTCGAGCAGCACGACGGCTCGAAGCTCGTGCTCAAGAAGGTCGCGGCCGATTACGACCCGCACGACCGGTTGGGCGCCGTCAACTTCCTGCAGCGCCACGCCGCCGCGGGCCAGGTCGTCACCGGGCTGCTCTATGTCGAGCCGGAACCCGAAGACCTCCACCGCAATTTCAATACCGTCGAAGGACCGCTCAATGCGCTGGCGGAGCCGGATCTGTGCCCGGGGTCGGCGATGCTCGAGAAGATCAACACGAGCCTGCGCTGATTCTTGCTACGCGTGACCAGATCAGGCCAAGCGGCATCAGCCCGCCGCGCGCCACGGCTTCTTCGCCACGGCCTCCTTGATCGCCTCCAGCATCCCCTTCGGCGGCCCCATTTTAACGCTGATCGCGATAGGTCTGCCGGTCTCGAGCACGCTTTTGAGGCTCGAAAGGATGAACGGCCAACCCTGGCGACCGCCGGCGAGGATCGCGTCCGGAACGTCCCATTGGAACGCTTCTGTTACCGTCAACTTCACGCTCTCGCCCATCGGTTCGATGTCGTAGGTCACCAATGATTCCGGCAGTTCTCGGAACTCCTCGAAATCAACGGCCCAGGTGACCGAGAGCCGGCGCGGCGGATCCCATGCGGTGACGCGTCCTTTGATGTCGAGACGGCCATCCGGCAAGCGCAGAACAAAATTGCCGCCGATTTGCGGCTCAAGCTCAACGGTCCGGCCGAAGAAGTATTGCCGGGTGAACTCGGCGCTGGCCAGCGCTTCCCACACTTTCTCCGGCGTGCCGGCGATGTAGATGACATAGACCGTCTTCGGCACAAATCTCGGCTCGTTCATTTTTTTGCCTCCAGACCGCGTTTGAGTTCGGCGAGCGCGCCAAGACATGTCAGCCGCGGGCCAGGGTCCGGAGCGCGTCTCATTCCTCGCAAGTGAATTAAGCGACGGCTGCCCTTATTTCGCGCGTCGGTAGGTCACCTTGGCGCTGCCGCCCATCGACGGCGTGGGATTGAAATACGTCACCTCGTCGCCGTCGAAGGAGAGAATGCGCGTTTGCGTGCCGCCGACGAAATTCGGGAACGTGCTTCCCTCGACGTTGACCGTGAGCACGTGGGTCGCTTCATCGATAGAGTAGGTGCCGAAATAGGCGATGCTTCCCTGCACGACCGCCTTATTCTCTTCCGGCGTCCCGTTCATGCGATTGTTCCAAACAAATTTCGCCAGATCCGATCGCATGACCATGATCGAGAATCGACCATTGGCATCCACCATCATCGTGCCTCTCGGATTTGGACCGTAAGGCAGGGTCTGATTTGCTCCCTCGCCGGACGTTAGCGAGACAAGCGTCCATGTTCCGATAAAGCGCTCTTTGTCGCTATTTTTCGGTTGCCCGAGCGTAGCGCTGGTCATCGATGCGATTCCCAATGCGGCGATTGTCGCGATGCGAAGAATGTTACCGCAATTCATGGTCCGGCTCCCTGGGTATTCGCGCAGGCGTCCGCGCGCCTCAATTCTATAGGAAAAAGATCGACCCAGGGGCGCGGAACTGCACCGTCGAGGATGAGAGACGATTGCCCGGCTTCACGTTGTGAACGCGCAGCAAGCACCGGAGAGGCGCCAAAGGCGCAGAAGGCCAACGGCGTTATCTGAGAATTTGACGCGTCGCGAGATTATGATCCGCAGCTCAAGCACTATCAGGTCGGGACAATGTCCGGCCGGTTCTTGGGAAACTGAGCTATTGTCGAGGGATCAAGGTTCAGCGTCTCGGCGACCATATCGATCGGACTGTGCGCCAGCCAATCAGACAGCGACACCTCTTCAAAGCGGTCCGCACGGAAAACTTCCATGTACACGAGGTCCGTGTTGCCGGTGTTTTCGAGATAATGGCCGAGCCCCTTCTTCACATAGCCAATATCGCCCGGACGAAAGTTTGTGGTGACCGCCGCCGGTCCCGTATTGAAAACGGTCGCACGTCCGGTGCCCTTGAGAATGTACAGCCATTCATCGGCATTAGGATGCCAATGCATTTCGCGCATGCCGCCCGGCTTGATCGTAACCTGCGCCGCCGCAATCGTTTTCGAAACATGGAAGTTTCTGCTGTCGGCGATCCGCACCGCCCCACTCTTTGTCTCGCGGTTTGGCGCCATACCACCGAGGCTAAACACGAAAGGATTTGGCGGATTACCCGCCGCCGCCGCCATTTGCGTTTCGACGGTTGGCAGCGGAGGCGCCGGAGTATTGCTTTGATAAATCCATCTATTGTGCAGGGGAATATTTTTGAACGCCTCTACGGGCACCCCGAAATTCTTGGCGAGCACGTCAGGGGGTGTGTGAGCGATCCAGTCAGTCACCAACAGGGTGTTGAATTCGGATGATTCACCGTTATCAAAGGCAAGGACAAATTCGCAGCCATCGGGGCCCAAGCCCTGTAACGAATGCGGCAGGCCTGCCGGGAAATACCAGAGATCTCCCTCCTTCACGTCGGCCACCTGCGGACGTCCATCCTGGTCCAGAAGTGTCACGCGGCAGATTCCGTAAGTCATGATGGCCCATTCTGCTTGCTGGTGCCAGTGAAGCTCACGAACGCCCCCCGGGCCGAGGCGCATGTTGACGCCTGAAATTGTCGTCGAGATTTTAAAGTCATCCTGAGTAATCTGCCGCGCCCAACCGCCGTTTTGGATCCGCTTGGGAGCAAGATTGAACGAAGCCCAATACTGCGGCATGCCGTTGACGTCGGTCGCCGGTGGGTTGAGGAAAGCGGGTTGGTTGCCGGCGAGGTTTTGGTCCTGAGGCCCGGGGTCGGTTAACGCTTTGGGGTTGGTGACGTTGACCGCGCCCTCGGCGGGTTGATCGGGATTGCCGAAGATAGGACTCTTCTCCGGCGCGGCGTTCGCAGCGCTCGTCATCGCCGCCGCCGCGACTGCACCCGCTGCTGTGGCGGCTAAAGCATCTCGTCTCGTTATCACGGTCAGTCCCCTGTGTTTGATCGAAGAATTCGACGCTTTAAGTTCACCTGTGACGTTCGTTCACGTTCACTGCGGCAGACCAAAACCGGAGCTGATTTTGCCCGCCCGAGTATTCCCGACGTGGCATGACATATGGGTGATCTCAGCTGAGAAAGAGCGCCGAGGATTGTCTTGATTTGTGCGATCTTGCGAAATCATCTGCCAGAATTTGCGGTGCCAAGTGACTCAAGCCGGCGTCGCATCGGTAAATAAGTGTCTCAATTCAGGGTGGGTGCAGTGTGCCTCGATGGCTGCAGACATGATGCGGCGATCGTTCCGCCGTCGCCTCCAGCGCGGAGAACTGCACCGTCACGAGTGAGGGACGGTTCCCCGGCGCCGCGTGGTGTGCATGCAGTAAGCCACGGAACTATCGAGAGTTTTGCGGACAATAGCCGCCGCAAAATTTCTCTCTTGACTCATGTAACGAGAATCTTCCAGAAGAGCCTATTCACCGAAACTACGCGAGCTGCCCGGGCGGGACGACTGCGCCGGGCTTTTTGCTGCAGCGACACAAGCTGCGCGGCGTATTTCTTTCGAGAACGGAAAGGCATGCGCGGGTGCAGCTTGATATGAGCGAGCGCGGAAATCCGGCCGAGCGCTTGCCTAAGCTCGAAAAGCAAAATCAACCGATGACGCCCACCGAAATGCAAACCGTCGGTTGTAGAGACCGAAGGGTCATTGTTTCGGGATTGTTATTTACAATGAAAATACCAACCACAACGTGTGGAGTGACAGTAGCCCACCGAAGCGTCCGGCTTCCTGCCGGCTCAGAATGCGCCTACTTTCCACGCCAGTCCGGTGGTCACCAGGCGAAACCAGGCTAATTGCGCGCCCCGCCAAAAATGGGACGCGACCAAAGGGGAGGACAACATGGCCAGCAAAATCAGTATCCGTCGACGCGCATTTCTCGGCGGCATCGCCGCCCTCGGCGCGATGCATGGCTTGCGCATGCCCGCACTCGCGGCGGTCTCGCCATCGGTCGCCAATCTGCCGGCGCGCAGCAACGTCGTCATCCGCAACGCCTACGTGATGACGTTGGAGCCCGGCCAGCCGGACCTGCCGAATGGCGACGTGCACGTCGACAATGGACTGATCGTCGACGTCGGCACCGCCCTGGCCGCGCCGGGCGCGCAGATCATCGACGGGCGCGGCTTCATCGTCATGCCCGGCCTGATCGACACCCACTGGCACATGTGGACGACGCTCTTGCGCAACATGTCGGGCGACGACCGCGCGCACGGCTATTTTCCCATGACCACCGCGCTCGGCAAGGTCTACACGCCGCGCGACATGTATTACGGCACGCTGCTCTCCTCGGCAGAAGCGCTGCACTCGGGCATCACGACGGTGCACAATTGGTGCCACAACATTATGACCTACGAGCACGCGGTCGAGGACCTGCGGGCAATGCAGGAGAGCGGGTTGCGCGGTCGCTTCTCGTATGGCCCGGCGCGTTCAACGCCGCTCACCCAGCCGTTCAGCGTCGCCGACCTCGAGCGCATGCATGGCGACTGGGCGAGCCTCTCGAACGAAGGCCTGCTGACGCTCGGCATCGCCTGGCGCGGCGTGCAGGCCGCGTTGCCGAACACGGAAGGCAAGATGGAACTTCGTCCGCTGTCGCCGGACATGTACCGCGTCGAGTACGAGGCCGCGCGCCGGCTAGGGTTGCCGGTCTCGGTCCATCTCAATTCCACAAAATTCGACAACAGCCACATCATCGCGCTGCAAAAGCTCGGCTACGTCTTCGACGGCCTGCAGGTCATCCACGCGATCAACACCTCGCCGGAGGAAATGGACATCCTCGCCGCTGCCGGCGCCTCGGTCAGCATCTCGCCGGCCTCCGAGATGCGTATCGGCTTCGGCCTGCCCAAGATCGCCGAATTCCTCGACCACAAGGTCAATCTCGCGCTGTCGGTCGATACCACGCCGCTTACCGGCAATGCCGACATGTTCGGGATCATGAAGTTGGCGCAGAATCTCGAGAACGGCCGCAGCGAGAACGAATTCAAACTGCCCGCGCGCAAGATCGTCGAGCTTGCGACGATCGAAGGCGCCAAGGCGCTGGGTCTCGCCGATCGCACCGGCTCACTCAGGAAAGGCAAACGCGCCGACGTCATTATGGTGAACACCCGTGAGGTGAATATCGGGCCATTCACCGAACCGGCCTACATGCTCGTCGATTCGGCGCAGGCGTCGAACGTCGACACCGTTCTGGTCGACGGCCGCATCCTCAAGCGCAACGGCAAGCTGACCGCGATCGACGTCGGCGAGCTGATGGATGAGGCGTCCGCTGCAAGCCAGTCCATCAAGCAGCGCGCCAACTGGAAGTAATTCGCCCCTAGCTATTCCACCGGCGCCTCGACGATGGGATCGTAGCGTTCGGCGTCGAGGCCGATCAGGTTCCACGACTGACGCATGTGCGGCGGCAGCGCCGCGGTGACGTCGATTACTCCGCCGCGCGGGTGCGGAACGGCGATGCGCCGCGCCAACAGGTGCAGCCGGTTCTGCATGCCGCCCGGCAGCTGCCAGTTCTCTTTGGAAAAATACTTCGGGTCGCCGACAATGGGATGGCCTATATGCGCCAAGTGCGCCCGCAATTGGTGGGTGCGGCCGGTCACCGGCTTGAGCGAGACCCAGGCGAGTTGACGCGCGGCGGTGTCGATCACAGCGTAATAGGTCACCGCGTGACTGGCACCCTCCTCGCCGTGACGCGCAACTCGCATGAACGAATCGTCCTCCCGCGTCTCCTTGGCGAGGAACGTCGAGATGCGCCCCTGGCGCGGCTTCGGCACGCCGGCAACCAGCGCCCAATAGATTTTTCGCGCCGAGCGCGAGCGAAAGGTCTTGGCCAGCGCCGCGGCCGCGAATCGCGTCTTGGCCACGAGCAGACAGCCGGCGGTATCCTTGTCGAGGCGGTGAACCAGCCGAGGTCGCTGGCCGTGGGCGTCGCGCAGCGCCTCGAGCATCCCATCGAGATGGCGGCGGATGCCCGAGCCGCCCTGCACCGCAAGCCCGGCCGGCTTGTCGAGCACCAGCACGTCGCCATCTTCGTAGAGCGTAATCGATTTGAGGAACTCCCGCGTCGCGTTGCCGGATGCCTTGGTCTCGCGCGGCTGCGGCCGCGGCTCTAACCGCAGCGGCGGGATGCGCACCGCCTGCCCCGCCTCGAGCCTCTGCTTGGGCTGCGCGCGCTTGCCGTTCACGCGCAGCTCGCCTTTTCGAATGATGCGCTGGATGTGGGAGAATGCGAGGCCGGGAAAGCGCGCCTCGAGAAAGCGGTCGACGCGCATTCCGGCTTCGTCGGCGCTCACCTTGGCGGTCTGTACGCCGCTCGTCACGGCTCGCCCCGCGCCTTCCTTAGCTTCGCCCAGTACTCCAAACGCTTCCTGATCTCGCGCTCGAAGCCGCGCTCGGGAGGATCATAGAATTGCTGCCGCCCGAGCTGTTCGGGGAAATAATCCTGGCCGGAAAAAGCCTCGGACGCATCGTGGTCGTAATCATAGCCTTCGCCATAGCCCTGCGAGCGCATCAGCTTCGTCGGCGCGTTGAGGATGTGCATCGGCGGGACCAGTGAGCCCGCCTCCTTGGCGATGCGCATGGCGGCGCCATAGGCGGTGTAGGCGGCGTTCGATTTCGGCGCGGTTGCGAGATAGATCACGGCTTCGGCAATCGCCAGTTCGCCTTCCGGCGAGCCCAGAAAGTCGTATGCCTCCTTCGCCGCGTTGGCGACCATAAGCGCCTGCGGGTCGGCAAGTCCGATGTCCTCGACCGCCATGCGCACCACGCGCCGCGCGATGTAGAGCGGGTCCTCGCCGGCGTCCAGCATGCGACAGAGATAGTAGAGCGCGGCATCGGGATCGGAGCCGCGCACCGATTTGTGCAACGCGCTGGTCAGGTTGTAGTGGCTGTCCTGCTGCTTGTCGTAGATCGGCGCACGGCGCTGCACGACCTCCTGCAGTTTCGCCGCAGCGAACGTTTCGCCCTTGCGCGCCGCCCGCCAAACTTCCTCCGCAAGCGTGAGCGCGGCGCGACCGTCGCCATCCGCCATGCGAATGAGGGATTGACGTGCCTCGGCGTCGAGCGGGAGTTTCCTGTCTTCAATCGCCTCGGCGCGGGCGAGGAGCTTCTCGACAGCATCGGCGTCGAGCGGCTTGAACACCAGGACCCGCGCGCGAGAGAGAAGCGGCGCTATCAGCTCGAAGGATGGATTTTCCGTGGTGGCACCGACTAGCACGATGGTGCCGTCTTCCATGACCGGCAGAAAGGAATCCTGCTGCGCCCGGTTGAAGCGATGGATCTCGTCGACGAAGAGAAGCGTCCCCTGCCCGCTCTCGCGCCGCGCGCGGGCCGCCTCGAAGACTTTTTTGAGGTCGCCGACGCCGGAGAAAATCGCCGAGATTTGCTCGAAATGCAGATCGGTCGCTTGCGCCAGCAGGCGCGCCACCGTGGTCTTGCCGGTGCCTGGCGGCCCCCAAAACACGAGCGAACCCAGCGTACGCGTGTCGAGCAAGCGGGTGAGCGCGCCGTCCGGCCCGAGCAGATGATCCTGCCCGACGACTTCGTCGAGCCGAGTCGGCCGCAGCTTGTCGGCAAGCGGCCGCGGCGCCGCGCGCTCGAGCCCCGCCGCGGCGAACAGCGGCGCCCCTTGGCGCTTGGCGCGGCTCGTCATCCACGCAGCTCCACCGAGAGCTGCTGGCCCGCGCGCACGATGGTGATGCTCCAGCGCCGCGTCTGCTGACCGGCGACGCGCTCGAGATCGCGGGTTTTCGCGATTTTCGCGTTGTTGACCGAAAGCACGAGATCGCCACGTTGGAAGCCGAGGCTGTGCGCCGGCGAGCCGTTGACGATGTCGACGATCACTACGCCCTCGGCGGACGGATCAAGCCGCAGGCTATCCGCCAGCGCGGGCGAGAGGTTGGACACCTTGGCGCCCTGAAACGGCGAGGCCGCCTCGATGACGAGTTCCTCGTGTGGGGTATCAGGCGCGGCTTCCAGCGCCACGCTGAGCGCTAGCTCTCTTCCACCACGGACGACGCCGAGCCGCGTGCTGCCGCCGATCGGCTTGGTAGCGAAGCGGTAGTCGAAGGCGTTGGCGTCCTCGACCGGCTGTCCATCGATGGCGATGATCAGGTCGCTGGTCTTGAGCCCCGCGCGCGCCGCAGGGCTCGTCGGTGTCACGCTCGCGATCAGTGCACCGGAGGGACGCTTGAGCCCGAGGCCGTCGGCGATCTCGGGTGTGACTGCCTGCAGCCGCGCGCCCAGCCAGGGGCGCATCACCGTGGAGCCGCCGCTCTTGGCCGAAGCGACCACCACCTTCGCCATATTCGCCGGGATGGCGAAGCCGATACCCTGCGAGCCGCCGGAACGCGAGAAGATCGCGGTATTGATGCCGACGAGGCGCCCATTGAGATCGACCAGCGCGCCGCCCGAATTGCCAGGATTGATAGCGGCATCGGTCTGGATGAAGAACTGATAGTCGGTAATGCCGACCTGCGTGCGCGCCACCGCGGAGACGATGCCGTGGGTCACGGTCTGGCCCACGGCGAAAGGATTGCCGATGGCGAGCACCACGTCGCCGACCTCGAGCGCATCCGAATCGGCAAATTCGACCGCGGGAAAGCGTTCCTTCTCCCCTTTGATGCGCAGCACCGCAAGGTCTGAGCGCGAATCCTTGAGCACCATTTCGGCCTCGAACTCGCGTTTGTCGGCGAGCGACACCCTGACCTGATCGGCGCCCTCGATAACGTGGTTGTTGGTCACGACGAGGCCGGTGGGGTCGACGAGCACCCCCGAGCCGAGCGAGCGCTGGATTTGGTCCCCCGAGCCCCCAGGCGCACCGGGCACACCGAAGAAGCGGCGGAAAATGGGATCGTCGAACAGCGGATTGCCGCGGACGGTAACCGTCTTGGCGGCGTAGACGTTGACGACGGCCGGCGCGGCGCGGTGCACCACCGGCGCGTAGGAGAGCCGCAGCTCGTTCGCCGAGGAGGGAACGCGGCGAGTGGGGCTCTGCTCCTGCGCGCTCAGCCCGAGCGGCGCAGCGGCGCCAAGGATGAGGACGGTCGTCGCAAGCCGCCTCAGAGTTAGGGAGACGTTCAATCGCCAAGGCATGGGCATGGGCAAAGGCATGGGCAGCACCGGGTTCGCGAGGTCGGCCAGATATAAGGCCAAGGTCGCGGCAAATGAAGGGCGCGAGGCGGCTGGCCCGAGCCTATGGAACTGGCCAGATGCCGGCGCCTAAACTGGCCCGCTTTTTCTCTCCCCTCCGAGGGCCTTCGTGCAACACCCCCCTATCGAACCGACCCCCTCGTATGCCGCCGCGACCGCCGCGATCTATGCCGTCGCCTTCGTCACCGGTGCGATCGTCATGAGCTTCGAGATGCTCGGATCGCGCTACCTCAATCCTTATTTCGGCAGCGGCATCTATACCTGGGCGGCGCTGATTTCCACGGTGCTTATCGCGTTGACGGCGGGATATTTTCTCGGTGGAACCCTCGCCGACCGAACCGTCTCCCCGGCGCTGCTGGCGCTCACGGTGATCATCGGGTCGGTCTATCTCCTGGCGCTGCCGAGTTTTGCTCAAGCCGTTCTCGAGGCGGTGCTTGCCGCGATCGACGACATTCGCCTCGGCAGCATGATTTCCGCCCTCGCGCTGATGTTCTTCCCGGTGACGTTTCTCGGCATGTATTCGCCGTTTGCCATTCGGCTGCTGCTGCGCTCGGCGCAACGGTCCGGCCGCGTGTCGGGCGCCGTCTATGGCATCTCCACCGCGGGCGCCATCGTCGGCACGCTAGGGACGACATTCTTCCTCATTCCGGCGATCGGAGCGCGTGCGATCACGCTCACGCTCGGAACGCTCGGACTGCTCGCCGGCTTGTTGCTGCTGGCGTTGACGCGCGGCCGCGCCGCCGCGGTTCTCGTCGTCATCGCGCTTGCCGCGCCGAGCGTGCCCGCCGGCCGGGCCGAGAACCTGATCGACGAGGGCGTTCGCACCGGAATGCTCGGCCGCCCCGATGGGCGGCTCGCCCATATCGAAACCGAGTACAACGACGTCTTCATCACCAAACGCGGCCACCAGCTCGTGATGTCGTTCCAGATCAAGGGCTGGGACTATACCGAATCCGTCAGCAATCTTCTCGACCCGGACGACCTGCCGCTGCGCTACGCGCAGGTGATGACGATCGCGACCAGCTATCCACAGGCGCCGCGCAAGATCCTGATGCTCGGCCTGGGCGGTGGTTCGATCTCGACCTATCTCGGGCGCTTCATGCCCGACGCCGCGATCACCACGGTGGAGATCGACCCCGGCGTGATCACCGCGGCCAAGACTTATTTCGGCCTGCGGGAGAGCGCGCGCATGCGCTACCTTGCCGGGGATGGCCGGGTTTTTCTCACCCGCAACAGCGAACTCTACGATCTGATCCTGCTCGATGCCTATCGTGGCGGCTACGTGCCGTTCCATCTCCTGACGCGTGAGTTCTACGGCTTGGTCAAGCAGCGTCTCGCCCCCGGCGGTGCCGCCGCCTTCAACGTGCACGACGGCAGCAAGCTTTTTGCCTCGACCGTCATGACCCTCGGCGAGGTCTTTGCCGCGCTCGACCTTTATCCGACCGGACGCGGCGAAGTGATCGCGGTCGCCACGGCTGCGCCGATCGATGCGCAAACTTTGGAAGGCAGGGCGGCGGCGCTGCAGAAGCAGCACGGCTTCCGTTTTCCTTTGCCGGACATGTTACGGCGGCGGATGGACAAGCCGCAGTCGCAAGCCGCGGGCGGCAATGTCATCACCGACGATTTCGCGCCGGCCGACGTCTACGACGTGATGGGCAGGGATCTGCGCCGAAAGAAGTAGCGCATCAATCGGCGGATCAGCCGGTCACTCCTTCGCCGGCACGGTGCGTACATAGGCGACGATGGCATCGAGATCGCCGTCGGTCATCTTGGCGTAAAAGGGGTAACCCATCGGCGGCTTGAGCCTGCTGCCGTCCTTGCGCACGCCTTGCGTGATGGCGCGCTTGATCTCGGCGTCGCTCCAATCGCCGATGCCCGCGCTCCTGCTCGAGGTGATGTTGCGCGCGGTCGAAACGCCCCACGGTCCGGGGAACTCGCGGCCGCCTTTGCCCAGCGAGTTTTGAAAATCGACGCCCGCTCCGGAGGGCGCGAACGGCGTGTGGCACTCCATGCAATGGGCGATGGTGGCGAGGTAGAAGCCGCGTTTGCTCTTGTCGCCGAGGTCGGAGGCGGACATCGGCTTCTCGGCGCCCGGAAACACCTGCTGAGAAACCGCAACCTTATAAACCGGGCCAGGCACCTTGTTCTCAACTGGCGGCACCGAGCGCAGGTAAGCGACGATGCCGTCGAGGTCGCCGGGGATGAGGATTTTGTAGAAGCCGCTCGGCATGATCGGGGCAAGGTGGTGACCCCCGGGACGTGTGCCCTCCTGTAACGCAACCCTGATCTCGGCGTCGCTCCAACTGCCGATGCCGGTGTCGCGATCGGGCGTGATGTTGGATGCGGTGACGTCGAAAGCAGGCTCGTCGAAACGCAGTCCGCCGGACAGAGCCTTGTCGAACTGCGGGCCGTTCGGTCCCTTCGGCGTGTGGCAGTTTTGGCAGGTCATGACGGTGTCCACGAGATAGCGCCCGCGCTCGAGCGATGTCTGCGCCGTTGCCGACGACGCCGACGCAAGCACCGCGACGCACCCGAAAACCACGCCACGATTCATGCGTATCCCCTGCCCATTCACGGTTTCTCGCAGCAAAAAGGGCAGCGCTCAGGCGCTGCCCTCATGATGCTTGGCCTTTTCTCCGATCAGGCCGGCGCCGGCGCTTCGGCCTCCGGCTCCGCCTTCTCTTGCACTGGCCCGGAGTCCTGACCCTTCGCCTCGACGTCGCGATCGACAAACTCGATCACCGCGACGGGCGCGGAATCGCCGTAGCGGAAACCCGCCTTGAGCACCCGGGTATAGCCGCCGTCGCGATCCTTGTAGCGCGGACCCAGCACCTCGAACAGCTTCTTGACCATGCCGATGTCGCGCATCTGCGCAATGGCCTGGCGGCGCGCATGCAGATCGCCGCGCTTGGCAAGCGTGACCAGCTTCTCGACGATCGGCCGCAAATCCTTCGCCTTCGGCAGCGTGGTGATGATTTGTTCGTGCTTGATCAGAGCTGCCGCCATGTTGGCGAACATGGCGCGGCGATGCTCGTGGGTGCGATTGAGCTTGCGATGGGCGATCCCGTGACGCATGCGTGTGCTCCGCACTCGGCACAGTCACCAGTATCAGCGATCAGATGAGGTTCCGATCACCGATCTGACCACTGATGCCTGTCAGTAATGATCCTCGAAGCGCTTGGCCAGCTCGTCGATATTGTCCGGAGGCCAACCCGGCACTTCCATGCCGAGATGAAGACCCATCTGGGCCAGCACCTCCTTGATCTCGTTGAGCGACTTGCGCCCGAAGTTGGGCGTGCGCAGCATCTCGGCCTCGGTCTTCTGAACGAGATCGCCGATATAGACGATGTTGTCGTTCTTGAGACAGTTGGCCGAGCGCACCGAGAGCTCGAGCTCGTCCACCTTCTTGAGGAAGGCCGGATTGAAGGCGAGGTCGGGAATGGCCTCGGCGATAACCTCCTTGCGCGGCTCCTCGAAGTTGACGAAGACGTTGAGCTGATCCTGCAGGATGCGCGCGGCGTAAGCGACCGCGTCGTCGGGGGTCACCGCACCGTTGGTCTCGATCTGCATCGTCAGCTTGTCGTAATCGAGGATCTGCCCTTCGCGGGTATTCTCGACCTTGTAAGAGACCTTACGGACCGGCGAATAGAGGCTGTCCACCGGGATGAGGCCGATCGGCGCGTCCTCCGGCCGATTGCGCTCGGTGGGGACGTAACCCTTGCCGGTATTGACCGTGAACTCCATGCGGATCTCGGCGCCCTCGTCGAGCGTGCACAGAACGAGGTCGGGGTTGAGCACGACGGTATCGCCAACGGTCTGGATATCGCCGGCGGTGACCGCGCCCGGACCCTGCTTTTTGACCACCATGCGCTTGGGACCGTCGCCCTGCATCTTGATGGCGATGTCCTTGATGTTGAGCACGATATCGGTCACGTCCTCGCGCACGCCCGGGATCGACGAGAACTCGTGCAGCACGCCATCGATGTGGACTGACTGCACGGCGGCGCCCTGCAGCGAGGAGAGCAGTATGCGCCGCAGCGCATTGCCCAGCGTCACGCCGAAGCCGCGCTCGAGCGGCTCGGCGATGACGATGGCCTCGCGCTTGGGATCGCCGCCCGGCGTTACCTGCAGCTTGTTCGGTCGGATCAGTTCCTGCCAGTTCTTCTGGATCGTCACGTTCGCACCCATGCCTTTGAGCGCCGCGGCGGCGGGCCGCGCACCCCACTCCGCCGCGGGAGAATTTTCTGCGGTGGCGGTCTCCTCGGGAGACCGCCGGATCAGCACATCGTCGGTCATACTCGGCGCCTCTTGCGTGGACGGCAGCCGTTGTGTGGGATCGGCGTCACGTCGCGAATTGAGGTGATGGTGAACCCGGCCGACTGCAGCGACCGCAACGCCGATTCGCGGCCGGAGCCCGGACCCGCGACCTCGACTTCGAGGGTGCGCATGCCGTGCTCCTGGGCCTTCTTGGCGGCGTCCTCGGCCGCCACCTGCGCGGCGTAGGGCGTCGATTTTCTCGAACCTTTGAAGCCCATGGTGCCACTGGACGACCAGGCGATGGTGTTTCCTTGCGCGTCGGTAATGGTGATCATGGTGTTATTGAACGTCGCGTTCACATGCGCGACTCCGGAAGCGATGTTCTTGCGTTCGCGTCGTCGGACGCGGGTGGCTTCTTTGCCCATTCTCGATCCTCTCGCAGCTCGGCGCTGCGATCGCCGGGCCGACTGCTGGTGCTGTGCGCGCGCAGCCTTAGTTGCACAGGCTGCGTGAATTCAAGTGCCACTCCAGGGCTTTACTTCTTCTTGCCGGCAATCGGCTTGGCCGGTCCCTTGCGGGTGCGGGCATTGGTATGGGTGCGCTGGCCACGGACCGGTAGTCCGCGACGATGTCGCAACCCGCGGTAGCAGCCGAGGTCCATCAGCCGCTTGATGTTCATGGCGACTTCGCGTCGCAGGTCACCCTCAACCATATAGTCGCGGTCGATGACCTCGCGGATCTGCAGCACTTCCTGATCGGTCAGCTGCGATACCCGGCGGGCGTCCGGGATTCCGACTTTCTCCATGATTTCATTGGCCTTTTTCTGCCCGATGCCATGGATATATTGCAATGCAATAATGACCCGTTTGTTGGTCGGGATGTTGACGCCGGCGATGCGGGCCACAGTCAATCACTCCTTCTGCCCGCCGGCTCAAAGCGGCCAGCGATCGTGCTCGCGAGGGCGGTTAGCAAACGATAACGCGACACCCTCCCCGTCCCGCAGGGCCCGGTATCGTTCGACCTCTCGCCTTGGATGGCGGTTATTAATGGATTCAACGTCGTTTCGTCAACCTCCGCCCGGGATTGCTTTTGCGCCGGGCGGACTTTCGGGGAGCCCGTGCGCTGCGGCTCTCGTTGGCCGTTTTCGCTTTACCTTTCATGGACTTGGCGAGTTTGGCGGCTGGTACTTTCGACTTCTGGTCGGCTACCAGCGACGTCTTCGCTCGCGGTTTGTTGTTCGCTGCCTGCCGTAGCGCCCGATCAATCGCGCTTGACACCTCGGGAATCGCGGCCATGCCATCCACCGAGCGCAGCACGCTCTGCAGTTGGTAATAGGCCGCGAGCGGCGCCGTTTGGTCGCGGTAGGCCAGGAGCCGACGCCGCAACACCTCCGGATCGTCGTCTTCGCGCAACGCCTCGCGCCGCGCCTTCATCTCGGCGATCCGCTTCTTGATGCGCTTGAGCAGGACGCCTTCGTCCACCTTGAGCTCGATTACTGCGTCGAGCGTGAGGCCCTTCTCCTTGAGGATGCGATCGAGCGCGTGCGCCTGCGGCACGGTCCGCGGAAAGCCGTCGAGGATGAAGCCATTGCGCGCATCGGGCTGGTCGATGCGCTCGGAGACGATCGCCACAACGACGTCGTCCGGCACGAGCTCGCCGCGCGCCATCAACTCCTTGGCGTGGAGCCCGATGGCCGTACCCGCCTCGACCGCCGCGCGCAGCATCTCGCCGGTCGAGAGCTGCACCAGGCCATGCTTGGCCACGAGTCGTTGCGCCTGCGTGCCTTTGCCGGCCCCCGGCGGGCCGAGCAATACCAACCTCATCTACGCCGCCCCCGCAGCTTCGACCGTTTGATGAGACCTTCGTATTGGTGCGCCAACAAGTATCCTTGAATTTGCGCAACCGTGTCCATAGTGACGCTGACGACGATCAACAGCGATGTGCCGCCGAAATAAAACGGCACCGCGGCGTACGAGATCAGGATCTCCGGCAACAGGCAGACAAGTGCCAGATAACCCGCACCGATGACCGTGATGCGCGAGAGCACATAGTCGATGTGTTCCGCCGTGCGCTCGCCCGGCCGGATGCCGGGAATGAAGCCGCCATGCTTTTTCAAATTTTCCGCGGTTTCCGTCGGATTGAAGACGATCGCCGTATAGAAGAACGCGAAGAAGACGATGAGAGCGATATAGAGGACCAGGAACAGCGGCCGCCCGTGACCAAGCTGGGTAGTGATGGCGACGAACCAATCCGGTCCCTGGCCGGCGTTGAAGTTGGCGACGGTGGTCGGCAACAGCAGGAGCGAGGAGGCGAAGATCGGGGGAATGACGCCCGACGTGTTGAGCTTGAGCGGCAGATGCGACGACTGGCCCTCGAACATGCGATTGCCGACCTGACGTTTGGGATATTGGATCAGCAGCCGGCGCTGCGCGCGCTCCATGAACACAATAAAAGCGATCACCGCGACCACCATCACCAGCACCACCAGGATCAGGCCGGTCGATAGGGCGCATTGGCGGCCGAGCTCGAGCGTTCCCGCAACCGCCGAGGGCAGTTCCGCGACGATGCCCGAAAGGATGATCAGCGAGATGCCGTTGCCGATGCCGCGCGAGGTGATCTGCTCGCCAAGCCACATCAGGAACATGGTCCCGCCGGTGAGCGTGATGACGGTGCCGATGCGGAAGAACCATCCGGGGTCGGTCACCACGTTGCCCGCGCCTTCGAGGCCGACGGCAATGCCATAGGATTGGAACGCCGCCAGCAGCACCGTCAGGTAGCGCGTGTACTGGTTCATCACCTTGCGCCCCTGCTCGCCCTCCTTCTTGAGCTGCTCGAGCGTTGGCGACACCGTGGTCATCAACTGAATGATGATGGAGGCGGAGATGTACGGCATGATGTTGAGCGCAAAGATCGCCATCCGGTGGATGCCGCCGCCGGAAAACATGTTGAACATGCCCAGAATGCCGCCCGCCTGGGAACGGAAAATCTGGTCCCAGGCCGAAGGGTCGATGCCGGGCAGCGGTATGTACGTGCCGAACCGATAGACCAGGAGCGCGCCGAGCGTGAACCAGATGCGCTTCTTGAGTTCCTCCGCCTTGGCGAGAGCCGAGAAATTGAGATTGGCGGCGAGTTGTTCGGCTGCAGAGACCATGGGCTTTCCCGTTGCGCCCCCCAAGAGATCGGCTGCGCTCTAGAGCGCGCGCCGCGTCCTATATAAGCATCAGGCGGTCTGTTCGCCTGTCTCCCGCGACGGCGCCAAGAGGGTGACCGAACCGCCCGCCTTCTCCACTGCTTGCGTCGCCGACTTCGAGGCGCCCCAGACCGAGAAGGCGACGCTCGTCTTGATCTCGCCGGAGCCGAGCAACCGAACGCCGTCTTTGGCCCGTCTGAGCACGCCCGCTTTCACCAAGGCCGCCGCGTCGACTGTTGCACCGGCATCGAGCTTGCCGGCGTCGATCGCCGCCTGAATTTTCCCGAGATTGACCTCGTTGAGCCTGCGCGCGAAAGAGGTGTTGCGGAATCCGCGCTTCGGGAGTCGACGGTGGAGCGGCATTTGCCCGCCCTCGAAGCCCTTGATGCGCACGCCGGAGCGCGCGGTCTGGCCTTTGCCGCCGCGGCCGCCCGTCTTTCCCATGCCCGAGCCGATGCCGCGGCCGATGCGCAGGCGCTTCTTGCGCGCCCCGGGACGGTCGGCGAGTTCGTGAAGCTTCATCGCTGCTCTCCCTCGGCCTCCACCACGCGGATCAGGTGCCTAACTTTGGCGATCATGCCGCGGGTTTGCGGGGTGTCCGGCAACTCGACCACGCGTCCGATCCGATTGAGACCGAGCCCGATCAAGGTCTCGCGTTGGGTGTGATGACGGCGGATCGCGCTGCCGATCTGCTCGATCTTGAGAACCTTCGCGGTTGTGTTCATATCGGCCTCCCGGCGCGTCCGACCTTCAGTCGGCGGCCTGCTCACCCTCGCCGAGATCGCGTCGCCGCGCCTGCAGGGTCGATACTTTGATATTGCGCCGCGCGGCGACCGAGCGCGGGGAGTCTTGGCGCTTGAGCGCGTCGAAGGTTGCCCGCACCATGTTGTACGGGTTCGACGAGCCGAGCGATTTCGCCACGACGTCCTGCATGCCCAGCGTTTCGAACACGGCGCGCATCGGCCCACCGGCGATGATGCCGGTCCCGGGGGGTGCCGCCCGCAGGAATACGCGTCCAGCCCCATGGCGGCCGGCTACGTCGTGGTGCAGCGTGCGGCCTTCGCGCAGCGGCACGCGGATGAGACCGCGTTTTGCGGCGTCGGTTGCCTTGCGAATCGCCTCCGGCACTTCGCGCGCCTTGCCGTGGCCGAAGCCGACCCGTCCCTTTTCGTCGCCGACCACCACGAGCGCGGCAAAGCCGAAGCGGCGTCCGCCCTTGACCACCTTGGCGACGCGGTTGATGTGGACGAGCTTATCGGTGAATTCGCTTTCGCGCTCTTCCCGGTCGCGGCGATCGCGTGGTTCACGTGCCATGATTTTGTCCCAACTTGCTGTTCCCTGCGGCCGGCGCCGGAGAGCCAACCTTTCTATTCAATCCTGACATTTCCGCTCCGTCCGTCTCTCCGCGTTCAGAAATCCAGCCCGCCTTCGCGCGCGGCATCAGCGAGCGCCTTGACGCGGCCGTGGTAAAGGTATCCGCCGCGATCGAACACGACCTCTTTGATGCCTTTCGCGGCGGCGCGCTCGGCGAGGCGTTTGCCGACCGCTTTCGCCGCCTCAATATTGGCGCCGGTCTTGAGGTTGCCGCGCATGTCCTTCTCCAGCGAGGAAGCGGACGCGAGCGTTTGGCCATCAGCATCGTCGATCACTTGCGCGTAGATGTGTTTCGACGAGCGGAAGACGGAAAGCCGTGCGCGGTTTCCGGCGGCGCGGCGGATGTTCCGCCGCACCTTCGCCGTCCGCCGCACGGTCCGATCAATGACTGTCGCCATCGTGCGCCCTCATCACTTCTTCTTGCCTTCTTTGCGGAAGATGTATTCGCCCGCGTACTTGACGCCCTTGCCCTTGTACGGCTCGGGCTTACGAAATGCGCGGATTTCCGCCGCGACGTGGCCGACCTTCTGCCCATCGATGCCGGTGACGACGACCTCGGTCGGCTTCGGGACTGCGATCGTGATACCTTCCGGGATCGGGTAAACGATATCGTGGCTATAGCCGAGCTGGACCTGCAGATTCTTGCCCTGCACGGCGGCGCGATAGCCGACGCCGGTGATCTCGAGCCGCCGCTCGAAGCCCTTGGTGACGCCGGTCATCGCATTAGCGAGCAGCGAACGGTACGTTCCCCACATCGCGCGGGCGCGTTTGGTATCGGCGCGCGGATCCACCTTGACCTCGTTGCCCTCGACCTTCGCCGCGACATCGCCGTGCAGCGCGACCGAAAGCGCGCCCTTCGGGCCCTTCACCTTGATGGTTTGGCCCTCCACGCTGGCAGCGACGCCGGAGGGAATTGCGACGGGCTTCTTTCCGACACGAGACATGGCTGACGTTCCGTTTGCGCTTAGCGTTGGCGCCGTTGTCCTGCAAAACTTCCGATCAAAACACGGTGCAGAGGATCTCTCCGCCCACGTTGTGCTCGCGGGCGTCGTGATCGGCCATGACGCCCTTCGGCGTTGACAGGATCGCGACGCCCAATCCGTTGTTGATGCGCGGCAGGGTTTTGACCGAGGCATAGACCCGCCGCCCCGGCTTGGAGACGCGCGAAATCTCCCGAATCACCGGCGCGCCGTCGAAATATTTCAGCTCGATCTCAAGCTCCTTGCGCCCGTTGGCGTGATCAACCGCCGCATAGCCGCGAATGAAGCCTTCCGTTTTGAGCACGTCGAGCACGCTTACCCGCAACCGCGAGGCTGGTATCGACACTTTCGACTTGTTGCGCATCTGTGCATTGTAGATACGCGCGATCATATCGCCGAGCGGATCGTTCATCGCCATCGGCCCGCTCCCTTACCAGCTCGACTTGACCAGGCCCGGGATCAGCCCCTTGGAGCCGAGATCCCGAAGCGCGATGCGCGACAGCCGGTGCTTGCGGTAGAATCCGCGTGGCCGGCCCGATACCTCGCAGCGATTGCGAACGCGGGTCGCTGAGGAGTTGCGCGGCAGTTCGGCAAGCTTGAGGGCCGCCGCGAAGCGCTCCTCCATCGGCTTATTCTTGTCGCGAGCAATAGCCTTGAGCCGAGCGCGTCGGCCGGAATATTTTTTGCTCAGCTTGCGCCGCCTGTTGTTCTTCTCGATCGAACTTTTCTTCGCCATCAATATCTCCTGCTTTCCGCCGTGGAGGATGTCCTCACTGCCGGAACGGGAAGTTGAACGCGCTCAACAGCGCGCGCGCCTCTGTATCGGACTTCGCGCTGGTGCACACGGTGATGTCCATTCCCCAGACATCGGCCGCCTTGTCGTAGTCGATCTCGGGGAAGACGATGTGTTCCTTGATGCCGATCGTGTAATTTCCGCCGCCATCGAAGCTTTTCGGCGACAGCCCGCGGAAATCGCGCACCCGCGGCAGCGCAATGTTGATCAGTCTGTCGACGAACTCGTACATGCGGGTCTTGCGCAGCGTCACCTTGCAGCCGATCGCCTGGCCGTCGCGCACCTTGAAGGTGGCGATCGACTTTCTGGCTTTGGTGATCACCGCCTTCTGGCCGGTGATCAGGCTGAGATCATTGGCGGCGGCTTCGACCTTCTTGCGGTCGTTGACGCCTTCGCCGATGCCCATGTTGATGACCACTTTCTCGATCACCGGCACCTGCATGCGGTTCTTGTAGCCGAACTCATCGGCCAGCTTCTTGCGCACGACCTCCTCAAAATGAGTTTTCAGCCGCGGCGTGACGCGCTCCTCCGGCTTCCTCGCCTTGCGCGGCGCGCCGTCGCCCTTTCCAGCCGCTTCGCCCGGCTGCGGCTTTGCACCCTTTTGCGCCTGCTGCGGCTTGTCGCCCTTTTGCGGCCGCGCCGGTTTACCGGCGGCGGCGGCTTTGTCGACTTTGCCTTTGGTTTCCGTCTCAGCCATCGATCTCAACTCCCGACCGCTTGGCCACCCGTACCTTGCGTCGATTCTCGCCCGCGCCCACGAACTTAAAGCCGATGCGGGTCGGTTTGCCGTCCTTGGGATCGGCGAGCGCAAGATTGGACAGATGCACGGGGGCTTCCTTGGAAATGATGCCGCCCTCCTGCTGCGCGCTCTGCTTCTGATGCCGCTTGACCAAATTGATTCCGCGGACAAAGGCGCGGCTCTCATCTGGGCGCACTTCGATCACTTCGCCGGTGCGGCCCTTGTCGCGGCCGGCGAGCACGATCACTTTGTCGCCCTTGCGGATTTTTGCCGCCATCACAGCACCTCCGGCGCGAGCGAGATGATCTTCATGTGGTTCTTGGCGCGCAGCTCGCGGGGGACCGGTCCGAAGATGCGTGTACCTACCGGCTCCATCTGCGGGTTGATCAGCACCGCGGCGTTGCGGTCGAAGCGGATGATCGAACCGTCGGGACGCTTGATGTCCTTCGAGATGCGCACCACGACGGCCTTCATCACATCGCCCTTCTTCACCCGTCCGCGCGGTATCGCCTCTTTCACCGATACGACGATCACGTCGCCGATGGTGGCATATTTGCGCTTCGAGCCACCCAGCACTTTGATGCACATGACACGGCGTGCGCCGGAATTGTCCGCTACGTCTAGGTTGGTCTGCATCTGGATCATGATACCGCGCTCGCCTTGTCAACTGTCGCTTCCGCCGTGCTCACACGACTTTCTTCTTCTCGCCCCGGACCACCTCCCAGCGCTTGAGCTTGGACAATGGCCGGCGCTCTTCGATCCAGACGATGTCGTCCACGTGATATTCGTTGCTCTCATCGTGGGCGTAGTATTTCTTCGTGCGCCGCACCGTTTTCTTCATGACCGGATGGGTAAAGCGGCGCTCGACGCGCACCACCACGGTCTTGTCCTGCTTGTCGCTCACCACGACGCCATGGAGCGTGCGTTTCGGCATCTCTGATTACTCCGCCTTGGCCTTCGAGCGCGCGGCGCGCTTCGGCTTGGCTGCTGGATTTTTCCGCGGCGCGGCCGCCGGCGCGGTCGGTTGCTGACCTGAGCGTTTCTCCGCCACGATGGTCTTGATGCGCGCGATGTCGCGGCGAACCTGCCGCACGCGCGCGGTGTTCTCGAGCTGCCCCGTCGCGCGCTGAAAGCGCAAGTTGAACCGTTCCTTCTTGAGCTTGAGGGCCTCGTCGTCGAGCTGGTCGACGGTCATGGCACGAAGATCATCCGGCTTCATCGCTATGTCCTCGACCTAGCCCTCGATCCGCTCGATGAAGCGCGTTTTGATCGGCAGCTTGGCGGCGGCAAGCCCAAGCGCCTCACGCGCGAGCGCGACCGACACACCGTCAACCTCGAACAGGATGCGTCCCGGCTTGACACGGGCCACCCACAACTCGGGGGCTCCCTTGCCCGAGCCCATGCGCACCTCGAGCGGCTTCTTTGAGACTGGCACGTCCGGATAGATGCGAATCCAGACCCGGCCTGCCCGCTTCATGTGGCGGGTGAGCGCACGGCGGGCGGCTTCGATCTGCCGGGCCGTGACCCGCTCCGGCTCCAAGGCCTTGAGCCCGAACTGGCCGAATGCCAGCTCGATGCCCGAGGTTGCAATCCCCTTGATGCGGCCTTTGTGCGCCTTGCGGAACTTCGTGCGCATCGGTTGCAGCATGGCTTTTCGCCTTTCCTCGTCCTCGCTCCGAAACGCTTACGTCACGTCGCGACGCGGCCGCCCGGCATCGCCTTCGGCCATTTTCTTGTCCTGCGCCATCGGGTCGTGCTCCATGATCTCGCCTTTGAAGATCCAGACCTTTACTCCGCAGGTGCCATAGGTGGTGAAGGCCGTCGCCACGCCGTAGTCGACGTCCGCGCGCAGCGTGTGCAGCGGCACTCGGCCCTCGCGATACCACTCCATGCGCGCAATCTCGGCGCCGCCGAGACGCCCCGAACAGTTGATGCGGATGCCGCCCGCACCGAGACGCATCGCCGACTGCACGGCACGCTTCATGGCACGGCGGAAGGCCACGCGGCGTTCCAGCTGTTGCGCGATCGATTCGGCGACGAGCTGGGCGTCGAGTTCCGGCTTGCGTATCTCGACGATGTTGATGACCACGTCGGATTTCGTGAGCTTGGTGACCTTTTTGCGAAGCTTCTCGATATCCGCGCCCTTTTTGCCGATGACCACGCCCGGCCGCGCCGATTGCACGGTGACGCGGCACTTCTTGTGCGGCCGCTCGATCACAATCTTCGACACGGCGGCCTGCTTGAGATCCTTCATCAGCTCCTCGCGGATCTTCATGTCCTCGTGCAGCAACTGGCTGTACTCGTTCTTGCCCGAGTACCAGCGCGAATCCCAGGTCCGGTTGATGCCGAGACGCAAGCCGAGTGGATTGACTTTTTGACCCATGGTTACCTCTTATGACGCCGCAGCCTCGACCTCGCGCACGACGATGGTCAGGTTGGCAAACGGCTTTAGGATGCGCCCGACGCGGCCGCGGCCGCGTGGGTGAAAACGCTTGATCACGATGGCCTTGCCGACATGCGCCTCGGCGACGACGAGATCGTCGACGTCCAGATCATGATTGTTTTCGGCATTGGCGATCGCCGACTCTAGGCACTTGCGCACCTCACGCGCGATGCGCTTGCGCGAGAATTCGAGATCGGCCAAGGCACTCGCCACCTTCTTGCCGCGAATGAGTTGCGCGACGAGATTGAGCTTCTGCGGGCTAACCCGCAGCATGCGGGCGACCGCTTTGGCCTCGTTTTCGGAAAGCGCGCGCTCGCGAGACTTCTTACCCATGTTCGTCCTCTCAGCCTTGCGAGGTGCCGCCGGCTGCAGAAGGCGCGGCGGCGCCCGCAGCCGCAGGACCGGTGGCGCGCTTTGCCTTGCGGTCCGATGAATGGCCGTAGAACGTTCGCGTCGGCGCGAATTCTCCGAATTTGTGACCGACCATTTCCTCGGTCACCATCACCGGAATGTGCTTCTGGCCGTTGTAGACGCCGAACGTGAGCCCGACGAATTGCGGCAGGATGGTCGAGCGCCGACTCCAAATCCTGATCATCTCGTGGCGGCCAGACGAGCGCGACGCCTCCGCTTTCTTGAGCAGATAGCCATCGACGAACGGGCCTTTCCAAATCGAACGCGCCATGATGCCGTCCTCGTCTACTTCTTCCGCGCGTGGCGGCTCGCGATGATGAATTTGGTGGTGGATTTATTGCGGCGGGTCTTCTTGCCCTTGGTGGGGAAACCCCATGGCGTCACCGGATGCCGCCCGCCCGACGTGCGGCCCTCGCCGCCGCCATGCGGATGGTCGATGGGATTCATTGACACGCCGCGATTGTGCGGCATGCGCCCCATCCAACGCTTGCGACCGGCCTTGCCGATGGAAACGTTCATGTTGTCGGGATTCGACACTGCGCCGATCGTCGCCATGCAGCGGCCGTGCACCAAGCGCTGTTCGGCCGAATTGAGGCGCAAGATCACGTTTTGACCGTCGCGGCCGACGATCTGCGCATAAGTGCCGGCCGAGCGCGCGATTTGTCCGCCCTTGCCGATCTTGATCTCGACATTGTGCACGATGGTGCCGATCGGCACGTTTCCGACCGGCATGGCATTGCCCGGCTTCACGTCTGCGTGCTCGCCGGAGACGACGGTATCGCCCTCCGCGAGCCGCTGCGGCGCCAAGATGTACGCAAGCTCGCCATCCTCATACTTGATCAATGCGATGAAGGCGGTGCGATTGGGATCGTATTCGATCCGCTCGACCTTGGCCGGGACATCGAGCTTGCGGCGTTTGAAATCGATCTTGCGATAAGCCTTCTTGTGGCCGCCGCCGCGAAACCGCACGGTGATGCGGCCGTTGTTGTTGCGTCCCCCACTTGCGTTCTTGCCCTCGGTCAGCGTCTTGACCGGTGCGCCGCGATAGAGGCCCGAGCGATCGACCAGCACCAGTTGGCGCTGACTCGGCGTCACTGGATTGTAGGACTTGAGTGCCATGGCGCCTCTACCTCACAGACCCGTCGTCACGTCGATCTTGTGGCCCTCTTCCAGGGTCACGATCGCACGCTTGACTTCCGACTGCTCGCCCACCGTTCCTTTGAAGGCCTTGACCTTGCCTTTGCGCAGATGCGTGTTGACGCTCTTGACCTTGACGTCAAACAGCTTCTCGACCGCCTCCTTGATCTGCGGCTTGGTAGCGTTCCTGGCGACCTTGAAAATGACCTGATTGCGCTCCGAGGCTAGCGTGGCCTTCTCGGTAATCACCGGGGAAATGATCACGTCGTAATGGCGCGGATCAGTCGTACTCATTTGAAACGCGCCTCCAACGCTTCCAATGCTGACTTCGTCAGCACCAGCATCTGCCGCCGCAAGATGTCGTAAACGTTGATGCCCTGCACCGGGAGCACATCGATGTTGGGGATGTTGCGCGTGGCAAGAGCAAAGTTCGCCTCGACCTGGGCGCCGTCGATGATCAAGGCGCTGGTGAGCCCGAGCTTGGCGAAATTCTTGCGCAGCATCCCAGTCTTGCCGTCCTTCACGGTCGCCTTGTCGAGCACGATGATGCCGCCGTCTTTAGCCTTGGCGGATAAAGCGTGCTTGAGGGCAAGCGCGCGCACCTTCTTGGGAAGATCGATTGCATGGCTGCGCGGGGTGGGGCCGAACGAGCGACCGCCGCCGCGGAAGAGATTAACCCTGGCGGAGCCGTGACGCGCCGAGCCGGTGCCTTTTTGCCGGTACATCTTCTTGCCGGTGCGGTTGATTTCGGCGCGATTCTTGACGTCGTGCGTGCCGCGCTGGCGCTTGGCGAGTTGCCAGCGCACGCAGCGATGCAAAATGTCTGCTCTCGGCTCGAGGCCAAAGATCGCATCCGGCAGGTCGACCGAACCCGCCGCCTTGCCGTCAAGCGACATGATCTTGAGCTCCATGTCACCCTCCTTCGCTGTTGGCGGCCGCGGGCTCTTCGGCGGGCTCCGCTTCGGCCTTGGCAGCGGACGCTGCCGCCTCCGGCAAACGGAACTTGCCGGGCTTGGGCGCGTCCTTCGGCAGCCTTTTCTTCACCGCGTCGCGCAAGGTAATCCAACCGCCCTTAGCGCCGGGCACAGCACCCTCGACCAGGATCAAGCCGCGCTCGACGTCCGTCTGCACTACTTTGAGATTGAGCGTAGTGACGCGCTCGACCCCCATATGCCCCGGCATCTTCTTGTTCTTGAAGGTCTTGCCCGGATCCTGGCGGCCGCCGGTCGAACCGATCGAACGGTGCGAGATCGATACGCCATGGGAGGCGCGCAACCCGCCGAAGTTCCAGCGTTTCATGCCGCCGGCAAACCCCTTGCCGATCGAGGTGCCGGTCACGTCGACGAACTGACCGACGACGAAATGGTCGGCAGTGATTTCCGCGCCGACCGGGATCAGGTCGCCCTCCTCCACCCGGAACTCCGCGAGCTTGCGTTTCGGCTCGACCTTGGCCGCGGCGAAATGGCCACGCGTCGCCTTGGTCAGGTTCTTGGGCTTGCGCATGCCGGAGCCCAGTTGCAGCGCCACGTAACCATTCTTCTCTTTCGTGCGGTGGGCGACGACCTGACAATTGGCAAGCCGCAACACCGTGACCGGCACATGCTCGCCGGCCTCGGTAAATACGCGAGTCATCCCCATTTTCTGCGCGATTACCCCGGAACGCATCGTTTGCTGTCCTGTCTCGCTGGTCCCGTTGCGCTCAGAGCTTGATCTCGACGTCTACGCCGGCGGCAAGATCGAGCTTCATCAAGGCGTCCACCGTTTGCGGTGTCGGATCGACAATATCGAGCAGCCGCTTGTGCGTGCGCATCTCGAATTGCTCGCGACTTTTCTTGTCGATATGGGGCGAACGGTTGACGGTGAATTTCTCGATCCTCGTCGGCAGCGGAATCGGACCCCGCACCTGCGCGCCGGTGCGCTTGGCGGTCGCTACGATCTCGCGCGTCGAGGCATCGAGGATGCGGTGATCGAACGCCTTGAGCCGGATGCGTATGTTCTGGCCGTTCATGTTTTCTCCGATAGCGCCAAGCCGCCGAGATCAGGGCAGCGAAGGATGCGCGATCCCGCTGCCCGTATGTGCGCTGCGTGCCGTGTCGCCGTTGTCCTTGTCTACCCTCTTACTCGGTGATGCTGACCACCACACCGGCGCCGACGGTTTTGCCGCCTTCGCGGATGGCAAAGCGCTGCTTCTCCTCCATCGCAATCGGCGTGATCAGTTCCACGTCCATCGCTGCGTTGTCCCCCGGCATGATCATCTCCGTCCCCGCGGGCAGCGTCACCTGCCCCGTCACGTCGGTCGTGCGGAAGTAAAACTGCGGACGGTAATTGTTGAAGAACGGCGTGTGCCGGCCCCCCTCCTCCTTGGTCAGGATATACGCCTCAGCCTTGAACTTCTTGTGCGGCTTGACCGAGCCCGGCTTGCACAGAACCTGCCCGCGCTCCACAGCGTCCTTGTCGATGCCGCGCAACAGACAGCCCACATTGTCCCCCGCAACACCCTCGTCCAGAAGCTTGCGGAACATCTCCACACCAGTCACCACCGACTTCTGCGTGTCACGCAAGCCGACGATCTCAACCTCCTCACCGACCTTGATCTTCCCGCGCTCGATGCGCCCCGTCACAACCGTGCCGCGGCCCGAAATCGAGAACACGTCCTCAATCGGCATCAAAAACGGCTGGTCGATCGGACGCTCAGGCAGCGGCACAAACGCGTCCAGCGCCTCGTAAAGCTTCAGGATCGCCTGGTCCGCAAGCTCACCCTTCTCCCCGTTGAGCGCCTTGATCGCCGCGCCGCGGATCACAGGAACCTTGTCGCCGGGAAACTGGTACTTGGTCAAAAGCTCGCGAACCTCAAGCTCCACCAGATCGAGAAGCTCCGGGTCGTCAACCACGTCCACCTTGTTGAGAAAAACCACGATGTAAGGAACCCCTACCTGCCGCGCCAACAGAATATGCTCGCGCGTCTGCGGCATCGGACCGTCCGCCGCAGATACCACCAGGATCGCCCCGTCCATCTGCGCCGCCCCGGTGATCATGTTCTTGACGTAGTCGGCATGCCCGGGGCAGTCCACGTGCGCGTAGTGGCGCTTCTCGGTCGCGTATTCCACGTGGCTCGTCGCAATCGTCAAAATCTTGGTCGGATCGCGCCGCCCCTGGCTCTCCGAGGCCTTCGCAACCTGGTCATACGGCACAAACGTCGACGTCCAGCCCTTCTCCGCCGAAACCTTCGTCAGCGCAGCCGTCAACGTCGTCTTGCCGTGGTCCACGTGACCAATCGTCCCGACATTGCAATGCGGCTTCGTCCGTTCGAATTTCTGCTTGGCCATGGCTCGGCTCCTTTGGGACCTTTCTCAACTAAGGCTTCAGGCGAACTTCGCCTGGATCTCGGCGGCGACCGCCTGCGGCACCTGTTCGTAGTGATCGAATTGCATAGTGAAGGTGGCGCGCCCCTGCGACATGGAGCGCAGATTGCTCACATAGCCGAACATGTTGGCGAGCGGCACCATCGCGTTGATGACGTTGGCGTTGCCGCGCACATCCTGACCCTGAATCTGCCCGCGACGCGAGTTGAGATCGCCGATGACCGACCCCGTATAGTCCTCGGGCGTCACCACCTCGACCTTCATGATCGGTTCCAGCAGGACGGGCGAGCCTTTTTGCAGGGCCTCGCGCAACGCCGACCGCGCGCAAATTTCGAAGGCAAGCGCGGAGGAGTCGACATCGTGATAGGCGCCGTCGATTAGCGCCACTTTGAGGTCGACCACGGGGAAACCGGCCAGCACGCCGGAGCCGAGCACGGATTCGAGCCCCTTCTCGACTCCGGGAACGTACTCCTTCGGCACGGAGCCGCCGATGATTTGGTTTTCAAACACGAAGCCGCCCGCCGGAGGCAACGGTTCGGCGACGATCTTGACGCGAGCGAACTGCCCGGCGCCACCGGTCTGCTTCTTGTGGACATAGTCGACGGTGACCGGCCTGCTGATCTTCTCGCGATAAGCTACCTGCGGCGCCCCGATATTGGCGTCGACCTTGTAGGTACGTTTGAGGATATCGACCTTGATATCGAGATGGAGTTCGCCCATGCCTTTGAGAATGGTCTGGCCCGATTCCTGATCGGTGGTGACGCGGAACGAGGGATCCTCGGCGACGAGCTTGGCGAGGGCGACGCCAAGTTTCTCCTGATCCGCTTTCGATTTGGGCTCGATTGCGATCTCGATCACCGGATCGGGGAACTCCATCTTCTCCAGGATGACCTGCTTCTGCGAATCGCAAAGCGTGTCGCCGGTACGCACATCTTTGAGGCCGGCGAGTGCGACGATGTCACCGGCAAAGGCTTCCTTGATGTCCTCGCGGTTGTTCGCGTGCATCAGCAGCATGCGGCCGATGCGCTCCCGGCGATCCTTGGTGGAATTGATCACGCCCGTGCCGCTTTCGAGCCGCCCTGAGTAGATACGGCAGAAGGTGATGGTACCGACGAAAGGATCGTCCATGATCTTGAAGGCAAGCAGAGCCAAGGGCTCGCTGTCGGAGGCCTTGCGCACGACTTCATTGCCTTTGCCGTCGATGCCCTTGATCGGCGGCACGTCGAGGGGAGAGGGCAAGTAGTCGACCACCGCGTCGAGCAGCGGCTGCACCCCTTTGTTCTTGAAGGCAGAGCCGGCGAACACGGGGAAGAACGCGCCGGTGATCACCGCTTTGCGGATGAGGCTCTTGAGCGTCGCTTCGTCGGGTTCTTTGCCCTCGAGATAGGCGGTCATGGCGCCATCGTCGAGCTCCACCGCGGCCTCGATCATCCGCTCGCGATATTCCTTGGCCTGCTCGAGCATGTCGGCCGGAATTTCGACGTCGTGATACTTGGCGCCCAGCGTCTCATCGTCCCAAACCACGCCGACCATGCGCACGAGGTCGACAACGCCCTTGAACTGGTTCTCGCTCCCGATCGGAAGCTGGATGGCCACCGGCTTGGCGCCCAACCGCTCGACGATGTCATCGAGGCACTGGAAGAAATCCGCGCCGATCTTGTCCATCTTGTTGCAAAAGACGATGCGGGGGACTTTGTACTTGTCGCCCTGTCGCCACACCGTCTCGGTCTGCGGCTCGACGCCCTGATTGCTGTCGAGCACGCATACCGCACCATCGAGCACGCGCAAGCTTCGTTCCACCTCGATCGTGAAATCGACGTGGCCGGGCGTGTCGATGATGTTGAGGCGCTTGTTTTTCCAAAAAGCCGTGGTCGCGGCGGAAGTAATAGTGATGCCCCGCTCCTGCTCTTGCTCCATCCAGTCCATGGTCGCGGCGCCTTCATGCACCTCGCCCATCTTGTGGCTCTTGCCGGTGTAGTAGAGGATCCGCTCGGTCGTCGTCGTCTTTCCGGCATCGATGTGGGCCATGATGCCGAAATTGCGGTAGTCCTCGATGGGATGGCTGCGGGGCATAGGCGGCTAAGTCCTGATCTTGCTGGCCGTCACCAGCGATAATGCGAAAATGCCCGGTTGGCCTCGGCCATGCGGTGCGTATCCTCGCGCTTCTTGACGGCGTTTCCCCGGCTGTTGGACGCGTCTAGCAACTCGCCTGAGAGCCGCTCGGTCATCGTTTTTTCGTTGCGCTCGCGCGCGGCCGAGATGATCCAGCGGATACCGAGCGCCTGCCGACGCGTCGTGCGAACCTCGACCGGCACCTGGTAGGTCGCCCCGCCGACGCGCCGCGAGCGCACTTCGATTGACGGCATGACGTTTTCGAGCGCCTGCTCGAAAACCGAGACCGGATTCTGTTTGGTCTTGCCCTCGATGAGGTCGAGCGCGCCGTAGACGATGCTCTCGGCCACCGACTTCTTGCCGGCGCGCATGATCACGTTCATGAACTTCGAAACCACCAAATTCCCATACTTCGGATCGGGGTTGATCTCTCGCTTCTCGGCACTATGACGGCGGGACATCGGTCTTTCTCTGTCGTTCGGTCACGGCCGGGGCTTCTTCCGGCCATCCACGGTCTTGCCTCTCGCGGTCGCCGGGCCGCTTCGTTTGCCCGGGCATCTGCGCAAAGAGGCCGAATTTACTTCGGCCTCTTTGCTCCATATTTGGAGCGCCTTTGCTTGCGGTTCTTCACGCCTTGGGTATCGAGCACGCCGCGCACGATGTGGTAGCGCACGCCCGGCAGGTCCTTCACGCGCCCACCGCGGATCATCACGACCGAGTGCTCCTGCAGATTGTGGCCCTCGCCCGGGATATAGCCGATCACCTCGAAGCCGTTGGTAAGTCGCACCTTGGCAACCTTGCGCAAGGCCGAGTTCGGCTTCTTCGGCGTGTTGGTGTAAACCCGAGTGCACACGCCGCGCTTCTGCGGGCTCTGCTGCAGCGCCGGCACCTTCTTCTTCGCGTGTTGCGTGACCCGCGGGTTGCGGATCAGCTGATTGATCGTCGGCATCGTCTCGCCTGTTCGCCTTCTTTGACCTGTCCGCGGAGGCGGACGAGGAACGGTTCATCCCAACGCGCATAACGGAAGAGCGCCTTGCACTTGCGGTGCGTTTGGCGCTCACCCGTTTCACAGAGGACCGGCCCGCGAGGGCGGGACGGCCATGTACCTTCTCGTCTGACAGCCGTCAGAGGCAGCGTCTGAGCTTCATCCATCGAGGCTGGTGACCCCCCGCCGCCGGAAGAGATCGCACGATCTCAACGGTTTAGCGGGCCGGGCGCGCCGTTCCGAACAAGCGAAGCTCACCGCCTGCCGAAAAGTGGGCGGTATGTATCGGCGGGGAGGCGCGAAGTCAAGGCGCAAAGGCCGAAATTACTGAGGTTTTCAGCGGGTTGCAGCGATCAGGCCGCCGCTTTTTCCAACCGCGCGACCTCTCGGCGCACCAGGTTGCAATAGACGCCCTTGCTGCGCACCAGGTCCTGCGGTGGGCCATCCTCGCACACCTGTCCCGCCCGCAAGACGACGATCCGGTCGAAACTTCGCAATGTCGACAGCCGATGAGCGATCGCGATGACGGTGCGGCCGCCCATCAGGCGATCCAAGGCGTCGCGCACCGCCTCCTCGGATTCGCTGTCGAGGGCGGAAGTTGCCTCATCGAGGAGAAGAATCGGCGCGTCCTTGAGGAAGGCCCGGGCAACACCGAGACGCTGACGCTGCCCCGGCGACAACTTGATGCCCCTGTCGCCGACCATGGTCGTAGCCCCCTCGGGGAGTTTTTCGATGAAGTCTTCGCAATTGGCGGCGGCGATCGCCTCGCGGACGTCCGCATCCGATGCTTCCGGTCGACCGTAGCGGATGTTCTCCATAATCGAACGATGAAACAGCGATATGTCCTGTGGAACGACGGCGATGGCCGCCCGCAAGCTCTCCTGCGTCACTCGAGAGACATCTTGGCCGTCAATCAGAATGCGCCCGCCCTGGACGTCGTAGAAGCGCTGCAGCAATAGGAACAGAGTAGATTTGCCGCACCCCGATTGCCCCACCAGGCCGACGCGCTGGCCGGGTTCGATCCCTAGGCCGAAATCACTGAATACTCGTCGTCCATCGGGGTAGCAGAAGTCGATGTGCTCGAACTCGACGGTAGCGCCGGATCGCACCAGCGAGGTCGCCTGCGGGTGGTCGCGCAGATGATGTGGCACCAGAAGGGTCGCCAGGGCCTCCGAAAGGCGCGCCAGATGCTGCGTAACGTCGACCAACGCGACGGCGAGATCCCGCGTCGCATGCAGGATCGAAAGCCCGAGCGTGCACACCAGCACGACGTCGCCTGCGCTCGCGCCTCCATTCTCCCAAAGCACGATCGCCCAGCCCAATAGGGCGACGATCAGCACGACGGTGACGACGGCGTGGAACAGGCGCAATTTCTCGAGATAGAGAAGACTGCGCCGCCGTGCCGTCATTTCCCGTTCGATAGTGGCATCGAGCCGGCTGTGTTCGCGGCGGAGCCCGCAGAACGACCAAACGAGCGGCATATTGCCGACCACATCCACCATTTCGCCATCGACCGCCGCTGCGCGGTTGGCGAACTCGTGGTGGAGCGGCCGGCCGCCGGCGGCAAGGCGGAACATCGCTACGACCATAATACCGGCAAGGCCCAGCAGCACGGCCGCCATCGGCACGCTCACCGTCACGACGAAAGCGATGGCGATTAGCGTCGCCATGCAGGGCGGCATGACATTCCACATCGACATGTTCTGCAAGGTGAAGACGGCGTTGGACGTCGCGGTAATGCGGCTGGTCAACGTGCCAGGCATGCGCTCGGCGAAGTAGCTCGGCGCATGCCCAGTCAAATGCCGGAACAGGTCGCGCCGCACGTCGCCGGTCACCGCAACGAAGGTGTAGCTGGCGATCCAGCAGGCCACGCGCCACATGAAGTTGTCGGCGGCAATCAACGTCGCCAGCAGCGCGAAGCCGAGCCACGCGTCTTTGGCATGGGTGGTAAGCCCGCTGGCGAGCGTATCGACCAGAACCTTCACGCCATACTGGGCGCCGACCGAGCAAGAAACCGCTGCGACGACGGCGGTAAAGATGGCGACATGCGCAAGCGGCCGCCTCCTGACGTAGCGGGCGAGAAACGCGAGGGGTCGATCGCTATACCGACAAGCGCTTTGCATTGCGGCTGGAACTTTCCCAGTAAGCGTGACGCACGCGCTACCGAGTTTCTGCAACGCAAGAACCGACCCTGAGGTTCCCCGGGAACCCGGGAAGATTGGCGCCGCTCGCAATGGTGGGAAACTACCGGAGGGACGAGGTTAGGAAGCAAACCGATCATGATGGCATTGCCCAAGGCGCAGCCTTGGGTTGCTTCGCATCAGGCAGGGTCTCCGGCAGCAGCAGCCAGACCAAGGCCAGGCCGCAGCCGGCGACGGATGCAAGGCTGAAAAACGCGATGCTGCTGCCGAAATGATCGCTCGCGTAACCGGCGAGGCTCGTACTCAGCGCCGCTCCAATACCTACGGCGCTGCCGACAATGCCGAGTCCCAGGTTGAAGCGTCCCGTGCCGCGCGTGATATCGGCGACCACGAGCGGCAGAACAACTCCCAAAATCGCGGCGCAGACTCCATCGAGGACCTGCACGGCAACGACCAGATAAGGGCTGGTGACGAAAGCGAACAGCACCCCTCGCGCCGCCAAGGCTGCAAAGCAAAAGAACAACAAAGGCCGTCGCCCCCACGAATCGGCCATCCGACCGATCCAAGGAGCAAATCCCGCCACGAAGAGTTGCGGCACGACGATGCAGGCTCCGATCAACGTCGTTGCCCATTGGCTCGAACGCACCGTCAGAATGCCGCCCATCAGCGGGAGCATTGCCGCGTTGGCAAGCTGAAACAGCAAAATACAGCCGGCGAATATCAAGAGTCGGCGCTCGCGCAGCACTTGACGCACGCCGACCGCTGCGGTTGCGCCCCTGGCGCTGAGGGGGCGTTCGATCCGGTCCAGGCGAATGCGGCCAAGCGCCCATATCGCCGGTGCGGCAAGGACCGCAGTGAGTAAGAATACCGCCTGATTGGAGATCAGGTACCCGCATAGGCCCATTGCCGCGGCGGCAAATCCGTTGCCGATTGAGGCGAAGCGGGCGTTGCGGCCGAGCCGCGTCCCTAAGGCGGCGTGCCCGACGAGTCCCAAGCTGATTGCGGCGATGACTGGCCCGAGCACGCAACTCGCCCCCGCGTGCAGGACGCGCGCTGCCATGACGACCAAGAAGGTGGGCCAGATCGCCAGCGCAAGCGCGCTCAAGCAAATCGCCCCCACCGCGATGACCGCGACCAGCCGCGCCGAGCGCATCGCGTCGACCAGCGCGCCTCCGGGCATCTGGCAGGCGAGCGCCACCAGTCCGCCCGCGGTCAACACCAGCCCGATGTCGAACTGCGTCCAGGCGTTCGCGGTCAGATAGATCGCCACGAAAGGACCAAAGCCGGTTTGGATGTCGGCGAGAAAGAAGGTGAACCAGTCGAGGCCGCGCGCGCTCGCGCGCACCACCGCGTCGCGGGTTACGGGCGCGCCCTGCTGGGCGGCCGCCGGCGACACAAAACCGGTCTCGGCGCGGCGGCCAAGCCGGCCGCCGTCAAATTCCAATGCTAGCGCTGACAGCCCAATCCCTCCGGCGCCGCAGGGGAATTACGCGGCGTCGGTTTTGACCGACTGCCCCGCGCAATCGGCCACCCCTCGTCTCCTCCGGCGCCCCACACCGGCCTCAAGCCTGACGCGGGACGTCGCAGTCGTGCCTACCGTGCGAGTCAGAGTGCGCAAAGGCGGCAATTTTGAGAAGCCACCTGTGAGTTCCACGCAAATCGGTATTATGAGACGGCGAGATTTTCCTCGGCAGCCAGGGCAATGTGGAACTTTCGCATCCGAGGGGCGGTCGTTCGCCAGAAGATCAACCGCAGGTACTCAAACTCATTTGCGCTCGAGGATCGACGCGATCGCCTTGACTTGATTGCGTGCGTAAACAGGCAGTCCCGCGCTGATCGAGGTGCCACTATTGAACGAGCTTTTGCCGGCGAGCACCTGGGCAGGCACCAGGTTGCGCAGCACCGGAACCTTCACGAATTCCTTCTTCTTGGCCAATACGTTGCTTTCCACGGCCAACGCTATGAAAACGGTGACAACGGTCTGTTTGGGGTCGGTGGGATGAGCCTGAAACACGGCGAGCAATTTGCCGAATTGCATCACCTGGTTGACGTAAAAGATGTTCTGCTCTAGCGCGCCGACGGGCGGCGTATCAAGCCCGGTCAGATTTCCAAGACCCATCTCGGCGACCTCCGCGGACGGCCGAAACGTGAATTCGCTCTCGAATTCGAGATGGTCCGGGATCTTCTTCGTCCCTTCCCTGAGCTTATTGGCAATCTGAATGCCGATCGGCAGTTTGCCCTCGAACTGGTATCTCGAGTGGATGCAGATCGTCACCGGCCTCGTTTCACACCATCGCCGCAGCGGGTGCTGATTGTGCGCAGCGCGCGGGTCCTTGGTAGAGATTGTCTCGGCTGGCGTGATCAAATTGTGCTTAATCGCCGGATCGATGCGCTCCACGAAAGGGAGCGTCACGAAGATTGCCAGATCGATCGATTCGGGCGGCCGCGCGAGCGCAAAGCGAGCTTCACCCACGTACATGTGGAGCTTTTCCTTAAATCGCTTACGCACACCGTCGACGGTGACCTCCACCGTCGGTTCGAGGTAACTCGGAAACGGCGTCAAGAATTGCTTTTCGAGCGGTTTCGCCTGCGCCCAGTCCTCAAAGCGGACGAGTCCGACATCAGGGTCGATCAGTTCGTCACTCGGTCGATCGACGAAAGCAATGGTTTTCGGCTTGAGCCCTTCGACGGCGAGTGCGGCGAGGGAGGTCGCCTCTTCGATGCGAAACTCTTGCGCCTGTACCCGATCGCTCGACGCCGCGGCAAGTGCGACCAGCCCCAGCAACAAGGCGTAAGGCTTCGGGGTGCGAATCATGGGTACTTCAATAGGATGGCCGATTGCCCCAGATATATCCGGGATCGATGCGCTGCGGTGTTTGATATTCGCGCCCGTAGGGATCGCGCGGGGGCTGCGCCTGGTATCGAGGATCCCGCCCGTAAGGACTGTATTGGCCGTAGTAGTATTGCCCTTGCGGGCGCCACGGATCCCGCTGAGCGGGAACATAGCGGCCGTTGCTGTCGTAATAGTAGTACCCGCCACGCTGCTCTTGCGCGCCGTAGGGATTGGGCGCCACGCTGTAGTAGCCGCGCTCCCCGTATGCATCCCCGCGCGCGACCAGCTGATATTGAGTATCGAGGATGTGGCCGTTGCGGTCGGTGCGGAAGCATTCGGTGATCGCGCGTCCGCCGCTCCCCTGCATTTCGCCGGACTCCAGATCAATTGATTTGCATGCGAGATGGCGTTTGGCTTCGGGCGACGGTGGGGCAAGCGCGGCTCTGGAACCGACATTCGCCCACACAGCCTGGATCACGGGCTCGAAGATCGGCACCGCGATATGACCGCCGGTCGCGCCGCCGCCGAGGGTGCGCCGCTTGCCGTCCGCGTTGTCGTAGCCGATCCAGACCGCGACGGTCACGTCATTGGTGAAGCCGACGAACCAGGCGTCATTTTCATTGTCGGTGGTGCCGGTTTTGCCGGCCACATAGGGAGCAAGCCCGGAGATTGATCGCGCCGTGCCACGCGCCAGCACGCCCTGCAGCATGGTCTTGAGCTGATAGAAAGCGGCATGGTCGACCGAAGAGATCATCACCGACGATTTCGGATCGTGGCGATAGATCACCGTGCCGTTGCGCTCAATCGAATCGATCACGTGCGGCGCAGGGCGCAGGCCTTCGTTCGCGATGGTTGCATAGAATGCCGCGAGATCAATCGGTCGCACCGGTTCCGCACCGAGCACGAACGGATAGTACCGCAAACATTCGCGATAGACCTGCGCCTCCAGTGCGAGCTTGCACAGGCGATCGAGGCTCGCTTCCGGACTGCTCTCGATCCCGCCGTCCAGCAGGTGAACCGTCGCGAGATTGCGCGAATTCTCGAGCGCCCGGCGCAACGTGAGGACACCCCCGTAACCGCCGTCGTAGTTTTTCGGTGTCCAGTAATCCTGTTCGCGGGCGCGCCCGCCGCCGAGCGGCGGAAGCGTGATCGGGTCGTCGCTGACGAGGGTGTTGGGTTGCAGGCCGTTCTGCAACGCAGCGAGATAACTCAGCGGCTTGATGGCGGAGCCCGGCTGTCGCACCGCCTGCGTGGCGCGATTGAGCTGGCTCAGCGGATACGAGAAGCCGCCGGCCAGGGCAAGGATACGGCCGGTGCGGTTCTCCAGAACGACCACGGTTCCCTGCACCAGCGGGCGCACGCGCAACTCCGCACGCGCGGCGCCCTTGCCTCTGCTCTCGGCGAGGCGCACCAGCACCACATCGTAAACCGCGAGCTTGCGTTGAGCGGCCGCGTTGTCGACCGAGAGGGGCAGAACGCGTCCGTCGGTCAACCCGACCCGCCAAGCCCCTCCCTTCGCGCTCGGCTTGTCCAGCACGACCGCCGGCGTCCAGTGCACGTCGTAGAGCGGTAGCCGCGCATTGGCCAGCGCCCGCTGCCATGCCGGCCGTTTATCGCCGGGCTTCTCCGCTTCCGTGCGCTGAACGGCTTTGCCGAGATTCGCCTCCGCCGAGCGGAACTGGACGCGCCCGGCGCTGCGTTCGTAGCGGGAAAGTCCCTCCTGCAAGGCTCCTTCCACCGCCCGCTGCAGTTGCGGATTGATGGTCGAGCGCACCGTGTAGGAGTGCGACGTGATTGCGTCGATGCCCGCAAGCGACTTTGCTTCGCGCGCAACCTGATCGACGAAATGAAAGCCGATGTCACGGCGCGGGCGCTCGTAGGCGACAAGCTTAGGCAGCGCGGGTAGTCCGCGCCCGGACTGATCGGCGGCGATCGCGCCATCCTCCTGCAGCCGGCTAAGAACGTAGGCCAGCCGTTCCTGCGCACGGGTGGGATGCCGGTCAGGGTTGAAGTAATTCGGCCCCTTCGTCAGTCCGGCAAGAAGCGCGCCCTCCTCCAGGGTGAGTTCCTTCGCCGGCTTGCCGAAATAGCTGCGCGCTGCGAGCTCGATACCCCACGAACCGCGGCCGAGATAAACGGAATTGAGATACAGCTCGAGGATCTCCGCCTTGCTCAGCGTATGCTCGACCCGCGATGCCACGATCATCTCGCGAATCTTGCGCTCGTAGGTCAGGTCTTCGCCGACCAGAAGGTTCTTGACGATCTGCTGGGTGATGGTCGAGCCGCCCTGCGGGCGGCCGGACGAGGCGAGGTTGCCGATGAAGGCGCGAATCAAGCCGCGCTCGTCGATCCCCTTGTGTTGATAGAAGCGTCTGTCCTCGGCGGCGAGAAAAGCCTTCTGCACATGCTCCGGGATGTCGGCGAGCGGCATCCAGACCCGCCGTTGGTTCTCCTCGAATACCTCGGCGAAACGTTCCCCCCGCCGGTCGAGCACGACACTCGCGCCGGGCAGCCGCATGCCCTTGAGCTTGGCATGGTCGGGTAGATCGGCAGTCGCCTTGTTGTAGAAATCGATCACGTCGCCGAGATCCACCGCCGGTACGGCGACGGGCTCATTCTTGCAGAACTGCCGGTATGCGGTTTGCAGATCGGCGAAATTGATGCCGTGAAAAGCCTTGTTCTCGCCGGCAACGGGCTGCGGGTCGTCCATCGCGGTGGCGATGAGGTCCTCGAGGTTGATGTCCTCGATGTCGAAGGCCTTGCGCATGTGAGTGCAGCCCGCGCGCAAGAGCTGCGCCACGAGCTGCTGATCCTGAGCGCGGTCGAAGCGCACCTTTAGCGCATCCGGCGCAGTCGTGACCTGACTGAGCGCCAGCGCGGTCGCAAAGATCTTGACCAGGATCGATTCCATCGCAGACGTGCGGCGGCCAAAGCCAAAGGCAAGAGCGGGCCCCCTTTAAGTCAGCGCTACAAAATGGCTTTTTGCGGTGTCTAGTTCCGTCCGTGAATAAATTTAGTTGCCGATCTCCTGCGTTTGCGACCGGTGCGTCGGCTGACACAGATCGGGCAAATCATCGCTCGGCAAGAAACATCCTATTGAAAAATAGCGCTAAAGCTTCCGCCGGCCCGGCGTGAGAGGGTGGCGCCAAAGCAGCCGAGTCGTCGGCAGCGGCGAGACCGGCAGCAAGGCTGTTCCCGACCCTGCGAACATCGCAAACGAAAGGGCCGCCCGAATGGCGGCCCTTCTATATGTGAGTCGAATTTGATCGCGCCGGCTACTCGGCAGCCGGCAATTGCGCCGGCTGGGCGGTTTCCGCCGCCGCGGCCTTCGCGGCGGCCTCCTTCTCGCGCTCCTCGAGGATGAGCGCGTCGCGCTTGCTGGCGACTTCACGCAAGCCGTTCATCATGGCGCCGGTACCCGCCGGTATCAGGCGACCGACGATGACATTCTCCTTGAGGCCTTCGAGCGTGTCGATCTTGCCATTGACCGCGGCCTCGGTGAGTACGCGCGTGGTCTCCTGGAACGAAGCCGCCGAGATGAACGACCGCGTTTGCAGCGAAGCCTTGGTGATGCCGAGGAGCACCGGGTGCCCGGCGGCTGGCTTCTTGCCCTCCTCGTTCGCCCGCGCGTTGATCTCGTCGAGCTCGATCTTGTCGATCTGCTCGCCTTGGATCAGATCGGTTTCGCCGGTATCGTCGATCTCGACCTTCTGTAGCATCTGGCGAACGATGACCTCGATGTGCTTGTCGTTGATCGCCACGCCCTGCAAGCGATAGACGTCCTGGATCTCGTTGACCAGATAGGCGGCGAGCTCCTCGACGCCCTTGATCGCCAGGATGTCATGCGGCGCCGGATTGCCCTCGACGATGGAGTCGCCCTTTTCGATGACGTCGCCGTCCTGCAGGTGGATGTGCTTGCCCTTGGGGATCAGATACTCCTTGGGCTCTTCGCCTTGATCGGCCGGCTCGATGATGACGCGACGCTTGTTCTTGTAGTCGCGCCCGAAGCGGATGGTGCCGGAGATCTCGGCGATGATGGCGGCTTCCTTCGGCCGGCGCGCCTCGAACAGCTCCGCCACCCTCGGCAAGCCGCCGGTGATGTCGCGGGTCTTGGCGCTCTCGGTTGGAATGCGCGCGATGACGTCGCCCGCCTTCATCTGCGTCCCTGGATCGACCGAGATAATGGCGTCGACCGCGAGTTGGTAGCGGGCCTCGCCGCCACGGGCAAGCTTCATGACCTTGTTGTTCTTGTCCTTGATGACGATCGCCGGGTGCAGGTCCACCCCGCGGGTGGTGCGCCAGTCGGTCACGACGCGCTTGGCGATGCCGGTCGACTCGTCGAGCGTTTCCGACATCGACTGGCCCTCGACCAGGTCCTCGAACCCGATCGTACCCTCGGCCTCGGTGAGGATCGGCCTGGTATACGGATCCCACTCCGCGATTCGCTGGCCGCGCTTGATCTTGTCGTCGTCGTCGACCAGCAAGCGTGCGCCGTACTGGATGCGGTGCACCGCGCGCTCGGTTCCGTCCGGATCGAGCACGGCGATGACCATGTTGCGCGCCATGGCGACTGTCTGGCCGTCGGAATTCTTCACGACGTTTTTATTCTTGATCTTGATCTTGCCCTCGAAATTGGACTCGATCACCGACTGCTCCGAGATCTGAGCAGCGCCGCCGATGTGGAACGTGCGCATGGTGAGCTGCGTGCCCGGCTCGCCGATGGATTGCGCAGCGATCACGCCCACCGCCTCGCCCATGTTGACCGGTGTGCCGCGGGCAAGATCGCGCCCGTAGCATTTGGCGCACACCCCGCCGGTAACCTCGCAGGTGAGCACCGAACGGATGCGCAATTCCTGCACACCGGCCGTCTTGATCGCTTCGACCTGCGGCTCCTCCAGCAGCGTGCCCTTCTCGACGATGACCTCGTGCGAAGAGGGATCGCGCACGTCCTCCGCGGTGGTGCGGCCGAGGACACGGCTCTCGAGCGACGCCACGACGGTGCCGGAATCGATGATGGCGCGCACCTTGATGCCGGAGGACGTGCCGCAGTCCTCCAATGTGATGATGCAGTCCTGCGCCACGTCCACGAGTCGACGCGTGAGATAACCCGAGTTGGCGGTCTTGAGCGCGGTGTCCGCCAAGCCCTTGCGCGCGCCGTGCGTCGAGTTGAAGTACTCGAGCACCGTGAGGCCTTCCTTGAAGTTGCTGATGATCGGGCTCTCGATGATCTCGCCCGACGGCTTGGCCATCAGGCCGCGCATGCCGGCGAGCTGGCGCATCTGCGCCGGCGAACCGCGCGCACCGGAATGCGCCATCATGTAGATCGAGTTGACCTGGGCGGCGTGTCCGCCGCCGTCGACGCGCTCAACCGAGGAAATCTGACGCATCATTTCTTCGGCGATCTGGTCGGTCGCTTTGGACCAGGCATCGACCACCTTGTTGTACTTCTCGCCCTGGGTGATCAGGCCGTCATTGTACTGCTGCTCGAACTCCTTCGCGAGCGTGCGGGTTTGCTCGATGATTTTCCACTTGCTGCTCGGAACCACCATGTCGTCCTTGCCGAAGGAAATGCCGGCCTTGAAGGCGTGGTGGAAGCCAAGCGCCATGATCCGGTCGCAGAAAATCACCGTCTCCTTCTGCCCGCAGTGGCGGTAGACCTGATCGATCATGCTGGAGATTTCCCGCTTCGTCATGAGCTTGTTGACGACGTCGTAGGAAATCTTCGGGCTCTTCGGCAGCACCTCGCCGAGCATGACGCGTCCGGGCGTGGTCTCGTACCACCGGCTCACCGGCTCGCCCTTCTCGTCGACGCCGATCCAACGATATTTGATGCGGGTATGCAGGTCGATGACTTTGGCGTGCAACGCGTGCTCGATCTCCGCCATCTCACCGAACACCTTCAGCGGCCCG